>Ga0126381_100000563_pt1 | contig 40453 bp, 29 predicted proteins | sample PanSoiMetPlot_28_FD_96465 | JGI IMG/M metagenome (GOLD analysis project Ga0126381, IMG submission 96465) | Tropical forest soil microbial communities from Panama - MetaG Plot_28 | ecosystem: Environmental > Terrestrial > Soil > Tropical forest > Bulk soil | place: Panama | collected 2016-02-17 | reverse complement strand
TCGGCGCCGTCGGCGAAATCCCACGAATCAAAATGCGCGCCCAAAACCACGACCTGCGACGGATTGCGGCCGGCAATCTCAGCCACGACGTTCCGTTCGGTCGCCTGTGCCTCGTCGAAGCTGTTCTGAACGTCAAGCGAAAGCGTCACGGGGCCCGACGCGAGCAACCGACGCAGGAACATTGTGTCCTCTCTTGCGATAGACAGGACTGGTATTGGGCCGCGCGGATAGAAACCCCATGCTGAGGTGTAGACCATCCGATCGGGCTTGTCGGACGGTATCAGCATGGCAGCCGCACCAGCGCGCGCCAACTTCCCCGCCGCAACGGCTCGCATCACCTCCAGGGGTGTCCTTCCCACATCGTGCACATCCACCAGCACAGCGGCGCCCTTCAGCCGCGCCGGATCGGCCGCGATGTCGCCATCAGGCGGACTGCCAAGATCTATCAGCCGTGTGCTGGCATGGCCGTGCGTGCCTGGAACCCATCCATAGGAGCCAGCCGTCAGCACACGGTCCACCGGTTCGGCCACGCGAGCGTCCACGGGTCCGCGCACCCATCGCGGCTGAAACGTATATTCTTCATATCTGGCAGAATCGAAGCCCGCCCGCTTCAGAGTGGCGAGAATCAAAGCCGCCGCCTTGCGCGCGTGCTCGCTTCCAGTCACACGCGGCCCCACGGTGTCAGTAAGTGCCCTGAGAAAACCAATCGCGCCGCCGCCTTTAAGCGCGCGATCGGCTATGACAGTTGGGGTATCAGTGGAGCGGACTTCGGGTGGCTGTGCGACGCCATGCACCGCTCCAGCGATCCACAGGATCGCTGCCAGCGCCGCTCCGATCCATGTGCCGCGCCCCATTCCCAACGCCTTCTGACAAGCCGTAGCCCTCTCGGCACGGTAGGCTTTATACCATACGCAAATCAATCACGAATGTTCGCTTCCGCGGTTGCGGAGGAAACGGCTCTATCAAGCGGTCACTGTATTGTGCGAGCAATTCCTCAAAGGACCCCTTCACTGGGCCGGCCAATGCGCGTCTGATTGACGTCTCACAGGCAGCAGGAAGGTCTACCGCCCCCCAACGCGACCAGTTATGGTCGGATCGGCTTGGGCTCAAAAGGTCTTGGCCGTAGAGGGCAGAGTGAAAAAGGGGCTCGCGCTTTTTCTCTTGGGCTGGGCGCTCATCTTGGGCGGCGGCTTCCTCGCGAATGAAGTTCAGACCTCGGGCGGGACGCAAATAAAGGATGTGCGCTTCGCCGGCACGAGCGGCACAGTGATGAGCGCGCTGCTTTACGTGCCGCCGGCCGCCACGGTGCTGTCCCCGGCGCCGGGGATCCTTGCCATTCACGGGTACATCAATTCGCGCGAAACCCAGGATGGTTTTGCCATCGCCCTTGCACGCGCGGGTTATGTGGTGCTGGCGTTGGACCAGACTGGCCACGGCTATAGTGATGGAGCGGTTGCGGCCAATGGCTATGGCGGGCCGGACGGACTCTCCTATCTCCGAAGCTTGCCTATGGTGGACAAAAACAATATCGGGCTTGAGGGCCATTCCATGGGCGGATGGGCGGTGCTGAAGGCTGCAGCCGCAGCACCCGATGCTTACAAGGCGATGGTGTTGGAAGGATCGGCCACCGGCGTCAAGATCGGCCGCGCCTTCGCCTCGCCCGAAGGCAACACTCAGTTCCCCAGGAATCTCGCGGTCGTCTATAGTCGCTACGACGAATTCGCGCCCCTGATGTGGGAAGTGCCGCGCGCGTGGGATGTTTCGCAAAGCGCGAAATTGATCGCGTTATTCGGCGGCAATGGTCCGGTGGCAGCCGGCCGCCTTTATGGGGCAATCGACAAAGGCGATGCGCGCATTCTTTATGTACCTGTCACCACGCATCCCGGAGATCACATCTCCCGCGAAGCGATTGGCGATGCGGTCCAATGGTTCGGCCGCACATTGAAAGGTGGCAAACCAGTGGGCGACTCTCTCTGGTTCTGGAAAGAAGTGGGAACGACGTTGGCCCTGATCGGCCTGGTCCCGTTGATGCTGGGGTCATTTTCCCTTTTTCTTGCCTTTCCTCTTTTCCAGAATCTGGCCGAGACAGGCCGTCCGTTGCGCGAGCACCGCGATGGCGGGTGGTGGATTTGGCTTGCCGCAACGGCCTTGATCCCGGCGGTCAGCTTTTATCCCTTCATGTTTTTGGGGCAATGGGCGGTGCCGCCGTCATGGTTTTTTCCCCAATCCATCACCAACCAGGTGATGACTTGGATGCTCCTGAATGGAGCGATTACCGCCCTCTCGCTTCTTTGGCACAAAAGCCCGAAGGCCGGCAGGAACACGCATTGGCCTGCTGTCATCGCTATCGCGTTTTTAACTGTAGGAATGGGGTATCTGGCGCTTCTTGTGAGCGATTATCTCTTCAAGGTGGATTTTCGTTTTTGGGTGGTGGCGCTCAAGCTTTTAAGCGGGCGGCAGTTCCTCTGGTTCTTATTCTATATAGTCCCCTTCACGCTGGCCTTAACCGGGGCACTGAATGGTCTTGTCCGACTAATGGTGCAAGCTGATTTGGCGGGAAGTCAGTATGCCGTGGGCGTAATTGCACTTGTGGGGGGATTTCTGCTTTTTCTCCTTGCGGAATATGCACCTTTGTTCGTCCAAGGCTCGCTGCTGATCCCGCAAGAGGCATTGAACGCCATCATCTCGATTCAATTCGTACCGCTTCTTGCCATCGTTGCAGTGATCGCAGTCTTCACGTGGCGAAGGACCAATTCGGCGCTGCCGGGCGCGCTGATATCTGGCGGTTTTATCACCTGGTATGTGGTAGCTGGGACGGCGGTTCAATACTCACGCTAATTCCCGGGCGTTGCCGATGGCGTCACTGGGTCCTATCTTTCGTCGCGGATTATTTTGACCCGAAAGCGTGGCTAGAAATGTTGAAGGTCAGCCATACCCCCCAGCGTCACCAAGCGGGCCATTTGTAGTCCTTGGGGCTAGGCCGGATGTCGATATATCTGGCGCCCCATCATTAGGGAGGATGTTATGACACGCACAATGTTTCGCGTTGCTTTTGCCTTCGCGGCGTTAGCATACGTTCCGGCCCTGGCTCAGCCTGCCGCAGAGAAGGCGCCATCGGCTTACGCCTTCGACAATCCAATTCCTAACGTTCCTGGCAAAAGTCTGCTGGGCGTCGTGGTGAGTTTTCCGCCGGGTGGCCGCAATAAACCGCATCATCACGCGCCATCTGCCTTCATTACTGCCTATGTGCTTGAAGGCGCAGTCCGGAGCCAAGTCGATGACGGGCCGGTTCGGGTCTATCACGCGGGCGATTACTTTACGGAAAAGCCGGGGGCGCATCATATGATCAGCGAGAACGCGAGTCAGACAGAACCAGCCAAGATGTTGGCGATCTTCGTACTGGATACCGATGCGCGACCTTTATCGATACCTGATCCATGAATGGCGCATATGGAGTCAGGAAACGCGATTGAATGCCTGCATGTGAAGCGACCTGGATCGACTGATCTCACTGTTTCTGGAAGCTGTGCCGGTCAAATTATGGGCTGGGAGGGGAAACACACTGCACCGCGATGCCCTTACTGTGATGACGGATCACGCGAACCTTGGTACCACCGAGTGTCACGAGCGAGCCAATGCGCGGGCGCGCAAAAATGCGGAGTGACATGCTTCGCATAGAGGCATCGATGATTTCGCACGGAATCGCCGCACCACCTGCCATCCGGCAAACCGCTACAATTGAAGTGGGGACGCGGACTTCTTTGCGCTCCTCGGTCTGAGCAGCGTCAATGCCCTTCATATAATTCGCCAGGCCTTTCAGCAACCCGGAGACAGCGCTGTTATCGACGATAAAGCGTACCGCCATCTCGTTGTCACAATTCCATACAACCTGCGTCTGGAAACGTCCAAATCCCTTAATGTAAAGATGTAAATCACCTTCCAGAGCGATGGGCTTGTCGAGGCGCAAGTGGGCGCCTCCCTGGGACAAATCCATAATTTGGCATTCTCGCGTAATGCCTGTGGCGAATATCGCACCGCCCAGCGCGACAGGAACGCGGTCGTATTTCCTGTTGCCGGCAGGTCCCGGCGAGGCCGCATCGATTTGACGCTTGGCCTCCGAAAGCGCCATGTAACTGGCGGGGTGTGAAGCGGAGCATTGCCCACAATCAGCGGCACCTCGCATATGCACGAAGCTTGCAATCCAATTACCGTCGGGTTGTTGCTCGTTGGTGATGAGGTAACCCAGATACTCGACCGGGTGGCGTTGGCGGGCTGGCTTAGAAACGTAATGCTTTGATGCGGCAATCTTGCTCGGCCGCGGCGTCTCGGGATTACCCCGAAGAAGCTTTGCCGGCCGCGGTTCAGCCTGCTCCTCCGCCTTCCCATTGAACAGGGGTGATTTGATCCTAAGGCCTCTGTGTTGGAGTGGAGTGCCGAAGAGCTTTGTGCGGATCGAATCGTACGAACTGCCTTTGCTTGTGGCGAAGCTGGCATCGGGATTGATTAGAAACCTTGACTTCACCGAATGCCTCAATGGCCGGGACGTGTTAGCGGTGCAAAATTGTGCCCCGAAAATGGTTATTATTTCGTAATTGATCGATACGACCAATGGCGCAGTCTGAACGCCAGAGCTGCAATGACCGGATCGAGATTGGACCAAAGGACAACTTGGCAGCACTCCGTTCTCAACTAGTTTCGATTCGTCCGCGCACCTTGTGCGAGGCGGCCGCAGCAGCGCCTTCGAGCGCGGTGGTAGTGTTCAACAGCCCCGGAGCACGCAGCGGCAAATTCAGTCGCTGTAATATTCGCTGTGTCTCCTGCCAGGCCGGACTCTGCCAGGTTCAATTCGGAAAAGCGCGTGCCGAGACCAACCCCGGTCGGCGCACATACGCGCTGGTTGCACTGCATTCAACGAAGGGAAACCACAGGAAACGGGGCCGCTCTTGCTGGCATGGTGTTCCGGGTGCAATCATCTTAGCGGATTGGTAGGCGTGCGTCGGAGGAAGCTGCTTGCTGCAGGTCGCCGCGTGATCCCGCGAGAAGTCCGCCTACCACGGTTGCCATTTTCCGCAGCGCTTGGCTCTGGCATCGTTCGTTGTCGTGCGCAGTATCGCAAGGTCGTCCTTTTAGGCTGCGCGGCTCTTCTAGTCGCATCCGCCTGGGCCTCCGATCCCCAACCATACGAAGTGAAACTTGACAGTGGCGGTGGCGGAGCGCTCGAACAGACCATTCAGACCATCTCCCTGTTGATTAGCCTGCGCACAAGCGCCCCCGTGTCGTCATTTGGATTGATCGAGCGCGCACGAGGCGACATGGGCCGAATCGAAGCCGCGTTGAATAGCTTCGGTTATTATTCACCACATGTGGAGATCACGATCGCGGACAGGCCGGCCACGGATGCCGAACTACCGGCGGTACTTGACAGAATTCCGCAGGGACGGAACACCAACGTTTCCATCACAATCGATCGCGGCGCACTGTACAAAATTCGAAGTGTCAGCATAGATGGCGCGCTGCCAGCAAGTGCGCGTGGCGCGCTCGGGATTTCGCCCGGCGATCCGGCCGTCGCTGCAGAAGCGGTAGCCGCCCAAGCTCGGCTTTTAACCGCTTTACAGGAAGAGGGCTACGCATTCGCGACGGTGGAAACGCCGGTCGCCTATCCCGAGGATAAGGATCATGTCGTCGATCTGACTTTCAAGGTGAATGCGGGCGAACGTGTGAACATTGGTCAACTTGTGCTTCATGGGCTCAAGGATGTGAACGAAGCATTCGTCCGGCAGGCGCTGACTGTTCATAGCGGTGAATTGTACCAGCCGAGTAAGATTGAAGCCGCTCGGCAGAAACTTGCGGCGCTCGGCGTGTTTTCCGGCGTATCGGTGCGACCGGCAGACAAGAGCACAATGGGCGCCGTGGATCTGATCTTCGACTTCCAGGAAAGGCCAAAGCACGCCATTTCCCTGTCGGGAAATTTTTCGACAGACCTGGGGTTTACAGGGTCGGTGAACTGGTCGGACCGCAATTTGCTTGGCAACGCCGAGCAACTTAACCTTTCCGGCTCAATCACAGATGTTGGCGGCAGCGCCACCAAGGGCGTTGGATACAATCTCAATGCGCAGTTCATTCGGCCCTGGTTCTTAAAAGAAGACCAATCGCTTGAGTTCGACGTCGCGGCCATCCGGCAAGATTTGGACGCTTATAACCAGACCGCCGAAACGCTTGGAGGTTTTGTGCGGCGCAAATTCTCTACAGAATGGAGCGGCAGCCTGGGGCTGACCGCCACGTACGACGACGTCCTTCAGGAATCGGTCAGGCGGCTCTACCAATTGATCGCCCTTCCCATGACGATAGCCTATGACAGCACTGGCCTCGGGAACCCTTTGAACGATCCCGTGAAAGGCATTCGGGCTTTGGTAACGCTTACACCCACCTACGCGTTCGGTGCGGCCCAATTCCCTTTCGTAATCCTTCAAGCAAGTGGCGCCACTTATTACAAACTTTCCGACGACGCTCGGTCCGTGCTGGCGCTTCGCGCATTGGTCGGGTCGATCCAGGGCGCCGCCAATCTTGAGGTTCCTCCGGACCAAAGACTCTACCTCGGTGGAAGCGGGAGTGTGCGCGGGTTTCGCTTTCAGTCCATCGGGCCGGTTTTCGCGGACGGGAAGCCGCAAGGAGCGGCTTCGATCGATGCGGCGACCGTCGAGTTCCGCCAACGCATTCTGGAAGATTGGGGGGCGGCGGCCTTCGTCGATGCCGGACAAGCGAGCGCGCAAAGCGTCCCATTCAGCAGTGAATTGAACGTGGGGGCGGGAGTTGGCGTTCGCTATTATACTTCGATAGGAGCCGTTCGTGCCGATGTCGCCGTTCCGTTGACAAAGGTTCCACACAACGACTCATTCGAGGTCTATATCGGGATCGGCCAAGCGTTTTGATTTCCTGGCGCAAAATCTTCTTGTGGGTGGGCGGCAGCTTTGGCGCCTTATTCGCCGCTTTGGCCGTTCTCCTTGTTGTCGGGCTGTACACGCCCCTTGGCCATCGGACGATCGCGGCGCTCGTCAGACCGCTCACGGGTGGAAACGTTGCCGTCTATGGACTATCGGGGTCTCTCTCAAATCATCTGCGCATAACTCGCCTCGAGTTGAGCGATGAGCGCGGCACGTGGTTGCGCCTCGATGACTTGATCCTCGATTGGAATGCCTTCGCCATCGTCAAGAACCACATCGAAGCCGCACGTGCGGTTGCGAGCCATGGAATCCTGCTGCGCCAGCCCATTTCTAGTGGCAAAGCAAGCGCAATCACCTTGAAAATCGGTGATCTTTCGTTACGGCGGCTCGATGTAAAAACGATCGATGCGGGTCGCTCTGCGGCGCTCACCATCGCCGGATCGCTCGACTACCGTTCCTCGAATGAGGTCCAGCTAAAGATTGTTGCCACGCGCATAGATGACTTTGGACGCTATCGAATCGATGGCCGAATTTCTAATGGCTTGGCGTCGGGATTTATCGAAATCGCTGAAGCAAATAGCGGGCTGGTTGGAGATTTGCTCGGCTTGCCGGGCTTAGGCTCCGTAAACCTTGACGCGCGGGCCATGATAACCGGAACGAGGAATTCATTATCGCTCCGCGCTTCCATGGGCCAACTCCATACCGTCGCCGCTGGCGGAATTGATATCGGTGCGCGCACCGGAGACCTTGCGTTCACAATGGATTCACAGGCGTTACGACCGCGCCAGGATATCGGCTGGCAATCACTTTCTGCCAAAGGTTGGATACGGGGGCCCTTCGCCGCGCCAGACGTCAATGCGACGCTCCACGTCCAAAATTCGTTTGCGTTCGGTTTCGGAGCGCGGGCGTTGGCCCTAGAGTTGATAGGCGGCGGCGGCACGGCAAGACTGACCGGGAGCATAGAGCAGTTAACGGTTCCTGGTTCTCAGCCGAGCCTGTTCGCCGCAAACCCTTTACGCGTTTCAGCGGACGCAAATTTATCGACCAAATCGCGGCCCATTCGTTTTCAACTGGACCATCCGATTTTTGAGATGCAGGGCACTGCGACTACGACCGGCATGACGGCGGCCAATGCAACAGTCCATTTACCCTCTCTTTCGCCATATGCGTCGGGCCTTGACATCAACGGGAGCGCTACGTTCAGGGCGCAAATCAACGAAACGCAACCAGGCTATTTCTTGGCGCAATTGCACGGCGACATTGCGGCACGCGGAACGGGTCTTCCGGCACGGTTGCTTGGCCCGAACGCCGCCGTAACCCTCAGGGCATCCATGGTCGGTCCTGTGTTGCAATCGGCCAGTGGCGATCTGAGAGGCCAAAGCCTGTCGGTTCGCTTTCAGGGTAGCGGCAGCAGCCGTCCGAACTATGACTGGAATCTCGTTGTTCCCGATCTGTCACGTATCACTTCTGTGCTTACGGGTTCGCTTCAGCTTGGTGGCAACCTGACGGGAATCTTGGGAGACCTGCGCGCCGTAGCAAACGGCACCGCCGATATGGGAACAAAAACGCTTACGAAACAGCGCATCGCCATAGAGGCGACCGCAACGGGGTTGCCGAACATCAAGTCCGGTGACATTCGCGCATCGGGACGCTTCGCCGGAGGGCCCATAGTGTTGGCCAGTACGATTTCGCCCGGCGCAAGTGGCACGCGCATCTTTATTCGGCATGGCACTTGGAAGAGCGCACAACTGTCCGGCGATGTAATTTTGGCAAATTCAGCCTCAGCGAAAGGTGTGCTCACTCTTCATATGTCTAATCTTACCGATCTCGCTCCGCTCCTAGGCCAAATTTCAGGAACGCTCGACGCGAACGCGACCGTCACCTCGATCGGTAGCGCCATTGAGGTTGTTCCGCAGGTGACGCTTCGGGCACTACGCTATGAAAGTGTGGCCGCAAATCGGATCAACCTTTCGGGAAAGGTCGTAGGCCTTTCCCGGCCTGTGAGCGACCTCAAAGCCGTTGCGAGCGGACTGTCTCTCGGAAACGTTGGCGGTGACGCTGAGTTAACCCTCAACGGCCCGCTCAACAATCTTGCCGTGCAGACGTCTTCGAAGCTGTCGGCGGACGGCAACCCCATCGCAATCGAGGCAAACGGGGATGCCAACGCCGAAACGAGACAAATAACGCTGCAAAAATTCAATGCATCCTGGCAACAGGTTGCATTCATTCTCATGACGCCAACCCGGTTCGATCTCACCAACGGTGTAGCGCTCTCTACTCTTCGCGCAAAAATCGGCACCGGCATGTTGACGGTTGCAGGCAGTCTATATCCAAAGCTTTCGCTTGCGGCTTCCGCCACGGGCGTCACGCCAAAAATGGTAGAGCCGCTGTTGCCACTCGCGCTGGACGGCACGTTTTCTGCGAGCACCACGCTGTCCGGTACGCTTGCGGCTCCGATGGGCGACATCGCGATACACGGTCGCGACATCCGCATCCGACAGGGGCCATTGGGCGCGTCAGCGAACTCGCTCGAGGCGCATGGCACACTTCAGGGAGATCTGATTGCGGTTAATGCGAGCCTCTCTGGTGACAAAGCAATCCAGTTGGTGGCAAACGGACGTATTCCGCTCACATTAACGAACCCTATTGCGCTCGCGGCAAAGGGGAATGCAGACCTCGCGCTTTTGGCTGCCCCGCTTGCAGCGACGGGACAAAGTCTACGAGGAACCGTCACCATCGATATTCGTGTCGGCGGGACATGGGCTTTGCCACAGGCCTCCGGCTCGATGGAAGTTGCAAACGGGGAATTCCAGGATTTCACGCGCGGCATCCGACTTAGGAATCTTGATGGACGGCTTGAAGCCGAAGGAAGAGGTATCCGTATCGTGAATCTTTCCGCCAACGCTGGCAATGGCACGTTGATGGCATCCGGTACCATCGACTTCGCGACGCCTGGCGTTCCGGTGAACATTACGATTGATGCGAAGAATGCGCGTCCCATCACCAGTGATCTTCTCGACGCGACGCTGCAAACCGACCTGACACTTACCGGCAAGCTCAGGCAGCGTCTAACTCTTGATGGCGAAGTAAAAGTCCTGAATGCCAATATCAACGTGCCGGAGAAATTTCCCGCCAGTGTCGCCGAAATCGAAATTCGCCGAGGAGGCCAGCAAGCCCCCGCACTGCCATTCCCAAAAAATGTAATTGCCCTAAACCTTACGGTCTCTTCGACCGGGCAGTTGTTCGTGCGCGGTCGTGGCGTGGATGCCGAGTTCTCAGGAAGTCTAAAGATCAGAGGGACTAGCGCCGCTCCCCAAGTGCTTGGCGCGCTCGATATGCGCCGCGGAACGTTCAGCCTTGCGGGCACGACCCTCAATTTTCAGTCTGGTAAGATCAGTTTCGATGGGGCCAGTTTGCGCAACCGGCTCGATCCCACTCTCGATTTTGTTGCACAAACGACCTCAAATGGGGTGACGGCTACGCTGAACCTCAGCGGTTATGCCTCCGCCCCAAAGGTGCAGCTGACGAGCACGCCAAATCTTCCGCAGGACGAGATTATGGCGCGCCTGCTGTTCCAACAAAGCGCAACGCAACTGTCCGCCCTGCAAATTGCGGAAATAGCAGATGCGATTACCTCGTTAAGCGGCGCGGGTTCTGGCCTTAATCCGGTCGGATCGCTGCGCAAGAGCTTGGGTCTAGATCGGCTTGCTGTGGGTAGTGCGTCTTCCGCAAATGGGGGCAGCTCCCAAGCGACGATCGAAGCGGGCAAATATATCAGCCGGAACATCTATGTCGGGACCACCCAGAATGTCTCCGGAGGAACGCGCGCCATTGTGCAAGTGGATATCACGAAGCACCTGAAGGCCCAGGCCGCTGTGAGTATGAATGCGCATCCCACCAACACGACCCCGCTAACCCAGGCGCAAGACACTGGTGACTCCGTTGGACTCATGTATCAGTTCGAATATTGATGTTCTGGCTGCGTCGTGCGCGGTTCGTGCGATCCCGAGGGCGCGCTATCAGTCGAAGAACGGCACCCAGCATTAAACCGAAATGGCAGCGCGAGATTTCTTCTTGCTTAGTTTTGCCGTCGTAGCCGGCCAAGCTTTGAGCGCCAGATCGGCCACGGCATGAAGCTCCTTCGCCGTGGTCCCAGACGCCGCTTGTACGCACATGCCGTTGGAGACTGTTATCAGATACCGTGCGAGAGACGCCGGATCCGTATCTTTTGATAGCTCGCCTTTCTTGCGAGCGGCCTCAATCTTGCCACGCAGCATCATTTCTTTTTCCGCGCGATGCCGCGCCAGTTCGTCGGGAATACTCTCTTCGCCGCAGGAAAGACCGCTTTGCAGCAAAAGGCAGCCGGGAGGATTCTTGCCGCTGGTGTCGGCGGCGAAATCGGCCACGCCATGGAGAAAGCGTTCCGCCATTTGCCCTACATCTGACGCGGCCACGACATATTCCATGAAGCTTTTGCGTCGCTCGTCATAACGTTCCAAGACAGCGCGAAACAAACCCTCCTTATTGCCGAAACAGGCGTACAGGCTGGGGGAGTTAATGCCCATGGCAACAGTAAGTTCGCTCATGGACGCGCCCTCATAACCATTGCGCCAGAAGACCGTCATCGCCCGGTCAAGGGCATCCTCCACGCAAAATCCCCTAGGCCGTCCGGCCCGCATAGCAGCCTCCCAGTAATTTTTGTGCCGTCCATTACATAATACCCTTGAAGGTCGACTTCCAGGTCCATATCTGTGCCGGGCGTTACAAAATTCGGGGACCTTTTATGTCCAATTTCGCGGATCTCGTTCGCCCGGAAAAGTTCATCGTCCAAACCGTCGGGACGCCCAACTCATTGAAAATGAAGACTTTTATTGGAGCGGCCGCAGCAATCGCCACTCTGGCGGCGGGGGGGGCCTTTTTCGCGCTTCACTCTCGCAGCGCGGCTTCGGTTCCTCCGTCCCCCCCGCTGGCCGTGACAGCTCAGCGGGTCGAACCCCAGACGGTTCATCCCTTTGCGCAATTTTCTGGCCGCATCAACGCCGTGGACTTTGCCGAAATCCGCCCCCAGGTCGCAGGCCGTATCACCGAGATCCGTTTTCACGACGGTCAAAGAGTCAAGGCCGGCGACATTCTCTTTGTAATCGATCCCCGGCCTTACGAGGCGGCGGTCGAAAAGGCGAAAAGCGACCTTCAGAGCGCCATCAACAATGCGAAAGAAGCCACGGTAGAACGCGCGCGGGGCGAACGACTTATCCAGGCGCACGCCCTCGCGCAGGAGTCCTATGACCAGCGCGTCAACGCCGACAACGTCGCGCAAGCGGCCGTTGGATCCGCCCAGGCCCTGCTTCAGCAGGCACAATTGAATGTGGATTACGCCTACATCAAAGCGCCGATTTCTGGGCGCATCAGCCGCGCGGAAATCACGCAAGGCAATCTGGTCGGAAGCGCTACCACACCGCCGCCATTGCTGGCCTCCATTGTCTCGGACGATGGCGTCTACGCCGATTTTGAAGTGGACGAGACGACGTTCCTTAGCAGCGTGCGCGGACATGCGGCAGGCTTCGACTTACAGCACAGGATTCCTGTCGAACTCCAGGTAGAGGGCGACACTGGTCACACTTACAACGGCGTTATCGAAAGCTTCGACAATCACATCGATGCTGGCTCGGGCACTATCCGAGCGAGGGCGCGCTTTGCCAACGAGGATGGCAGCCTGGTTCCCGGCATGTTCGTGTCGGTCCGGATGGGAAGTGCCGAAGTCGATAACGCCCTGCTGGTGCCGGAACGGGCGATCGGAAATGACCAAAGCAAACGCTTCGTCTTCGTGGTGGATCACAATAGCAAGGCTGAGTATCGGCCGGTGACATTGGGTTCCGAGGTCAACGGACAGAGGGTGGTGACCGCAGGGCTTAAGGCCGGAGACAATGTGATTCTTGATGGTCTGCAGCGGCTCGGCCCGGGCACGACTGTGGCGGCGTCCCCCACGCAGAAAAAAACTGCAAGCAACTGAAGCCGCTTCCCGGGAGGAGGCACAGATGAATCTGTCCAGATTTTTCATCGATCGTCCTATTTTCGCGGGCGTAATTTCGATTGCCATTTTCCTGGCCGGTCTAATCGCGATCACGCAACTGCCGATTTCGGAATATCCCGAAGTCGTTCCGCCGTCGGTGGTGGTCACCGCGCTTTTCCCCGGCGCCAATCCCGAAACCATCGCTGATACCGTAGCTACGCCTCTGGAAGAACAGATCAACGGCACCGAGAACATGCTTTACATGTCCTCGTCGGCCGCCAGCGACGGCACGCTCACACTTACGGCGACATTCAAACTGGGCACCGATCCGGATCTCGCCACGCAGCTGGTGCAGAACCGCGTGAACCAGGCGTTGCCGCGTTTGCCCGATGTCACCCGCAGTCTTGGCGTGACCACCGTCAAGTCCTCGCCGGACCTCACTATGGTCGTGCATTTGCGCTCGCCGACCGGCCGCTATGACATGCTTTACCTGCGCAACTACGCTGTTCTCAACGTCAAGGACCAGCTTTCCAAGATAGAAGGCGTAGGCAGCGTTCAACTATTTGGCTCGGGTGATTACGCCATGCGGCTATGGCTCAACCCCGAGAAGATTGCCGAGTTGGGATTGACCGCCGATGACGTGGTCTCGGCAGTTCGGCGACAGAATGTTCAGGTGGCCGCCGGCGTAATCAACGGTCCGCCCTATGGCAAAAATGGCGAACTCCAGCTTCCCATCAATGTCGAAGGCCGGCTCAGCGATCCCGACCAATTCCGTCAGATCGTGATCAAAAAGGCGGGGGGCGTGATCACCCGGCTGGGCGACGTCGCTCGCATCGAGATCGATGCATCGCAATACGGCCTGCGCTCTCTTCTCAACAATGAGCAGGCGGTTGCCATACCGATCTTTCAGGCGCCCGGTTCAAACGCGATTCAGATCTCTGACCATGTGCGCTCCACGATGGAGCAGCTCAAGAAAAATTTTCCGGAAGGAATGGACTATTCCATCGTCTATGACCCGACCATCTTCGTGCGCGACTCCATCCAAGCGGTGATCCGTACTTTGCTTGAAGCCGTGGCGCTGGTCGTGCTGGTAGTGATCCTGTTCCTGCAGACTTGGCGAGCCTCGATCATCCCCTTGCTCGCCGTGCCAGTTTCCATTGTCGGTACTTTTTCGGCGATGCTGCTGTGCGGTTTCTCGATCAACGATCTTTCGCTGTTCGGCCTGGTGCTGGCGATCGGCATCGTTGTCGACGATGCCATAGTGGTTGTAGAGAATGTCGAACGCAGCATCGAAGCGGGGCTCAGCCCACGCGATGCCACCTTGAAAGCAATGCGCGAGGTCACCGGGCCGATCATCGCGATTGCGCTGGTCTTGTGCGCGGTGTTCGTGCCCATCGCCTTCATCAGCGGGTTGACGGGTGAATTCTATCGTCAATTTGCGCTTACCATCGCGTTCTCGACGATCATCTCGGCGTTCAACTCGCTTACCCTGTCTCCGGCTCTGGCGGCCTTACTATTGAAAGGCCGTGACGCGCCAAGGGACGGGCTCGCGCGCGCTATGGACACAGTGCTGGGTGGCTTCTTCAGCCGCTTCAACCGCGTGTTTCATCTGGGATCGAAGGGTTACGGCAAAGGCGTGGGCGGACTTCTCGCGCACAAATCGCGTGCCATCGCGGTCTACGGCGTTCTGCTCATCGCCACTGTCATCGGTTTCCAAAAGGTGCCGCCGGGCTTTGTGCCTCTGCAGGACAAAATGTATTTGGTCTCGTTCGCTCAGCTTCCCGAAGGCGCGACGCTGGACCGTACCGAGAAAGTGATCCGCCAAATGTCCGAGATTGCACTCCAGGATCCGGCGGTGGATGGCGCGGTGGCGTTTCCTGGCCTCTCCATCAACGGCTTCATCAACAGCCCTTCGGCCGGCATTGTGTTCGAGTCGCTGAAACCGTTCGATCGGCGAGGTTCCGCCGACTCGGGGATGGCAGTTGCTCAGCGTCTTCAGGCCAAATTCGCCGGCATCCATGACGCCATCATTGCAATCTTTCCTCCTCCACCGGTCCAGGGCTTGGGCACGATCGGCGGATTCAAGCTTGAAGTTGAAGACCGCACGGATCAAGGCGATGCGGCGCTGAGTCAGGTTATGGCCCAGATTCAGGCCAAGGCCGCTAAGGATCCCTCATTGCAGGGCGTGTTTTCCAACTTCAACACCGGCATGCCGCAGCTTTTCGCCCATCTTGACCGGACCAAAGCGCAGCAGCTGGGAGTCGACGTACAAGATGTGTTCGACACGATGCAAACATATCTCGGCTCGGTCTATGTCGATGATTTCAATCGGTTTGGCCGCACCTATGAAGTGATCGCTCAGGCAGACACGCCTTTCCGAGAGAAGCCCCAAGATATTCTACAACTCAAAGCGCGGAATCAGGCAGGCGAGATGGTGCCTTTGGGGGCTGTTGTGAACGTGAGCGAATCCACGGGCCCCGATACGGCCATGCGCTACAACGGTTTTCGTGCGGCCGACTTAAATGGTGGACCGGCTCCTGGATATTCTACCGGTCAGGCCCAGGCCGCAATCTCGCGTATCTTGGACGAGACCCTGCCCAAGGGCATGACCTATGAGTGGACGGATCTGACATACCAGCAGATCTTGGCCGGCAATACAGCTCTCTTGGTTTTCCCCATTTGTGTGCTTCTAGTCTTCCTGGTTCTTGCCGCCCAGTATGAAAGCCTATTCCTACCGCTGGCCATCATTCTGATCGTTCCCATGTGTCTCTTCTCCGCCATTACCGGAGTATGGCTGACCGGCGGGGACAACAATATCTTCACGCAGATCGGTCTCTTCGTGTTGATCGGCCTTGCGTGCAAGAACGCCATCTTGATAGTCGAATTTGCCCGTGAGCTTGAGATTCAGGGAAAAGCTACGATTAGCGCCGCCGTTCAGGCAGCGCGCTTGCGGTTGCGGCCCATTCTGATGACCAGCTTCGCCTTTGTCATGGGCGTAGTGCCGTTGGTAAGTTCCACAGGTGCCGGCGCCGAGATGCGTCATGCCATGGGCGTAGCGGTCTTCTTTGGCATGTTGGGAGTCACGTTCTTCGGCCTCTTCCTGACGCCCGTCTTTTACGTCCTGTTGCGGGCAGTGGAGAAGCGCGTCACCGGCACCGAGAAGGTCCACCACCATCTGGTGACGAGCCCGGCGGAATGAGTATGCACACATTCAATGCATTCGCGCAGAGAATGGCCACCATGCGGCGTCCGCATTTCATTTTGGACGCGGGCAAACCCATCTTCTCAACCAGCCCTCTTGGGAGAATGATTATGCCAGCGCTCGCGCACCCAAAATTCCTCATCTCTGCTCATGCCGAATACCGGCGAAGTGATTATATGTTTTCGCGCGCCCAGTCGCGTGCCCTCAGTCAGCGCGAGTGGGAACAACGGCGACCTGGCCTTCGCTCCTGGAGCGAATTGCTTGTCCCGGGCTTGTCAATCGCCGCCGCCACGGCCGCTGCGCTCGCGGGCCTCTACTAACAGCGCCGTGTCAATATCGACGCCCGACGAAATGAAAAAACCATGATGCATGAAGTGGAAAGACTTGCGGTCTATATTTTGGTATTCGCCTATTTTATCGCTGGCGGCGCCAATCTGATTGGAGGGCCCTTAGTCAGGCGTCTTTTTGATCAGTGGCACTATCCCGGGCAATTTCATCGTGTGATTGGCGCGCTTGAGCTATTGGCCGCTTCTCTTTTGAGTTTTCCTGTTACCCGAATTTTCGGGCTTGTGATGGCGGGAAGCATCGGATTCTTTTCAGTCGTCACGCTATTGAATCATCGCCAATATGGGTGGTCTGTGCCCGCCATGCTTCTTTTTGCTTCAATCGTTCCTGCCGCACTCGCGCAAAGCTGAGGCATCCCTGGAAAGTTAATTATCGACTGGCTTAAGCCGTACCACCATGCCGGGAGTTGCCGCGTCGGTCGACATAGGTGCGCCAGTTGCGTTCTGCAACAGCACATAGAGCAGGCCGTCGGGACCCATTATTACGTCGCGGGTACGACCATACTGATCCCAGAGGATTTCCTGCTGTACAATCTTCCGGCCGGCAATCTCGTAGCGAAATAACTTCTGCCCGACCAGCGCCGCCAGGAACAGATTATTCTTCCAGCCGGGATAATTGCTGCCACTGTTAAAGGCAATGCCACTGGGTCCGATGGCCGGCGAATAATAAGTGACGGGATCATCCATCCCTTGCTCGTGCTGGCGGTTGATGCCGGGCTGCAGTCCCATGGAAACCACGCCCCATCCGTAATTATGACCCTTCTCAATGATGTTGATCTCGTCGCCGCCAGTCGGGCCATGCTCGCTTTCCCACAAAATGCCGGTGGTTGGGTCGATGGAGAGTCCCTCGGAGTTGCGATGGCCATAACTCCAGATGCTGGGCACCGCATCCCGCGTGCCCAAAAAGGGATTGTCGGCGGGAATGGAGCCGTCATTGTTGACGCGGTGGATCTTGCCAAGCGGCGTGTCCAGCCGCTGGGCGTTGGTCATGTCGCCGCGGTCGCCCAAGGTGAAGAAGAGGTGTCCCTTGTGATCGAATAGGAAGCGCGAGCCGTAATGGATTACGCTGGGCGTATAAAGCCTGTCCGGTGCCTTGAAGATGTCCTGCTGGTCCACCCATTCGTCATCGGCGTTGATATGGGCTCGCACGATACGTGTCATGGACGGCGGCAGGTCTGCACCGTTTTTGAGCGGACCGGGTGGCGGCAGCGCACCCTTATAGCCCGGCAGCACCTCAGAATAGGAAAGATAGACCCAGGGGTGATCACCGTTGGGGTCAACCGCGATGTCGAAAAAGCCACCATCCTGCCGCACCCAGGGAACGGGCGTTCCTTTCACCGGCGCAGCTTCCAACTTGCCATTGGCATCGACGATCCGGATATGTCCGGTACGCTCCGTCACCAGCAGACGGCCATCGGGAAGGAAGGCCTCGCCCCAGGGCGTGTCGATTCCCGACGCCACCACGTCGATCCGGAAAGTCTCTTTCTCGCTCTTGATCACTCGGTTGGTGGGATCGGGCACAGCCGGCGGCTGGCTGGCCAGTTCGCCACTGTGGATACGCAGGAAGGCCAGCATGCGACCGATCTGGGCGTCATCCAGCCGGCCTTTGAAGGCAGGCATTTCGCTGCCGGAGACGCCATTGAGAATGATCTGACGCAGTGCCTCGTCGGAATTTTCCGCCAGCAGACTGGGTGTGAATAGGCTGGGGCCGCGCCCGCCGGTCAAGTCGTTGCCATGGCAGCTGGCGCAGTTGGCGGCGAAAATCTGTGGCGCATCATTCAAGCCGCCGGTCGCGCCCACCGGCACGCCCAGGGGCCCCAGTGGCGCGGGCGCTGCCGCCGGCTGTGCGAGAGCACCGCCGCCAGGAGCCAGGAAGCAAAGCACGACCAGACTGACAGACCATTTCGTCACGGATGCGCCCCCGTCCCGCTCATCGGCGTAATAAACGCCATTTTCGCGACTTTAACCATCCGACACCTCATTTCTCTCGCGACATAGGCGCGGGGCCTCGGGCCGCGCTAATCGCCAGTCGCGTCAAAGTTGTGCAGAACAGGCGGGCGCGGATTGAATGGGATCCGCGTGGACCACGGCGCGCTGGGATCGTCACCGGCGCGATGCCAGCGGCCTTGGGCGGCAATCATCACGTCACCTGGATCGCAGACGAAATAGGGTTCACCTTCGAGCTTCATGCCGATGTGACCTTCCATGATGAACCAGAATTCGGTCCAGCCAATATGGAAATGGCCCTTGTTGGTGTCCGGCGGCACCGGCACGCCCGGCCCGCGCAAGATGTTTGAGGTGAAATGGTCATCCCACACGAACTTGCCACCATAAGCCCTGCTCGTGCCATTGAACTCCTTCATGTAATCCAGATAGATCGGATTGGAATCCTTCTCCTTGGCGGGGCCAGGCTGTTCGGTCACCTTCACATAGGTCATGCCTGGCACCGGGTCGGGTGTTTCGCTGGTGGGATAGACGGGAGTCGAACTGGTTTGGCGGACTTCAAAGCGAAGCGCCGGCGTCGAGCCCACATTCTCCAGCGAGTACATATGGCGGAAGGGCACATTCACCATGAAGCCCTTAGTGGCGGTGAAGGGCTCGTAGCCATCGATTGAAACTCTGATCGAACCAGCCCACACGATGAAGACCAGCCGGTCGTCGGGCCACATTTTCATCTTGGTCTTCTCGCCCGCGCCCATCGAGATGTAATCGGCTTCCTGGTCCTTGTTGCGCACCAGAGGCTGCACCCAATCGCTTTGGCCTGTATGTGCCGCTAAAATCTCCGATAATTTCCAATGCGGTTTGTTGGGCGCCACATAGGGTGTCATCTTGACGGGCTTTGGCGCCCAGAACTGGCCGCTCATTGCGGGCTTGGTCACCGCCATATCTTCCTGGCCAAGGAACTGCGCCCAGGCCGGCGACGGCATCAGAAGCGGCGTAGCAATTGCTGCCAAAAGGACGAGCTTCATAACTTCCCCCTCCTGCTGTGGTCGGTTTGACTTCGTCCTATCTCAAGCCAAAGGCGTACAAATGCGCGTCATGTGAGACGAGGTACACTTTTCCATGCGACACCACGGGTTCGGAAAAATGATCCCAGTCTTTCAGCAAATTCCTGCTGTCGTAGAGAATTTTACCTGTTTCGGCATCCAAGGCGTATAGCTCCTGATGGCCCACAGGGGTGGAGCGGAATACAGCGCCTTCGGCTAGGCTCATGGGCCGTCCAGGATTCTGGATCGTCTGCTCGCCAGTGCCCACGGCAAAGACGACGCCGTTCGCCACCACCGGCGCGTCAGGCGCCTGGTTGACGCCGGTCACCCATAGAGGCTCCAAGCTGAAGTTCGCGCCATCCTGTACTACTTGGAGCGCCATGACGCTTCCCTGCGTGGTGTCGCCGTTTTTGTATTTGAAGCTGCCGGCGGTCTCTGCGGCTTGCTTGTTCCACATCGGCAGATAGATGAAGCGTTCACCCAACTCGTTCTGCCAGGTCGAAAACGCGCCCCAGAAACCCCAGCCGTCAAGCTTTACGGCGTCGTTACCGAAGTGCGGCGAGGTATAGAGTGCCTTGTCGTGCTCCGGCGTCCCGCCTCCCAGGGCATTGGCGTCAAGCAGATAGACCAAGCCCTCCTTGGCGCCGGTGGCGATAAGAGCGCGACCTCTGAACGGAAATATCGTGGGGCTCCCCGATCCAAGGTCGAGATCCTTGGCGGTAAGGTACCGCCAATTGGGCGGTGTGAAGCTGTCAGCGATTCCCCGCCCGCCCGCACGCACCGCCAGAACGCTATTGCCGAAAAAGCCTGAGCCGGCGTCGGTAGGACCATCGGCTGTTTGGACGTACAGGCCTTGCGGCCCCAATGCCACGCCGGCGCGGCTCCAGGGTCCGGCGGGACGTCCGGTTCCAGTGAAGACATGGTTCACCGTCACATGCTCTGGGTCAGATATATCCGCGGCCGCGATCGTTCCCGCCTCGATCGGATTGGCGGCGTCGCCACCGCAGCCGCGCCCCGCGGTGGTGTAAACGTAATTGTCCACCAGATTGAGGCTCCAGTTGCGGCTGAATGGCGCCACGAACGGCGCGGGTCTGAGCTTCTCGCTTCCATCCGTGAGCGCCGCCGCACGCAAATTACCATCGCTGGTGGTGAAGTAGATCACGCCTTTTTGCCGATCGATGACAGGAGTGGCCTGCTCCGCATTGGCGCAGAGCCAGGTGGCGGCTCGTTGCGGCTTGTGCCCGTTCTGGAAGCTTTTTTGCCAGAGGACTTCGCCGCTCGCGCCATCCACGGCGAACAAGGTGTCGTCTGCCCCCATCACAAAGACCAGAAGTTTTCCGCCAACCGTCACCACGAGCGGAGCGGTCAGAGTCTGAAGCGTCGTCACCGCCACCGGCGTCGAAAGCTGGGTCGTCCACAATAGGTTCAGCCGTGAGACGTTGCTTTTCGTGAGCGCCGTTTCGCCATTGTTCAAGCCGGTGCGCTGCTGGTCGTGGTTGAACATCAACCAATCATCATCGACGGCCGGAATCGTGTTGCGCAGCGGATCGATTGTGGGAGCGGGCGGCGGACCATTCGGGGGCGCCGGCTGGGCGGCTGCGGACACAGCCCATGACATCGCCAAAGCGATCGCCAAGTCGTGCAGCCCTTTCGGCATAAGCCCCCTTCAAGTGCGTTTGTGCTTTATCCCGGTGAAGCGCCCTGGATATTTACCCGAAGCATATAAACGGACTGCGTGGCGCACATGAAAAGCCAATCCCGCTTGGGTCCGGCGAAACAAAGATTTGCGCAGACCTCCGGCAGCCGGATGCGGCCGATCAACTTGCCGGCCGGATTCCACACCGTCACACCGGAATAGCCCAGATTTGCGCTCGACCCGGACCAAATATTGCCGATGCGGTCGGCCCGCATGCCGTCGGGCCCGCAATGGACTCCATCCACCATGCAATCGGTGAATAGTCTCAGATTTGTCACCTTCGGTCCCTGGACATCGCCCACCCAAAGCCCGGAGCCGCGTACCAGATAAACCAACCTGTAATCGGGAGAGAAACATATGCCGTTTGGCAACAATCCCGATTCTTCCGGCACCACTACGTCCAGCCGGCCGCTGGGGTCCCAGCGATAGACATTGCGCGGCACAGCCTGTCTGGTCCCGCCCATCAGCCCCGTCCCGCCATTGCCGATCACGGAATCGAACCGGCCATCTTCATTCATGGGTTCGCCCGACTGGTTGGGGTGGCCCTCGCTTAACTGATCGCCGTAAGGCGGATCGGTGAACCACACGCTGCCGTCGGGGTGGGGTGCGAGGTCGTTCGGCGAATTGAGCGGCTTGCCTTCGAAATTGTCGGCCAGCACTTTCAACGCCCCGTCATGCTCCCAACGCACCACGCGGCGAAAAAAATCCTGGCAGGATAACTGCCGGCCTTCGAAGTCGAAAGCGTTGCCATTGCTGTTATAAGATGGCCGCCGGAATGGGGTGACCTGACGCGTTTCCCAGATATAACGATACTGCGCGTCGCCCTTCACATCGCTGAACACCGCATATTGGCCCTGAGAACTCCATGCCGGTCCCTCGGCCCATTCCAATCCGGTATGGACACGATGAACCAATTCTTGCGCGATCAGAAGGGGAGCAAAGGATCTGTCCAGGACGAGGACGTCCGGATCGGGAGCCGTCACGGGTGGGGCACCGGACGAAAAATCGCGCGGCGGAGTGGTAATGACTGAGGGCGGTGTACCCCGTTGAGGTTCTGCCGACCAGGCAAGACCCGGAAGCATTGCGCCGGCGGCCAACACTGCCCTGCGACTGACTTTGTGCATGTCGCACCCCCTCTTATAACTTGATCCAGTCGGGGGCCCCGGGGCAAGAGCAAGCGGAGTCATAATATTGGACTTCTCTGGATTTGTTGTCCGGTCAAACAGCGGCACGAAGGGTCCGGAAACCCCGCAAATCCTGCAATAATCAGGGTAACCTCGCCGAGTTTTGTTCGCCGGGCCCACCAACACCAATGGCCGCGGTTCGCGGATTCACGCGTGGACCGCCGCGACCGGCAGCCCGCAGACTTTCGGCAGAAAGAGCGCTCTTGAGGAGGTCAAGGCTGCATTCGCATCAACTGATCCATGGGCATCATGTTGTCGGTCAGATGGGTCATGATCCAGATGGATCCCAGAACGATGAGCGCGACCACTAAGACGCCGAAGGCGAGCGCCAGCACGTTATTGGTGTTGTCTGGTCCGGTAGTCACATGCAGGAAAAACACAAGATGGACACCCATCTGGGCGATCGCCAGGACGACAGCCACACGGCTGCACTGAACGCGCATCCGCATTTTCTGCGAAGCCTGTCAGCATGCCGCGAGCCAAGCCTGAGCCAGCCTGACATTGACTGGCGCGGCTAACTTTCTGGCAGACTTCGGCTTTTTTCATGCCGCACTTGGACCAAAGTCCAATCGCAGCCTTTGCCTTACATCCTAAGATGGAAAACGGAATCCCTATGCGGGTCCACCAATCTTGCCGGAATAGATCAAATGGCCCGGACCCATGCGTTCCATAATTGAGCTCAGGCTTGAGGCAGACAGTGCGAAACAGCCCTCACTTCTCCCGAGCACCCCGTGGGAGGTTGCCAAGCTTTCGCTGACATACCAGGCGCCATGAACCACGATCGCACGCTTCAGTGCATTGTCGTTGCTGGGGTCCAGTCCGCTGAGCCGGATCGAGCGGCCGTGCGCGCCGGTGTAGAAACCGTCCGTACGATAGGCGCCTGCGGATGTGGCATAGGAGCCGAGGTCGTTGGAAAAACGCTCGAGCCAGCCCGTGTGGCGCGGATCGGAGCCGCGTCCATGCGCCACGAGATAAGAAGAGATTTGCCCAGCCGCCACATCCACCAAATGAAACCGTGGCAGATAGGAGGGAAGGGAGAAATCCGCTACCGCGATCAGGTCGCGATTGGGAATTTGCGCGCTATGACGGTTGAGAGCCTCCTGCGCCTGGCGCAGAAGTTCGGGCGCGATGGCGGGCGCGGCGATTGCCGGGCGCGCGGCGGCTGCGACCATTCCGCAGGCCGTCGAAACAAGCATTTGGCGGCGCGACAAAGCCATTCGCGATACCCGGCGGCACAAGCCGCGCGGTCCCTGTTGTTGACAATGTGCAAAATTACGGCCGGCATCCACACCGGTTCCGACCCTTCATATGGGCTTGCGGATGGCAAACACAATGCCCGCACTGAGGTTTCGTGGTCCGCAACTCGTAAAAATGAGGCAATAACATGCGACGTTTCGCCCTGATCTTCTCACTTCTCCTGGTCGCACTTCCCGTCTGGGGGCAAGGCGCCAAAACCTCGTCTGTCGCGGAAGCCGACATCGACAAGCTGAAACCGGGCGAATTCATATGGGCTCCGCAATTGGCGCCCGAGGGGCCCACTACAGTGGTCGTGAGCCTCCCCGCGCAGCGTGCCTATGTCTATCGCAACGGTGTCCGGATTGGCGCATCCACCATCTCGACCGGCAAGAAGGGACATGAAACGCCTACAGGCGTCTTCACGATCCTGCAGAAACACGAGGAACATTATTCCAACAGGTACAACAATGCGCCCATGCCTTACATGCAAAGGCTGACTTGGGATGGCATTGCGCTCCATGCCGGCAAACTCCCGGGGTATGCCGCTTCCCATGGTTGCGTGCGGCTGCCGCTGGCATTTTCGAAAGCGCTCTTTCGAGAAACTAGTCTGGGGATGACAGTCATCGTCACCGACGATCGTCCAAGCCCCCAAACAATCCTTGATCCAGGCCTGTCAGCCGAGCCCGGCTCGGACCAACATTTGCGGCTGACGGCCAGCCAGGAGTTTCGCTGGAATCCAGAGAGATCGCCTTCGGGGCCGGTTACGATCCTGGTCAGTTTCGCCGACCAACGCGTCCTGGTGCTGCGTAACGGCAAAATCATCGGCCGCGCGCGGGTGGAAATTCCACCCGGCCTGTTCAACGGCACGGAAGCGCTGCAAATGGAGGGTCGCGACACCGCGGGCAATCCCAAATGGCTGTATATTGGCATTCCGGGACACGAAGCCAGCCACGGCAAGCCGCTCGATCGCAGCATGATCGAACAAGTGCGCGTCCCTCCGGAATTCTTGGCTAATGTGCGCGCCATTCTCACGCCTGGCGTGACCATGATGGTGACCGACGATTCGTTCCGCTCCAGCAACGAAGGCAAGCCGGCGAAAGTTCTCGTCACCAGTTAAGACCGGTGAACGCCACGATAGAATTTCGCAAGGAATCGTTCAGGAAGCGACCGATTCCATTGGCCCAAAGTCCAACATCCCGCTGATCGGATTTCTGCGAGCCTGCCCGCGACGATCAAGGGATGGGTCGCACGATGGCATCGCTGGCACACGCTTGGGATATGGTCAAATTGGTTGCCAGGGGCGGGCCGGCGCTGTGCAACGTTGCGGTCACCAATGCGTGCAATGCCACGTGTGATTTCTGCAATTTCGCCTATGACAAAGGGCGGGTTGGCAAATTGCGTTGGATCGACGCCGGCCGCTTCGACGAGGCGCTCGCAATTCTCCATGCGCGCGATATCCGCTATGTGAGTTTTTTCGGCGGCGAGACGCTGCTTCATCCCCGGTTGCATGAGATGGTGGCGATGGTGGTCAAACGCGGCATGGTGCCCGCCCTCATTACCAACGGCTGGCGTCTGCCCCAACGCCTCGATCAGTTGGCGGCCGCAGGACTGAAAACGGTCTATGTCTCGATCGACTCCGCCGACATGGCCGAACACGAGGCCAATCGGGGGCTCAGAGGTCTGGGGAAAAGAATCCGCGCAGCTACTGCGCGGATGCCGAAATTGAGCATGATCCCGCTTGCCCAGGTCACGATAAGCAAGTTCATCAAGGATTATGCTGCTTTGGCGCCGGCCCTACGCGATCTGGGTTTCGCAGCGGTGTCTTTCTCCTATCCACAACGAGCCGCGCTCGGTTCAACCACACTCGCCTGGTCGAGCGATTCGAAGCTGATGGCCTTCTCGGACGACGAGCTGGTCGCGGCTTTCGGCGCAGTCGAAAGTCTGCGCGGGGCTTTTCCCGTCACCAATCCACGCGCCTCCATGAGCGACATGCAGCGGCATCTCAAGGGCGAGACCGAACACTTCGCCTGCTATGGCGGATTCAAGAGCTTCTATATGGACTGGAATTTCGATCTCTGGCGCTGCGATGCCTGGAACAAGCCGATGTGCTCGGTATGGGATTTTCCGGACACACCTTTCGTCCGGGACGGCTGCACCGCCTGCATCGCCGATTGCTATCGCGACTCCAGCGTGATGCTGCATTTTGCGGTCTCGCTCAGTGACGCTTTTGGAAATGCGCGCAATGGGCACGTGGTGTCGGCATTGAAGACACTGGCGAACCGGCGCAATCTTGAATCGCTCGGCGCTATTTCCCAGAACAGCGCTATTCTTTCGAAGTTGGCGCAAGTTGGATCGCACCGCCGGCCTGCAGCTCCTTCAAAACGCCTCAATACGGAATTCAGGCGTCTGCAATCGGGCGCGTGAGCGGGCATGTGCTGGAGATCAGTTTCCGCGTGCGAACGCTGGCATCTTCCGCCAATCCTCCACTAACATGTTGAGAGTGTTCGTTTATGCGGGCAAGCCGCGTGATGCAGCGCAGGCCAGCCAAGTGGCTCGAACCGGAGTATGATCCAAATATCATATCTCTTGTACCTGGCCCATTTGGAGGGAGCTCGAGATGGCAAAATGGCTTAGCGTTCGATCGGCCATGGCTGCGGCGCTCGTTGCCGCCTCATCCACGACTTTCATCGGGCCGCTTGATGCGCAACCTAGCGCCGCAACCGCCCGGGGCGACGCAAATGACATCGGCGGCGTTGTCACGGGAGCGATGGGACCCGAAGCCGGCGTCTGGGTAATCGCCGAGACCACGGACCTTCCCACCAAATACGCCAAGATCGTCGTAACCGACGATCAGGGGCGCTTCCTTGTGCCGGACTTGCCCAAGGCGCGCTACAGCGTGTGGGTCCGCGGTTACGGCCTCGTCGACTCACCCAAGGTTCAATCCGCGCCCGGGCGCACATTGGCGCTTCGTGCCGTGGCCGCGCCAAGTCAAGCTGCTGCGGCCGCCTATTATCCGGCGATTTATTGGTACGAGATGCTTCCGATCCCGGACAAAGGCCTGTTCCCCGGCACCGGCGTTCATGGCAATGGGATGCCCGCCACCCTGACCGATCAAGGCCAGTGGCTGCGCATGATCAAGACCGATGGCTGCATCACTTGCCATCAGATCGGCGACCAGGCCACCCGCACGCTTCCGCCGGGGCTGGGCAATTTCACGTCCTCCGCCGACGCCTGGGAACGCCGCATCCAGTCCGGTCAAGCCGGTGGCAATATGATTTCCTCTCTCGGCCAACTTGACACACAGCGCGCGCTCAAATTCTTTGGCGAATGGAGTGACCGTATCGCCAAGGGAGCGATTCCCAATTCCCATCCGGAGCGGCCCCAAGGGCTCGAACGCAATATCGTCGTTACGCTATGGGATTGGGCCACACCCACGTCCTATCTGCACGACGAAATTTCGACAGACCGCCGCAATCCTACGGTCAATGCGAACGGCATCATTTACGGGTCGCCGGAAGAAAGTTCAGATGACCTGCCCTGGCTCGATCCGGTTCACAACACTACCGGCTTCGTGAAGACCAAATGGCGTGATTCCGACACGCCCAGTTCGGCTGATGGCGAGATCTATGCACCCTCGCCCTATTGGGGAAATACGCCAATCTGGAACAGTCACACGACCGTGCATAATCCCATGTTCGACGGCGAAGGGCGGCTTTGGTACACGGCGCGCGTCCGCGCCGCGGCCGATCCGGCTTTCTGCCGCGGGGGTTCGTCCCAGCCCTCGGCCGAGATTTTTCCGCTTGAGAGATCGGGCCGTCAGGCGGAATTGTATGATCCCAAGTCCAAGAACGTCACGCCTATCGATCTGTGCTTCCCTACCCATCATCTTCAATTCGACAAGCAGGACCTTTTGTGGTTCAGCGCGGGTGGCCCGACCGATGTGATAGGTTGGCTTGATACCAGGGCGTTCGACCGCACTCATGACGCCGTCTCGGCCCAGCATTGGGCGCCCTTCATTTTGGATACGAACGGCAATGGGCGACGCGACGATTGGGTCGAGCCTGATGGCAAACCGGATCCGACAAAGGACAAGCGCATTCGCGCTGGCATCTATGGCGTCGCGCCCAATCCAGCCGATGGCTCGGTATGGGGTTCGGTGTTGGGCTTTCCTGGCGCCATCGTACGCTTCGATCCCCAGACCATGCTGTCGGAATATTACGAAGTGCCGTGGCGGGACGAACGCGTGGCGTCCACCGATTGGGGCTTTGCCCCACGCGGCATGGACATCAGCAGTGACGGCGTGGTGTGGGCGTCGTTGGCCAGCGGCCATCTCGCCAGCTTCGACCGCCGCAAATGCAAAGGTCCGCTCAACGGCCCCAACGCCACTGGCCGCCAGTGCCCAGAGGGCTGGGCACTGCATCAATTGCCGGGCCCGGAGTTCGAAAGCGTCAAAGGCGCGCCGGGCGCGGGCGCTGAGGCCTCTTATTATACCTGGGTCGATCAGCACGACACGTTCGGGCTGGGCGCGAATGTGCCCATCGCCACCGCGAATGAATCCGATGCGCTTGACGCCTATGTGAACGGAAAATGGGTCGTGCTGCGCGTGCCCTATCCGATGGGCTTTTATGCCAAGGGCCTGGATGGTCGCATCGATGATGCCAATGCAGGTTGGAAGGGGCGCGGTCTTTGGTCCACCTATTCGACACGCTCGGCCGCGCATATCGAAGGAGGCAAGGGGCAGACCAGTAAGGTCGTGCATTTCCAGCTTCGCCCCGATCCTCTTGCGGACTGAATTGGCTCACTGTGGAATTGGTCGCAACTCTGCAACGCGACACGAATTAGGGCGCGCGCAAAAACAGGCCGACCGTCAGCACTGCGCCGATCATCACCACCGCGATCCGCAGTGCTTTTTCGTTGATGCGACTCAACAAGAGTCCGCCAACGACGCCGCCGATCACCGCGCCGGCGCAAGAGATCACGGCCTGCAGCCAATGCACGGACGGGGAAAAAACGAAGATTGCGACCGCGGAGGCATTCATCACCGCTGCCAGGACATTCTTGGTTGAGGCAGCTTGCCGAACCGCCAGTCCCGCAGCGCTAAGCACCGCCAGCATCAGAAAGCCGATGCCTCCGCCAAAGTAACCACCATAGACAGAGATAAGAAATTGCGACGCGCCCGCGCCCGCCCGGCCCAGTTGTGGCCGCGCGCGCGCCGTGCGGAAAAAGCTGCCCCATGCAAATACGATGGTTGCGAACAAGACCAGCCAGGGGACCAGGCGGGCAAAAAAATCAGACGGCGTCACCAGCAGCAACCCGGCACCGGCTATCCCTCCCACAAGACTGATTGCCACCAGATGAGCGATAGAAAGACCTGCGGCGCCGGAGACATTCTGCCGCCCGGTAAGTCCGGTGGCGGCCTGGGCGGGGAAAAGCGCGATCGTAGAGGTGATGTTCGCGGCTCGCGCGTCCATGCCAGTCAGCATGAGCGCGGGTAAGGTGATGAAAGTTCCCCCGCCGGCAAACGCGTTCTGTATGCCGGCCCATAGCGAGACCATGAACAGGCCCGTCAGAAGAAGCATGCGTGCAAATTCCCCCTTTGAAGCTGGACCATGTTGACGGTGTACCGGTTGGCAGTTCAACAAATTGTTTTTCTGACGATTTGTCTGTTATCGTCCGCGCTGCTGGAAGTCATCCGGCCAACAATCCGGAAGGCTGCCTTCGCAAATATGCAATCGAGAAGGGAACCAAATTGGAATCCAGAACGGGAAGTGACCGCCGGACATTCCTGAGGAATGCCGGGCTTGGTGGCGGTGTGTTGGCGTTGGGGCCATTGGCTGCGTCGCTGGCCGCGGGCGGCAAGGCATCGGCAGCGCCATCGAATGGAAAATACGACTTCGATACGCCCTACAATCGCATCGGCACCGATTGCGTGAAATGGGACCAAGCCATCCGCGACGAGCACATGCCCAAGATCGTGGCGGGTATGGGAATCGCCGACATGGATTTCGAATGCGTACCCGTGGTCACGGCTGCGCTGCAAAAGCGCGTCAACCACCATAATTGGGGTTACGAGATGCTGGACATTGACCTGATCCTGGGCAATGCCGGCAATCATCCCTTTGTGAAGGGCATCATTGACTGGAACCATAAGCGTTACGGCATCACCAACATTACCCCCAAGAATCTGGGCGTCACTACTGGCGTCCATTCCGGCATCATGCCGGCACTGCGCGCCTTTGCGCCGCCCGGCTCGAAAGTGCTGATGGCGACGCCCATCTATAACGCCTTTTATTTCGACATTTACGGCTCGAAGCTGGTCGCAAATGAAAGCGTGATGAAATATGTGAACGGGCGCTATGAGATCGATTGGGACGATCTGGAGCGCCGTGCCTCCGATCCCGCCACCAAGACGACCATCCTCTGCAACCCGCATAATCCGGTGGGGCGGGTGTGGACAAAGGCGGAGCTTACCCGTTATGGCGAAATCTGCCTCAAGCACAACGTCAAGGTGTTGTCGGACGAGATTCATTGCGACTTCGTGGGCAACGGCGTGAAATACACGCCCTTCTCCACGCTGGACGACAAGAAGATCGTCGATAACAGCATTACCTTCAAAGCGGCCAGCAAATCCTTCTCATTGGCCGGTCTGAAATGCGCATGGTATTTCGCCACCGATCCGGACGTGTTCAAGCAAGTGCAATTCTGGAACCGCTCGGAAGTCTCGACATTGGGCATCGTCTCCTCTCAGGCGGCCTATGCGGGGGGCGAAGACTGGCTCAACCAGTGCGTCGATTATATCGACGGCAACCAGAAGTTCGCCAACGACTACATCAAAGCGAAGCTGCCCCTGATCAAGGTTGGTAGCAAGCCGGAAGGCACGTACTTGGCTTGGCTGGATGTGACGGGTTTGGCCGACAAGATCGGCGCCCAGCAGATGGCGGATGCGGAAAATAAGAAACCGCAGCCGATCAATTTCCTTACCGGCAAGCCGGGCAAGGTGGTGCCTGACGACATGATAGGCCACTGGCTGGCCAAGAATGCTTATGTACAGATGAATCCTGGCTACACCTATGGCTCGGGTGGCACCAACCATATGCGCATGAATATCGCCACCTCGCGCAAGACGCTCACCGCCGCGCTCGACAGCATGGCGGGAGCGATGAAGAACCTGGCGTAGGGCCGGCGAAAAGCAAACGGGGAGGCCCGGATCGTTCGATCCGGGCCTTTTATGTTTCACGATAACGAAGCAATGCGACTGCGTCGCCGGACAGGCCGACGAGCGCCTGTGCCCCCCCCCGTGACGGTGATCGGCTGCCATCGCACCGGCTTCTTTTTCGAATAGAAGGTCGATCTCGTGTGAATTAAGCGCCCCGTACGTGGCGTAGCGGCGCTCTATGTCCTTCAGGCTCGACAATCTGATCATGGGACTGGTCCTGCGTAAGGCGGCGCTGAAAATAAAAGCCCGCGACAATGATCAAGACCAAACCCACCGCTGCCGCGACATAAGAAATTTCGGTGAGGAATTTCACCCAAGAAATCTCGACGCCGATGAAATTGTAGAACATCAGAAGGGCGACTGAGCTCAAATATCCCGCGGCGTCGGCGACATAGATCAGAAATCCCGCATTTCCAGTGCGGCCGCTAGCGGCAATGAAGCGATCGAACAACAGTGCGTTGAACGGCGTGTAGCCCAGATAAAGTCCGGCGCCCAGCGCGATCATCCAGGAAACCGGTCCGATCAGACGCGTTTCGAACGCCAAAGATGACAATCCGGCCAGGGCTAGTCCCGCGCCCACCAGCACCAGATTGGCGAGAAAGGCGCGGCGATTGTTACGAATGAACATGAGAAGGGACAACATCGCCAGCGCGATTGCCGCAACGGGAACCTCCGAAAGGGTGAAGATTTCCGCATTATTCTTGAAACCAAGCCCGCTCCAGATCTCGACGGCGAAATTGTCACGAAAGTCGCGCAGGACCGTCAGGCCGACATAGACCACGATCAATCCGATCAGGCCGGGCGCGAAAGCGGTCAGCATCTCACGTCGCGCGGTTCCGTCCATCGGCGCGCGTGCCACGCGAAGCCGCTCATCCTCGGCACTGGGGGGCGGCAGGACCGCAAGGCCCGCCACGCACAACAGAAGCAAAGGCGTGAACAGAAGGCCGGTGAGGGCCGGCATCCAATATTCATTAGCCCAGCCCCACAGCATTACGGTCTTGCCCACAGATTTGACGGCGCCGGACGAGACGATGAAGCTGGCGCACAGCATCGCCCCCAAAATTTCCGTCAGGCGCCGGCCTTCCAGAAAACCGAACACCAGGCCCCAAATCATGCCCAGCGCCAGGCCGTTTGCGAACAAACAAACGATGTTCCATGGTGCCGGGATAAGAGCGAACAGGATCAAGGCAAATTCGGCGCCTCCAATCAGCACCAGGATGGCAATCGCGCGGCGCTGTGGCGGCATTTCGGAGATTATCTTGATTCCAGCCACTTTGGAGAGCGCATACCCCAGCACCTGGGCGACCACCAAAGCGATCTTGTAATCCACGAGCATGGGAGCGGCGTGGGCGTACTCAGCGACCGTGAATGGCTTGCGGAATGCAAACATGGCGAAATAAGCGCCGAACGCCATCAACCCGCCATAGAGCGTGAAAATGGGCGCGGGCGCGCGGGAAAGCCAGGCGCGCAGGCGTTGGGCAAGGGGTTTCATGATGCCTCGATCCGGTGGGCGATTTCATGCACAAAAGGGAGAAGTTGCGAAATGTCTTCGATGACGAAGTCGGCTCCCGCTTGTTTAAGCGCTTGTTCGGATCGGGCCAATCTTTGTTGCCGCTCCAACGGCGATAGGGCCGCAAAACTCTCCTCATCAAGCCCCACACCGTTGCCCGAAGCCGACAGCCCGATAGTCCAGCAGCCAGCCAGGCGGCCTTCCTCGATGCCGACTGGAGCGTCATCGATCTTGATGCAGGCGCGCGCCGGCCAGGCGTCGAGCGCTATCAGCGCTTTCCATGTCATCAAGGGCGCAGGCCGTCCACTTGGAGTTTCGCCGGCGCAAACCACGACATCCGGCTCGTAACCCTGCTTGGCCGCGGAAATCAGAATGTCCGCCATCATCTCGCGGGTGTACCCGGTACCGGAGCCGATCTTCACGCCCAGTTCGCGCAATTGAGCGACGGTTCCGGCCGCGCCGGAGATCAGGCGAGACGTTCTGGCCGCGGCAATTTTCATGGCGGGGCCAAGCCTCCGATAAAGCCGGTCGATATCCGCCTCGCAAGGAGAATTGCCTTTCAACGCGCGCCAGCGCGCGGCAATAGCCGGATCGGCCAACAGCGCGCGCAGATGATCGAGCTTGGCCTTGCCCATATCGCGCCGCGCTTCCTCGGCCGAAACGCACTGGCCCTCTTCCGCGAACACATTCACCAGGGCTTCGACCGGGGCCATGCAACCGAAATCGATCATTGTGCCGGCCCAGTCCAATACAACGGCCTTGACCGGAAAGCTCATGCCATGACCTCTGATTTCAGGCCGAGAAGGTCGGCGATCACACGTTCGGCGATGCCGAAACCAGTCGAAGCGCCTGTACCGCTGGTCACAATTACAAGGCGAACTTGCGGCTCGGGCGTATCAATTAGATAGGTGCGATCGTCGGCGACGGCGTAGATCCCAGTCCAGCGTTCCCGCACGGCGGGCGCTTGCCGTCCCGTGGCGCGGGCATATTCGTCCAAAATGTCGAGTTCTGCAGACACTGAGGCGAACGGGGCGGGCAAACGATCATAATGGTGGCTGTCGCCAACGATCAGACCGCCATCGGAGCCTTGCGCCACAATCAGATGCACGCCATTTTCGAAATGGCGGGGTTGCTCGCGGCGAAGTTTGATTTCCAGCTCGCGCGCTTCAGGCAGTGCAGCATAGCCGCGATAACGCGTCAGACTGAGATCCGACATAAGGGCCGCCGCCAGGCGAAAGCCAGGATCGGCGAGCTTGAGCATCGAAAGGCGGCATCGGCGAAGCCGGTAAGCGGCGATGCGGTCGGGATAAAGGGTGACGAAATCGTCTCCGGGGCAAACCACCACCGCCTCCGCCTCGAGCACGCCGCGCGAGGTGCGAAGCCGGGGCGGGCTTGCGTCAAAAACTACCGTTTCATTGAAGAAGGTGACGTTCCAAGCTCTTTCAAGCCAAGCCGTCAGGGCGGGGATGACGGTGCGCGACTCCACGCGGATTTCATGCGGACTGAACAGCGCGGCTTTGAGATCGGGTCCGCCCAAGCCGTTCGCAAGGCGCCGGAATTCGTCCGCCGCAAGCAGGCGGCAGCCTTCGCCCATCTCAGTCGCGAGGAAGGCCTCGATCACGGCAACCGCTTCCGGTGAGCGGGCCGTTAGATAGAGGCCGCGCTGCTCGACCGCCAGTCCTGCGTTGACAGCGATTTCCGCCCAAATATCGCGGGTACGGCGCGCCAGTTTCCAAGAATCGCCTCGCTCCTGGCCGGTAACAGTGACGAAGCCGAAATTGCGGATCGAAGCGCCATTGGCGCGTACGTCCTTTTCGACCACAGCCACGCGCTTGCCCGCCTTGGCTGCCAAATAGGCGTGAGCAAGGCCGATAATGCCGCCGCCCACTACTGCCAGATCGAAGCGTCCAGGCGACATCAGATATCCCGGCGAAAAGAAACGAAAAAGACCGGAAATTCAGGCCCATAGCGCAGACTGCCTATACTAAGCCTCGAAGACAATATGGATTCGAGGGCGCGAGGTCGCATCCGCGCGCTGCGAGTGGGGTGGTGTCCGAGAACGTTAAAGGGTCATTATATTTGGCGCATAATGGCCGGGGGAAACGCCATGACTGACATCGGCAGGAGGAAATTTCTTCAAGCGGGGGCTGCTGCATCCGCCATGACGGCCATCGGGCCTGCCGCGAACGCCGCATCGCCTGCTTCCGGCAAGCTCGGCGACATTGACCATTTTATTATCATGATGAAGGAGAATCGTTCCTTTGATCATTATTTCGGGACGCTTTCCGGCGTGCGTGGCTTTGACGATCCGGCTGCGCGCAAAGCGGACGGCAGCTCTGTCTTCCGCCAAGTAGATCCGCTCAAGCCCGGGGGACATGTTCTGCCCTTTCGCCTTGATACACTGAAGACCAGCGCGCAGAGATTGCACGATCTCGATCATGGCTGGGGACCGCAGCATGCCGCATGGAATGGCGGCGCCATGGATAATTGGATCGGCGCTCACCGGCAGGCGGACGGCGCAAGCGGGCCGCTCACCATGGGCTATCACACGCGCGCGGACATTCCTTACTACTATGCGCTCGCCGACGCCTTCACCATCTGCGACGGTTATCATTGTTCGGTCTTCGGACCTACTTATCCCAACCGCTACTATCTGATGACTGGAACGATCGATCCCGAAGGCCGGCACGGCGGCCCCGCGACCGACAATGACGAGCGCAAGCTCCGTTCCTGGGAAACCTATCCCGAACGGCTGGAACGGGCGGGTGTCTCCTGGCGCGTCTATCACGATTGGGACGATTACGGCTGCAACGTCTTGAAATACTTTGCCCGATATCAGCAGGCGCCCGAGAACTCGCCGCTCTTTCAGAACGCGATGGTCGACCGGACTTTCTATGAGCTGTTGTGGGACATCAGGACCGGCAATCTGCCCCAGGTGAGCTGGATCGTGCCCCCATCCAACCTGTCGGAACATCCCGACTATCTCCCTGCCGCGGGCGAAGATCACACCAACCAATTGCTTCAGGCGTTGTGGACCAATCCCAAGCTCTGGGCCAAGACAGCTTTCATCATCAACTATGACGAGAATGATGGCTTGTTCGATCATGTGACCCCACCTACGCCGCCCAAAGGAACGGTGAGCGAATTCGTCGGTGATCTGCCGATCGGGCTGGGCTATCGCGTGCCATGCCTGGTGATTTCGCCGTACACCCGCGGCCGCTATGTGTGCGGCACGACATTCGATCACACGTCGACATTGCGCTTGCTCGAGACGCGCTTCGGCGTTGAGGTTCCCAACCTCAGCAAATGGCGCCGCGAGACGTGCGGTGACATGACGACCGCATTTGCTTTCCATATGCCACGGCTCGATATTCCTAATCTGCCGGAAACGGCGCAGGGAGTGCGCCTGGCTGAAGAGCGTTCCATGCGCTTGCCTCGGCCCGCCGTTCCTGCCACGCAAATCATGCCCCAGCAGGAGCCGGGTACGCGCACGCGTCTGGCTTGAGTTCGCCGCCCGACCAACCCGCGATATGTGCTTAACTCGTGCAATCCGACGCGGAGTTCATCGCCGTGCGAGGTTCTATGCCCGTCTTATAAGTACCGCGCCACGAACGAAGCGATGCAGAGTTCTGCAGGCACGGATCTCTTGAATGGCGAAGCGGAGCCGCCGTGCTCTTGCGGCTCCGCTTTACTGCTGATGGCTTCTACTTGGTGAAGAAGCGAAGGAAATTCCCGCTCATCGCGGTAACACCGATGGTCATGGCGCCACCGACGATAAGGAAACCAACTAGAACAAGCGTGCGGCCAGTTTCCACCGACGACGCTGAAAGCGCCAGGATGCCCAGAACGATCGCCGCAACACCGGACAGGAATTGAAAACCCGCCATCCCGGCCATCGAAGAACGTCCAATCGACAATGCGACTTCAGAGGTGCCGGCCGTAATTGCCCGCAACTGGCGCAGTTGTGGTATTGTGCCGGCTGTGAGCATCATCGCGCCGCCCACAAGGATTACAGCGGCAGCGGGAAGGGTTCCAACCGAAACGCCAAGCAGCGCGAGAATTCCCAGGACCAGGGCGATCCCACCGCATGCAACTTGAAGGCTCATTCCGCCCAGCACACTATCCGCGGCTCCCGGCTCGCCGCTCACCATGGCCAGCCGTGCGAACTCGCCCGCCAGGGCGCCGCCTTCAGCCAACAACGCGGCGCCAAGGACTATAGTCGTCACCGCGACGATTGTGGCGCTCGCCGTCCCCTGCGCCAGGCCGATGATGGATAAAACAATCACGGCAATGCTGCCGGCCGCTTCCGCAATGGTACCCGTTACACTGGTTGCGCCCAGGACGCGCTCGGTCCTGGCTTCGCCATACGTGGTTGACATGATTAAACTCCTCTGGGAACCCCCGCTCCCCCTCACGGGGCCCCATTCCAACTCCGAATTCGAAACGTGGCGTCCGACGTCACGTTCCATCTGCGCGCATTAGGTCGCAGATCCATGAGATCGGTTCCGGATATTTTATCTTATGATACGCCGAGCGCAGCGAGCGAAATTCGTCGCAAAGTTCCGCAAGGAGCGGGCGCTTCACCCGGTTTTGCGCAGTACCGCGTATAAGCCCATCACCTCTTCGCCGTATTCCATGCGCAGGAAGGCTTCGTTGAGCGCGCCCACCGCGAACCCGTTTTGGGCGGCGGCGTTGCGGACATGGTCGGGGTGATGGGTGTAGCGGCCGGTATCGGTCAGATGAAATGGAAAGCGACTGCCCCGCTCCATCGAAAACGCGAGAAGTCCGCCCGGTTTGAGCCTTCTGGCGGCTGATTCGACGATTTTACCCAGATCGCCGAAATAGATCAGGCAATCGCTGCTCGCGATCAAATCGAATAACGTTTCGCTCCGATCGAGCCACTCCGTAATTTCGGCGACTTCCAGCCGGTCATAGATGTTTCTGGTCCGCGCCAATTCGATCATCTCGGGCGAAAGATCAACTCCCGTCAATTCGGACGCGCGCCATTTGGTATTGGCGCCCATCAAGCCCGAGCCGCAGCCAAGATCGAGAAGATTGAGACCGTCTTTTCCACCGATCACGGTCCTGATGGCGTCCTGCAGGCGCTCCGGGCCAGCATATTTGAGATCTTCACACATGCGCGACTCATAACTCGCCGCGAAGTTTTTATAGATGTGCTGGATTGCCCGATCTGAAGCGCGAGCGGGCGCTCGGTCGTCCTTGAGCGCGATCAAGAGATGCTCGATCTCCCCATCCTCGGGATGCGCGTCGAAGTATTTCTGATAGGCATGCCGCGCCTCATCGCGACGGCCGACACATTGGGCGATCTCGCCCAAATCGTACCAGGCATCCCAATCGTCGGGCTTGAGCTCGACGGTTCTTTTTCCACACAGGTAGGCGGGCTGGACTTTCCCCCCTTCGCGAAGACGCTTGGTGAGGGTGGAGAGTTCGGTCGCCGACAGCTCGTGCCTGGCCGCGGGCTCGCTTCCATGCCAAACCAGAAGGCCCGCTTTCATTCCGTGGTCGATCCATTCCGCAATCCCACGGGAATTTCCGTCAGGCGCGAGCGATCCTACCAGGTCCCCGATCTCCTCCACGCTTCTTGTGCCGTCGCACAATTCCGTGATCAGGGCTGCGGCCGGATTGAGTTGGTGGAGATGATCCTGGGCCGGATCGTAGGCGACATAGCCGCCATCCACCTGGGAAAGGAGAATGACAGGATTGACGGTCGGGTTGGCCATTGCTCAATTCTAAACGGAAGCGGCCGTGGACCCGAATGAATCACACGACCGCTCGTAAAACCAATAGCCCGTAGCCGCTATTCACGCGCCTAGGGGTTTGGCCGCAATCACATCCCTTTCTTCTTTTTCGGGACCGCGCATTTACCAGTCTTCTTGCTCACGACCAGACCTTCGTCGCACTTGCCGCCGGGGCCCGGGTCTTCGCCTTCCTTTTGCGCCATCGCCTGCGTCGTCATCAACGGGGCCGCAATGGCCGTGCCGATGAGCAGTGCTTTGAAAAAGCCGCGACGATCACGATTGATATGCTCGAGAACTTTGTCCAATTCACTCCGCGCCATTACTTGAGTCTCCTTGGTTAGAGCATTTAGGAATCCAAGCATTCATGCCGCGGATGCGTGGTTGACCCACCATCCACTCGGAAAGGGTAGCTGGAAACCCAATATGTGGGAAGTAGAGCGGGACGGCTCCCCACAGCTGTTCCGGTGTATCCGGTCACCAGTAGATTTAGAGGGGTTGTTCTCGTCGTTGCTGCGCTGCACCAAAGCGAGGCCCGAAGGGTGCTACGGTGCTATGGCTATGAGACGGACAGGATGCCTATATAGCCGCGCATGGGGCCATCCAGAAAAATTTGGGACATTTCGCAACGGCTTAGTCCGGCGCTTCCGGTCTGGCCCGGCGATACGTCCTTTAACGTTTGCGAACGCTGGACGTTTGGGGCCGGCAGTCCCGTGAATGTCGCGGCGATCGGGCTTTCCACTCATTGCGGGGCGCATGCCGACGCGCCGCGCCATTACGACCCCGCGGGGCTTGCCATCGACCAGGTGGCGCTGGAGCCTTATTTGGGTCCGGCCCGCGTGGTGGACGCGCGCGGACAAGAAGAAGCAGTCTCCGCCTCATTTGTGCAAACCCATTGGAGCCCGGGCGTAGAAAGGATGCTGTTCAGAACTTTCGACCGGTTTCCGTTGGACCACTGGCCTGCGCGCTTCACGGTGATGAGTGCCGATGCAATCCGGATGCTGGCGGCGCTTGACGTGATGTTGATCGGGATTGATTCACCCTCCCTGGACCCTGAAACATCCAAGACCATGGACGCGCATTTGGCTGTGCCCCCTGGCATGAGAATCCTCGAAGGGCTCGTGCTGGATCATGTGCCTCCCGGCGACTATGAGTTGATCGCATTGCCGCTTGCTCTGGCCGGTCTGGACGCTTCACCCGTCCGCGCGGTGTTGAGAGAGCTGGGGAACTAATTTGAAGTGGGCCAAGGAAAGGGGATGGTTGCGTGACTATTGAAAATCAAGGCGAAACCGTACCGCCATCCGAAACGCGTTTAACGCAGCTTGTCGGGCCGGGGCGGCGCGGCCTGACAACGCGGCATCTTCAATTCATCGCGATCGGCGGCGCGATCGGGTCGGGGCTGTTTCTAGGTTCGGCTGCCGGAATTCGCAGCGCGGGCCCCGCGCTGCTCTTCGCCTATGCGGTGGGCGGCTTGATGGTCTTTTTCATTGTTCGCGCTTTGGGGGAAATGGCCCTGGCCCATCCCCGCGTCACCACCCTTGATGCGCTAGCCGAAGATTATGTGCACCCTGCCTTCGGCTTTCTCGTCGGCTGGAATTATTGGATGAGCTGGATTCTGGTGGGGATGGTGGACATCACCGCCATAGCGATCTTCGTCAAATTCTGGTTCCCCGGCCTTGAGCAATGGATACCCGCGCTCGTCAGCCTGGGGTTGATCTACGGCATAAATCTGTGCGGCGTGCGCACCTTTGGTGAGTTGGAATTTTGGCTCTCGCTGGTAAAGGTAGTTGCGATCCTCGGTCTGATCGCCGCCAGCATTTTTCTCATCGGCAGCGGGGTGGGACTTTCGGGCGCACACGCCACGTTTCGGAACATCTGGAGCTACGGTGGATTGTTTCCCACCGGACTTCGGGGGTTTCTTGCATCCTTGCCGATTGCATTTTTCGCCTTCGGGGGTAGCGAATTGGTGGGGCTTGCCGCTGGCGAGGCCGAACGGCCCGAGCAGTCTTTGCCGCGTGCGGTCAATGGCGTCATCGCGCGAATTTTGATCTTCTACATCGGCTCGCTCACCGTGGTAATGGCGTTGATCCCATGGCGGCAGATCGTGCCGACCGAGAGTCCTTTCGTTCTGGTCTTTGCGCGCATCGGATTGCCCGCGACCGCCGCGATCATCAATGTGGTCCTGATTTCAGCGGTGCTATCCTCGTGCAACAGCGGACTGTACGCAGCGGCGCGGACACTGCGGTCCCTGGCGGCAAAGGGTCACGCGCCGGGATTTCTTTCTTCCGTGGATGGCCGCGGCGTCCCCGTCCGCGGCATCAGCGCGTCAGCGGCGGCTATGTTCGGCGGCGTGATCCTGAATTATTTCGCG
>Ga0126381_100000562_pt1 | contig 40496 bp, 23 predicted proteins | sample PanSoiMetPlot_28_FD_96465 | JGI IMG/M metagenome (GOLD analysis project Ga0126381, IMG submission 96465) | Tropical forest soil microbial communities from Panama - MetaG Plot_28 | ecosystem: Environmental > Terrestrial > Soil > Tropical forest > Bulk soil | place: Panama | collected 2016-02-17 | reverse complement strand
GAACGCCAGATTCGTTCCGTAGATTTCGACCCAGGATCCCGGCGCGGCCGAGGAGAATGCTCCGAACGCACCCGCGCTGATGACGCCGCCGCCGGCAACGGACGGAGCGTTGGGCGTCAGAACGCGCACGACATCGTTGCCGAAATCCGCGATATAAACATTGCCCGATGGCGCTTCATAAAGGCCGAACGGTTCGTTCAAGGGAAGGCCTTGAATGGTGTTGATGACGCCGTTCACGATCTGGCGGACACGGTTGCCGAACTTCTCGGAGATGTACACGGCTCCGGCGGCATCCACGGCGATGCCTTGGGGCTGATTGAGCTGCGCGCTGGTGGCCGGACCGCCGTCCCCGGTATCGCCCTGCTGGCCGTTGCCGGCAATGGTCGTGACCATGCCGGTGGCGGCGGAGACCATGCGCACCCGATTGTTGCCGGTGTCGGCGATATACAGATTTCCGGCGGCGTCGATCGCGATGCCGAAGATCTTGCGGAAGAGGGCTTGATTGGCGGGGCCGTCAGCGAAGCCCTGCGTGGTGGGCTTGCCGGCAAAATTGTTGATGTTGCCATCCGGCGTAACGATGCGGATGCAGAAGTTATTACTGTCGGCGATATACAGATCGCCGGCGGCGTCGACGGCCAGGCCGATGGGTTGATTGACGCACGCGCTGGTGGCCGGACCGCCGTCGCCGCACCACTGCGGCGGCACCGAATTTTGGCCGGCGAAGGTATTGATGGTACCGCCGGGAGAAACGATGCGGATGACCTGGTTATTCAGGTCGGAGATGTAGAGATTGCCCTTTTGATCGACGGCCAATCCATACGGATCGGCGAGGCTGGCGGCGGTGGCCGATCCGCCATCGCCCGAATATTGCGAGGTCCCATTGCCGGCATATGTGGATATCTTGCCGCCGGATATCTTACGGACCCGATTGTTCCCGGCGTCGGCAATATAGATATTGCCGGAGGAATCCACCGCTACGGCGGTTGGGGAATTCAGCTCCGTGCTGGTGCTGGTGGGGGACGAACCGTCTCCCAAGAAGCCCGGAGAGCCGCTATTGCCCGCAGCGATGGACATGGTGAATTGCGTGGCCTGGGCCAGGCACACTTCGGGCATGAGCAGTCCAGCTATGCCAGCGAGACAAAGGAAGAATCCGGGGCGCACGGCGCCCACGAGTTTAGCACGCGACTTCACGAGTACCGAAACCCTCCAGTTTTGGTTATCCTGAAATACTACTGAAGCAACTGGTAGCAGACGTGCCGCTGAGTTCTCCGGTTACACCGTTTCGCGGGACAGAGTGGGACTCCGCGAAACCGGCTGGGTCGCGAGACCCATCTAAGGAATCACAGGTCCGTTTAGAGGTTATAGATGAACGCAAAGCTCAGTCTGTTTTTACTGCCGTTGGTGTCGATGGCCCTTGCGCAGGCGCAACAAGTAGCGGGTTTCGGCGCGGTTTCGGGTACGCTGCGCGACCCTTACGGAGATGGTTTGCCCGACACTTCGGTTGTGATCACGAACGACACACTGGGCGTAAAACGCACGCTGATGACGACGGACGACGGGATGTTTCTGGCCGCCGCGCTCCCGCCCGGAACCGGTTACAACATCAAAGCCAGCCGCAAGGGTTACGGCACCTGGGAGTATAAGGATTTTGACGTCACCGTGGGCTCGACCGTCAGCTTCGCGGTAACCATGCAGGCGGAGACTGAGACGACGCTCATAGACAACGGCGCGGTTTTTTCGGCGGCTGTAGAGGACACTAAATTTAACGTCTCGAGTTTCGTTTCCCAGCGGCAGCTTCAGAATCTGCCGATCGAGGCGCGGCGGCTGGAAGATCCGATTCTGCTGGCTCCGGCCGTTACGCAAGATCCCAACACGTTGGCCCTGGCATTCCGCGGCGAAGGCGGAACCAACGCTTTTGTAACCGATGGCCAGCTCACTACCAACACGTTTTTCTACCAGACTTCCCGTGTGGCGCCGCAGCTCACGCCGGATTCGCTGCGTGAAATGCAGGTGATTTCCAGCGGAGCTTCCTCGGAGTTCGGACACGCCATTGGAGGCACGATCAACGCGGCAACACCCGCCGGCACGGCGGACTACCACGGCGCGCTTTACGGCTACTTCAGCACCCATTCGTGGGACGCCAACGATCGCTTCGCGCCCAATTTCGACCTGGCGCAGCGGTGGGTACAAGGCGGCGGGCGTGCCGGCGGCCCCATCCTGGCGGGAAAACTCTTTTTTTTCGCCAATTTCGAAACCTGGCACGGCCGGAGCCAGGGACTGAACCAGCTTGCAAGCCCGCTGCTGGCGGGTCCGCAAGGCGACTTACTGCCATCCAACTGCAAGGCGACGGCCGTGCAGTGCGCCAATGCGATCGCGTTTTTAACACCGCAGTTGAACGCGGTAGTGCAACGCTCGAATGCGGATTACACCGGCATTATCCGGCTGGACTACCGGAAGAGCGACAAGAACAATTTCAACCTGGAATTCAACGCATTCCATGACCGTTCGCCCAATGGAGCCCAGGATCAGGCCGTGGCGCCCTATAGCCAGTTGCGCGCCGACAACGGCAATTCGACCCAGGAGACGCGCTTTGCGCGCCTGGGCTGGAGCCGCACGCTGGGCGGCACGACGGCCAACGATTTTCGCATCGGCTGGTTCAAGGACCGGGTGGGGAATTCGCTGAATCCCGCGCTCGAGCCTTCCACCGGACCGCTGGCGATTCAGATTGCGGGGACCAACGTCGGCGCCAACCCTCTGTTTCCCCAGACGGTGAGCGAGAATCGCTACCAGTTGGTAGACAACTTCACCTGGGCCAGCCTGTCGCACCTGCTGAAGTTCGGCGCCGACCTTTCGCTCAACCGCGATTGGGTGGATCAACTGAACAACCGCTACGGCTCTTACACCTATACGTCGCTGACGGCTTTCGCCACCGATTTCACCAACAGCGGCACGGCACGCAACTACGCCGTATTCAATCAGAGCTTTCCCAACGCGGTCACCAACCTGCAAAGCAAGGTCTACAGCATCTATGCTCAGGACGACTGGCGGCCGACGCGGCGCCTGAATGTGATGCTGGGCGTGCGCTGGGAGAAGTACAGCGTGCCGCAGCCTTCAGACGTCAACGCCACGTATTACCAGACCGGCAGCATCAGCTCGCCCAGCAACGCGTTTGCACCGAGAGTGGGGATCAATTACCTGCTGAACGACAAAACCGTGGTGCGGGTCGGGGTGGGCTTCTACTACCAGCCCTTCACAGGCGAGTTACTGCGCGACCTGTTCACGGGGAACGATGTTTACAACACCACCATCTCCGTGACGCCCAACATGAGCGGCGCGCCGGTGTTCCCCAGGGTGATCGCGTCCGCCACCACCACCCCCAACAACTCGCAGAATGTTCTGTTCGCGAACTCCAAGCTCAAGCTGCCGTATGCGGAAGTGGGTCAGGCAGGCATCGAACGGCGCGTTACCAGCACGGTGGCAGTCGCGGTCAACTACATCGAGAGCCGCGGCACGAAGCTGTGGACGCAGACGGACACCACCCTGGCGCCTCCGACCATCACCAAGACCTATAACATCGACGATGCCGCCGGCAACGTCGTGAACACCTTCGCCACCAACCTCTGGACTACACGCACCGACACCACGCACGCTCACGTATGGGAGATCTTTAACGAGGGTCTGTCGCGGTATCGCGCCGCGGCCTTGCAGGTCCGTAAGTCGATGACCCACGGAATCTCGGCGCAGCTCTCCTATACCTATTCGCACGCGCGCGACGACGTAAGCGGTCCTCCGGCGGTCAGCTTCGTGCCGGCGACCACGATACCGGGCGATTATCGCTTCGACTATGGCAATTCCAATTTCGATCAGCGGCAGCGCGCCGTAGCCAACTTCATCTGGGCTCCCAACCCGGTCAAGGACGACGCGCCGGCGCACTTTCTGCTGAATGGCTGGCAATTGTCGGGCACCTTCACGGGCGCGACGGGATTGCCGGAGACAGCCACCGTGATGGTGAATGGGCAGCAGTTTTCGGGCGTGACCATGCTATACGCTACGAGCCTGAACGGCTCGGGCGGCTGGGCGCGGGTGCCGTACACCAGCATCAACCAGTTGCGGACCGGCAATCAGTATATTCTGAACGCTCGCGTGACTAAGATGCTGCCGTTCACCGATCGCTTCAAGGGCTCGCTGATGTTCGAAGCGTTCAACGCGCTCAACCGGCAGTTCGACACCAGCCTGAATACCATCGAATACGTGGCCACCACCGGCACTCTGCGACCGGTGGCGGGTTTCGGCACACCAAATGCGGCCTACGGGTACCCGTTCGGCACCAATGCTCGCTGGTGCCAGGTTGCATTCCGCGTGGAGTTCTAGGTGCGGGGCCGCTGGCTGCTCGCGATGCTTCCGGCCGCTGCGATCACGGGCGCGGCCGCATGGTCGGCCGAGCCTGTGCTACGGATTGGGCCGGTTACGACGCGCGTGACCATCGAGAACCAACCAGTTGAGGTGAAGGTGTCGGGCGAAGTGTTCGCCTCCGCAGCGGCGGGTGGGGACGAGGCGATTCGCGTGGCGCTCAGGGCCGATCTGACGGATTTCCAACGCAACCTGACGCCGATTCTGGGAGCCGAATTGGACCAGTCGAACCGGTGCGGCGAGCGGCTGCATGTGCTCAATGCGGTGCTGGTTCCCACGGCGCCGGCGGCGCTGCTGACCCTGAAGGCGCACGTGGAAAAATGGGGCTGCGCCAAGGCCTTCGGCAAAGAAGTGGTGAAGCGGCTTGTGGGAGGCGATGGCACGATCGGGGTTCGCCTCACGCCACAAGTGGAGAGCGGCGCCATCAAGCTGGCGGCCGAGGTGACATCGATCGAAGCCGACGGCTCGCTGGGAGAGCTGATGCAATCCGGCTCATTGGGAGACTCGATTCGCGAGAAGGTGCGAACCTCCGTAGTGAACGCGATTCAGAAAAGCACGGACCTCAAGCAGACACTTCCGGAAGCGCTGCGGGAGATCGTATCCATTCAGGAAGCGAAGTTTGCCGGGACCGCAGATGGGGGGCCGGCGTTGGCGATTTCCGGTGAGGTGCGGATTCCCGCCGCCGAAGCGCGCGAGTTGCTGGAGAGGTTGAAGGCGGCGCGGTAGTTGGGGCAAAACCCGCCGGCCTTCGGCCCGGGCAGGACAAGGGTGCCCCGCAGCAGACCAGAGGGTCTGCCCTATGACATCGGAACCACCGGCGGGGAGCGTCAGCGGGTTTTGAGTCCCGGTGCTTGGGGAGCGGCGGGCGCCGCCGGACCGGCCAATTCCGAAGTCTTGTAACGCGGCTCGCTGATGTAGCCGCTGACCTGGTTCTTGTCAATCTTATTCACGACCAGCTGGATGGGCTGGGGCCGGTCGGCGAGATTGATCCAGACCGGTTCGAACAGGTTCACGCGCTTCTTGTCGAGGCTGACGTCGTCCACCATCAAGGACAGATCGTAAGCTCGATGCTTGGGGTCGGCTTTGCGCAGCGACAGACTCACCGGGCCGACGCGCTGGAACTCCTTCGACTTTGCGAGATTGAATTCGTAGATATTGCGCTCGCCACGCTTCTGCAGCAGCACCACTTCATCGTGAGTGGTAGCGATGGAATGATTCAATTCGTCGCGCGTGGAATTGATCTTGCCATCCAGCTGATCGCCGGTCCTCTGGAGAGTGTTCTGAGTTTCGTCGATTCGCTCGTTCTGCCGGGCAAGCTGCGACTGATGCTCCGCCAGTTGCGACTCCACACGTCTCCAGCGCGGGTCTTCGACAACCTTGGGCCGGACGACGGGGCGCGCCATCGGTTTTGGGCGGCGATGGACAGGAGCCGCCATAGGGGAGGGCTTCCCGGCCGGTGGCGGCTCGAAGGGGGCCGCGGCGGCTTCTGCCCGAGAGGCGAGCTCTGAGTTGAGCATCTGAATCTTCGCTTGAGCGTCCTCCAGATTCTTGCGCACTTGGGCATGCGAAGACTCCAGACTGTTCAATGCCGACCTCTGCCGGGTTGCGAAGACCAAGCTAAAGACACTGGTGGTAATGAGAAAGCCTAGGAGCAAAAGGTGTCGACCAGACATTAGATCAAACCTCCAAGCGGACGGGTTTGCGGCCTGATGTTTCGATTCTCGTACAGGTGACCACTGGCGTATTAAATCTGCAGTCTCCGCCGCACGGAATCCATGTGCGGTTTCGGACGATTCAACCGCCTCTTCAGGCCAATGCGGGCACGGCGGCCGGAACCGGCTCGGGCTCGGGCTCGGCCTCCGCGGCTGCGGCGGCAGGGAGGCGTTCGTGCAGCAGCAGTTCGGTAGCCAGGACCTGGGGCTCGGCGTGGAAGTAGCGCTGCATCGGGTTGTCGAACAGGAGGTTGCAGATGGCGAGGAGGGCCATACCTTCGTGGTGGGCCATCCAGGAGTGGACGACTTCGGCGCCGCCGCGCGTATATTCGACCGACTCGTAGAAGCCATAGCGGCCGGTCCAACCGAATTCCTGCATGTGGCGGAGGTTCTTGAGGGCTGCGGAAGGATTGACCAGGAGCGCCAGGAACGAGGCGTAGGGCGCAATGACCAGCGCTTCGTCCTGCTTGCGCTTGAGCGCGAGGGCAGGAACACCAAAGGGGGCGTAGCCATTGGTGCAGGCGGACTCCGAGATTCCCCAGGGAACGCCTTTGCTCGCTCCGTGACCGCGCTGGACGCGCACCACGGCCTCGATCGTCTGCCGCGTTATGGTGCCGCCGTAGTGGTGCATCCAAAGAGCGGGCATGAGGTACTCGAACATGGTGCCGGTCCAGGAGAGCAGAACGCGTTCGCCGCGCGCGAGTGTATGGGCGCGGCCCAGGTGGAACCACGCTTCCTGCGGAATGTCGCCCTTGGCGATGGCGACGAAGATCGCGATGCGGGCTTCGGAGGCCAGCAGGTCGTAGTAAGAAGGTTCGAGGCGCGCCGCAGCCACGTCGTAGCCGATCGAGAGGACCTTCTTGCGCCGGTGATAGAGAAAGCGGAAATCCATCTCGCGCACGAAGGCTTCGGCGGCGGCGGCGATTTCGTTGAGCTCGGCCTGCATTTCGGAGGTGAGGCCGCGGCGCGCGCGCGGTTCGGAAGCGAAGGCGAGGGCGGCCTGCTTCAGGGTCCACAGCGCCGCGGCGAAATTTCCGCTATCGACGGTGGAGACGAAGCGAGGCTCGAGGGGCTCGAGCGAAGTGGTGTCATACCAGTTCAGCAGGTGGCCTTTGTGCTTGGCGAGGGCGGCAACGCGGTCGAGGGTCTGGCGGGTCTGAAAGATGAATTCGCCGAGGGTCATGACGCCGAAGTGGACGGCGGCGATGCGGGCGTTGAGCAGAATGCCGAGATTGGTGGGGGAGACGCGCAAGGCCACGGCGCCATCTTCGCGAACGCTATCGGGAATGAGCCAGTTGGTGCTGGGAGAGCTCCAGTCGTGGAAGTAGCGGCAGATCTTTTCGCCGTTTTCGAGGAGCCACTCGCGGTCCTGGCGGGCGAGAGCGCGATTGACGGTTTGCGGAGCGCGGTTGAGCCAGGCGGAGACGGCCCGCGAGGCGATCCACAGGCTGACCACGGGGGCAGCGGCGGGAAGCGCCGCGGGGCGGAGGACCCAGACGAGCAGCCCGACGACGAGGGCGATGAACGGCGTCCACTCGAGATAGGTGTCGACGGTGGCTTTGCTCTTGCGGGCGGTTTCGGCTTCGGCGGCCGTCTGCCATTCGAGCAGCTTGCGGCGCGTGACGAAGACGCGCAGCATGGACCGGGTGATGGCATCGAGGGACAGGAGGGCCTGGTGCAGTAAAAAGATGAGGCCGAACAATGCGATGGCGTGACCGTTCAAGAAGGTGTGCAGGGTATCGCGCGCCCAAGCCCCGAAGGGACGCCAGCGGCGCGGCATGCGGAGGAGCGAAAAGAAGAAGTCGCACCAGACGGGCAGGAAGAGGACGGCCGCGGCCATGGCGGTCCAGAAGACGGGCGAACCGGGGAGGACGAACCAGGCGCCCAGGAGGAGCAGCAGCAGCGAAGGATCGAACAGGCTGCGGCGGAGGTTGTCGACGATCTTCCACTCGGAGATGAGCGCGATGGGGTTGGGAACGAAATTGCCGGAATAGTCGGGAACGCGGGGGAAGATCCAGCGGAGGATCTGCCAGTCGCCGCGCACCCAGCGGTGCTTACGGCGGTTGTAGGCACTGAAGTGCGATGGGTAATCTTCGATGAGTTCAATATCGCTGGCAAGGGCAGCGCGCGCGTAGGCCCCTTCGATGAGGTCGTGGCTCAGCAGCGTGTTGTCAGGGAAGCGGCGCTCCAGGACGGAGCGCACGACGTCGACTTCGTAGATGCCTTTGCCGGTGAAAATGCCTTCGCCGAACAGGTCCTGATAGACGTCCGAGACGGCGCGGGTATAGATGTCGAAGCCGGTTTCACCGGAGTAAATCACGGCCAGGCGGCTGCGCGCGGCGGACTGAATGCTGACGCCGATGCGCGGCTGAAGAATACCGTAACCCTCGACGACGACATTGCGGATAGGGTCGACCACGGCCGCGTTGAGCGGATGAGCGATGGCGCCGATCAGGCGGGCGGCGGCATCGCGCGGAAGTTGGGTGTCGGAATCGAGGGTGATGACGTAGCGGATTTGGGGAAGGATTTCGAGACGGCCGACTTTGACGGGGAATGCGTCGAAGCCGCCGCGCATGAATCGATTGAGATCGAGGAGCTTACCGCGCTTGCGCTCCCAGCCCATCCAGCGGCCTTCCGAATCATTGTAGATGCGATTGCGGTGGAACAGGAAAAAGGGCGAGCCGGGATAACGGCGATTCAGGCCTTCGACGAGCCGCCGGCAGACGGCGACGAGGGCGTCCCGGTCGTCGACGGGACGGTCGGAATCGGGTGTGTCGGTGACCAGGCCGAAGTAGATGTTGGGATCGCGGTTGGCGAGGAACCGAATCTCGAGGTCGAGTACGAGGTCGCGCACCTGGGCTTCATCCAGCAGGAGGCTGGGGACGGCTACCATGGTGGCGCAGTCCTCGGGGACGCCTTCGGAGAAATCAAGTTTGGGAAGCGCGCGCGGCGGCAGCAGCCAGGTGACGAGGTGATTCATGAAATCGACGGCGGTCTGCGTGGCGGGGAGTATCAGGAGAAGCAGACCGGCAAGGATAGGCGTGAGCGATCCGACGCCTGAGGTGAGCGCGATGACGGTGAAGAAGGTGAGGAGCTCGATCCCGATGAGATAGCTGGCCGTGGGGTACCGCAGGAACAGCTCTTTGGGGTAGGCACGGAGCGGGATGCGATATGCGATGCGGCTTTCGAGCTGCTCGCGGCCGCGGTCGATGAGGTAGTAGCCGACGTGGCTGCGCCGTAGCGCGGCGCGCGAATCGAGGGTGGGGCGGAGGGTCGTATTCTGCGGTCTGCCATCCGGTGCCGAGGCAGCGGAAAACGACTGCATGCCGCACGTCGCTGCCAGCTCGAGCGCGGCTTCGGCGACCTCGCGCTCGGATTTGCCGCTGAACTTGGCGAGACCGGCGATGGCAGCGCGGTAGCGGTCGCGGCTTTCGAAATCCATGCACGCGTAGGCGCCGGCGGGGTCGGCGGCGAGCGCGCGGTCCACCAGGCTGACGCTTTCAAACAGATCTCTCCAGGGCATCTCGCCGACGCGGCGGAGGCTGGTAATGAGTTCGGGCCAGCCGGAGTCGGAGGTCTCCAGGCGGTGGAGAATTTCGGACTGGAGGGCCGGCTTGAGGGCCCAGAGTTCGCCGATTTCGAGAGCGGTGAGTTCCTGAAAGCCGTTGACAAATGCCGTGCAGGTTTCTTCCTCGAAGCGGGCCTCTACGCAATCCAGATAGACACACGCGACGAGGCAGAGGCGCGGAACTTGTCCCAAACCCCCGGCGACAGCCGGGAACTGGCGAAGCCCGCCGGCGAAATCATAAGCCTGGCGAGCGGCGGTGTGCAACAAGCGGGCGTTGTCAAGCAGCCAGGCGCGCATCTTTTCCGGAGCCGAGAAGGCGCGCGCGAGGATGCGCTCGGCCTGGCGGCGGCGAGGCTTGGGGGCGCGCTTGCCATGGGGGCGAGTGGCGGAGATGGATTCGGCGAGGCGTCGGCCCGCCGCGCGGCAGAGGGCGAGGTCCTCTTCGCGGACGGATTGGGTGGCGCGATCAAGGGTGGTTTCCTGGGTCATCGGTAACTCGAAGCTTGCAGTTCAAACATTCCGGAGTAACGCCCGCCGAGGGCAACGAGCTGCTGATGGCTGCCCTCTTCGGCAATGCGGCCGTCTTCCAGCACTACGATGCGGTCGGCCATGCGGACGGTAGAGAAGCGATGCGAGATGAGCAGCGCCATGCGGCTGCGGGTGAGCTCGGCGAAGCGCTGAAAGACCTCGTATTCGGAGCGCGCGTCGAGCGAGGCGGTGGGCTCGTCGAGAATCAGGATCTGGGCGTCGCGCAGATAAGCGCGGGCGAGCGCCACCTTCTGCCATTCGCCGCCGGAGAGGTCGACGCCGCCTTCGAAACGACGGCCGAGCAACTGGTCGTAGCCGGAAGGCAGGCGGCTGACCACCTGGTCGGCGAGGCTCTTGCGGGCCGCCAGGCGGACAGCATGTTCCTCCGCGGCATCGAGCCGGCCGGTGGCGATGTTGGCGCGGGCGGTCATCTCGTAGCGCACGAAGTCCTGAAAGATGACGCCGATCTGGCGATGGAGGTCTTCGATGTCGTACTCCCTCAGGTCGGTGCCGTCGAGCAGAATGCGGCCGGCGGTGGGATCGTAGAGGCGCGTCAGAAGCTTGACAATGGTGGTCTTGCCCTGGCCGTTTTCTCCAATGAGCGCGATGCGCTCGCCGGGCGCAATTTCGAGATCGAGGCGGTCGAGAACGAGGCGGGAAGTTCCGGGATAAGTGAAGGAGACAGAATCGAAGCGGAAACCGCAGGTGACGGGCCGGGGCGCGGGCAGGGCGCCTGGGCGGGAGGCGATCTTCGGCTCGACGCGGAGGAAGGTGACGAGGTCGGTGAGGAAGAGGGATTGATCGGCGATGCTGGAGAAAGTGGAGAAGATATTTTGGATATTGGTGCTGGCTCCGGCAAGGGCGCCCGCCAGGAATTGGAGCGAGCCCCAGCTCAACTGGCCGGTAACGGTGCGGTAGATGACGTAGGCGTAGGCGCCGTAATACGCAGCGGTGCTGAGGAGCGAAAGCAGTGCGCCGGCGAAGAGGCGGCGGCGCGCGAGCGAAACGTTTTGGTCGTAGAGCTCGTTGGAAAGGCGCGCATATTCGCCGGAGAGGAAGCTGCTCAGTCCGAACAGCTTCAACTCCTTGGCGGATTCCTTGCTGGCGCCGAGGGTGCGGAGGTAATCGAGCTGGCGGCGCACGGGCGTCTGGCGGATGTTGAGCGAATAGCCTTCGAAGGCGAAATGGCTTTCGCCGAGGAAGGCGGGGACGACGGCGACAATCAGCAACGCGAGCAGCCACGGCGAGAACCAGACGATTCCCACGGAGAGGCTGACGGCGGCGATGATCTGCTGGGCGACAGTGCCGAGGGCCTGCACCATGGCGATGCGGTCGGTGGCTTGAACGCGGGCGCGCTCGAGCTTGTCATAAAAAACGGGATCTTCATAGCTTGCGAGATCGAGGCGCGAGGCGTGTTCCATGACGCGGATACTGACGTGGCGGGTGAAGCGGTCGGCAAGGAGCGCGTCAAAGAAGCCGGTGGCACGGCCGATCAGGGAGCCGACGACAGCGAGGGCGAACTCGGCGGCGACCAGGTACCAGAACTCAGGCGCCAGCGGTCGGCCTGCGAAGTGCGCCTGCACACCGTCGAGAATGCGCTTGGCGACGGCGAGCATGGAAAGCGGTATGAGCGCGCCGACAACCCGGCAGAACGCGCCCCCGGAAACGATGCCGGGGCCCGAATCCCAAACGATGCGGAGCAGAGGAGGAATGTTGCGGAGGGCGTGGACCCGCTCCCGCCAACTTCCGAGAAATGTGTGGCGCCGGCTGTTCATCTGCGTTGAGATGAAGCAGGCACTTGGCTTGCCATTCACCGGGTTACAAGAATTTAGCTAAAGCAACGGTAAAGGGTAATGTAGTTTTTGCACGCGAAGGACTAAGCGAAGGCTAACCGGCAGGTAACACCGGCATGGAGTGGGATTACAACAGTTCCATTTGCATTTGTTCTAACGGGCAGGCGAGCTGTGCCGGAACGAACTTCCGTGACGCGCGAGCCGCGCGGAGGGCGCAACCTATACGTTCCATCGAGATACGGAGTGAGGGCTGCGGAAACCGGCTTGCCACCCTTCCATGCGATCTCCACCTCGACGCCGCCCCGGGCGCGCAGACCGCGAACGCGGCCCTCGGGCCAGGCCTGGGGCAGAGCCGGCAACAGGGCGATTTCACCGGCGTGGCTCTGGACGAGCATTTCGGCGATGCCGGCGGTACCGCCGAAGTTGCCGTCGATCTGGAAGGGAGGATGGGTGTCAAAGAGGTTCGACAGCGTTGATTTCTGAAGCAGCGCGAGGAGGTTTTCGTGAGCTGCGTCGCCATCTTCCAGGCGAGCCCAGAAGTTGATGATCCAGGCACGGCTCCATCCGGTGTGGCCGCCGCCGTGAGCGAGCCGGCGCTCGATGGTCTTACGCGCGGCGGTGGCGAGGTCGGGCGTGCCGCGCGGAGTAATGCGAGCCGCGGGATGCAGTGCGAAGAGCTGCGACATATGCCGGTGGCCGGGATCGGCTTCGTCGAAATCCTGCGACCACTCCTGGATCTGGCCGTACTTGCCGATCCTGAGAGGCGCCAGGCGGTCGCGCGCGGCGGCGACTTGGGCGCAGAGGTCCCCATCGACGCCGAGGACGCGGGCGGCCTCGATGAGGTTGGTGAAGACGTCGTGGACGATCTCCTGTGCCATCGCGGGGGCTATATCGACGTCGGCCTGGGCGCCGCCGGGAGTGAGATAGCGGTTTTCAGGCGAGGAGCAGGGGCCGGCGCACAGGTATCGGGTACGCGGGTCTTCGACGAGGAAATCGAGGTAGAAGAGCGTGGCCTCCTTGAGGATGGGGTAGACGCGCTCGCGCAGGAACTTGCGATCGCCCGTGAACCGATAGTGCTCCCAGAAGTGGTGGGCAAGCCAGCCGGACCCGCCTTGCCACAGGCCGTATTGCGTGTTGCCGGTGAGCGCAGTCTGGCCCCATGGCGTGGTGGTGTAGTGGACGACGAAGCCGCCGCAGCCGTAGGCTGTGCGGGCAGTGCGGCGACCGGGCGGGACCAGCATATCGGTGAAATCGAACAGTGGCAGTGCGCACTCGGAAAGGTTGGTCACCTCCGCCGGCCAGTAGTTCATCTGAATGTTGATGTTGACGTGATAGTCGGCAGACCAGGGAGGAGCCATGCCCTGGGCCCACATACCTTGCAGGTTGGCGGGCAGCGTACCGGGGCGCGAGCTTGAAATGAGAAGGTAGCGGCCGTACTGGAAGTAGGTGGCGACGAGTTGCGGATCGTCGGCGCCGTTCTTCACGGCGGCGAGCCGTTCGTCGGTGGGAGTGCCGGAGAGGTCTTGGCCGCCGAGATCGAGGCTGAGGCGGCGAAAGAGCCGGCGATGTTGGGCGATGTGGGCGTCGCGCGCGCCGTACCAAGATCTCCCCGCGGCGGAGGAGCGTCCGCTCCGGTAGCTGGTGGCGCTGGTCAACCAAAGCGTGGCGGAATCGGCATTCTCCACCGCGAGCCGGTCCGGCGCGGCGGTCACGCGTCCGCCTTGCGTCTGTACCTCCAGGCGTGCCTCGAATGTCACTCCTCCATCGCGCGCCTGTCCAGTCATCACGGCGCCGCTGCCGCCGTACTTTACGGCGGCGTTCTCCTCCCGCGAAAGCCGCGCCAGGAACGATAGCGCGCCAGGACGGCTGGCGGTGATCCGCATGAAAATCGCCTGATCGCTATAGGACGCGAACACCTCGCGGGAGTAATCGACTCCGCCCACGCGGTAGCGGACGCGCACGATGCCGGTGTCGAGATCGAGCTCGCGGCGATAGTCCTCGGCCGGACCGTGCTCGAAATCCAACCACAGATCGCCGAGCGATTGATAGTGGGCGGGCGTGGCGCGGGTGTGCACCATCATGTCGCGGCTAGCCATCTCCTGGGCTTCGGAGTATTTACCCTCGAACAGTAGCTGTCGTACTTTGGGGAGGAATTCGAGAGTGCGCGGGCTGTCGATGACCTCCGGGTGGCCCGACCAGAGCGTGTGATCGTTGAGTTGCAGGCGCTCGTGCTCGACTCCGCCGAAGACCATGGCACCGAGGTTTCCATTCCCGATGGGGAGCGCTTCGGACTCCCAGTTGGAGGCGGGCTGACGATACCAGAGAGTGAGAGGGCCGGGGTTATCGGGGTGTTCCTGGGCGGAGCCGGTGAGCGCGGCCCAAACGGCGCCCATGGTTTGCAGCGCCTGGCGGCGGGTGGAGGAAAAGCGAACAGCCATCAGCCAACAGCTTACAGCTTTACAGCGCGGCGCTGCGGGCGCGGAGGGCTTGGCCGGCGCGTTCCAACGCGGCCATGGCCTCATGCGACCAGGCTTCGTCAGCCTCGAGTTGTTGGGCGGCGACGCCCGCGGCGCGAGCGGTTTCTGCGGGAGCCGGACCGCCGAGTGTGCGGCGCACGGCGATGAAGTTGCGGGCGCTGAGGATGCGGGCGAGTTCGGGCTCGGTGTAGGCGACCGGCTTGCCGGCGAGTTCCTGCGAGGCCTCGGCCAGTAGCCGGCTGAGCGGTTCCTCGGGATGCGCGGCGCGGGCGGCCACGAGGCGTCCGCAAATGGCGTGCGCGGTTTTGAAAGCAAGGCCGTGATCGCGCACCAGGGTATCAGCCAGTTCGGTGAGGGTGGTCCAGCCATCGGCGGCGCGGGCTTCTAAACGGCCAGGGTCGAACTGGGCGGTCTTCATGGCCCCGGCGACCAGGCTGAGGGTGCGCAAGGCGTCGCGGAACATGGAGCACACCAGCGGCTGGAGATCGTCTTCGGTATCGACAATATCGCCGAAGGGCGTGTTGTGCACGCTGGTGATGACGGCGAGCGCCTGGCCGAGCGCCTTGCTTCCGATGGCGCGCGCGTGTTCGAGCGCGACCGGGTTGCGCTTCTGCGGCATGATACTGCTGGATTGCACGAATCCGTCGGCGAGGCGGAGGTAGCCGAACTCGGCGGTGCTCCACAGTAGCAGGTCCTGGACGAAGCGGCCGTGGCCGGTGAGAAGGACAGCCACCGCGGACGCGCTTTCGAGCAGATAGTCGACCGTGGCGATACTGCCGTAGGTGTTGCCTGTGGGGCCGGAGAAACCGAGGAGCTTGGAGGTGAGCGCGCGGTCGATGGCAAAGCCGGTACCGGTAATGGCGCATGCGCCCAGTGGATTGCGGTTCGTGCGCTCGTAGGCGCCCTTCAGACGGGACGCGTCGCGTTCGAGTTGCTCGACCACAGCCAGGAGATAGTGCGCCACAGTGGTGGGCTGGGCGCGCTGGGTGTGCGTGTGAACCGCGAAGATGGTTTCGCGGTGCCGCCCGGCGAGATCGAGGAGCGCCCGGCGGAGAGCGAGGTTGGCGTCCATAAGATCAAGCAGGAGCTCACGCTGCACCATACGGTACAGGGTCATGTCGATATCGTTGCGGCTGCGGGCGGTGTGAAGGCGGCCGGCCATTTCCTCGCCGCAGGTGCCAATGAGCAGGCGCTCGACGTGGAAGTACAGGTCTTCGCACTGGCCATCGTAAGGCGTCGAGCGGACGGCGTCGAGCGGGACGGAGTCGAGCGCGAGCCGGATGGCGTGCGCGTCGGCGGAGGGGACGATCCCCTGCGCGGCCAGCATGGCCAGGTGGGCATAGTGGATCGACATCAACGGCGACAGGAAGAGAGACTTGGCGTCTTCGAAGTTGTCGTTGAGGACGTGCCGGATGTACTCGGGAGCGAAGCGCGCCAAGGTTATCGAGCCGCCACAGTGTTCTTGCCGGCCGCGGGTGCTTTACCGAGGCTGATGAGATTTGCCAGCAATTGGTACGCGCCTTCGGTGCCGGCGGGCAACTGGCGCCACAGGCCGAGGCCGAGATAGATCCAGCGGCCCTTGCCCACTTTGCCTTCGACCAAGGAGCCCAGCTTTTCTCCAGGATTGTCTTTGAAGGAATCGGTCATGGATACCAAGTCGATATAGCGCTTGTCCTTGTCGCCCAGGAAATAAAGGCCGCGCTCCTGCACCCAACCGGACCAGGTCGCGGGGCCGATCTTGTTGGGGAAGTTGAAAACGGGGTGCGCGGGCACAAGCATTTTGACGGGCACGGTCTCATCGGAGACGCGGTTGCCGCTCACCTTGGCGGGGTAAGGGCCATACTCGGCCTGGTTGAACTCCATTTTGTTGTACTGCACGACGACGGTGCCGCCGCGTTCGGCGTAATCGAGAAGGCGGCGATTGTAGGCGCGCAGGTCGCCGCGCCGCTCGTAGGCGCGGACTCCGGTGATGATGGCGTCGTATCTCGAGAGGTCGCCCCAGGCGAGTTCTTCATGATCGATGGAGCTAACGCGCGCGCCCAACTGTTCGAGCGCGGCGGGGACCTGATCGCCGACGCCGACGATGTAGCCGACGCTGAGGTTGGGGACGGTTTTGACGTCGACGACTTTGAGCGAGGTTTCCGCGGGTTTCATCACCTGGCGGCGCTGGATGTGGGGATATTCGATTTCCTGGTAGCCGGAGGAGAACTGCTCGCCTGGTGCGGCCGCCGAAGTGGCTACAGCACGAAGGCTGTACTCGCCGATCTTGATACGGGCAGGCGCGGTGATTTCGAATCGAGCCGAGAGAGACTCATCTTCGTGGGCAAAGTTGATGGGTACGCTCGACGGTGTGGCCTTCCAACCCTGCGGTACCTCCAGCGCGACATTGACCTGGGCGGCGCCCTTGGTTCCGTTAGTGACGGTGACATGCACCTCGCGGACGAGGGGTTTGGCGGGAACGGCGGCGGCTGCGGGAGCGGGAATCACCATGAGGGTCGGATCGGTCGCAACGGAGAACGCGGGCACTACCGCCAACTCCATGCGCTTGTCACCGAAGAAGGTGTCTTTCACGTACCGATACTGCACCGGTATTTCCCGCGCGATTTCGAGGTCGCCGGCCTTAATGTGGAAGGTGACGCGGAATGGCGTGGGAGCGAACGGCACACCGAACGGGACCGAGCGATCGAAGATCTGGATCGCCTGATTATCGGGATGCTTCCAGTAGTTGTCGTTGAAGTAGGGAGTGGTGGGCTTGGCGTCCTTGGGGATGTGCGCGTCCACGGAGCAGGTGAAGGTGGCGTCTTTCTTGAGGGGCGCGGAGGCGCACAGGCCTGGCGCATCGAAACCGGCGATGGAGACGCTCGAGACGGCGACATCGGATGGCCCGCGGTCCTGCGCGGCGATGGTGAGCTTGATGGGCTGGCCGGCGATAACGAGGCCGTCATCCGCGACGGCATCGAAGGTGAGGCCGTGCGCCATGAGGAGGGCGTCTTCAAAATCGGTTTCTTTGATTTTGAGGCGGAACTCGACCTCATAGCGGGCGGAATCGGGAAGATCCATGGAGTTGAGCTGCGCGCGCAGGCTACGAATGGCGGAAAGGCCCGCTTCGACGGGTGCGACGGTGCCGGCATCGTTGCCGGCCGCGAAGGCGCCCTGCGCGAGTTTCGCGTCGTTGAGAACGGCGGCAAGTCCGGCGGTCAATTCCTTCGGCGCCTGTGGCGCGTATTCGGCGATGGCGGTGATGCTGGTGTCGATGCCGTCGAACAGCGATTTCTCCGTCTTGTCCTTTTCGCCGGGGATGGAGGCTTCCATGAGCTGGTAGCCGCCGCCACCGCGGCCGCCGCGGCCGGCCATGCCAAAGCCCGGAATCATGCCGCCCATGCCCTGGCACTTGTGGAAGCTGCGCGCGTCGGTGCCGATCTCCTGGTAAGTGCGGCCGAGGAGCGGATCATAAGCGGCAGTGTCGACGGGCGTCAGCTTGACGGGAGGTGCCGCGGGCGCGCCGTTGGCTGCGGGTGCGGGCTGGGTTTGCGCGGCTGGTGCGGCTGGCGCGCCACCGCGTCCGCCGCGGCCCCCGCGTCCGCCGGGTGCTGCTCCGGGCGCTCCAGGACCGCCGGGCCCGCCGAACCCAGCGGAGAAGTAGAGCTTCCTCGGCTGCCAAGGGCGCAAGCCTTCTTCGATCTGCTCGGGATACCGGGAAGGATCGCCCGCCGCGAGGAAGCCCTCGCGCACCAGAACGGTGGTAGCTTCGTGGGCGCGGTCGCCGCCGCGGCCTTGAATGTTCATGGTGACGACGACGTCGGGCCGGAGCGTCCGGATGAGGCGGACATAGTCGCCGACGATGTCCTTGCGGCCCCACTTGGCGATGACTTCTTCGGGATCAAAGGAGTAGCCGTAGTCGATGGCGCGCGTGAAGTACTGCTCGGCACCATCGATGCGGTGGGCCGCGAGCAGTTCGGCAGTGCGGAGCACGGCGATATCGCGGAACAGCTCGGGGCCGATTTCGTTCTGGCCGCCGTCGCCGCGGTTGTTCTGGACATCGACCACTCGCAGTCCCATGCCGTAGCCGAACAGAGCGAACAAGGCGTTGGTTTCGTCGTCGGGGTGCGCGGGCGCCTGCATGAAGGTGCCGGAGACGCTCAACTTGCGCAGCGCGAGACCGAGCGCGACGTGACCGCTCTCCTGGGAGATGATGGAGTAGCTCATGCGGTTTTGCGCCTGGAGGCGTGATGTAGTGGCGATGCCGGCGATAGAGGCGAGGGCGACGAGTCCTGCTACGGCAGATACAACGGTGAGCGGTGGTTTCATAGCGTACCCAGAACTAACTGGTATATAGCCATGGTACGCCAGGCGCAAGGCGGGAGGAGGGACGGGAGCAGGGGGAAGATAGGGAGCAAACGAGCCTCCGGGATCGCGTCGCTTAAGATGGCAGGCAGAGCCTTCCGGTTCGCCTGTTCGAGCTCTTGGATCGCGAAAAGTGTCCCGCTCGATGGGCTCCATGCGGCCGCGGACGGGATCGGCGGTTAAGCGGCCGGCCGGCACTTGATCGAGGGTCTCGAAGGCGGCAAAGCGGTCTTCGGAGAGAATCGCCGGTTGCGCGTGGAGAGCTGCGGCGAAGACACGTGCACAATTTCCCGAGCGAATGCGCCGGAGCAGCCCTCCACGCCTACGAGGAAGCGGGCGGGCGCGAGGGAGGCGCGGAGCCTCGAGAGGATATCGGGCCATCCGGTGCGGCACTCGGTTTCATCGGCGCTCACGACGACCGACGGAGCTTTGTCGTAGTGGGAGTGGCTCACAAACGCGTCTCGGTCAGCAGGGGGATGGCTCCGAGCAGGCCGGCATCGGAGCCGAGGGTGGCCTGCAGAATCCGGACCTTGCCCCAGGGAGTCCAGGCATGGGTATGGATGTACCGCTCCAGGAACGGGAGAATCTGGCCGGCGCTTTTCATGACCGCGCCACCGAACAGGAACACTTCGGGATCGAAGGAGTGGATAAGGCCAACGGCCCCGGAGGCCCACACCGTGAGGCAGCGGTCGCGGACCGCGACGGCGACCGGATCGCCGGCAGCGCTCGCGCGGAACAATGCCGCGAAATCGAGGACCGGCTCGCGGGCGAGCGTGCTTTCTGCGAAAGCAGGCCAGGCGCGGCAGATTTCGGGGAGGGCCCAGGTGGAGGCTTCGGCTTCGACGCATCCGCGGCTGCCGCAGATACATGCGCGTCCGTGGAAGAGCACGGGGATATGGCCGCCGAGCCCGGCCTGAAGATGTTTGCCGCGAAGCAGGCGGCCCCCAGAGAGAACCGCGCCGCCGACGCCGGTACCAAGGGTGAGCATGACGGCATCGTCAAGGCCCTGAGCGGCGCCGCAATAGCACTCGCCGAGAAGCGCCATGCGCGCATCGTTTTCGATGCGCAGCGGCAGACCGAAGGACTCGCGAGCCCAGGCTGGCAAGTCGACGGTGTTGGAGTCGTCGTATTTGCCTTTGGGCGTGGAGAAGATACGGCCGGACAGAGGATCGACAATGCCCGGAAAGCTGACGGCAATGCCGGCGCAGTTGGCGGATGCGATGCCGCAGGACCCGAGAGCGCGGTGGACCGCCGCCGCGAGGTCCGGCAGGAGCGTCGCGAAACAACGGGCGTCTCCCACGGAGACTGCTTCTGAGGCGAGTATCGAGCGGTCGTCAACGACCGCGCAAACGGCGTGGCTGCCCCCGATGTCAATCGAAATAGCGTTCAAATAGCGATTGAAGCACGAAATGGAGGCGTCAGACTCGCGAGCTCGTCAATTTCATAGAGTTATGCGATGCGACGAAGCGGTGAGCCGGCCTCCTGCTCCACCTGGGCCATGGTGCACTGGCGGGGCGGTTTGTCAGGCCGCCAGCGGAGTAGTTTCGTACCGTGGCGAAAACGGCCGCCCGTGCAGCGGTCGTACCGCACGTCCACACCATCTTGGGCGCAAGCGGCTCAAACTCGCCCGACCGCTCCGTGCTCCATCGGCCCGGCGCGCCGGGCGAGCGGCCCGTGAATCCGGTGGCGTCCGCTCCATCTCCCAGCTTCTTCGTGAGCCCCTTCCGCCCGGCCGTGGGGATCGACGACGTGAACCCAACGCAGTGCAGGAGGCCGTCATCTCCTTACAATCCCGGCAGAAGGCAACCGACCACGGGCGCATGGGGGCGTATCGAAAGCCGCCGACCACGCAATCGGTCGTGCGCAGATCCTTGATCTTCTGCGGGGCGCCCGAGCGTTTTTCGGCTCCTATCGCCGTTCTTTTCCCTTCGACACTTCCATGTCGGCCAGCGCTTCCATGGTCGCCCAGCTTCACAGCACGTGCTCCAGGTCGATGCGGCCGCGGCTACGGGTGAGCGGCGCCCAAAGATCGCCGAGACCGCCCACGCGCTCAGGCACGTTGTCGATGCGGAAGTCTTCCATGCGGAAGCCACGCTCGATTTCGCCCCACTTGACCGGAGTCGAGACCGCGGCTTTGGGCGTGCCACGCACCGAATAGACGGATGCCAGCGTGCGACCCCAGGCGTTCTGGTTGTAGTCGACCAGAACCCGCCCGGCCGGACGTTTGGCGATGCGGTACTCGCCGGTGATGCGGTCCGGGAACTGATCCGCCAGGCGCAGGGCCAACGCCTTGGCGAATTCCCAGACACGCTTCTGCACTGGCCCGCGTTTGATGGGCACGTAGATGTGGATACCGCGCGAGCCGGTAGTCTTGGCGTAGCATGGAATCTTCATGGCAGCCAATCGATCTCGGACGCGCAGCGCGGTTTCGAGGACCTGCGGGAATTCTGCCCCAGGCGCGGGATCGAGGTCGAAGTGCAGGTAGTCGGGCCGCTGCACGTCATCGCAGCGCGCATACCAGGGGTTCAGGTCGATGCAGCCCAGGTTGACGATCCAGAGCAGCGAGGCGAGATCCTGCACGATCGGGAAATCGATGACGCTGGCCGAAGGGTGCTCGATGGCGCACGTGCGAATCCACACAGGCCGCGGCGAGGGTGCACGCTTCATGAAGAAGAAATCCCCGGCCGCTCCGTTGGGATACCGTTTCATCACCATGGCCCGGTTCTTCAGGTGCGGCAGCAGGACGGCCGAGACGTCGATGTAATACTGCAACAGGTCGCGCTTGGTAATGTGCAATTCCGGCCAGAACGGTTTTTGCAGATTCGTGAGGCGCAGCTTCTTGCGGCCGACGGTCAACTCAAAGTCGCTCTCATCGGGCGGCAGAACGATGTGCGCTGGCTTTGTGCGGCCCGGTGACACGCACCTGGGAGTTGCACTTGGACGGCCAAACTTCGGCCTACTGCAGTAGAGGTTGGAGCACGGCATCCAACTCTGCATCGCTGAATTGGCTGAGTTTCACACCGCGGTGAAGGCTCCAATGCTCAACGTGGGTGACGCTGCCTTTGGGGCCGACCTTGGTTAGCGGACCGAGGGTTTCGATCTCGAGGAACTCATTGTTGGTGAAGGTTTCGAACGAACATCCGAAGTCCGGGTAGGGCAGCGCCGGGTCGGCCGCGGTCCGCTTCATAAACATTTCGTCATTCAGCACGTAGGCCACCCAGGTGTTCCGATTAAACATGCCGATCTTCTGGGCGTCGGAATTGGAAGGGTCCTGGCGCAGCATCATGTATTTCCTCGTGAACTTCCAGCGCGGGTCGGAGAGGTTGGTGTACGCCCACATCACCAGCGGGTTGGTGGCTTCCAGCACCTGGGGATGTTTGCCCCGCGGCGGAAAGCCGGTAATCGCGGTGCCCCCGGGAGCCATCATGGTGAGCGCCCAAGGCGAATATTCCAGCGGGAAAAGGCCATGATTGATCAGGCGGTGCCGCACCGTCAGGGTAGCGCCGGTGGGGGCCATTTCGATGGCGATTTCCTTTTGCAGCTTGGTAAGCGGCTCGACAGGCTCAATTGCTTCGACGCCCGACTCGGTGACGGTGACTTCGACGGGGACATTATCTGGAGCCCAGCTGGCCACGGGATCCTCGGGCGCTTTCCAGAGCCGGTGGCCGCCGCGAAGCTGGAAATCCGCTTCGCCGCTCTTGCCGAGCTGGTCCGGAAATTCCTTAAACAGGTTCTGGCCGCCAACGAAGCCGAAGCGAATGACACGCGGGCCAACGTCGCCCGTAACCACGGCTTCAATTTCGCCGTTGGTGATGCGATAGCAGGTCGGCCATCCTTTGTAATTGATCTTCTCGACGCGTACAGCGGCATTGCCGATGGCCGCCGAAGCGACCACTGCCGCGACTAGAGGTCCCGAGCTCATGGTGGGGTTCCTTTCCTGGGTTGTTCTTGACTTCAAATGTGTATGGTTGCATCTTGTGCAACGGCAGGCAACAGAGGGGGATCGGACCTGCGGCCAACCGCTCGGAAGTACTGGCTCACGCGTGGCTCGGCTTGTGGCGATGGAAATCCTGAACAATTCGTCACGACCGCGACGGTGCTGCCCGCTTTTGCCGCTCACCGCAGGCGAGGAATTGCAGCCTCGGAACGGGCCGAACTGGCCCTAGGAAGAGGTCGCTTGCATTCATGCAAACGCAAAATCCATCCGCGGCGGCCTGCTACGACCAGCGAATACCTTTTCTTGGTGACGCACTAGCCGGCACGAATGTGAGCGAAGATGGTCGCGCGGTGAGAATAGTTCCTACTGCGGCACTTGCCCCGAGTGGCGCAATGGCTACGACCGAAATGATTTGAAAACGAAGCAGAGATCGCTACGCTTCCATGATGTCATTCCGAATCGAGCACAACCCGGCTAAAGCAGACAAGCCCGCCCGGGCACGAGTCCCCTGAGAACGAGGCCGGCGTTACCAGCCAACCTCGGTCTTCGTAAGATTCGGATCTTTCCTGAGCGCCGCCTGGAGCTCCTTCGACCCGAGATCCCTTTCTCCGGTTTTCAGATAGGACATCGCCAGATGAAACTCCCGCTGTGGCGTGGGCTCCTTCGCAACGGCCCATTTCAACTCCTGGACGGCGTGACGGTAGTCCCCTTTCCGGTAATATACCCAGCCCAGTGTGTCCCGAATCTGGTAGTCATCGGGAGCCAACTCCACGGCGTGCTCACACACCTTCAAAGCTGCGTCGGGATCCTCCCATGCCAAGTAAAAAGAGAGATTGTTCAACGCTGTAAGATTCGCAGCGTCGAGTTTCAGCACTTCTCGGTATCGGAAGATAGCAGCGCTCCGATTATTGGCCGCCCCTTCGATTTCGGCAAGCGCGAGAAGCGCTTCGGTGTTCTTCGGGTCCGCGACGATAATGGCGGTCAGCCGTTGGCGCGCCGAATCGACCTGGTCCTGCTGGCGGTCGAGTTGAGCAAGCGCCAGATCTGCCGTCACAAACCCTGGGTCATTGCGCTTCGCTGCTTCGAGCGCGGCTCGAGATCTTTCGACATCCCCGGCCTTTGCCTCCCATTCGGCAAGCAGAAACTGAAGCTGCGCCGATCCCGGACGCGCCGACGAAATCTCGACAAGACGGCGAACCGCTTTCGACACTTCCTTTTGAATCGTATAGGTCTCAGCGATCAACCGCGCCGCCCTGACATCCTCGGGATTCTTCCTCAAGGCTTTTTCAGCGTCCATACGGCTACCCTCATAGTCGTGACGCGCCATTCGGATAAAGGCACGCTGCAGAACCAATTCCGGGACCTGATCCACCTCCCGAACTCCCGCCAGAGATGCTTCAAGAGACTTAAAATCTCCGATACTTAGCCAAGCCCAGTTTCGAGCGATCACCCAGCCCAAGGACTGTTTCTGTTTAGCGGGCGCTCGATTCAGCAAATCTAATGCCGCTTTCCCCTGCTTTGCCGATATTAGATTCTCCGCCAGCCGGAAGCGGACTTCCAGCAGTTTCGCGTCGAGTTGTAGGGCACGGCCTAACTCGTCGTTTTCCAACCTGCGCAGCCTCTTGGCGCGATGAATGTTAGCCAGGACAGAGTAAGCCAAGGCTGAATCCGGATAGTACCGTATTATCTGATTCAAGTCAGCCTCGGCGTCGTCTAAATTGCCGGATTTCAGAGACAGATCGCCGCGCACTAGCAACGCGTAGCTATCCTTTGGATTCCGCTTCAAAACAGCCTTCAAGAGAGCCTCTGCATCTACCTTGCGATCCATGCATACATAAAGCCATAACAACCGATTTCGTCCCAATACGTCGTCGGGATCCTGTTCCGCGATCCTGGCAAATTCGGCCACGGCCTCATTCCGCTTCCCGATAACGTAGAGAAAAGCGGCATGCATCGGCTTGTAGCGTTTGTCGGGCAGTGCGGCAACCTGACGAAAAGTGTGATCCGCCTCGTCGATGCGTTTTCTCGATAGCTGCAGCTCAGCAAGACTGAGGAGGGCCAGGTCGTTCTTCGAGTCAACCTGAACTGCTTCACGCATCTCGACTTCGGATTTGTCGGGCTGATTCAAGATGAGGTGCAGTTCTCCGAGCGCAAGCAGCGCATCGCCGGAGTGCGGCGCTGCCGCGGTTGCCTTTTGCAGAACACCCTCCGCGCCCGCCAGATCGCCCTCCTGCAGTTTCAACTTCGCCAGCACTACTGAAGATTGCAGATTGGCGGGAAATCTTCGCAAAGTCCCCTCTAGCCTGTGGCCTGCCTCCTCTCTCTTTCCCAGCGCGATATCCGCAATCGCCAGGCTATTTGTGATTTCCGCATTCTCGGGTGAAGCGGCCAACATTTGTTCGAGTTGGGCAGCCGCGTCGCTGACAAGCTTGCGGCTGTGGCTGGCTGCCATCAACTCCGCCAGTTTGAGGCGGGCACCAGTGTGTTGCGGATTCAACTGCAATGCTTTTTGAAAGGCTAGTTGGGCGTTCGGCCATCTCTCGACCGCGATGTAAGCCAGTCCAGTCTGGTAGAAAGGCTCCGCATCGCGCGGCATGACCTGCATGGCATTCCGGAATTCCAGCAGTGCGCGAACGTAGTCTCTTTTCTCAAGGTATGTTCGGCCGTGCTCCAGGAACTTTGCCTCCTTCTGCTGGGGCGAAGTCCGGCACCCGCCGAAGGTCAAAACAAACATGGCGGCGACGATCTGTTTTACACGAAGCATAAAGGTGTTTGAGGTGAATTATGGCAGCAAGTTCGATACCTTGTCCCAAAACGACAAACGCTGGGCTACCTACCTGAAGATTTCGTCAAAGTGCAATTATCTTGGCTCTGCTGAAACTATTTGGGCCGGTATCGACCCCCAAGTGGTCAATATCTACTGGATCTACCGGCTTGTCAGTGGGCCAGTATTGGGCCGCCAATTGCTTGCCGTTTCATGCCTAAAAACCTAAGGAGGGAAGGATCTTGGCCAAGAGTTTGCGATTCGCCTTGTCGGTCTGCGAGTGGGGCGGCATGTCGGTTTGGATTGCGGCGCTTCTTGCGGTAATCACTGTAGTGGCCACGCCTGCGCATGCAGGGCTCACAATCACGCCAACATTCGGCTCATCGATCACCTCGGATCCCAACGCGGCAGCCATTGAGGGAGTCATCGACTCCGCAATCGCGTTCTACCAATCCACCTTCACCGATCCGATCAACGTCACCATCCAATTCAATGAGATGACAACGGGCCTTGGCCAAAGCACGGTAGGATTCTACAATATCCCGTATGCCACCTATCTGGCTGCCCTCAAGGCGGATGCCACGACGGCCAACGATGCCACCGCCGATTCTTTTCTTCCGAACAGCAGCAATAATCCTGTCAATGGCGCGGCGAGAATCGACGTGAAGAGTGCGGACGGCAGAGCGGTCGGTCTTGCCACTCCTGGTTTCGTAAACGGTACTTTTGACGGCGTCATCGGACTCAATACCACTATCACCGACGTCGGAAGCCCGGGTACGACTGGCCAGTTCAGCCTCTTCGCCACAACGGAGCACGAAATTGACGAGGTGTTAGGCTTAGGTTCTGCGCTGCCTAGCATACCACTCTCCACCATATTTCCAGAAGACCTTTTCCGCTACGACGCGACAGGTAATCGGAGCTTTACCACGAACTCTACCGCCAAAGCGTTCTTCTCGATTAACGGCACAACCGACCTCGCCGAATTCGACAATCAGAATGATGGTGGAGATTTCGGCGATTGGCAAAGCAATCCTTTACCTGGGGGTGTCGCTCCCAAAGTGCAGGACGCGTTTGCCACTCCGGGTGCTCACCCGGTCTTGACGTCCTCCAGTCCTGAAGCGGTGGCTCTCGATGTGATCGGCTACGATTTGGCTGCTCCTGCGGTACCGGAACCCACGTCGATCCTTCTGTTGGGCACCCTCGTGGCGCTTACCGGCGTCATAGCCAGAAAGCGCGCCAAGAGCTAAACGACCAGGGGTATCTGCTCGCTCCCAAATTACGATAACCGCAGATGCGGCTCGAGCCAAACCGGCTGCGATTTTGGAGCCGGCAAGTTTTGGAGCAGCGAGACCTCTATGCCGCGACGTCGCGCCGGCTATTTCCGGATGGCGCGTATTCCGTTGTCAACACCTCGAGGCACAACAAGCTACACCCGAGCCTTGCCGACTACTTGGCTAATCTCCGGAGAATGCCCTAATAGATGACTGGAGGCCTTGAACACTTCCATGTCCTGAAGCTTGCTCCGGGTAGTCCAACATACCCGGGTTCAACCTTGCACCACCTGCCGCGCTGGTTGCCCCGCCCTACACGATGTCCCACAGCAACGCTGGCGAGTATCTGAAGCAGCAGGCGGCTGGCGGGGTTCTTCCCGTCGGTGTCGAGCGACTGGCTCGTGGCGATGAACCGGACACCGTAGCTCGTTGCTATTCGCCGCCATTCTCCCATCCGCGGCGTGACATGTATTCCCGCAGTTCGCGCTACTGCATCTCGCAATTTTGGTCCGTGGTAGCTCACCCGGGCGTAGATAGCTGCTCTCATAACCCCTGCTCCCGGGCTGCTCGAGAGGTGGCAAAATGAGCGTCGGGCAGGGTGTTTTTGCGTGTGGGTGGAGACGAGTGCCGGCGTGCCCGGTTTCAGTTATGGGAACCAAATGGAACCAAACCAGCTTGTTGATGGCTGTAAGTGGTTGAAACATGGTGGTCAGGGACGGAATCCCACAGCATTACACCTTTTTCGAAATTCCGCTGAACGGTGTGCTCCTCGATCCCCGATTCGACTTGAAGATCTTCCGACAAGTTGGCGCTCAATCGAATTTTGATATTGAATGAGGCGGGAGTCATGAAAATCCGGGATTTACCGTGCGATCAGCTAGAGGAACTCTCGGCGGCTTGCGCCGAGTACGACCTCAGGTGCGACGACATTGACGACATTATCGACTTCGCTAGGGGGGAGCAATTAGCTGCGCTCTTGGCACCGAACATGGAGGGGGCGGCAATAGGCCATCCCGCCACCTCCGCGTGATCGTCCTTGATACCCTCACCAAGGTCCCCGTTTCCGGGGTGAATAAATAACAGATATTTGAAAGGTACTGGCCCACACGAACATGATAGACTCGCGCTATGTCCCGAAAGACGGTTGCTTCCGTCTTTCTCTTGATCGCTGCCACTGCGTATGCAGAGCGTCTGCCGATCCGGGTCTACACGACCGCGGATGGCATCTCCAGCACGAATCTCAACTGCATCGTCCGTGATTCGCGCGGATTCCTGTGGTTTTGTACCAGCGAGGGGCTCTCCCGTTTCGACGGATACACCTTCGCGAACTACGCCTTCAGCGGCAGTGCGACGCCGCGCGCAGGAGTGGGCCAGGCGGCCGTCGATTTGCTAGAAACCCCGGATGGCGAGTTATGGGTCGCAGCGCCCCGCGCACTGTGCCGCTTCAACAGCCAGTCCGACGTCAGCCACGCATTGTCGGAGTGCTATCAGCCGGATGGGCTTGGTGAAAAGGGCAGTATGGCGAGCCTTGCCAACGCCGCCGACGGCAGCATCTGGCTGCTCCACGCGAGCAGGCTTTTCCGGTTCTTCCCCAAGGAGAGGAGGTTCGTAGCGGTGGATCTGGGGGTGAGCCCGTGGTGGACCACACTGATGCGGGATTCAGACGGCAGTCTCTGGATTGGCGCCGAGGGAGTCCTCGCCCACCGTCTACCGGATGGCCGTGTGGAACGATACGGAGAAGCGGAAGGGCTGCCGGTCAATGCCGACCATACCTTTCGAGTCAGTGCTATCCTGCGCGACCGGGAACGCCGGTTGTGGATCGCCAGTTGGCAAGGGCTGTGCCTCATGGTGCCGCATCCACAGCCCGGCAACCGCTCGGTCGCTCGTGTGTATACCACGAGCGACGGGTTGCCCGGCAATGTAGTGTTCGACGTATTCCAGTCGCGCGACGGCAAAATTTGGGCGGGCGGCGAAAGCGGGTTGAGCGAGTGGATACCGGAGAGCAGCATCGCCGGGAAGCAGTTTCGAAGTTATACCGCTCGAAGAGGCTTCAATCTGTATGGAGTCGATGGACCTGGGGGGGCAGACCTGGCGGAGGATGCCGGCGGGGATCTGTGGATGTCAGGACCCATTCGCCTGGCGAGGCACGGCTTCACTTCATATGGCACCCCGGATGGCCTGCACAGCAACCAGATCAAAGCTGTTTTCGAGGATCGAGAGGGCCGGCTCATCGCCATCTCCGCCGATCCGCGGCCTCGTCATTTGAATGTCTTCGACGGAGAGACGTTCCACCCCGTCCTGCCACTTGTGCCCGGTTCGATCCACGAGTTCACATGGGGACAAAGCCAGATCCACTTCCAGGATCACACCGGCGCCTGGTGGGTGGCGACGGCCGGCGGCCTCTGCCGTTATCCCAAGGTGCGGCGTGTGGAGGACTTGGCCCACACCCTCCCGGAGAAAATCTACACCAAGCGCGACGGGCTTCCCGGCGTCGAGATCTACGCTCTGTTTGAAGATTCGCGCGGCGATGTGTGGATCTCAGTAGTAGGATGCGATGTGGTGTCTCGCTGGTCACGTGCCGCCGACCGCATCGAAGTCTTTCAACAGGCAGAGAGCGGCAGCTTGCTGGGTACCCCCACTGCCTTCGCCGAGGATCGTGCGGGGAATGTCTGGATGAGTTTCTACTGGCACGATATGGCGCGCTACCGCGGCGGGCGGTTCGAAGTGTTCACGCCCGCCCAGGGGGCGCCCACAGGAGCGCCGGGAACCCTGTTCGTTGACCATGCGGGACGCCTGTGGATTGCGTCGCGAGCCCAGGGACTGGTTCGCGTGGACCATCCGTCTGCAGCCAAGCCTCAATTCCGTTTCTATGGTATCGAAGCGGGACTTTCGAGCAATGGAATCTCGTGCATCGTCGAAGACCAGTGGGGGCGGATCTACGCGGGCAGCCCGCACGGCATCGACCAACTCGATCCGGCCACCGGCCGAATCCGGCACTACGGCGAATCCGAGGGACTGGTCTCGCCAGGCCACCTGGCGAGTGCCTGGCGCGATCGGCAAGGGAACCTGTGGTTTGCTGGGGAGACGCTGGCGAAATTCGTCCCTCAGCCGGAAGATCCGAACCAGGCGCGGCCAGCCATCCGGATCACGCGAATCCGGGCTCATGGAGGACTCTACCCGGTCTCCGAACTGGGACAAAGAAACGTAGATGGCATCCGTTTGCGATCCACCGAAAACGCGATTCAGATCGAATTTGCCAGCGTCAATTTCGACGTCGGGGAGAATATCCGCTTCCAGTACAAACTGGAAGGCAGCCCGCTCGGTTGGAGCGCCCCGACCGAATCGCGCATGGTCGATTATGCCAACCTGTCTTCCGGTTCTTATCGCTTCCTCGTCAGGGCTTTGAACTCAGAGGGTCTGGCAAGCGAAGTTCCCGCGTCTGTCGCGTTCCTTATCCTGGCGCCTGTCTGGCAGCAATGGTGGTTTGTGGGGCTGGTGGGAACCGTTTTGTGTACGGCGATTCTCGGCGCGCACCGCTACCGCGTGCTGCAGTTGCTGGAGTTGGAACGCGTCAGGACCCGTATTGCCACCGACCTACATGACGATGTCGGTTCGAGCCTCACGCAGATCGCGATTCTCAGCGAGGTGGCGCGGCGCAACGGTTCGCACGCCACAGAAGGGGCGGAACCGCTGGCGCGCATCGCCGACCTTTCTCGCGGGCTGGTGGATTCGATGAGCGACATCGTTTGGTCGATCAATCCTCAGCGCGACCACCTCAGTGATCTCGAGTTCCGCATGCGGCGCTTCGCCAGCGATGTCCTGGCTCCGCGCGATATCGACTTCGAACTGATGGTTCCGGATGGAGCCGGTGACATCGGCCTGGACGCCGATGTGCGACGGCAGGTCTACCTCGTTTTCAAGGAGTCCATCCATAATGTGGTGCGCCATGCAGACTGTAAGCGGGTGCGGGCGACCTTGGAGACCCGCGGCCGGCTGCTCAGTCTCAGGCTCGTCGACAACGGCAAGGGCTTTCGCCTTTCGGAGGACGGCTACGGGCACGGACTCGCCAACATGCGGCGGCGCGCCGCGGGAGCGGGAGGAGAATTGCGGATCGAATCCGAGCCGGGCCGCGGAACCACCGTGACTCTCCAGGTTCCTCTGGAAGGGAGGCCGGCGCGACCGCATGTTGCTACCTGAGCAGGTAGTGCCCGCCCAGGGAGTTCGGAATGCAGAATGAGGAATGGCGCCGATGGAATGCCTGTCAGCTCTAGTCATCGAGGATCAGGCGGAAATCCGCGACGGTTTGAGGCTGCTGATCAACGGCACCTCCGGCTACCGTTGCGTGGGCGCCCTGGTCAGCGTCGAAGCGGCGCTGGCGGAGCCGCCCGGCGATCTGCCCCATGTCATTCTGCTCGATCTCGGCCTGCCCGGCATGTCGGGACTTGATGGTATCCCGCTGCTGAAGGAACGCTATCCCGAGGCCGCTATCCTGGTGCTCACCGTCTATGACGATGACGACCGCATTTTCCGGGCGCTGTGCGCAGGCGCGGGCGGCTATCTGCTGAAGAAGACCCCGCCGGCGCGGCTGCTCGAGAGCTTGCGCGAGGCGGTGTCCGGCGGCGGCCCCATGTCGGTGGAAGTGGCCGGCAAAGTGATCTCGCTGTTTCGGGAGTTCCGGCCGGCCGCGCGCGCCGAATACCAGCTTTCTCCCCATGAGCTGCGCCTGCTGAAGTTGCTGGCGGAAGGCCACAATTACAAGACCGCTGCCAGCAAGCTTGGGCTGACCATCCATGCCGTTTCATTCCACATGCGCCACATCTACGAAAAGCTGCACGTGCATTCGAAGTCCGAAGCGGTTGCCAAGGCGCTCCGTGCGGGAATCGTGCGATAGATCAGGCAAAGAAACCTGCCTGTTCAGGTAGTGATCGGCCGCCAGAACTGCCCTATAGTTGAACCCTGTTCGCGCCGATCTGCGGAGCGGAGGGGTTCAGCATGCCGTGTATGACGCCACGCCGCACGACGGTACTCCATTAAACGCGCCATGGCTGGAGAGAATCCGATGAATCGCCGGCTGGCGGTTTGGCTATTTCCATTGATTCTACCGGGGGCAGCCCATGCCCAGTTCCGGCAGCAAGGTGCCAAGTTAGTTGGCATCAACGGATCGGGCAGCGTTGACCAGTTTAGCCAAGGCGCATCGTTAGCGCTTTCAGCGGACGGCAACACGGCACTCATCGGAGCGACAAATGCGGAGTGGGTCTTCACTCGTAACAACTGCGCCTGGACACAGCAGGCCGAACTGGCGGCTGCCCCCGGCAACGCACTTACCACGTCCGTGGCACTGTCGGCGGACGGCAACACTGCTCTGGTCGGCGGCCAGGGAAGAGGTGCCGCATCGGTTTTCGTCCGCACGGGCAGTCTCTGGAGCCAGCAAGGACAGCCGCTGGTCGCCTCCGTCGGGCAAGGCGGAGGAGGCATGGCACTGTCGGCGGACGGGAACACCGCGGCGCTGGGCTTGCCTGCCGCAACGGGCACGACTCCGCAGATCGTCGTATTCATTCGCAATCAAGGCGTGTGGTCGCAGCAGGGCCCGGCACTCGCCCCCATAGATTACGTGCAAACGCCATTTGCGCGGCAGCCGATTAACACCGGGGTATACAATTCACTCGCGCTGTCAGCGGACGGCAGCACCCTCCTTTTCGGCGTTCCGGATGACAATAGCTGGACAGGCGCCACCTGGGTCTTTATCCGCGCCAACAGCCAGTGGACCCAACAGGCCAAGCTGGTTGGAGCAGGAGCTGTTGGCGCGGCCGAACAAGGCAACTCCGTCGCACTCTCGAGCGATGGCAATACCGCCCTGATCGGCGGACCCTCCGACAACGAAATCGCGGGCGACGGCGGGACCGGGGGCGCATGGGTGTTCACGCGCAGCGCCGGGACTTGGAGTCAACAGGGGAATAAGCTGGTGGGGCGCGACGCAACTCCCGGGTCTGCGACGCTGGATGGTGTGTCGGCTTCCGTCGGCTGGTCGGTTTCCCTGTCGGGCGACGGCAACACCGCGATCATCAGCGGCCCGGACGACGACAATTACTCGGGAGCAGCCTGGATCTTCACGCGGAGCGTCTCCGCAACGTGGAGTCAGCAAAGTCATAAGCTCATCGGAAAAGGGGCCGGGCTTCTCGGCGACATTAGTCAGGGGCTAGCCGTTGCCATATCGGCAGATGGCAACACGGCACTCATAGGCTCGAATGATTACGGGCCGAGCGGACAAATCGACGTTGGGTCGACCTTCGTTTTTGCTCATGGTGCCGCGGTCTTCGCCAGTGCCGGCAATCCCCAAAACACGTTTACAGGCGCCTTATTCCCATCCCCTCTTGAAATCACCGCTGTTGATGCCAATGGGGCGTACCTTGCGGGCGCGAACATCGCGCTGAGCGGACCAAGCTCCGGTTCCGGAGCGCAATTGGTCACAAGCCCGACAGCAACCGATTCCACCGGCCGTGTGGCGGCGACTTCACAGGCCAACGGAACAGCCGGCAGTTACAGCTTTCAGGCCAGTTCGGTGCTTCCAGGCGCGTGCTCCACCCCCGCGGCGACTGCGTTCTCGCTGTCGAATGTGAATCCCAACGCAGCCGGAGACTGCGTGGTCACGACCGGCGCCGACGACAACGGTCCGGGCACGCTGCGATACCAGGTCGCCGCGTGCGGCAAAGGGGGCACCGTTACCTTCGACCCGTCCGTCAGCCTGATCACTCTCAGCCAAGGTCAGGACATCCAGTTCCTGCAGGATCTCACCATCGATGGCGGCGCGAACGGAGTCACGATCGACGGGCAGAATCAGTCGCGGATATTCTTTGTCTCCGGCGGTAACATCACGCTGAAAAGTTTGACCCTCCGGAATGGCTCGGCCAACGGCGGCAATGGCGGCGATGGCGGCACAGGCGGAGGCGGAGCGGCGGGCATGGGCGGAGCGGTCTTCGTCAATGGGGGCGGGCTCAACGTCGGCAACGTCACCTTCTTCGGCAACGACGCGTTCGGCGGTCGTGGCGGTTTTGGCACAGGACTGGTCCCCGGCGGTGGGGGTGGAGGCGGAGGCATCGGGGGCGATGGGGGGATTGGCGGGCAGTTTGGCGCGAAACTCCAAAACGGTAACGGCGGAGGCGGCGGCGACTTCGGATCCAGCGGCGGTACAGTACGGGATGGCAGCGGCGGCAGCGAAAACGCAAGTGACCCTTCCGGCGGCTTCGGTGGAGGCGCGGCTCCTCCGCCCCCCACTTCTGGCGTGCTTGGAACCGGTGGCTTTGGCGGAGGCGGAGCCGGGCTAACCGCGCCTGGCGTCTTCGGCGGCGCGGGCAGCGGCAATGATGGTGGGGGCGGAGCCGGTCTGGGAGGTGCCATCTTCGTTCGATCCGGCAAACTATTACTGGCCGGCGCTTCCTTCTCTTCCAACTCGGCCAATGGAGGCGCCAGCGGCGCAGGGCAGCCGGATGGCCAGGGAAAGGGCGGAGCGTTGTTCATCAACTCCACCGCCGCGGCGGTCCAGATCGCGTCCACTCTGAGGAGCGATTCGGCCTCCGACAGTGGCGCCCGCACACTCTGCAATGCCGCGCTGGCCCCAACCGCGGCCGACACCAACGAAGTCTGCGGCGCCCTTGTGAATATCGCGGCCGTAACCGGCAATGGCGGGGGTGGACAAAGCACGGCTGTGCTTTCGCCTTTTTCGATGCCGCTGACGGCAACAGTGACGGATGGAGGCGGCAATCCTATCAGCGGCGTGCCCGTCACATTTGCCGGACCGCCATCCGGTGCCTCTATCAGTCCCAACAACGTTTCTGCCATTACGGACATATATGGAAACGCGACTGTGAACGTTTCCGCGAATGCAGCCAACGGCACCTACACGGTTACGACGAACATCCTGGGCGTGCCCACCGCGGCTCAATATTCCCTCACTAATCGTCTCCCCGTCGCCGACCTGGCCGTGACGAAGATCGGTCCCACGGCGGCCACTGGCGGTGACAACATCACCTACACGCTCACTGTGACCAACGGCGGCCCGGATGCGGCGCAGAACGTGACGCTATCCGACACTATCCCGACCACTATGGCGTTTCAGTCGATAACGCAGAACTCCGGTCCGGTTTTCGCTTGCACCGCTCCCTCGCCCGGCGGCACTGGAGCCCTCAATTGCACGGCTACGAGCTTGCCCGCTGGGTTGGCAGCTTCATTCAGCCTGGTGGTGCGTGTCTATGCAATCGTGACCGGCCCGATCACCAATACGGCTTCTGTTTCGGCCACGAGTACGGACACTGTTCTGACCAACAACACCGCTTCGTTCACAACCACCATTGCGGCTCTGCCCCCGGCGGTCCTGGCAATGGCTCCCATCTATACGCTAGGGGCCAGTTATCGGATCACCGGACCCTCAACAGGACTTGCTCTGGGGCCGATCTATGCAATGGGAGCTAGTTATCGGATGGGCGTGCCGTCAACCCCGCTGGGTCTGGGTCCGATCTTCACACAAGGGGCCAGTTACCGGATCGGCACATCCGCAACGGGGCTTGCCCTCGGTCCGATCTATACGCCAGGCGCCAGTTACCGGATCGGCGCATCCGCAACGGGGCTTGCCCTGGGCCCGATCTACACACGAGGGGCCAGTTACCGGATCGGCGCACCCTCAACCGGGCTTGCCCTCGGTCCGATCTATACGCCAGGCGCCAGTTACCGGGTTGGTGCGCCCTTAAACGGGCCTGCCCTCGGTCCGATTTATACACAAGGGGCCAGTTATCGGATCGGCGCATCCGCAACGGGGCTTGCCCTGGGTCCGATTTATACACAAGGCGCGAGTTACCGGATCACGACGGCAGTTCTGCTGAGCCCTGCGCAGGTTTCCACAACCGCGTCGGGACTCGCTTATAGCCGTGTAAGCCAAACTTATAACGGAACTATTACGGTTCGCAATATCGGCAGCAGCCCGATTGCGGGTCCGATTCAGATTGTGTTCACCGCGCTACCGAACGGGGTCACAGTCGCCAACGCAACCGCCAAATTCAACGGTGCTCCATACCTCACCATTCCGAATGTCACGAGCTTACCGGCCGGGCAGTCGGCGACGGTCAACGTTGCGTTCCAAAATCTTTCGAATTTGACGATCACCTTCGCACCGGTGATCTACTCCGGGAGCTTTTGACTATGCGTAAGATTCTTAGTGTTTGCGGCCTGGCATCGCTCTGGTTTGCCTCGATTGCGAGAGCAGATCTTCTTTACTCGTTCAGTGTGGACACGTCCGGCATTTCCGGAACGGCGGGGTCGCTTGACTTACAGTTCAATCCAGGGCCGTTGGTGACCCAGCCGGCATCGCTTCAAATCCTCAATTTTTCGGGCGACGGAACACTGGTCGGCGCCCCCGTGCTCACCGGGGACGTGAGTGGCGGGCCGCTGCCGGCCGCTCTGACCTTCGATAACGGGACGGCGTTCAACGATTACTTTGAAGGATTCATATTTGGCTCGAATCTGTCGTTTGCAGTGAGGCTCTTTGGGCCCGCGGTGGCCTCGCCGGATGGAACTTCCACTTCAGGGAGCACATTCGCATTCAGCATGTTCTCGGACGCGGCGGGAACAGTTCCGGCATTGACAAGCGATACCACTGACGGGTTCGCCGCGCTGATCGATCTGAACCTGGACGGGACGGGAGCGCCGACGAACTTCTCCGCGCCAACGACCGTTACGCCGGAACCGCCGCCTAGCCCCGTGCCGGAACCGAGTGGGCTGGGAATGCTTTCTGTTGCGGTCCTTGGAGTCGCCTGCTTGCGGCGGTCGCGCGACAGAACCGCCGGTAGTCGATGAGTTCGAATTAGATAGGAGTGCATATGAGACTGATCAGATATATGGCAGTTATCGCGATCTGTGTTTGCGCTTACGCGCAGTCTTTCAACAGCGGAAGTACGGGAACGGATGGAGACTTTATCCCGCCGGCGAAGGTACCGCCGGGAACGCAGTTGCAGGGAAATTGTACTCCGGCGCCGGGTACTCTACTATTTTGCACTGTGGTCGTACCTTTGCGGGAGCCGCCGAATAACATCTACAATTTCGGGGCAATTGATATCGATTCCGGGTACACCGTCACGTTCCAGCGGAACCTCGCCAATACACCCGCGATCCTTCTGGCGACAGGTAACGTCACGATCAACGGCACGGTTGATGTCAGCGGGGGAAACGGTACTGCACCGACCAACCCCGCGGTTCCCGGAGTACCGGGACTGGGCGGACCGGGCGGGTTCAACGGTGCCGCTGGGCCGGTGCAGGGAGCCCCTGATCAGATCGACTTTACTGCCGGACTCGGACCCGGAGCCGGCGGGCTACCAGGAAGCGGTAGCGCTCAGGCCAGCTTTGCCGCTGGTTCGACGAGCCTCGATTACGGTATACCGCAGCTTCAGCCACTCATTGGCGGGTCTGGTGGAGGGAGCTTCCTCAACACAAACATAAGCGCGCCCGGCGCCGGTGGTGGGGGAGCGTTGTTGATTGCTGCCTCCGGTACGATCGATCTCGGTCCTGTGGCGACAGCCGCGTGTGCCATCATTGCCAATAGCCCGGGCACTGGGAGTGGAGGCGCTATACGGCTGGTAGCCACGAATCTGACGGGAGGCCGGTGCCTGAGCGCTACCAATGCCAGCCAGTCAATTACCGCGGCGGGCCGAATCCGGCTCGAGTCCGCTCAGGCATCCCAATACACGGGCACGACAACGCCCACGGCAAGCACCAACAATCCGTTGTTCGATCCGCCGATCACGCTCTTTCCGCCGGTCACGCCAACGCTTCAAATTGTTTCGATAGGCGGGGTAACACCCCCAGCGTCGCCAACTGCGAACGCGAGCACGCCCGACGTCATCCTGCCGGGGAGTACGGTGAACGTCGTGCTACAGGCTACCCACGTGCCCAGTGGTACGGCGGTTCAGATTCTGGTGGCGCCGCAGTTTGGAGGCGGACCATCCCAGATAGTGTCCGGCACATTAACGGGGACGGTAGGCCAACCCAAAACTGCAACGATCAGCGTCACTTTACCACCCACCGGCGAAGGCAACATTAGCGCCGTGATCCGGACGCCCTTTGTCCCTGAACCATGAGAGCATTGCCGGCAGCTTGAACACGCTACTTCCATCGAAGCGCGAGAGACATTCCCAGGTGCAACATGTACCCGGGAGAATCCATCCTGTCGAAGTCTCCATTGGATGACTCGCCTGGACTCGTCGGCAAAAGAATACCATGGCCTTCGTAGTGCCGTGCCCCCGTATTTCCCGAACCGGCCATTTTCTGAATTCGCTGTGCGACAGGTCGCACACCTGTACCATGACCGAATTCAGGTGCGGCAAAAAGTGCCCTTCGCCAACGTGCCGGAGAAGAGGGCCGGAAGCTGGGGAGGAGGGCTGACGGCGGCGGAAATGGAAGCCTGCCGGTGGTTGAAGCCGATGCTGGTGGGGCAGTTCGAGTTCGTGGAGTGGACTGCGGACGGCCGCCTTGCGGCACAGCCGTTTTATGGCGCTGGCCGACCGCCGAACTCTCGTCGACGCTGCTGCCCAGGCGACCGGTACGTTGCAAGGTGATACAGGCGACGAAGACGCCCGCGCCTTTCGCCCAAAAGACAACTTCGGGCGAGGCTACTTCCATCGATCCAATTCCGATGCGATCAATCTTTCCGCGCGTACTCTAGACGGTGCCCTATACCCCTCCGATGTGTCAGGTTGGCCGTGGCTAGCTGCTTCATTGAGGCCGAGGGTTCCGACCGCCGCTGGAGCGAGCGCGAACATCCCATCAGAGCCGGTATCCAGAGTGGCCTTCGCGCTCTTGCCGTTGATCAGAATGCCATCGAAGAGGATGTCACCATCTTCACCCACTCGAGAGGAAAGAGGGCCTGGACATTTTTTGCGCTTGGCAACGCGGACGACGACCGGAAGAACCGCAACACTTTCGCCGGATAGTCAATCTGAAGAACACGTCCGGCCAGGAAGTCGTGCCCCAACACCCCTTGGACCTCGGTTCCAAGTCGATTCTGAATCTTACTCAAGTCGATTGCCACAGCTTGAAGGTCCCGCGCTCGCAGAGAGCCAAGTTCTACTCCCTCAAGCCTAGTCAGGTAGACCTTCGGGCGCTCCGAGCCTCCGCCAGTGATCTGCCCATGAATTTCGCGCAGTTTGAAGCCTTTAGATTGCGCAAACGACAAGTTGATCGAGGAGGGGTCGCTGTCCGTATCGAGCATCATCGTGACGGATCCGTGTTTGCCAATTCTTACCTGGACCAGAATCTCGTTGTGCTCAAAAACGAAGGGGAGGTTTACGGAATTCGTCACCGCCGGGAGCAGCGGCAAGACCGCTACAAATGTTCAATCCTGCAACAATGGCCAGAAGGATTGTCATCCTGCTCATCATTCTCCTGGATGAAATCGCAAGGTTCTGGTTCACCGGCTTAAGTGATCCGATATGGCTGTGAAACGACGATGGCCGGAGAGGGAACGAGTTCTCTAAACCAGTAACATGTCCGCCATAGCGTTGTGACTGGGAACGGGCGTATAGTGACGCTATGCCTGCAGCGTTTCGCCCGCATACGCGCTCCCTTCGATCACTCCTTCCGCCGGGGACTGCGCTCGTTGTCTCCATCCTGGCGTTTTCCACCGTCGGGCTGTCGCAGTCGGTGCCGCCAGCCCTGGAGTCACCCCCGCTCCGCCCTCCGCAGATTGGACCGAACGGGGAGAAATTCGTCGGCATGCCGAAGTTCCATGACCCGGCGCCTTACGATATCGATGACCACCCAGCGTATGTGCAAATCTTCGACGGCAAAAGTTTTGCTGGGTGGGATGCTGACGCTACCATATGGCGCGTTGAAGATGGCGTCATGATTGGCGAGACGGTCGAAGGAAAGCCACGGGGGAACAATTACATCGTCTATCGAGGCGAGAGGACACGCGACTTCGATCTGAAACTGCAGATGAAAATCGAAAAAGGCGGGGGTGGCGGGATTCAATATCGAAGTGTCACGGGCGTGCCGTGGACACGCCAGCAACCTGCGGGTCAACCGCCGTATGATCTCAAGTTCATGATGACTGGCCCGCAGGCAGATTTCTGGTTTCCGGTCAGTGCACGGACCGCGGCGTACACGGGGCAGTGGTACTCCGAAAATACGATGCAAGGCATACTGGCCTATCGCGGTCAGGTAACCCAGGCGCTGCCTGGCCAGACGAACCGCCTCGTTGGCACTATTGGTGATAAGCAGGCGTTGGGCGGCTACGTGAAAGTTAACGAATGGAATGATTACGAAATCATCGCCCGTGGGCCGGTCATGATGCACATCATGAACGGTCAGCTAATGGCGGTCTTCATCGATGACAACAAAGATTCAGTCAATAACCAGCCGGGGCTGATTGGTTTTGAGATCGAAAGTCAGCCCTGCAAAATCTCGGTACGCGATATTTGGCTTCGCAGGTTTGACTAGCCTGTCCGGCGGTTGATCCGGCGTTGTGATCCGATTGTCGGGGAGAGGGCCGAAGCGGATGCGGATGGGTGCGGTGGCGGAGCCTCGTACGATCGGCGCGTGATAGTGCCAGTGGCTGTTAGACCACAGAGGCTCGGCCAAGTATTTTGTTGTAGTCGCACAGCCGTCCGAATGACCCTTGCATCAGTTGCCGCTACTGGGTATTTTAATCAG
>Ga0126381_100000560_pt1 | contig 40623 bp, 48 predicted proteins | sample PanSoiMetPlot_28_FD_96465 | JGI IMG/M metagenome (GOLD analysis project Ga0126381, IMG submission 96465) | Tropical forest soil microbial communities from Panama - MetaG Plot_28 | ecosystem: Environmental > Terrestrial > Soil > Tropical forest > Bulk soil | place: Panama | collected 2016-02-17 | reverse complement strand
GGTTGCGGATGACCCGCAACATCGCCTCGCGGTTCTCGGCATAACCGGGGAAGGCGCCGAGCTCGCCCGCCATCTCCGCCGAGGTGGCATAACTCGACCCGGTCATCAGTGCAGTGACGGTGCCGCCAAGCCCCCGGCCGGCGGCGCTGTCGTAGGGTATGCCCATCGCCATCAAAAGCCCGCCCAAATTGGCGTAGCCGAGCCCCAAGGTGCGGAAGTCAAAGGAGCCGCGCGCGATCTCCTTCGAAGGGAACTGCGCCATCAGCACCGAAATTTCGAGAACGATCGTCCACAGCCGCACCGCGTGCTCGAAGGCGGGGACGTCGAAGCTCCCATCCGCGCGGCGGAACGCCATAAGGTTGAGTGAGGCGAGATTACACGCCGTGTCGTCGAGGAAATTGTATTCCGAGCAAGGGTTTGAGGCGTTGATTCGGCCGCTCGCGGGGCAGGTGTGCCATTCGTTGATCGTCGTGTCGAACTGCACACCGGGGTCGGCCGAGGCCCAGGCGGCATAGCCGATCCGGTCCCACAGCTCCCGAGCTCTGACAGATTTTGCCACCGTCCCGTCGGTTCGCCGCGTCAGCTGCCACGGCCCATCCGCGCGGACCCGCTCGAGAAAAACGTTCGACACCCGCACCGAATTGTTCGAGTTTTGGCCGGCAACCGTCAGATAGGCTTCCGATTCCCAATCCGTGTCGTACGTGCGGAACTCGATCTCGGAAAAGCCCTGCCGCGCGAATTGGATGACCCGTTGAATGTAGCTCTCGGGAATCATCGCGCGGCGTGCAGCGCGGATCTCCGCCTTGAGCGCGGGGTTCTTCGCCGCGTCGGTTCCTTCGCGGCATGCCGCCATGATCAGGTTTAAGTGGCGGGCCGCGAGCTTGGAGCCGGCGACGAGGGCGGCGACTTTCTGCTCCTCGATGACCTTCCAGTCGATGAATGTTTCGATGTCGGGATGGTCGATGTCGACGATGACCATCTTCGCGGCGCGCCGCGTCGTGCCGCCGGATTTGATCGCGCCAGCGGCGCGGTCGCCGATCCGCAAGAAGCTCATCAGCCCCGAGGAGCGGCCGCCGCCCGACAGCGGCTCGCCGTCGCCGCGAATCTTTGAGAAATTCGAGCCCGAGCCGGAGCCGTATTTGAAGAGCCGCGCCTCGCGCACCCAGAGATCCATAATGCCGCCTTCATTGACGAGATCGTCAGCGACGGACTGGATGAAGCAGGCGTGCGGCTGCGGATGCTCGTAGGCGCTCTGGGAGGCGTGCAATTCGCCGGTCCGGTGATCGACGTAGTAATGGCCCTGCGCGGGACCGTCGATGCCATAGGCCCAATGCAGACCGGTGTTGAACCATTGCGGCGAATTCGGCGCGCCGATTTGGCGCGCCAGCATCAGGCGAATCTCATCATAAAACGCGCAGGCGTCCTCCTCGGCGTCGAAATAGCCGCCTTTCCAGCCCCAATAGGTCCAGGTTCCGGCCATGCGGTCGAACACTCGGCGGGCGCTTGTTTCACCGCCATAGCGGGCGCTCTCGGCCAGCGCTGCGAGAGCCGCTTCGTCAGCGGCGCGCCGCCACAGCCAGGGCGGAATGCCCTGTTCCGCAACCGGCGCCAAACGCGCGGGCACACCGGCCTTGCGGAAGTATTTTTGCGCCAGGATGTCGCAGGCGACCTGGCTCCATTCGGCCGGTACTTCGATCGCCTCGGCCTGGAAGACGAGAGAGCCGTCGGGATTGCGGATCTCGCTTCTTGCCGTCCGGAACGGAACCGTTGCATATGGATCCTCGCCGGGCCTGGTAAAGCAACGTGCGATGCGCATTTCTTCTCCCCCTCAAATATCTCACCAGAACTAGCCGTCCGAGCCACCAATACCACTAAATCTAGCCACTCGGCAAACGGTCAGCAATCGATTTTGTGGGCGTCTTCGCGGAAGCACACTATATGTTGCCTCAAAGCAACGCCGCGCGGCGCTTTACCGCCGGCGACGAGCGGTGCGATAAACCCGCTGTGTTAGCGCATCAGGCATGGAAGGAGCGATGACGCTCGGCACGAGGCTGTTGACTTGGTTCCGAGGCGAATGGGTCGGGACCGACGCCTACGGCAACCGCTACTACCGCGAGCGCGGTGCGAAGCCGGTGCGGCGCGGCGGCGGCCGGGCCAGCCGCGAAAAGCGCTGGGTCATCTACAATGGCGAGCCGGAAGGGTCGAAAGTGCCGCCCGAATGGCACGCCTGGCTGCACCACACAGTCGACGAGCTGCCGCGTCTCGATCGTCCGCGCCATCCCTGGGAGAAACCACATCAGCCGAATATGACCGGCACCCCCAACGCCTATTTCCCGCCCGGCTCGATCCTGGGCGGCGGGCGCCGGCCTCCCGCCACCGGGGATTACGAGCCGTGGACTCCCGAGTGAGGCGGCGGCGCGAATCATGACCGGCAACGTCATTGAGGCCGTAATGGGCGCGGTCGTGTTGATCGTAGCTGCGCTGTTTTTGTTCTTTGCCTATACGACGAGCCAGGTCCGGGCGGTGCAAGGCTACGAGGTGACCGCACAATTCGAGCGCGTCGGCGCGCTGCGCGACGGCGGCGACGTACGGATCGCGGGGGTTAAGATCGGCTCAGTGGTATCCGAAACCCTGGATCCGAAGACATTCCTCGCAACCGTGAAGATGAGCATCGATCCGGCCTATAAATTGCCGGAGGATACGGTGGCGGAGATCGTTTCCAACGGCTTGCTGGGCGAGCAGTACTTGTCTCTGGTCCCTGGAGGCGAGGAAAAAACGATCCCGCCGGGCGGGCAGATCAAATACACGCAATCACCGGTGAGCCTGGAGAATCTGATCGGTCAGATGATCTTTTCGCCGCCGGGCGGCGGACAGAAAAAACCCGATGAGGGCGAGATGCCGCAAGGCGCTGCTCCCAGGTAGAGGACCCGCATGTCGGACCGCAAACAGATCGAATTCCCGGTCTGGCGCACCCCCGAAGGCGAACGGGTGTCGTGCGTCGAAAAGATCAAGGTATTGAACGAGAACCTCGCCGAACTGCGCGAGCTGGCACAAGAGGCGCTCGAGGATGCGGTTTTGATGGGATGTGACGAGTGGCAGGTCCGCGAGGTCCTCGCCGGCCTCGTTACAAGCATCGTAAACCCGTACCGCAAGTGACGTACTGCCCCTCACCCAGACCCTCTCCCCGCAAGCGGGCCGAGGGCGAAGGAAAAGCTCCTCGCCCCGCTTCAGCGAGGAGAGGAGGGGGTCCGCCCCCGGGTCCGCGCGAAGCGCGGCCCGAGGACAGGCTCCGCGGGAGGGCGAGGGGCATCGTCGTTGTCCTTGTCGCTCTTGCGGTATCCGACCCAGCAATCGCAGAGATGACCCCCGAACCCGTGGCGCTAATTCAGGGTCTGGACAAGATCACCGCGCGGGTTTCCAAATTCGAGGCGCCGGTCGGCGCGTTGGTGCATTTCGGCACATTGTCGATACGGGTGCGCGATTGTGAAAAGAATCCGCCAGAGGAAACCCCGGAAAGCACCGCCTTTCTCGAGATCGACGAGATGCGTCCCGGCGAAAAGCTGGCGAGGCGGCTCTTCAGCGGCTGGATGTTCGCCTCGAGCCCGGCGCTGTCGGCGCTCGAACACCCGGTCTACGACGTCAATTTGCTCGACTGCAGGGCAGACAGCGGATCGCCGCGCAGTGCCTCGGGTAGCGCAGCGGAGAAGGAGGCGCGGTAGGCGAGCGCGGCAGCGAGCAGCCGACGATAACGGGCGCGCGAGATTTCGATCCCGCCGAAGCGGGCGAGATGCGGCGTCAGGAATTGTGTATCGAGCAGCCGATAACCACCGAGCCGCAGCCGCGCCACCAGATGCACCAACGCGACTTTGCTCGCATCAGTGATCCGGCTGAACATGCTTTCGCCAAAGAATGCGGCGCCGAGCGAGACGCCGTACAATCCTCCGGCCAGCACACCTCCTCGCCAGGCTTCGACGCTGTGGGCTGCGCCGCGCGCGGCGAGGGTCACATAGAGCCGCACGATCTCGTCATTGATCCAGGTGTTGGGGCGCTTTTCGGTCGCCTCGGCGCAGCCGCGGATCACTTGCTCGAAAGCGGTGTTGCAGCGAATCTCGAAACAGCCGTGCCGTATGACGCGCCGCAGCCGGCGCGGCACGTGAAAGTCGTCGAGCGGCAGGATGCCGCGGCGATGCGGATCGACCCAGAACAGCTCCGAGTTGTCCGCCGATTCGGCCATCGGGAAGACGCCGGCGGCATAAGCGGCGAGCAGCAGATCGGGGGTCAGCCGAAGCACGGCTCGGACCTGGCTATGCCGGCTCTTTGACGAAGCGCTCCAGCCAATGAACGTCATAGTCCCCGTCGATGAACTGGGCGGCAGCCGCTAGGCGCTGATGCAGCGGGAGCGTCGTTTCGATCCCGGAGATGACGTACTCGTCGAGCGCCCGCCGCAAGCGCATCAGGGCCTCGTTGCGGCTCTTATCGTGCACAACCAGCTTCGCGATCAGGCTGTCGTAAAAGGGCGGCACTTCGTAGCCTTGATAGAGCGCGCTATCGACCCGCACACCGAGCCCGCCGGGGGCGTGATAACCGGTCACTCGCCCTGGGGACGGCGTGAAGGTTTGCGGGTCCTCGGCATTGATGCGGCACTCGACCGCGTGGCCGCACGGCTTGATCTCGGCCTGGCAATAACCCAGCGGGGCGCCGGCGGCGATGCGGATCTGCTCACGGACGATGTCGATCCCGGTAAGCATTTCGGTGATCGGATGCTCCACCTGTAAACGGGTGTTCATCTCGATGAAATAGAATTCGCCGTCTTGATACAGGAACTCAAGGGTGCCGGCGTTTTTGTAGCCGAGCTCCCGCAATGCTTCAGTGGCGATGCGGCCCAGCCGCGCGCGCTGTTCCAGGTTCAATGCGGGTGACGGGGTTTCCTCGAGCACCTTTTGATGCGATCGCTGAAGCGAACAGTCGCGCTCGCCGAGATGAACGATCCCACCCTGACCGTCGGCAAGAATCTGGATCTCGATGTGCCGTGGCCGCTCGAGATGGCGCTCGAGATAAACCTCGCCGCAGCCGAAAAACGCGATGGCCTCGTGCTGCGCGATCGGCAACAAACGGGCGAGTTCGGCGGTGTTGCGGGCGACTTTCATACCGCGACCGCCCCCGCCGGCGGCGGCCTTGATCAGCACCGGATAGCCGATGGCGCGGGCCGCGGCCTCTGCCGCCGCAGAATCGCGCACCGCCCCGTTCGATCCCGGCACCGTGGGAATTCCGAGCCGACGAGCCGCGTCCTTCGCCGCAACCTTATTGCCCATCAGGCGGATGTGGTCGGAGGAAGGGCCGATGAACGCGAAGCCGTGCTCCTCGACCGCTGCGGCGAAATCCGGGTTTTCCGCCAAAAACCCGAGGCCGGGGTGAATCGCATCCGCCCCTGTGATCGCCGCGGCGGACAGGATCGCGGCAATATTGAGATAGCTGTCCCGCGCCGCCGGCGGTCCGATGCAGACGCTTTCGTCCGCTAGGCGGACATGCATCGCGGTCGCGTCAGCGGTCGAATGAGCGGCGACTGTCTTGATCCCCATTTCGCGGCAGGCGCGCTGGATTCGCAGCGCGATCTCGCCGCGATTGGCGATCAGCACCTTCTCGAACATGTCTCTGAAAATCACTCGATCAGCATCAGGATCGTGCCGTACTCGACCGGCTGCGCGTCGGCGACAAGGATCTGTGCGACGCGCCCCGGGCGGTGCGCGCGGATCTGGTTCATCACCTTCATCGCTTCGATTATCAAGAGGGGCTGGCCTTCGGTGACGCGGTCGCCGAGGCGGACAAACGGAGGGTCTCCCGGTTGTGGCGCTAGATAAGCGGTGCCGACCATTGGCGATTTAACGGCGCCGGCAGCGTTCGCCGGTCTGGAAGGGGGGGCCTCAACCACTGTCGCGGGCGGTGCCGCCGGCGCGCCTGCGGGGGTTCGAGCGACGCGAATGCGGCGGTCGCCGATCGCATATTCGATCTCGGTCAGACCGGTTTCGCTCAACAGCGCCGCCAATGTGCGGATCAACTCGGCGTCGGGAAAGGGCGGGCTGCGGCCGCCGAGTTTCACTGATTCGCCTCGTCCGCTTTGTTCTCGATCAACTCAGCCATCGCTTCGAGCGCGAGTTCATAGCCCCGCGTGCCGAGCCCGCAGATCACCCCGGTCGCGGCGAGACTGACGTAGGAATGATGGCGGAAGCTTTCGCGGCGGAAGATATTCGACAGGTGCACCTCGATGACCGGAAGGTCGGCGGCGGAGAGTGCATCCAACACCGCCACTGAGGTGTGGGTCAGCGCCCCCGCATTGAGAATGATACCGTCGGCCGATTCGCGTGCTTCCTGTATCCAGTCGACGAGCTGTCCTTCATGATTGGTCTGACGAAAGTCGATCTGCAGACCCAGCGAGCCCGCACGAGCGATGCAGCGCTCCTCGATGTCGCCCAGGGTATCCCGACCATAGATCGACGGTTCGCGCACCCCGAGCAGATTGAGATTGGGACCGTTCAGAACAAACACGGTAGGCACCGCAGCCCTCCCCAAACGAGCACCCGCTTATAGCACGGCGCCCTCGGCGACGGAGAGAGGTGGGTAGCTTCGCCATCCGAGTCCGTCGCAGCCAATCGCGCCGCCGGTTCGGTTGCGGCCGGGACGTGCGAGGCGGCTGCCAGCCAGCACAATCCTTCCGCCAGCGGGCACGAGGGGCTACCGCGCGCGCTGGGAGGCCGGCATAGTAGCGCTCCCACACATCTCGGGCAGAGGATAGCATGGCGATCACCCTTTACGACCTTGCGGGCGCTGAGCCTGACCGGCGGTTCAGTCCGTTCTGCTGGCGCACCCGCATGGCGCTGGCCCATAAAGGGCTCGAGGTCGAGACTGTGCCATGGCGCTTCACGGAGAAAGGTAAACTGCCGCAGCCTAATGCCGGCCGCGTGCCGGTGCTCGTCGACAACGACCAGGTCGTGCACGACTCTTCGACGATCGCCGATTATCTCGAAACCCGCTACCCAGAACGTCCGTCGTTATTCAGTGACGAAGTGGGACGCGCGCTGACCCGGTTTGTGCAGAACTGGACCGAGACCGTTTTGCACCCAGCGTTGATCGGGTTTGTCGTGCTCGACATCTGCCGCCACGCCGCACCGCAGGATCAGCCCTATTTCCGCCAATCGCGAGAGGAGCGGTTTGGCCGCAGCCTCGAGGACGTCGTCAAGGATCGCGAGGCACGCCTTCCGGCCTTCCGAGAGGGCTTGGCGCCGCTGCGCCGCACCGTCGAGCGTCAGCCATTTCTCGCCGGCGCCGCGCCGACCTATGCCGATTACATCGTCTTCGGCGCCTTTCAATGGGCTCGCGCGATCAGCGACTTTGAGCTTCTCGCGCCGGACGACGCCGTCGCAGTTTGGCGGGGGCGACTGCTCGATCGTTTTGATGGACTGGCGCGCAAAAGTCCCGCTTATGGCGGCTAACCGATGGCGGGGGCGAACGCATTCGCCGCCATCGCGGTAATCCTCCATGCCCTCTCCGCCGTTGTCTGGGTCGGCGGCATGTTTTTCGCTCATCAGGCACTGCGACCCGCCGCCGTCACGCTCGAGCCAGGGCCGCGGCTATTGCTGTGGTCCCGCACTCTCGGACGGTTTTTTTCTTGGGTGATCGCGGCGATCGTGCTGCTGCTCCTCAGCGGCGTCGCGATGGTGTTCGACCTCTTCGGCGGGTTCAGCGGAATCCGTTTATACGTTCAGCTGATGATGGGAATCGGCGTCTTTATGATGCTTTTGTTCTTCCATCTCTATTTCGCGCCTTGGCGGCGTTTTCGGGTGGCGGTGGCGCGTCAGGATTGGGCTGAGGGCGGACGGCAGCTTGGTCAGATCCGCCTGATCGTGACGATCAACCTCGTCCTCGGTCTCGCGGTTGTCGCAATCGGCAGCAGCGGCCGCTACTGGGGATGAGCGCGATAACGGGCGTCGACGTGGCGCAGGAAATGCTGCAGGTCAAGCCGGCGAAGGTTGGCTTCCATCGAGGTCTTGCCATCGGGCGAGGTCCAGGTCGCATTGAGGCCGTCATCGACGCGCGGCCGGAAGCGCAATGAGCTCTTGCCCTCTTCGTCGAAGGTGAATTCGTCACCGACGAGCCGGCCCTTGCGGCGGCTCCATCCCGCCGGCTCGTTCTCGTCGATGCCGGGGCCGATAGCGTAAATAGCGTCGATATCGCCGCCATGCATTCCTTCAATGGCGAGGAGAACCTCACGGCCGTTCGGGTAAAAGCCGTACCAGGATTGTCTTCCATCCTTGCTGGCGCTGGACGCCGACAGCGTAGCCGCGGCGATCTGCGCCGAGCCGCCGCTGGGCGACGCGGCAGTATGCGTTGCTGGGTGCGGGTGAACGAGTTCGTCGGGCAGCCGAAGTTCCGCGCTCGGCGCCTCGCCCCATTGGGGCTCGCAAACAAGCTCGCCTCCGAGCTGGTCGTCATCGACAAAGTCGCGGATGCAGTTGCCGAAGCGCCGCAGGAAGAGGCCCGTCGATGAAGCCCAATGCCCGGTAAGGAACGCCGGCTGATCGATAATGCTAAAGCCAAGTCGGCGTTCAGAAAGGATGGTGCGGGAGTGTTCGCCGCGACCGCCGGGGTCGAAATCGTCGCCATGGAAAAAGAATAGCATGACGCGCGCCCGTTTGATCCGCTCGAGCAACGGATAAAGCCGCGTCGCATTCATCCGCCACGAATCATAGAACTCGTCGAAGCTGCCGAAAGCGGCCGGCGAGGTCGCGACGACGGCATCGACATCTTCCGACGCGTCGGCAGCCATCAACGCCAGAAACGCGCCGAAGGATTGTCCCGCAAGGACGATGCGCCGATAGCCCTTGTTCTTCAGCTGACCGACGTAGTCGACGAGCCGCCGAGCGCTGGCGCTCAACGTGTCGCCATCGCGCGGGCGATCGAAACGAAACACATCCCAGTCCGCAGCGCGCAAGACTCGGAGATAGGGAGGTGTCGGAGACTCGTCATCCTCGACACTGATGGAACGGCCGTGGTTCCAAACCACTATGCCAGCCGCTCGCTCAGGGCCGAGCAACTCTTGGTTAAAAGCAGGATCGAGCCCAGTTGCATCCGCCGGAGCGCTGGCCAAAATTACAAAACCGAGAACAAACGCCCGTACTCCGGCCGCAAAACACTGGCGCATTGCTGATGCCCCCCGCCCCTCGCCTTCTCCCCCGGCTCAAAGCGGAGCTTAACAAAGAGTAATCCTTTATGTCCACTTGGTAACTAAGATTAGGAGCAGGCGACCGGTAGTCGCACTCGTAAATTGGTCAGCCTTTAACGTTTGGCCGGCTGTGACGAACTAGCGCGGAGATGAGCGCGGGGCTTGGCAACGGCTATTCCGGCCGCAGCGTCATCAAGACCGCGGCGGCGAGTAGCACGCCAAGCGCCTCGAAACCGGCATTGATCTGACCCAACGCCATGCTCAGCAGCGTTGTCGCGGCGGTTGCAGCTCCAATCAGCATTGGCATCGGACACTTCCGGCGGTTGCACGTTTGGCGGGCAAAGACGACGGTGTAACGGTCTGCCCCTTGCTGTTATTCCTGGCGGCCGATAGCCGGGAGATAGGAAATGGGCATTCTCTACGTCGCGCGCAGCGTTAAGCTCGGCCGCTGGGCATCGGATGTCGGCCTCGGCAAAAATGTCTACAAGGTCGGGGTGTCGGAAGGCAATCCGAAGACGCTCGCCGCAACCGGTTGGGCGGGAGAATCGGACTGGACCATCGTCCGCAAACGGGAGGTCCAGGGGCTCAGCGAGGAGGACGCGCTCGATCGGCTTGGTCGCAAGGAAAAGATGATCGACCCGAATCTTTACCCGAAGCTCAAGGGAGCCGCCGGAGTTTTCCGCCTGACCCCCGAGCGGGTTCAGAACCACCTGATCGTAACGCGAGCCTTGGCGGGTGCAAGCGACCGCGTCGAGCTAAAGCTCAAGCCGACCGACTATGCCGATTATTTGATGCACAATGCGTTGCGGTGAGTTTCCGCCAGCTTTTCAAATCTGCCCCTTACCCTCCCGCTGACGGGGGGTGGGGGCCGGGCGACGGGATTTGATCGGCACCCTCAAACGTCGAGGAAGACGGTTTCGGTCTCATCCTCGGGCCCGCGCTGCAGACGAATGTCGATCCGCCAGCGGTCAGAGCCATCCGGTAGCGCGATCAGCGTCCCGCGTCGCTTTGGATCATCGATCGACGACAGCAGCGGGTCGGTCTCGTTGTGCGGGTCGTCGGCAAAGTAGGCGCGCGTCACCAGGCCTTTGAGAAGGCCGCGGGCATGTATGGAAATGGCAAAGTGCGGGGCCTGTGCCGCGTTGCCACGACCTGGGACCGGCCCCGGCTTCAGTGTGGTGAAACGAAACGCGCCCCGCTCGTCGGTGCGGCAGCGCCCGAAGCCCGGGAAACGCTCGTCAGCAGGCGGGTCGGCTTGCCATAGCTCGACCGCGGCGTCGGTCACTGGATCGCCGTCGCCGTCGATCTTCGACCCCGCCAGGGTGATTCGCTCGCCATCGGGCCCGAACCGCGTCAGATCAGCCCAGTCGGGATGCTCGATCAGGTGCCAGAACGGCCCGATCGTCTGGCCGCCCGTCGCCGCCGACACCCCCTCAGCCCTCCATCGGTGTCGCGCCGCGGCCGCGCAGCACGACGTCAAAGCGATAGCCGAGCGCCCATTCGGGCTCGGTGACACTCATATCGAGCTCGCAGATGAGGCGGTTGCGCGCCGCCTCTTCCGGGATCGACAGAAAGATCGGATCGAACTCGAACAGCGGGTCGCCCGGGAAGTACATCTGCGTGATTAGCCGTTGCGCGAAGCCGGCCCCGAAAAACGAGAAATGGATATGATTCGGCCGCCAGGCATTGTCGTGGTTGCGCCACGGATAGGCGCCGGGCTTGATCGACGTGAAGCGGTACCAGCCGTCGCCATCGGTGAAGACACGGCCCTCGCCGCGAAAATTCGGATCGAGCGGCGCGTCGTGCTGATCCGCGGGATGTCGATACCGGCCGGAAGCATTCGCCTGCCAGATTTCGACGATCGTGTTCGGCACCGGCCGGCCATCCTCGTCGGTGATGCGGCCATGCACAATGATGCGCTCGCCGAGCGCTGATTTGCCGTCTACTACCGAGAGGTCGGAAATCGGCAGAAAATGGGCTGGACTGAAACTTGGGCCTGCGGTCTCGGTGACTGTGTGCGGCAGCAGCACGAGATCTTCCACGGGATGCCGCTTATGGGTGCTGCCATAGGCGGGCGCGTCATAGGGCGGCTGCGTGCCCGGTACGTAAGGCCGAAACGGCACCGGATCGCGGGCGCTGTTCATCTCCTCGGTCTCCCCTAGCAAGCTGCCTCGACGATCGGCTTTCTCTTCTGCCGCAGCGCTTCCAGCGCCTCGGGTGTGTCGATATCGACGAGGATCGCATCGTCATCCATCTCTACCTCGGAGACGAGCTCGGTGTGTTCGCCGATCAGGTGCTTTGCCCCGACATCGCCGGCGAGTTCGGCCATCTCGGGGAAGAACCGCTTCGACCAGAGGACCGGGTTGCCGCGTTTGCCGCGCCGCGTCGGCACGATGATGGCGCGGCCTTCGAGCGGGTTGAACGCCGCGATGAGGCGGTCGATATGCCGGCCCGAGATGAGCGGCATGTCGCCGAGGCAAACCAGCGCGCCGTCGAGATCGGGGGGCAGCGCGACGATGCCGCGCTTTAGTGATGTCGACAACCCTTGGATAAATTCCGGGTTGCGCACCCGCTCGACCGGCAATTTGCCGAGGGCTGCGTCGACCGCCTCGGCCTGGTTGCCGAGTACCGCGATGATCGGGCGGGCCCGGGAGGCGAGCAGGCGTTGCGCAACGCGCGCCACCATCGGGGCGCCGTCGAGCTCGGCGAGCAACTTGTTGGCGGCGCCCATACGCGTCGAGCGCCCGGCGGCAAGCAGCACCGCCCCGATCCGCGGTCCAATCACCTTTGTCTCCTTTTTCCCGGGCTCCGCTTTTGCTTCGGCTCGGGGCAGCGGCCGTGACGGGATCTCGGCGAGCAGCCCGCCGCTTCCCATCCGCATGATCTCGGCCGGCCCAACCGGCAGTCCGGCGACGAGGCGTTCAAGCACCCAGTCGAAGCCGTTGACCTTGGGCGAGCGCGCGCAGCCTGGTAGGCCCAGCACGATGTGCTTGCCGATATGTCCTAGGAGCAGCAGGTTGCCCGGATCGACCGGCATTCCGAAATGATCGACCTCTCCGCTCGCGGCGACGATCGCCGCCGGGATTACATCCCGGCGGTCGAGGATCGCGGAGGCGCCATGAATGAGAAGCAAGTCGATCCCGTGGCCGATCGCATCGCGAATGCGCGAGGCGAGCTCCGCCGTTGTATGCGCACAGCGCTCCTCGAGGACCAGACGGCAGCCGAGCGCCGCTAGCCGTACGTCGGTCACCTGCCGTGTCTTTTCGAGGATGCTTTCCTTCAGCCCGGGAAGCCGCGTCTGAACGAGGCCGACCGGCAAGGATCGGAACGGTGCCACCCGGAACAGTGGGCCCTCGAAAATCGCCAGTTTGGCGCATTCCTTTACGGCCTCCTCAGGAGCTGCGAACGGGATGATTTTGACGGTGGCGACCATTTGCCTGGGCGCGACCACGGCAAAAGGCGGCAAGGTGCCGATCGTGACGGCTTCGTGCACGAGATTGACCCGATCGACGCGTTCCGGATCGAAGACGAGGAGCCCGCGCGCCTCGGCGAATAGGTTGGCTCGGCCGGTAAAGGGCGCCGCCACCGAGATCCCTGGACCGACGGCCGCAGCCGCGACCCGCTCGGCCGCTTCGTCCTCGCCGACATCCCCGCGTTCCAACCGGGCGACGGTGATGTCGGAGAGGCCGGCAGCGGCGATCGCTTCGACATCGGCGCGCGACAAGAGACGGCCTTTTTTGAGTGCGGTCGTCTCGATCCTGAGGCTGTGGGCGAGGATCGCGCCTTCGGCCTCGACGATGGGAACCTCGCCAAATTTCATGCGGCCTCCGCGCGCTCGCCGCGGCGGAGGATCTGCGTCATTTGCGCAAGGATGGAGATCGCGACCTCAGCCGGCGACACCGCGCCGATCGCCAAGCCGATCGGCCCGTGAATACGCGCGAGCTCGGTCTCACTGAACCCCATCTCGGTCAGACGGCTGCAGCGCGCGGCGTGCGTGCGGCGCGAGCCGAGCGCGCCGATGTAAAAGCAATCGGAGCGCAACGCCACCGCGAGCGCCGGGTCGTCGAGCTTGGGATCGTGCGTCAAGGTCACGACCGCCGAACGATGGTCCGGCCGCAGCCGTTCCAACGCCTCGTCCGGCCATTCCTGTGTCAGCTCGACATCGGGAAAGCGGGCTTCCGTCGCAAAGGAACCACGCGGATCGATGACGGTGACGCCGTAATCGGCGAGCTTCAGCATTTGCACGAGCGGCTGCGCAATATGCACAGCGCCGATCACGAAACAGCGCCGCGGCGGACTGAACACTTCGACAAAGATTTTCCCCGCCGGCGTTTCCAGGGTCGTGTTGCGATCGCCGCGCAAAGCCGTGCGCACCTGATCGACTACGGCCGCCTCGAGTTCGAGGTCGCCCTCGGCTCGGGCGTCGCCGACCAGCAACTGACGGCCGCTGGCGAGGTCGGTGGCGAGCGCAATCGATCGGCTCTCGCGGCCAGCGGCGAGGACCGCGTCGAGTATGCGCCCCTTCATTCGACGCGCTCGACAAAGATCTGGATCTTGCCGCCGCAAGCGAGACCGACTTCCCAGGCCTGGTCGTTGCTAATGCCGAAATCGAGCAGGCGCGGCTTGCCGTCACGGATCACTTCGAGCGCTTCTGTGACGACCGCGCCTTCGACGCAGCCGCCTGAAACCGATCCGACCATCGCGCCTTTGTCGTCGACGGCGAGCTTGGCGCCAACCGGGCGCGGCGAGGAACCCCAGGTGCTGACAACCGTCGCCAACGCGACGCCCGATCCCACCTCGCGCCAGTGTGCGACCTGGTCGAGGATCTCCATCGTATCGCTCATGCTGCCCTCGCTCCGTTGGGTTGCCACATCGTCGCCGCTGTTCCGTGTCGGACGATCGGGGAGCTCAATACCTCAATCAGGATCTCCAGGCTTTCGAGATTGTGCACCGGGCGGAATTCGTCGACATGCGGCATCATCGCTCTCATACCGAGAGATCTTGGCTCAAAACCCTCGTAACGCAACAGCGGGTTCAGCCAGATCAATCGCCGGCACGACCGATGGAGGCGGTCCATTTCGTGCGCGAGACCGGCGCCAGCGTCACGGTCGAGCCCGTCGGTGATCAGCAACACGATCGCTCCCTGGCCCAGCAAACGCCGCGACCACAGCCGGTTGAACTCAGAGAGCGCGTGACCTATGCGGGTCCCGCCCGACCAATCGGCGACCGCGTCGGCAACCCGCTCAAGCGCGAGATCGACATCGCGATGGCGCAGGTGACGCGTGATGTTAGTGAGGCGCGTGCCGAACACGAAGGTGAAGACGCGGTCGCGGTCGTTCGTGACCGAATGCATGAAGTGCAAGAAAATGCGACTGTAACGGCTCATGGAACCCGAAATGTCGCAGAGCACGAGGAGCGGCGGCGGGCGGCGGCGCGGGCTGCGCCGTCTGATCTCGATGAGCCCGCCGGAGCGCAGCGCAGCACGCAATGTCGCGCGCAGATCGGCGCGGGCGCCGTGCCGGTCCGGCGCGAAGCGCCGCGTCGGCACATCCTGGACCGGCAGGCGCAGGCGAGCGATCGCCGCCTTGGCGCGCGCCAGCTCTTCGAGCGACATCTTCTCGAAATCCATGCTGCGCAGTTGCTCGCGGTCGGAGAAGCTCATCGCCGCATCGATCTCGGTTTCCGTCTCCTCGGCCTCGCCGTCCTTGCCTATGTCGGGATGGAGCGCCTCCGCCAGCCGGCGGATCATCGCCGTACCCTGATCCTCAGGGCTCTCTATGCGCATTTCTGGCAGTACCAGCCCCATCATCTTTCTCAGAAGATCGGGATTGCGCCAGAAGACGTGAAACGCCTGATCGAAGATGAGCCGCTGTTCCGGCCGGTTCACAAAGACCGCATGCAAGGTCCAGTAAAAGTCCCGCCGGTCGGTGACACCAATCATGCGGACAGCCTCGGCCGCATCGATCACCTTGCCCGGCCCGACCGGCAGCCCGGCGGCGCGTAACGTGCGCGCAAAATGCATCAAATTGGCAAGCAGCCGCCCGCCGGGTTGCGACTTAGTCGTGGACACCTGCACCGGTGGCCTCGGCCTTCACTTGCTCCAGGATGCGCGCGGCCTCGCTGCCGTGCAGCCGGGCGATGTCGTCCTGATATTTCAGCAAGACACCCAACGTGTCGTTTATCGCGTGCGGCGTCAGCTCAAGCACGTCGAGCTGCATCAGTGCCTCGGTCCAGTCGATCGTCTCGGCGATGCCCGGAAGCTTGAACAGGTCCATCGTGCGCAATTTCTGGACAAACCCCACCACTTCGCGCGACAGGTGCTCGCTCGCGCCCGGTGCCTTGCGCTTCAGGATCTCGAGCTCGCGCGCGGCGGTCGGATAATCCACCCAATAATAAAAACAGCGTCGTTTCAGCGCATCGTGGATTTCGCGGGTGCGATTCGATGTGATTATCACAATCGGCGGATGCTGCGCGCGGATCGTGCCGATTTCCGGGATCGTCACCTGGAAGTCGGAGAGGAGTTCGAGAAGATAGGCCTCGAACGGTTCGTCAGTGCGGTCGAGTTCGTCGATCAGCAATACCGGCGCGCCGCCGATGTCCGGTTCGAGCGCCTGCAATAACGGCCGTTTGATCAAAAATCGGTCGGAAAAGATCGTGCTCTCGATCTCGCCCCGGTCCTCATCCGCCGCCTCGGCGAGGCGGATCTCGATCATTTGACGCGCATAATCCCATTCGTACACGGCCGAAGCGACGTCGAGCCCCTCATAGCACTGCAGGCGAATGAGCCGACGCTTCAGAGCCGTCGCCAATACCTTAGCGATTTCGGTCTTGCCGACCCCCGCCTCACCCTCGAGAAACAGCGGCCGGCCAAGATGCAGCGCCAAATGAACCGCCGTCGCGAGGCTGCGGTCGGCGACGTAGTCGGCGCTGCCGAGCAGCGCCAGCGTATCCTCGACCGAGGCGGGGAGTGTGGTGGGGGAGCCGTTATCGCGCATCCAAACCGATCCTCACCGCAACAAAATCCCTCTCCGGGCGGGAGAGGGAACGGGGACGCGTCGGAAAACCGAAGCACGCGTCTTTCAGATCTCCGATATCTAATCCCTCGGCCGCGACCATGCCACCCCGGCCGTGGATTGGATGTTTCGGGACTGCTATCATATGATAGCACACTCTGGAGGTGCGCATGCCCCAACTCCTCGTTCGGGACGTCCCTCAGGACGTCGTCGAAGCCCTGAAACGGCGCGCGGCCGAGCACGGGCGAAGCGCCGAGGCCGAACACCGCATCATCCTCGACGAAGCTTTGCGTCCAGGACGCGCCGGATTTTGGGAGCGCGCCGCGGCGCTGCGAGAGGAGACGCGCGGCCGGATCATGACCGACTCCACTGAGCTCATCCGGCAGGATCGAGACGAGCGGTGAGGATCGTCATCGATGCCTCGGTAGCTGTGAAATGGGTCCTGAATGAACCGCGAACCGAAGAAGCTGTTGCGCTTCGCGATGAGCAATTGCTCGCGCCCGAGCTGTGGCTCGCAGAAGCGGCCAACGCATTATGGCGTCATGTACAGCTTGGGGAGCTCACCGCGGAACAAGCGCTTGCTCGCATGTCCGAACTTCAACAGGCCCCGATCGCATCTCTCGCAATCGAGCCGTACATATCCGCCGCGCTGCAACTCGCGGCTCGCGGCAACCACCCTGTCTATGACTGCGTTTACCTAGCGGTCGCCATACACCACGGCATAACGGTTGTCACCGATGATCGCCGGTTTGCGGCAGCCGCGGCGCGTCTCGGCCTGAGCGAGCGCGTTTGCCTCCTCGGAGGCTGACTCAAGCGCACGCGGCGACAGCGCGGCGAGCCATGACGCCGACGAGATGGGCGCGGTACTCCGCGCTGGCGTGGATGTCGGAGTTGAGGCCGTCCTGCGGGATCGTGATGTCCTTGATCGCGTCGGGGGTGAAGGAGCGGGCGAGGGCGGCCTCCATTTCGGGCATGCGAAACACGCAAGGCCCGGCGCCGGTCACCGCGACGCGCACGCCGCCGCCCGTGCGCGCGACAAACGCGCCGACGATCGCGTAACGCGAGGCCGGGTTTTTGAATTTCTGATAACACGCGGCCTGCGGTTTTGGAAATCGGACCGAGGTTACGATCTCAGCCGGCTCGAGCGCCGTCTCGAACATGCCGGTGAAGAAGTTGTCGGCCGGGATCTCACGCTTCGTTGTATGCACAGTGGCGCCGAGCCCTACCAGCGCTGCCGGGTAATCAGCGGCCGGATCGTTGTTGCCGATCGAGCCGCCGATCGTGCCGCGGTTGCGCACTGCCGGATCTCCGATCATATGCGCGAGGGCAGAGAGCGCGGGGATCGCCTGCTTGACAACGGGTGATCGCTCGACTTCGGCATGCCGCGTCATCGCGCCGATGACAAGTGCGTCGCCCGCATCGGTGATGCCGCGCAGCGAGGTGATCGCGGCAAGATCGACGAGGTCCGACGGGCGGGCCAGACGCTGCTTCAGGGTCGGGATCAGGGTCATGCCACCGGCGACGAGTTTGGCCTCCTCATTCGCACTCAACAGATTGGCAACCTCGTCAAGGCTCGTCGGTTTGTGGTAGTTGAATTCGTACATCGGGCTCTCCCTAATCCGCGGCGAGCGGCGAGCGGTGCTGTTGAATGGTGCGCCACAGTCGTTCGGGGGTTGCGGGCATGTCGAGATGCCGGATCCCGAGCGGTTTCAGCGCATCGACAAGGGCGTTGGTGATCGCGGCGGGCGCGCCGATTGCGCCGGCTTCGCCACAGCCTTTCACGCCCAGGGGGTTGTGCGTGCACAACGTCGTGTTCGTCGACAATTTGAAGGACGGCAGATCGTCGGCGCGCGGCATCGCGTAATCGTTGTAGGAGCCGGTCAAGAGCTGCCCCGTTTCCTTGTCGTAGATGCAGCCCTCGAGCAGTGCTTGGCCGATGCCCTGCGCGAGCCCGCCATGGACCTGGCCTTCGACGATCATCGGGTTGAGGATGCGCCCGAAATCGTCGCTCGCCGTGAAGTTGACGATCGTCACTAGCCCGGTCTCCGGATCGACCTCCACTTCGGCGATATGGGCGCCCGACGGGAACGTGAAATTCTTCGGGTCGTAGAACGCGGTCTCGTCGAGGCCCGGCTCGAGCTCCTCGTGCGGGAAATTGTGCGGTACATAAGCGGTCAACGCGACCTCGGCCAAAGCCTTGGAGCGGTCGGTGCCGGCGACGGTGAATTTGCCGTCCTTGAACTCGACATCCGCCTCGGAGGCTTCAAGCAGGTGAGCGGCGATCTTGCGGCCCTTCGCGATGACCTTGTCCATCGCCTTGACAATTGCCGTGCCGCCGACAGCGAGCGAGCGCGAACCGTATGTCCCCATGCCATAGGGGATCTTGGCGCTGTCGCCATGCACGATCTCGACGCTCTCGATCGGGACGCCGAGCCCGTCCGCGACCAGCTGCGCAAAAGTCGTCTCGTGGCCCTGGCCATGACTGTGCGAGCCGGTGAGCACCGTCACGCTGCCGGTTGGGTGCACACGCACCGCGGCGCATTCGAAGAGCCCCGCCCGCGCGCCGAGCGATCCAACAACTGCGGAAGGGGCGATGCCGCAAGCCTCGATGTAAGTGGCGATGCCGAGGCCGCGCAGTTTGCCGCGCCCAGCAGCTTCGCGGCGGCGCTGCTCGAACCCCGTGTAATCGGCCGCTCTCAGCGCGAGATCCAGCGTCGTGAAGTAATCGCCGCTGTCGTATTGCAGCGCGACCGGCGTTTGGTACGGATAAGCGTCTTTCGGGATGAAGTTCCGGCGTCGCAATTCGGCTGGGTCCATGCCGAGCTCGTCGGCGGCGAGGTCGACAATGCGCTCGAGCAGAAACGTCGCCTCGGGGCGCCCCGCGCCGCGATAAGCGTCGACCGGCACCGTGTGCGTGAAGACCGCCTTCGTTTCGACGTAGATCGCCGGCGTCGTGTAGGTGCCGGCTAGCAAGGTCCCGTAGAGATAGGTTGGGATGCAGGGCGCGAAGGTCGACAGGTAGGCGCCCATATTGGCGACCGTCGACACTTTGAGGCCGATGAACTTGGCCTGATTGTCCAATGCGAGCTGGACGTGCGTGAGATGGTCGCGGCCATGCGCGTCCGACATGAAGCTTTCGGAGCGCTCTGCGGTCCATTTGACCGGCCGCCGCAATTTTCCGGCGGCCCAGGTCACTATCGCTTCTTCGGCGTAGTGATAGATCTTCGACCCGAAACCGCCGCCGACATCGGGCGCCACCACCCGCAATTTCGCTTCCGGGATGTGCAACACGAAGGCGCCCATCAAGAGGCGGATCACATGCGGGTTCTGGCTCGTCGTATAGAGCGTGTGTTCGCCGGTCGCGCGGTCGAACTCGCCGATCGCGGCGCGCGGTTCCATCGCATTGGGGACGAGGCGGTTGTTCTTGAGTTCGAGCTTCACGATCCGCGCCGCTTTCGCGAAGGCGGAGTCGACCGCCGCCAAGTCACCGAGATGCCAGTCGTAGCAGACATTGCCCGGAGCCTCGGGCCAGACCTGCGGAGCGCCCGGCTTTAGGGCCTCGACCGGATCGATCGCCGCAGGCTCCTCGGCGTAAGCCACCTGGATCAGTTCGGCGGCGTCGCGCGCCTGCGCGAGGGTCTCGGCGATGACGACGGCGACCTGATCGCCGACATGGCGGACCTGGTCGATGACGAGCGGCGGGTGCGGCGGCTCAACCATCGGCGAGCCGTCCTTCGAGTGGATTTGCCAGCCACACGGCAACCCGCCGAGACCATCCGCAGCCAGATCCTTGCCGGTATAAACGGTGACCACCCCCGGCGCCGCGGCGGCCGCGGACGTATCGATGCCAGTAATCCGGGCGTTGGCGTGCGGGCTGCGCAGGATATAGGCGTAAAGCTGTCCCGGCCGATTGATGTCGTCGGTGTAGGTGCCTTGTCCGGTAATGAAGCGGAAATCCTCACGCCGCCGCACCGGCGTTCCGATCACGCTCATCGCCCTTACTCCGCGGCCACCGCCGGCTTTTCTCCTCGCATTACCGCCGCCCCCTCGATGATCGCCAGGACGATATTGTGGTAACCGGTGCAGCGGCAGAGATTGCCTTCGAGATATTCGCGGACCTCGCGCTCGCTCGGGTTGGGGTTGTTTTTGACAAGATCGAGCGCGCTCATGATCATGCCGGGGGTACAGAACCCGCACTGCAGTGCGTGATTGTTGCGGAAGGCCTCCTGCATCGGATGCAGAGTGTCTCCATCCGCGACCCCCTCGATCGTCAGCACCGAGCGGCCTTCGGCCTGTAACGCGAGCAACGTGCAGGATTTGACGGCTTCGCCGTCGACATGCACGACGCAGGCGCCGCATTGGCTCGTGTCGCAGCCGACGTGAGTGCCGGTGAGGCCGAGTTGCTCGCGCAGCAATTGCACCAAAAGGGTCCGGCCTTCGACGGTCGCCGAAACCGGCTTGCCGTTCACGGTAAGGCTCACCGTCTTTTGCATCGATACCTCCCTGCATCGCTCACGATTGCCGTCTCAGGACGGCACAACCGGGCCGGAGTTTTATTCCGACCCCGCCGCGGGTCAAGGCGTTCGCGGCCGATCCTTAACGGGTTACCCGCCGGCCGGTGAAAAAATACAATATCCCGCCAACGACCGCCGCCAGGCCGGTGACCCACAACACCGGCGGCAGTCTTATGTCTTTGGTCTTCGGCTGCTCCGTCCCCGCCTGGCGAGGCTCGCGTTGCGTTTCAACCGATGTCACCGGGGCGCTCGCGCCGCCATCCGCGGGCGGCTCGCCGCTGACCGGCTGCACCGATGCCGTTCCGGTTCCCGCCGGTTCGGACTGCTCCGGCGCGACAGCGGACACGAAACGCGTGAAGAATTGGTCGGCCATTCTACGCGCGACCGAGTCGATGAGCCGCGAGCCGATTTGTGCGAGCTTCCCGCCGACATGTGCCTGCACGGCGTAGCGCAGCACCGTTTCGGCGCCCTCTTCGTCGAGATTGACCTTAGCGCCGCCTTTGGCAAATCCCGCGACGCCTCCGCTGCCTTCGCCGCTGATCGTGTAGCTTTGCGGCGGGTCGAGGTCGGATAAGATGACTTTGCCGCCGAAGGTGGCCTTCACCGGGCCGACGGTGGCGAGCACCCTGGCCGTGAATTCCGTGTCGGACACCCTTTCGATCGTCTGGCAGCCGGGAATAGCTTGTTTGAGGATCTCCGGATCGTTAAGCCCCTCCCACACTCGCTGGCGGGGAGCGGGGATGCGTTGTTCGCCGGTCATCTCCATCGGCAGTATCCTTTCTTGCGTATCCGAGTGTGTCGCGTGGGGTTAACGATTGCAATCTTCTGTTGATCGCAGCCGGTCCGGGCGAAGTCGACGGAATAATCTCGGATTTGCTGCGGTCTTGTGGGTTGCGGGGTAGAAGAGCGCATGGCGTGGATCGCGGAGCGGCGCCGGCGGAGCCGGTTCGAGACAGTGGTGCTGCCCCACCTCGATGCCGCTTATGCGCTCGCACGGTGGCTGACGCGCAATGACGCCGACGCCGCCGATGTCGCACAGGAGGCGTGTCTGCGGGCGTTCCGTTATTTCGACAGCTATCGCGAGGGTGACGCCAAGAGCTGGCTTCTGAAGATAGTGCGGCGCACATGTTATGACTGGCTCGAGCGCAACCGGCCGGCCGATCTGGTCCCGCTTGAGCCCGACATCGACTCGGACGGCTCGCTCCATGCCCCGCCGGCGGCGGCCGTCGACCCCGATGCGCTGTTACAAAACCGCTCGGATCTGCGGCGGCTGGATCAGCTGATCGAGCAACTCCCGCCGCCGCTGCGCGAGGCGATCGTTCTGCGCGAACTGCAGGAATTAGATTATCGCCAGATCGCGGATGTGACTGGGGCGCCGATCGGGACGGTCATGTCGCGCCTGCACCGGGCGCGCTCGGCGCTGCGCCGCGCCTGGGACGGGAAGGAATGTCGGTAATGCAATGTGAAGAGGCGCGCCCGCGGCTCGAAGCTTATATCGACGGCGAACTCGCCAAAACCGAGCGCGCGCTGTTGCGCGACCATCTCGCGGGCTGCCCCAAGTGCGCTCCCGAAGCGGTGGCCCTACAGCGTTTGCGCGACGACATCCGGCGGTCCGCCCCGGTCTATCGCGCCCCCGAGGCGTTGCGCTCGCAGATCCGTTTTGCGCTCCGCCGGGAGGCGGCGGCGAGCGCGCCGGCCGGAATGCGCGCCTCGAACTGGCTCGCCTACGCGGCATCTCTGCTGCTTGCCGTTGCGCTCGGCTCGGGCGGTACGTTTCTGGTGCTCGGGCAACGGCAGCACGACCGGATCGCCGCCGAAGTCGTTGACAGCCATCTGCGCTCCCTGCTTGGCGCCCATTTGACCGACGTCGCCTCATCAGACCAGCATACGGTAAAGCCGTGGTTTGCCGGCCGCAGCGACGTCTCCCCCCCAGCCGTCGATCTCGGCGCCGAAGGTTTCCCGCTGGTCGGCGGCCGCCTTGATGTCATCGAGGGCAAGCCGGTGCCCGCACTCGTCTACAAGCGCCGCGAGCACGTGATCAGCCTCTTTGTCCTGCCGGCTTCCAGGGGCGAACTCGGTATTACGCTGACCCGCCTCGGCTATACCGCGAGCCATTGGGACGAGGGGGATCTCGGCTTTTGGGCGGTCTCCGATGCGTCTCCGCCCGAGCTCGCCGAGTTCGAGCGCGCCTTCCGTGCCGCGACAAAGGGCTAGAGGTCAAACCGCAAGATTCTCCAAGTGCAGCGGTCTGAGCCGGTGGTAGGATCGGCGCATGACGGCACGCGGCTTCACACTGTTCGACACGGCAATCGGGAAATGCGGCATCGCTTGGGGCGAGCGGGGTATCGCCGGCGTCCAGCTGCCGGAGGCAGACGAGCAGCAGACGCGCGAACGGATGCTCCACCGGTTTCCCACTGCGAGTGAGGCCGAGCCGCCGCCCGAGGTGCGACGGGCAGTCGAGAGCATCGCCGCTCTGCTGCGGGGCAGATCGAGCGATCTCTCATCCATTGCGCTCGACATGGAGGGCGTGCCGCCGTTTCACCGCCGCGTGTACGAGGTGGCGCGGGCGATCCCGCCAGGCAAGACCCTGGCTTATGGTGACATCGCGGCGCGGCTCGACGCGCGCGGCGCGGCGCGGGCCGTCGGCCAAGCGCTGGGGCAAAACCCGTTTCCGATCGTCGTGCCGTGCCATCGCGTTCTTGCCGCCGGCGGCAAGGTTGGCGGGTTTTCCGCGCATGGCGGCACCGGGACGAAGCTGCGGATGCTGGCAATCGAAGGGGCGCCGGTCAACGGCGCGCCGGTTCGCTGGGCGCGTGGCGGCAGCGGGTTTGGCTTCGATCCCGCCGCAGCGGTCGAACACCTGCGGGCGTCCGATGCGACGTTGGGAAGCGTCATCGACACGGTCGGGCCGTTTCGCATGCAACTCCATAAAGCGCAGAGTGTCTTCGGCACGCTGGCGCAGGCGATTGTCTATCAGCAACTCACCGGGAAGGCGGCCGCGACGATTTTCGCACGCCTCTGCGCGCTGTTCCCCGGCGCGCCGAAGAGCCCGACTGCCGAGCAGATCCTGGGCGCCTCCGACGAGGAGTTGCGCGGTGTCGGACTGTCGCGTTCCAAGCTCCTGTCGCTGTGTGATCTTGCGCGCCGAGCCGGCGCCGGCGAGATCCCGACGCTCGCGGAGATCCGCGGCATGGCGGACGAGACGATTGTCGAGCGCCTGACGCAAGTGCGCGGCATCGGCCAATGGACCGCCGAGATGCTCCTGATCTTCAATCTCGGCCGCCCGGACGTGCTGCCCGTCGACGATTACGGCGTGCGCAAAGGTTTCGCGATCGCCTATGAGCGAGAGTTGCCGTCGCCAAAAGAGCTCGCAGCCTATGGCGCGCGCTGGATGCCTTATAGGACGGTAGGGAGCTGGTATCTGTGGCGCGTGGTGGAACGGGCGACGGCCCGCAAGGTCATGCCCGTGACCGGCGCCGAGGAGGGGTCATGAATCTCGAAGGCGGATGCGCGTGTCGCGCGATCCGATACAAATTGACCGCCAGTCCCCTGATTGTTCACGTCTGCCACTGCCGGGACTGCCAGCGGCTGACCGGCGGCCCGTTCGTGATCAACATTTGGATCGAGAAGAAGTTTGTCGAAGCGGATCATGCGGCGCCGAAATCATTCCGGCTCGCAGGCGGCAGCGGGCAGCCGCACGATGTGTATTTCTGTGTGAATTGCGGGACGACACTGTGGAGTCGCTATCATCGAGCTCCCGGCGACTGCCTGTTCGTTCGCGCCGGGACGCTCGACGATTCGGCGGCAGTTACACCCGATGTCCACATCTTCACCCGGAGCAAGCTGCCGTGGCTGGCGCTTCCGCCGGGCGCGCGATCATTCTCGTCCATCTATAGTAAGGTCGCCGAGGTATGGTCGGCGGAGAGCCAAGAGCGGCTCCGCCGCAATATAGCGGGAGAAGCCTGATCGCGGTGTCGCCGCCTCGCAAAATTCCTGAACGGATTGAGGATCGTCTGATTGTTGCGCTCGATGTGCCCAGCATCGCCGAGGCTCGCGCGCTCGTCACGCGATTGGACGGTATAGCTGAGTTTTTTAAAGTCGGTTTCTGGCTGCTCTTGGCGCCTGGCTTCGACGGGTTCCTCGCCGACCTTATTGCGCGCGGCAAGAAAGTGTTCCTCGATACGAAGATGTTCGATATCGGCGAGACCGTAAAGCAAGGGGTGAGGCGCGCCGCGGAACGCGGCGTCAGCTTTGTCACGGTGCACGGCGACCGGGATATGGTGCTCGCCGCGGCCGAGGGTAAAGCAGGGTCGGATTTGAAGATCCTCGTCGTCCCGGTGCTGACGAGCCTCGACGACGACGGGCTGCGCGAGCTCGGCTACCGCAGCAGCGCCGCCGAGCTCATCGCCGAGCGCGCCAGGACAACGCTTTCCTGGGGCTGCGACGGGATCATCGCCGCGCCGCGCGATGGTCCGAACCAGATCCGGCGCACCGCTGAGGCCGAGGGCTTGTTGGTCGTCACGCCGGGAATACGCTCGCCTGGCGCGCCTATTGACGACCACAAGCGCGCCGGAACTCCCACCGAAGCGATTGCGGCCGGCGCGGATTACATCGTCGTCGGTCGCCCCATCATCAGAAGCGACGAGCCCGCTCGCGCTGCCGCGGCGATTATCGAGAACATGCGCAGCGCCCTGGAACCCTCCCTCGCCATTCCCGCGAAAGCAGGAATCTAGGATCTCCGGGCCGAGGCCGCGGCCCGATTGTTCTCTGGCCGGGTCGTTACGCGAAGCTCGCGGTCGCGTTGCTGGCGCTGGGGCGACTGTGCTAGATCTCTCGCTCAAGCGGGGCGATGTGTACGCGGACGAGCGGGCAGGGAGCAACGGATGACGATTCGATACTGGGCGGGAGCACTCGCCGCGATCTGCATCGGGTCTGCCGGCGTGGCGCAAGCCGGGCCGACACTGGACAAGGTGAAGCAGTCCGGCCAGATCAGTTGCGGTGTGGGGACCGGCATTGCCGGTTTCATGGCGCCAGACAGCCAGGGTCATTGGGCCGGTTTCGATGTCGATATCTGTAGGGCGTTGTCGGCGGCGATCTTCGGTAATGCCGATAAGGTCAAATATGTGCCGTTGACGGCGCAGCAGCGCTTCACCGCTTTGCAATCGGGGGAGGTCGATCTCCTCTCCAACAACACAACCAACACCTTGCAGCGCGATACTGCGCTCGGCCTCAATTTCGCACCCGTCGTGTTCTATGACGGCCAGGGCTTTATGGTCCCGAAGAAGCTCGGTATCAAAAGCGCCAAAGAATTGAACGGCGCCACTGTGTGCGTGCAGCCGGGCACGACCACCGAGCTGAACCTCGCCGATTACTTCCGCGCCAACAAGATGGAATTCAAGCCCGTCGTCATCGAGAAACGCGACGAGGCGCTCAATGCCTTCTTTTCCGGACGTTGCGACGTTTTCACGAGCGACTCTTCTGCGCTCAATGCCGACCGGCTGAGCCAGGCGCCGAACCCCGATGATTACGTCATCCTCCCGGACCGGATCTCTAAGGAGCCGCTGGCCCCCGTCGTGCGCCATGGCGATGAGGAGTGGAACGACATCGTCCGCTGGGTCGTCTATGCGCTGATCGAGGCGGAGGAGAAGGGCGTCACGCAAAAGAACGTCGACGACATGCTGAAGAGCGAGGACCCCAACATCAAGCGCATGCTGGGGGTGACGCCGGGCATGGGCAAGGCGCTCGGCCTCGATGAGAAATGGGCCTATAACGAGATCAAGCTCGTCGGCAATTACGGCGAGATCTTCGATCGCACACTCGGCAAGGATACCGAGCTCAAATTCGAGCGCGGCCTCAATAACTTGTGGACCAAGGGCGGCCTCATGTACGCGATGCCGATCCGCTGAGCTGAGCGGCGCGGGCGCGGCCGGGTAGGGGTCCGATGGCGACGGACATATTCCGACGTCCGGCGCGCCCCTCGATTTGGCGCAATCCAGCGCTTCGCGGCATTGTCTTTCAGGTGCTGTTCGTCGCCGCGGTCGTCGCGCTCGGCGCGTTTCTGGTGCACAACACGATTGTCAATCTGCGCCGCCAGAATATCGCGAGCGGCTTCGGCTTTCTCGATCGCGAAGCCGCCTTCGGCATCGGCGAGTCGCTGATCGCCTACTCGCCGGCCGATACCTATGCCCGCGCCTTTCTCGTCGGGCTGCTGAATACGCTTTATGTCGCCGCACTCGGGATCGTGCTGGCGACGATACTCGGGGCATTGATGGGCATCTTGCGGCTTTCCGGCAATTGGCTGATCCGCAAGCTGTCGCAAATCTATGTCGAGACATTCCGCAACGTCCCGCTCCTGCTGCAGCTTTTTTTCTGGTGGGCGCTGCTGCGCCAAAGCGCACCGGCGCCGCGCCAAGCCTGGCAGCCGCTGCCCGACGTCTTCGTCAGCAATCGCGGCATCGCCTTTGCGGTGCCTATCCCCGACCCGGCCTATGGGTGGATGGGTTTGGCGTTTTTGCTCGGGATTGTAATTTCGATCGGAATTTTTCGCTGGGCCAGACAGAGTCAGGCACGCACCGGACAGCAGTTTCCGACTGGCTGGGTCGGGCTCGGGCTCATCCTCGGCCTACCTCTCGTGGTGTTTCTCGCGAACGGCGCGCCGCTCGCGCTCGACCGCCCCGAACTCAAGGGCTTCAATTTTGTCGGCGGTCACGCAGTGTCGCCAGAATTCGCCGCGCTGCTGCTCGGCCTCGTCATCTATACCGGCGCATTTACCGCCGAGATCGTACGGGCCGGCATCCTCGCGGTCAGTTGGGGACAAACCGAGGCGGCAATGGCGCTCGGCCTCAAGGCGGGGCGGCGCATGCGTCTCATCGTATTGCCGCAGGCGCTGCGGGTTATCGTGCCGCCGATGACGAGTCAGTATCTGAGCCTGACGAAGAACAGCTCGCTCGCTGTCGCGATCGGCTATCCCGACCTCGTCTCGATCGCCAATACGACGATCAACCAGACCGGGCAGGCGGTCGAGGGCATCGCGATGATCATGGCGGTCTACCTGACGATCAGCCTGATCATCTCGGCGCTGATGAACATCTACAACCGCGCCGTCGCACTCGTGGAGCGCTGAGCGATGACGGACGTCACACAGGAACTCCCCGTCGCACTGGAACCGCCGCCGCCGGCGACCGCCGGCCCCGTCGGCTGGCTGCGCGCCAATCTCTTCAGCAGCGCCCTCAACGGCGTCTTGACCGTGCTCGCGGTCGCTTTTCTTGCGGTGACGATCCCGCCGCTCATTCGTTGGGGCTTCATCGACGCCGTTTGGACAGCGCCGAACAGCCGCGCCTGCCGCGGTGCCGGGGCTTGCTGGGCGTTCATCCACGAGAAGCTGCGCTTCATTTTTTTCGGCACCTTTCCCTATGAAGAGCAATGGCGTCCGCTATTGGTCATTGTGATCTTCATCGCGATGATTATGGCGAGTTGCGACCGTAGGCTATGGGGCCGCCGGCTGGCGCTCGTTTGGTGCGGCGGGCTCGCATCCGTCGGCATCCTGATGTGGGGCGGAGTACTCGGCTTGAGTTATGTCGGCGGCGAGTCGTGGGGTGGGCTGCCGCTGACCCTCATTCTTTCGACGGTCGGCATGGCCTTCGCATTTCCACTGGCGATTTTGCTGGCGCTCGGGCGACGGTCACGGCTGCCGGCAGTGCGCATGATTTGCGTCGCGTACATCGAGCTAATCCGCGGGGTGCCGCTGATTACGGTGCTGTTTATGGCGTCGGTGATGCTGCCGCTGTTTCTGCCAACCGGCGTGACGATCGACAAGCTGCTGCGCGCGCAGGCGGCGCTCATCTTGTTCGCCGCCGCCTATCTCGCCGAGATCGTCCGCGGCGGCCTGCAGGCGATCCCAAAAGGCCAGATCGAGGCCGCCGACGCGCTGGGGCTCGGCTATTGGCAGCGGACCCGGCTCATTGTGCTGCCGCAGGCGCTGGCGATGGTGATACCGCCGCTCGTCAACACCTTCATTGGGACCTTCAAAGACACCACGCTCGTCCTCATCATCGGGCTCTTTGATTTCCTCGGCGCGATCATCGCGTCATTGAACGACGCCAACTGGCGCGGCACTTCGGTCGAAGCATACGTCTTCGCCGCGGCGATCTTTTTCTGCTTCTGCTTTTTCATGTCGCGCTACAGCCAGATGCTCGAACGCGAGTTCAACAAAGGGCGGGGGCGATGACAGAGGCGCCGATCATCGAGCTGCGCGGCGTCGACAAATGGTTCGGCCAATTCCACGTCCTCAGGAACATCAATCTCGAAGTCGGGAAAGGCGAACGCGTCGTCGTGTGCGGCCCCTCGGGCTCTGGCAAGTCGACGATGATCCGCTGCATCAACCGGTTGGAGGAGCACCAGCGCGGGCGGATCACCGTCGCCGGCATCGAGCTGACCTCGGATATGAAGAACATTGAGGCGGTCCGCCGCGAGGTCGGGATGGTCTTCCAGCAATTCAACCTGTTCCCGCATTTGACGGTGCTCGAAAATCTCACCTTGGCGCCGATCTGGGTGCGCAAAACGCCGAAGAAGGAAGCCGAAGACACCGCCCGCCTTTATCTCGAACGGGTCCGCATTCCGGAGCAGGCGCATAAATACCCGGGTCAGCTCTCGGGCGGGCAGCAGCAGCGCGTCGCGATCGCGCGCTCCTTATGTATGAAGCCAGAGATCATGCTGTTCGATGAGCCGACCTCGGCGCTCGACCCGGAAATGATCAAGGAAGTGCTCGACGTGATGATCGAGCTCGCCGAGGAAGGAATGACGATGGTGTGCGTGACGCATGAGATGGGGTTTGCGCGCACGGTCGCCGACACGATGGTTTTTATGGACCGCGGCGAGATCGTCGAACGCGGCGCGCCCAAAGAATTCTTTGCAAACCCGAAGAGCGACCGCACCAAGCTGTTTCTCAGCCAGATCCTCGCGCATTGACACCCCGATACCGGCCGCGACGCGGGTCCGATTGATCGCCGCAGGTCGCCGCGATAGGCTCCCATTTTGGCCTATTGCCGGGGGAGGGAGGTGTGGTGCCGCAAGAGAAAGAATTGTCACCGACCGAACGGCTAATCGCATTACTGGATCATCTGCGTCTCGATAAAGCGTATTTCGGAACCTCGATCCCGCGCGACCTCTCGGGACTTGCCGCAATGCATCCCGAACGGCTGGCGGGCGCAGTGCTGTGTGTGCCGAGCCGCCTCGATCCCGCGCCGTTTTCCGATATTGCCGACCGCATTTTGATGATCGCCGCTGAGCGCGGCCCCGCGGCGGATGCCACCGCGCGTGCGGCATCTCGGCTGCCCGCCGCCGAGCGTTGTGTGCTCCCCGGCTATGACGCCCCCGGCAGCTGGGCCGATGCCGTCGCCGATCGCGGTGAAGAGATCACCGGGCAAATGATCGCCTTCTTCGACCGGCTCGCCGCAAGCGGCCACCGGTCGGGAGTGCCGCGCGGCGGCCAGACGGAAGGACGCCATGCCGGCATTGCGTATCGTGTCGAGGGCTCCGGCCCCGCCCTGGTGTTGTTGCCGTTCTTCCTCGCCCCATCGCAATGGAACCCGGCGATCCCACGTCTCGCCCAGCATTTCACGGTCGTGACGCTCGGCGGCCCGCATTTAGGCGGGGTCGCCTCGCTCGAGGACCGGGCGCAGATGCCAACCTACCGCGCGATGTTTCGGACGCTTACCGATTTCATCGCGCCACGGCCCGGTGAAACCATTCTCGAAATCGGCTGCGGCGCCGGCTCGCTCGTGCGCTTGCTGGCGCAGCGGTTGGGCCACGCCAACGCCATCACCGCCGTCGATGTGAATCCGTTCCTCTTGGAGGAAGCCGCGCAATTGGCAGAAGCGGAGGGGCTCGCCGGCACGATCCGCTTCACCGAGGGCAACGCCGAGGCGCTCCCGTTCGAAGACGAAACCTTCGACTGCGCTTATTCCGTGACGGTATTCGAAGAGTGCGATGCGGAGCGGGCGATCGCCGAAGCAATGCGCGTCGTTCGCCCTGCCGGCCGGGTCGGCCTGGTCGTGCGGGCGCTCGATATGCCGCAATGGTGGAACCTCACTTTGCCCGAGGCCGTCCTGCGCAAGGTCGAAGCGCCGCCGCATTCCATCGCTCTCGCCGGAGTGGCGGACCGCAGCCTCTATCGAAGGATGCGCGAGGCCGGATTTGTCGACCTCGTCTGTTTTCCGATGCTCGTGACGCTGGACCGCCCTGGCGGACCCATCTGGCGCAACCGGGAAGACCATGTGCTCTCACAGCTCGCGCCACAGGAGCTGACGGTCTGGCAGGCTGCGCGTGACCGCGCAGAGGCGGAGGGCCTTCTGTTCATGGCTCATCCACTCCATTGCGCTGTCGGCACCAAACCCCGGTAGCTGCCGATGAAGCAAGCTCTGCGGTCTTTCCGATCAAACGGAAATTTCGCCGCCAACAGCCGCTTCGAGCCACTCCTACTAGCGGTGAGATGGATCACTGCGGCTGGCATCGCCGCGATGTCGAGCCGCCGCCGTTATGAGGACCCCTTCAGCGAAAAACAGTCACACCCTGCCGGTGCGGCCATGGAAGGGGTCCGGGCCTGGGTCGCGCCCCGTGGCAACTTCGGCCAGCCGGGCGAAATAATGGGCCCAGCCTTCCGCGTGGCCGGCGCATTGCTCGGCATTGGGCAGGCCGGTGTGGGTCAGGCGCAACAAGGTTCCGTCCGGTTGCTCGATCAGGTCGATCTCGACCAGGCTTGAGCCCGGCGGCACCACCTCGCTGCCGTCCCAGCCGAAGCTGTAAGCCAGGCGGTGCACCGGCACCACCTCGCGGAAGAAGCCGCGTGCAAAACGCGCGCCGGTGACATTGACGAGATAGAGCCCGCCGGGCTGCGGCGCGACCTGCGCCTCGGTTCCCATCCAGCGCAAGATTTTCTCCGGATCGGTCAGCAGCGCGAACACTGCGGCCGGCGGCGCCGAGACGCGCTGCTCGCGGCGGACGACGAGGGGCTCTTGCATCGATCTCCCCCGGGGTTGCGATGAAAGCAGCGCCGATTGTTGCCGCCTATTTGTCCGCTTGGCAACGCCCCAGCGACCTCGGGTTCATCGCCGAAATCGCCGACGTGTTCCCGCCCCCTTGCTTCATCGCGACTGGCGCATTGGTCGAGGTTTTGATTTTCGCTGTGGCGCTCGGTGTTCTCGCCTCACCGCGACCCGATGCGCGGCCGCCAACGCGGCGCGGGCCCAAGCGACAAGCTCATCGGGTTCGTCGAACAGCCGCTCCGGCGCGCGCCAAAAGGAGAGATCTATCGTGCGGCCTCGCTTTTCGTAGTTGAGAGGCGGAAAGCACGCAGCGTCTGTAAATGCCTCCTGGTTGCCGTCATCGACCCGAAAGTAGAGCGTATTGTCCGTCACCATCCCGAGCATCAGCCCGTCGCAGAACACGCCCGTCTTGCCGAACATCCGCCGCATCGTGATACGGCCGAGTGGCGTTAGTTGCTCGCGCAAGAACTCGGCGAAGCCGTCGCTGGCAACCATCCTCAATCCGGTCGGTCAGCGCTTCCAGAAGCCCTGGGATGGGATGCGGAAAGCCCGGTTGAAGCGCGAGGACGCGTTCTCCCACGCGATGATCATCGTCAGCTCCGCGATAGTGTCGTCGTCGTAGTGCCCTTGCAGGCGCGCGAACAGTTCGTCGTCGACGTCGCGGCGCGTGTCCGTGATCGCGTCTGCGTATTCCAGCGCCACCTTCTCCGCTGCGGTGAAAAGGGGGCTCTTCCCATAGTCGTTGAGCGCCTCGATCTTCTCTGCGGGGACGCCGAGCCTGCTGCTCACGGCAGCATTGGCGTCCTGTCAGAATTCACAGCCGTTCCACCACGCAACGCGGCGGTTGACCAGCCCTCTGAGCGTACCGGGTACGCGTTTCGTCTGTTGCTGGAGGGCGGCCCACATCGTCTGAGCTGCTCGGAAGAATGCTGGGTTGCGCGCATAGAAAAGGTACGGATAGAGCGGAGCGCCGTAGAGCTTGCCTTGTTCCTCAAGCACTTTGCGCAAGTCGTCGGGGAGCGTCTTGATGTCGACCGGCGGGATGCGTGTCTTTCCCTGTAGCATGGCTACCTCCTAGACGTTCGGTTCAGCTTTCATTTCCTCCGGTACGCCGATCCCAAAGGTTTCCAAGAATCCGCGCTGTCCCGGCGGGGTCACGATAACGGCGCCGCTGTGCTTCGTCTGCTCGATCCAACCGAGATCAAAGCAACGTTTGGTCAACGCCGCTCCTAGTACACCCGCGATGTGTGCTCTCCGCTCGGTCCAATCGAGGCACAGCCGGCAGAACTCGCGGCCGGTCGCATTCAGCGATGCGAGGTCAATTCCGAACTCAGCGAGAAAGCGCGTGCCTGCCGGCGTGATTTCGGCTGCTCTTTCGCTGGGCAGGATGTATTCGTGCGCGATGCAGAAGTCGGCTATATCCACACTGAGTCGACCCGCGAGATGGTCGTAGCAAATCCGGGCATCGCTCACCTCACGGGCTTGCCGCGACAGCGGACGAAATCGCGGTCTATTCTCAACGGCAACGGCCATAATAGCATCGAGCATCTCGAAAATCTTCGGTGAGGCCAGCTGGAAGTATCGGTGTCGGCCATCCCTCAGGGCTGTCAGCAGTCCCGCCTCGGTGAGCTTCGCCAGATGGGTGCTAGCCGTCTGCGGCGTGATGCGGGCCGCGAAGGCGAGCTTGGTCGCGGTCAGTGCCCGCCCATCCAGCAGAGCCGTCAGCATCGTTGCCCGCGCCGGATGGCTAACGAGCGCGGCGATCTCCGCGATGAGGGGTGCGGTGTTCATGCCGCCATAATATCACCTTGGCCTGGTCGGCTCGTGCGCGAACACTTCGATGGCGATCGAAGCGAATTTGCCGAAGCCGCTCAACGGTGACAGGCCAGGGGCGGTGGCGGCATGATTGCCGCATGGATCTGCCCGCGCCCTTCGCCTGGCTGATGGACGAAGCCGTCGCCTCGCCAGGCCCTGACCGGTTCCTAGCCGGGCTCGGCGGCCGGCTGCTGGCCGGCGGCCTGCCGCTGGCTGGCGGCGCCCTGACGCTTGCGGTGCCGCATCCGATCATCGCCCGCCGCACCTGGCTGTGGCGGGCAGAAAGCGGGGCGGTGATTGAGGCGCTGGGCTTTGCCGGCGCCGCGCCCAGCGACGCCGGGCGCGACTGGCTGGCCGGGCTGGGCGCGGTGCAGGAGGACAAGGCCGGTCCGGCGTCGGACAGTCCGCTGCTGGGCTGGGCCGGGACCCGGCGGTTCGCCCCCACCGAGGCGGGCCAGCTGCGTCAGGCTGCACGCTTCGCCGCGGCGCCTTTAGCAGCCCTGGCCGCGCAGGCGGCGCTCGCAGCGCTACTCGAAGCCTATCTCGGGCGGCGCAGTGCCGCCCGGGTGCAGGCCGGCGCGCTGCGCCGCGGAACTGGGGAGACAATCCATGCCGCGCTGCTCTGTGCCGATCTGCGCGGCTTCACTGCGCTCTCCGAGGCGACCGAGCCCGCGGCGATGATCGCCACGCTCGGTGACTGGTTCGACCGCGTCGCCGGGGCGGTGCACGCCTTCGGCGGCGAGGTGCTGAAGTTCATCGGCGACGGCGTGCTGGCGATCTTCCCGGTCACCGGCGCGCCGGCCGATGCCTGCGAGGCGGCGCTGCGCGCGGTCGCCGCCGCCCGCGCCGGCATGGCCCATCTCGATGCGGTGCGGCAGGAGCAGGGGCTGCCGCCGCTGCCCTTCGGTGCGGCGCTGCATCTCGGCGAGATCCTGTGGGGCAACATCGGTGCGGCCGACCGGCTGGACTTCACCGCCATCGGCCCGGCGGTCAACCTGGTCAGCCGACTGGAAGGGCTGTGCCGGCCGCTCGGCCGATCGGTGCTGATCTCGGGCGCTGTCGCCGCCGAGACCATCGCGCCGCTGGTGCCGCTCGGCGAACACGTGCTGCGCGGCATCGCCGCACCCTGCGCCGTCTTCACGCTGCCGGACGCGTGAGCGGCTCGGGGGCGGGCGTACGCCATTAGGGATCATCCGGCGTCGGCTTGCCGTGTAGCTCCAGCAACGCCTCAGTCGCCTCGTGTGCTCTCCGGTCTATCTCGGCTGGCCGCGGCGGCGCCATCACACCTAAAAGACGACCGACCATCAGATCACCCCATAGGAGCGCAAAGAACCGCTCCATCATTTGCCGCGGATCGCCGTCACGTAGAATTCCCGCTGCTTGCGCTTCAGCAAGCAATTCGGCCAGCGTGTTGCGGTTCACTGACCGACTGGCATTAAGGGTCTCGGCTATCTCGGGCGAGCGCTCGGCTTCCGAGATCGCCAGCCGAAACATTGCGATTACCTCTGGTTGGCAGACCTCGCGAACAACAGTCGCGCCGAACCTCGTCAAGATGGAAACGAGCATATCGCGGCTGCGTGGCGGCGGCAGATCGGGAGGCAGTTGCATTCGCGCGGCGCGGCTCGCTATGCAAGCCAGAAGGATCGCGCGCTTGTTTGGAAAGTTCGCGTAAAGGTCGCGTTTGGAGATCTTGGCCCGCGTCGCGATCTCGAGCGTGCTCGTCCCAGCGTAGCCCTTCTCCGTAAAAGCCTGAAACGCGGCACGCATGATGCGAGCGCAGCTCGGCTTCTCGGCTCCGGGAGCGGGATCTAGGGTGCCGATTTTTTTCATCCGACGCACAAAAACCTCTTGCATTGGTACCAATCGGTACCTCATATAGGCCGGTACGAACTGGTACCGAAACTGTGGGCCGGCCAGGCCACGAATGTCCAGACCTTTCGGCATGCAGGAGGAAGCCGCGATGGCGACAGCCGCGCCGAACCCTGATTGGAGGAGCCAAATGAAAGCGTTCGGCGATGCGCAGCACGTGAACCGGTCGGCCGTCGATAATCCGGGCTTTCATCAATCGTGGTTTCCGGTAGCTCTTGCGTGCGAACTCGAAAGCAATGCCGTCCTCGGCGTGGACTTCCTCGGCACGCGCGTCGTGGTGTATCGCGGCGCCATGGGAAAGCCGGTCGTGCAGAGCGCCTGGTGCCCACATCTTGGCGCCGATCTCTCGATCGGCGAACTCGTCAATAACCAGATCCGCTGCGCCTATCATCACTGGCGGTTCGACGAAGCCGGCGGCTGCGCTGACATTCCTACGGGCGACAAGATCCCTCCGGGCGCCCGGATCTTCACCTATCCGACCGTCGAGGCCTGGGGGCTCGTCTGGGCCTTCAATGGCGAGAAGCCGCTGTTCGATGTGCCGCGCATCCCCGGGATCGAAGAAGGGGAGCTCGCTTTCGAACCCCATTTGCGCGGCATCCGCACGGTTCCACATTGGGTGCCGACCAGCAATGGCGTCGATTTTCAGCATCTTCGCACATTGCACAACCTGCAAACCGGCGCACCCGACGCGATCGCGGTGCTCGACTACTCGATCGAGTACTGCATCGAGACCGCGAGCTATATGCAGCACGGCCTCATCACGGGAACAAACGTATTCGCGCAGCATCTTCGACGCGGAGGAGCCGACAGCTTCATGCTGTTCGCCGGCGCGCCCATCGATCAGACGCGCACGCGCAGCTTTTTCGTGGTTGGCGTGCGAAGCCATGGCGGCGGTGAGCGGCAGTCCCAAAGTGTTTCTGAAAAGCTGCAAGGGCTGCGGAGCTTTGTCGAAAAGCTGCTCGCCGAAGACGAGCCGATCCTCAACACGATGCGCTTCAAGCCGGGCGTAATGGTCGCCTCCGACAGGCATTTGTCTCGCTATTTCAAATATGTCAGCGAGTTCCCGAAATATGCGCCGCCGGCCGGCTGACAGACCCGCAACAGCGCCCCGCCGGCCCACCGCCCGACCAGAGAGGCAACTATGCAGCGCCAAATTGGGGAAATGTCAGCTCGACTTCGCGAGGCGGCCACAATGTACCGGATCAGGATATCTGACCATAGTTGGCTAATGGTGGCGCTTCTGTTCCTCTTTATGCTCGTCAACTTCGCCGACAAGACGGTGATCGGGATTGCCGCAGTACCCATGATGCAGGAGCTGCGACTGAGCCCGCGCGAATTCGGGCTGATCGGTTCGAGCTTCTTCCTATTGTTTCCGGTTTCAGCGGTGGTTACCGGCTTCATCGTCAATCGGGTGCAGACACGCTGGGCGTTGCTGGTCATGGGCCTCGTCTGGGCACTGACCCAGTTCCCGATGCTCGGGACGGTCGGATTCGCGACTGTCGTTGCCTGCCGGGTCGCCCTCGGCGCCGGCGAAGGGCCAGCCTACCCGGTGGCGCTGCATTCGGCCTACAAATGGTTTCCCAACGAGCGGCGCACATTGCCGACCGCAGTCATCGCGCAAGGCGCCGGGATCGGGATCATGGTGGCATTGCCGCTGCTCAACTGGATCATCGTCCGCCATTCCTGGCATTGGGCTTTCGGCGTGCTGGGCATCACTGGCCTTGCCTGGAGTGCCGCGTGGCTGGTGCTCGGCCGCGAGGGCCCGCTGACGGCTCCCCGTGCGGCGGATGCCCATCGAGTCGCCTACGGGCAGCTTTTGTTCAGCCCAACGGTGATTGCGAGTTGGTGCGCGAGTTTCGGCGCCCAGTGGGGGTTATCGCAAGCGCTGTCCTGGCAAGGAGCGTTTCTGATCAAAGGACTCGGTTTCACGCAGGGCTCTATCGGCCTGTTGGGCGCGCTTCCGGCAGGCGCCAGCGTAATTTTGGTCATCTCGGCCGGCTGGTTTTCGCAGCGCCTGCTCGCTCGTGGGGTATCGAGCCGGATGGCGCGCGGGATCTTCGGCGGCGCCTGCGTCGCGTTGGGCGGTGCAGCGCTGGCGATGATGCCCTTTGTGCCGAGTATTCCCGCCAAGATCGCCCTGACGACGATCGGGGTAGCGTTGCCTTCGGTCATCTACGTGATCGCTAATGCTGTCGTCGGCGAAATCGTGCCGGTCGCTCAGCGCGGTGCTCTGCTCGCGATCGGCACTGCTGTGAGCACCTCGGCAGGGATCCTCGCCCCCTATGTCATGGGCAGCGTCGTCGAGGCGGCCGCAACGCCGCTCGACGGCTTCAACACCGGCTTCATGATCTGCGGTGTCGTCATGTTGGTCGGCGGGATCATAGCGATGGCGCTCGTGCGCCCCGAGCGTGAGGCGATGCGTTGGGCCAACGAAATACCAGCGGGGGTAGTCGGGCATGCTTAAAGGACTTCGTGACGGTGTACCATGGCGGCTTGTTGCGACGCGTGGTTCGACCGCGTGCCCTGGGCGGTGCCCGCCTTCAGTCGAGGCTGAAAAGTCCGTCTCGGGGCAGGACGGCGGTGTCCTTGGGTTTACTGGTCCGATGACGGCGGGAAGCGGCGGCTAGGTACGCGCTAGGATCCCGTTCTCGCGGGGATCCTCGAACAATACCGGGCGCCGGGCGTAGACGACAAAACCGGCCCGCTGATAGGTGCTCAACGCCTTGGGGTGATCAAAGGTCGAAGTGTGAAGCCAAAGGCGATCGATTGGCCGGGACCAAGCTTGGTCGATTGCCGCTTGCAACAAATAGGGACCGAGACGGCGGCCAATGAATTCCGGGATTAGACCGAAATAACACAGTTTCGTCTCGCGCGGCGCGGCGCTGTCGAGCTCGAAAAACCCGGCCGGCACTCCTCGGACATGGAGAACAAAGATTTCGATTGTCGGCTTCGCGATGAGCTCCGCGAGCGCCGCGTCGTCGATGACGCGGCGCTCGAACCACAGCCAGTGCTCGCCAACAGTGTTGTAGAGATAACGGTAGAACGCGACCGTGCAGCTCTCGGCCCGCATCAATGCGAGTTTTTCGAGCGGCGCCGGCACCCGCCGCCCGGTCGGCCGCTCGAGCATTTCGAGATAGGTGATGACGTCTTCGAGTATGGTCACGGAGCGGGACCGGTATCAACCGGCGCATCGCCGGGCAACCCCCATTCCGACCACGACCCGTCGTACACCGCGGCGCCGGTATACCCGATCAGGTGCAATGCAAAAGCGAGCGCACAGGCGGTAACGCCTGACCCACAGCTCGCCACAATCGGCCGGTCGAGATCGACGCCGGCGCCGCGGAACAGCCGCGTCAGCTCCTCGCCGCTGCGCAGCTGATGTGTACCCGGATCGGTGACTTGGTCGTAGGGAAGATTGCGGCTGCCCGGGATATGACCGCGGCGCAGCCCGGGTCTGGGTTCCTCGGCGGTGCCGTTGAAGCGCGCCGCCGCACGCGCATCGACGACCTGTTCCCGCCGGGTCGATAAATTATCGAGCAGCGCCCGCTTGTCGCGGACGAGCGAGGGGTCAAAGCGCGGCGTGAACCGGCGAGCTGAGACGCTCGGCGGCGAGGTTTCCAGCGGTCGTTCCTCAACTTTCCATTTAGGCAGACCGCCGTCGAGGAGCGCGACATCGTCGTGTCCGAACAGCCGCAGCATCCACCAGGCCCGGCCGGCCGACGATAATCCGGCGCTGTCATAGACGATTACGCGGTCGTCATCGCCGATGCCGAGCGCTTCCATCTTGCGCGCGAAAAGCTCGGGCGAAGGGATCATATGCGGCAAGCTAGTCCCGGGCTCGGCAATCTCGTCGATGTCGAAAAACACCGCTCCCGGAATGTGGCCGCGGAGGTAATCCTCGCGCGCAGTAGGCGTAACCCCCGGCAATTTGAACGAGCAGTCGACGATCCTGATACGCGGATTGCCGAGATGCGCGGCGAGCCAATCGGTGCTGACCAGCGCCTCGGGGCGCGCATAGGCCATGGCTTGTCCTCCCTCACTGCGCAAAAGCGATAATCACGCGGCGGTTCTGCTTTCCTTTGTTCTCGATCTTCGTGACCGTTACCGGGCCGATCTCGGCGGTGCTGCGGATATGAGTGCCGCCGCAAGGCTGCAGATCGACGCCTGAAATTTCGATCAGGCGCACCCGCCCCGTGCCGCTCGGCGGCTTCACCGACATCGTGCGGACGAGCTCAGGTCGGGCCGCGAGCTCTGCCTCGGTGATCCATCGTGGGCCGACCGGATGGGATGCGGCAATCAGCGTGTTGAGGCGCTCGGCGGTCGCTGCTTTGTCGAGGCTCGATCCCGGCACGTCGAAATCGAGCCGGCCTCTGCCATCTGCGACTTGGCCTCCAGTCACCGCGCCGGGGACGACGCTGCACAGCAAATGCAGACACGTGTGCATGCGCATCAACCGATAGCGCCGGTCCCAATCGATCTCCGCAACGAGCTCGGCGCCGGGTTCAGGGAGCGTGGCACCCGGCGCGGGAATATGGATTACCTCGTCGGGCAGCTCGCCTTTGATTGTGTCGACGATCGGGATCTCGTGCCCCGATGCCAGGCGGAGCACGCCGGTATCGCCCGGCTGCCCGCCGCCCATGGGATAAAAGACCGTGCGGTCGAGCTGGACGCCGTGCGCATCGACGGCGGTCACCCGCGTCCGACAGCAGCGGGCATAGGCGTCGTCGCGGAACAAGAGCTCGGTCATTGCGCGGACCTCTCCCGCCTTTGTCCCGGCGAAAGCCTGGACAGCAGAAATTTGACGCAGCGCATCGGATCAACCGTCCTGCCTGACCTCGGCCGGCACCCCGATCTGCGACTTGCGCTCCAGCCAGGCCGGCACCGGAAACTCATGGGCGCGCAGGTAGTCCGGGTTGAACAGCTTCGATTGAGAGCGCGAGCCATGCTCGGCAAGGATGGTGACGATGACGTGACCGGGTCCCAGATCCTTGGCGAGGCGTACCGCACCCGCAACGTTGATGGCTGTGGATCCGCCGAGGCACAGGCCCTCATGCTCGAGCAGGTCGAAGAGGTAGGGTATCGCCTCGGAGTCGGGGATCACGTAGGCCTTGTCGACGTGGATGTCGGCGATCATCGGTGTGACGCGCCCGAGG
>Ga0126381_100000559_pt1 | contig 40641 bp, 33 predicted proteins | sample PanSoiMetPlot_28_FD_96465 | JGI IMG/M metagenome (GOLD analysis project Ga0126381, IMG submission 96465) | Tropical forest soil microbial communities from Panama - MetaG Plot_28 | ecosystem: Environmental > Terrestrial > Soil > Tropical forest > Bulk soil | place: Panama | collected 2016-02-17 | reverse complement strand
GTCGCCGACGACCGGGATGTCGATGTTCCGCGCCGAGTTTCCCATCTCCTCGGGATCGATGTCGATGCGCGCGACTTTCGCGCCGGGGCCGAAGCGCGGCGGCAGGGCGTGGCCGATCACGTAGTTCGTGCGGGTGCCGAGGATGATGATCAGATCGGCTTCGCGGAACGCGTCGTTGCGCATCGTGAGGTACGCATAGGGGTGGTCGTCGGGAAGGACGCCGCGCCCCTGCGGGGTCGTGTAAAACGGGATCCCGGCCTTCTCGACGAACGCCTTCATCTCGTCCCAGGCCTGTGACCACAACACGCCGCTGCCCGAGACGATGATCGGCTGGCGCGCGCTGCCGATCGCATTGACGAGCGCATTCAGCGCCTTCGGCTCGGCATAGGGACGCGCCTTGACGATCGGCCGGCCGCAATAGCTCCAATCGACTTCGGCCTCTTCGATCTTGGTGTAGAGCACGTCGCCGGGGAAATCGAGATAGACCGGGCCGGGCTTGCTATTCAGCGCCGTCTGGAACGCGAAATTGATCTGCTGCGGCAGCCGCTTCAAATTGTGCACGCGGTCGGCGTATTTGACCCAGCCGTCGAATGCCTTGACCTGGTCAATCTCCTGGAAGACCTGGCGGCCGAACTGGCTGATCGGGCTTGAGCCGCCGAGCGCCACGACCGGGCAGCAGTCAATCAGCGCATTGGCGAGCCCGGTGCCGAGATTGAGCGCCCCGGGACCGCTCGCCGCCATGCACACCCCTGGCCCTTGCGTGACGCGCGAATAAGCCTGCGCCATATAGGCGGCACCCTGCTCGTGGCGCGTGTCGATCATGCGGATGCCTTCCTGGATGCAGGCAGTCTCCGCGTCGAGCATCGGGCCGCCCATCAGGAAAAAGATGTCCTTGACGCCTTGTGCTTTGAGGCACCGGGCGAGAATGTCGTTACCGCTCAGTTCCGCCATTCGCGTTCCTCCTAATTTTGCGCGGCGGGTCGCACCCACCCTACCGACTCCGTAGGGCGGACGCAGTCCGCCATTGGGAGATCAGACCACGCCGCCTTTGCGCAGCGCCTCGACATCGGCGGCGCTCATCCCGAGCCAGTCGCCAAGGACTTGCGCATTGCTCTGTCCCAAGAGCGGCGCCGGCTCGAGCTTTGGCGTGCGGCTGTCGAAGCGTACCGGCCAGCACGGCATTTTAAAGGGGCCGGTCGGGTGCTCCGCGGTCTGCAGGATGCCGCGCTCGGTGAAGCTCGGCTCATTCATCAATTCCATCGTGTCCAGCACCGCACCGGCGGGGACGCCTGCGCCGCCGATGAGGCGCATTGCCTCGTGCTTGTCGCGCCGCTTTGTCCAATCGGCGACCATCGCGTTGACCTCTTTCATGCGCTCGCCGCGGGCTTGCGCGGTCTCGTAACGCGGATCGCCGATCAGGTCCTCACGGCCGAGCAGCTTGAGCAGGCGGTGCCAATGGTCTTTCTGGCGGGCGAAGACATAGATCCAGTCGTTGGGGCCGCCCGGCGCGCAAGGAAAGATCCCCGACGGCGCCGTGTTGCTCCGGTTGCTGTTGCGGGGCGCCGCCTGGCCCAGCGCCGCCTGCGTCTGAAACGCAAAGCGGATGTAATGCAGCATCGCGTCTTGCATCGCCACCTGCAGCCGCCTGCCCTGGCCGGTGGCGCGGCGCTCGTAGAGGGCGCCCAAGATGCTGATCGCCATCAGCATGCCGGTGCCGGTGTCGCCGAGCGAGGGGCCGGGCCTGATCGGCGGCCCGTCGGGCTCGCCAGTGATGCTCATCGTGCCGCCGCTAGCCTGCGCGATCATGTCGAAGGCGAGGTTCTTCTCGTAAGGGCTGCCCTCGCCAAAGCCTTTAACCTGGGCATAGATGATGCTCGGGTTCAGCGCCCGGATCGCCTCATAGCCGAGGCCCAGCCGCTCGACCGTCCCGGGCGCCATGTTTTCGATCATGACGTCGGCCTTCCTCGCCATGTCCTTGACGAGCGCCAGGCCGCGCTCGGATTTGAGGTTGACGGTGACGGACTTCTTGTTGGCGTTGAATTCGAAGAAATAATAGGAGTCGGGGGTGCCGGGCGGGCCGGCGAAAGACGTCCGGCCGGGCTCGCCGCCGCTCGGGTTTTCGACTTTGACGACCTCGGCGCCGAGCCAGGCGAGCGCCTCCGTGCAGGAGGGCCCGGCCTCGAACTGCGTCAGATCGAGCACCCGGATCCCGGCAAGGCAATTGAGGGGCGCGCTGTTTTCCGTCATAACGACCAACTCCGCTGAAAACCCGGTCGGCCGAACGATAGCGCAGGGGCACTCTTATGGCGAGCAATCAACCGAGCGTCTTCATCGACGGCGAGGCCGGCACGACGGGGCTCGGCATCCGGCAGCGGCTCGAGAGGATGCCGGAGATCGACCTCCGCAGCCTGCCCGAGGCGCGGCGCAAGGATCCGTCGGCGCGGCAGGACATGATGGGAGCGTGCGACCTCGTCGTGCTGTGCTTGCCGGATGAGGCAGCGCGCGAGGCCGTCGCGCTGGCCGAAGCGCTGGACGGCGCCGCGCCGAAATTGCTCGACGCCAGCACCGCGCACCGGGTCGATCCCCAATGGATCTACGGCTTCCCGGAGATGGCGCCCGATCAGCCCGGGAAGATTGCGACGTCGCGCAAGGTCAGCAATCCCGGCTGCTACCCGACCGGGGCGATCGCGCTGTTGCGTCCGCTCGTCCAAGCCGGGCTCGTGCCGCCCGATTACCCACTGGCGATCAGCGCGGTCAGCGGGTATTCCGGCGGCGGCAGATCGCTGATCGAGGCGCATGATCGCGCTGGCGGGCCGGCCTTCGAGCTTTATGCGCTCGGTCTCGAACACAAGCATGTGCCGGAGATTGAGGTTTTCGCCGGACTCGATCGGCGGCCGATCTTCATCCCCTCGGTCGGACATTTCCGCCAGGGTATGCTGGTTTCCGTCCCGCTCTACCTCGACGACCTGCCCGGGAGGCCCACCGGCGCCGATTTACGAGAGGCCCTGCGCGCCTTTTACGAAGGTTCGGAGCACGTTACGGTCGCGGCCAGCGACGGGACCGAAAGGCTTGAACCCGACGTGCTCAATGGCACGAACCGGCTCGACCTCTACGTCTGCGCCAACGAGCAGCGCCGCCAGGCGGTGCTCGTCGCTCAGCTCGACAATCTCGGGAAGGGAGCGTCGGGCGCCGCGGTTCAGAATTTGCGGCTTATGCTGGATCTTGACTCGAGGCCCAACTGATTAGTCCGCCGGCGCCGGCTCCAGGCTCGCGAGGCTGCGGCCGCGGGTTTCGGGCAACAGCAGCAGCATCACCACCATGAGCCCGGAGGCGAAGGCGCTGAACAGCGCAATCGTCGCGCCAAGCGGCAAGGTCTGGCTCAGATAGCCGACCGCCGTGGGCAAAAACGAGCCGAGTGCGCGGCCGCCGTTATAGCAGAAGCCCTGGGCCGTGCCGCGGACGTTGGTGGGATACAACTCCGTCATAAACGGCCCCATCGGCGGGAATTTGATCAGAAAAACGGTGAAGAGCGGGACACCAACCAAGAGCAGCGCGGTGTTGCCCATCGGGACGAACATGTAAATGAGGATCATCACAAGCGAGCCAATCGCCGATAACATAAAGGTCCATTTGCGGCCGATGGCGTCGCTCAGATACGAGCCCAACAGGAACCCGCACAGCGCGCCGAGGATCTGGACCAGCAGAAAACCTCCGGTCCCGGTCGCCGACAATCCGCGCACGGTGCGCAGATAGGTCGGCATCCAGATTCCGAGCGCATAGCCGCCGCCTTGCGCGCCCGCCACCATCAGCGTGACTTTGACAGTGGTCCACAGATGGGGACCCTGAAATGCCGCAAAGAGATGGCCCACCCCGACCGAGGCACGGCCACTGCGCCGATCGCGGAAGATTTCCGGCTCGTCGATGTGGCGGCGGACCCAGAACACAAAAAACGCCGGCAACAGGCCGATCGCGAACAGCACACGCCAGGCGATCGCTTCGGGCAGCAACGCGTACAGCGCAGTGTAGGCGAGCGCCGAGGCGCCCCAGCCGATCGCCCACCCGGTCTGTACGATGCCGACACCGCGGCCACGGTATTTGTCGCGGATCACCTCGCCCATCAGTACGGCCCCGGCCGCCCATTCGCCGCCAAAGCCGAGCCCGTGCAGCGCACGCAATACGAAAAGCTGCTCGAAATTCTGCGCAAAGGCGCAAAGGAAGGTGAAGATCGAATACCACAAGATCGTGATCTGCAGCATGCGCACGCGGCCGAACCGATCGGCCAACGTGCCGGAAAACCAGCCGCCCAGCGACGAGATCAGCAAGGTGACGGTGCCGATGAGTCCGGCTTCGCCGCGCGACAGTCCCCATAGCGCAATCACCGTCGGGATCACGAAGCTGTACATCTGCACGTCGAACGCATCGAGCGCCCAGCCCCCAAAGCAGGCGCCCATCGTGCGGCGTTCCTTGGCGTCCAGTTCGCCAAACCAGGCGAGCATCGCGTTTCTCCCTCGCGGTTGCCGCACGACACCCAGCTCGCAAGGCCCGCCTCTGCGTCACTGCGAGGAGCGATGAAGCAATCTCGATCGGCTGAGCGCGATGGTCCCGAGATTGCTTCCCCCCGGAACGCCCGCCCTTGGCGGGCGGCCGTCCGGGGGTCGCAATGACAAGCCTGGCGGCGATGGCGATCGGCCGTCAGTCGGCGGCGCGGACTTTGACGTAGGAGCCGGGGGCGTCCCCGATTGGCTTGAGCTTGCCGTCGCCGGGGTGACGCGCCGCCACCTCGCCGCCGGAGTATTGCGAAACCCAGCGTTCCCAGACCGGCCACCAGGAGTCTGGGTGGGATGTTGCGGTGGCGAGCCACTCCTCGGGGGTCGGCGGGTTCTTGTCGTTCTCCCAGTGCCCGTATTTGCCGCCCGGCGGATTGACGACGCCGGCGATGTGGCCCGAGGCGGAGAGCACGAATTTGACGGGGCCGCGATATAGCCGGGTCGCGGCGTAGGTCGACCGCCACGGGGCGATGTGGTCCTCGCGTGTCGACAATAGGAAGGACGGCGTTCTGATCTTGTGCAGATCGATCGGCACGCCATCGAGCGTAATGCCGCCCGGTTTGACCAGCAGGTCCTCCTGGTACATGTTGCGCAGGTAAAAACTGTGCATCGCCGCCGGCATGCGCGTCGAATCGGCGTTCCAGTACAACAGATCGAACGGGAACGGCGATTTGCCGAGCAGGTAGTTGTTGACGACAAACGACCAGATCAGGTCGTTGGCGCGCAGCATATTGAAGGTCGTCGCCATATCGCGGCCTTCGAGATAGCCCTTGGCGTTCATCCGCTCTTCGAGAGCGGAGAGCTGTTCCTCGTCGATGAAGACCGAGAGCTCGCCGGCCTCTGCGAAATCGACCATCGTCACAAAAAAGGTCGCGCTCTTTATCCGATTGTCGCGCTTGACCGCCATATAGGCGAGCGTGCAGGCGAGCAACGTGCCGCCCAGGCAATAGCCGATGACATTGGCTTCGCGCTCGCCGGTCGCCTGCTCGACCGCAGCGAGAGCGTCGAGCGGTCCTTCCGCCATGTAATCGGTGAAGGTTTTGGCGGCGAGCCGCTCGTCGGGATTGACCCAGGAGATGACAAAGACGGTATGGCCTTGCGATACCGCCCAGCGAATAAAGGAATTATCCGGTCGCAAATCGAGAATGTAAAATTTGTTGATCCATGGCGGGATGATCAGCAGCGGCCGGCGCTTCACCTTTGCGGTCACGGGCTCGTACTGGATCAGTTGCATTAGATCGTTCTGGTAGACGACCTTTCCCGGCGTAACGGCGATGTTCTCGCCGATGCGGAACGCCTCCATATCGGTCATCCTGATCGCGAGGCGGCCTCTGCCGCGCTCGAGGTCGTCGAGCAAATTCCTTAAGCCGTTGAGCAGGTTTTCGCCGCGACTTTCGATCGTCTCGCGCAGGACTTCGGGATTCGTCATCACAAAGTTCGAAGGTGCGACCGCGTCGACAAACTGACGCGTATAAAAGTCGACCTTGCGGGCGGTGCGCTCGTCGATCCCTTCCACGTCGCGCACCGCACCTTGCAGCCAGCGCGCCGTCAACAGATAGCTCTGTTTGATGAAGTCGAAGAGCGTATTCTCGGACCACGCCGCGTCCCGGAAACGCCGGTCCCCGGCCGGCGGCTCGATGACCGGCTCAGTGGTGCCGCCGAGAAAGCGCTGCGTCGTGCGCTGCCACAGCGTCAGATAATCGTTCCACAGCGACAGCTGCGCTTGCACCAGCCGCGATGGGTCCGACATCAGGCGGCCCGTCATCTCGAGAAAGGCCGCGCCGATGGCGAGGGGGTTGGCTAACCCTGCACCGTCCTCAGCCTTTTGCCGCTTCAGGAATTCGGCAACGAGCTCCTGGCTTTTCCGGGCGACTTCGGCGATTTGCTGCGACAGCTCGGCGGTGCCCGGAAGGCCGTCCCCCGCCCGACCATTACCCGATACCCCAGCTTGTGGGGTGTCTTCGGCGCGATTGCGCTTGGCCGCCGGCTTTTGTTCGCCCGCCTTGCCGCGAACCGGCCTATTAACCTTATTGTTGGCGAGCGGCGAGGTTTCCGGCTTGGTGTTGTTTTGGCTCGCATCGTTCATTGCGTTTCCTCGAAGATTCCGCTCGTCACGAACTCCGATCGCCCCCACCCTAACCCCTCCCCGTTTGCGGGGAAGGGCAGGGGAGCGGGAGGTTGCGACCGTGCTGCCTCAAATGTGGTGACGCGGCGGTTCGGATCTAATACACCAGCAACGATCGATTTGTGCCGCTCGTATGCGGAATCCCGGACGCGCGGGGGGCATCGGGGGCCAATTCGCCCGGGAATGCAGTCATGCTTATGCGTGCATCACTGGTTTCTTCCCCGCGTCTCGCGGGCCGGCAAGGCCGTTCGGCAGGCTCGCTCGTTGCTTTGGCATTGCTGTTCGGGCTCGGCGCGTGCAATCCGGTCGAGACATTGCGCGACTGGACCGGCGCCAGCCAAAACGATCCCGATCCGGATACGGCGCCAAACACGAAGAATCTGGCGGCGGGCGAGGCAGCCGATTATCCCAATCTGGCGACGGTGCCGCCTCCGCCGGTTCGCGGGATGACGGCGGCTGAGCGACAAAAGCTGACGCAAAGCCTGATCGCCGATCGTACGAACGCTCGCTACACGGACGAGCAGCTGCGGGTGGGATTTTCCACCTCGCCGGCGGCTCCGCCACCACCGCCCGCCTCTTCAGCAAGCGAAGCCAATAGCACGCAGCCGGAGGCGGCTGGCGCCGCTCCGACACCAACTACCGCGTCTGGAACAGCAGGCGAACCCAGTCCGCCGCAAACGGAGACTGTCCCGCCGTCTGCGATGGCATCCTCGACCGCGTCCTCGTCGATTAAATCGGCCGCGAACAGCTCCGGCGAAACGCCGAATACCACAGCCCAATTCACGCGAGCCGGCGGCAAGAAGCCGGTCGAACCGGGACAAGGCTTACGCAAACAGGGTGAGCCGCCTGAGCCTGGACCGATGGAGTCGAGCCTCGAAATTCCACAGGCGCGAGCGACCCCACAGCCAGAGCAGGTCCGGCCGGCGCCTCCTCCGCCCTCGTTGCCGCCGGCGCCGAACGTTGCAAACGCACCGCCTTCTCTCCCGCCTGGCTTGGCCGCGGGTGGTGTTCTGGCGCCAACTCCGGCGCCAGAGCCCGGCGGTTCGGCCGGATTCCAACCGCCGCCCCCGCCGCCTGAGCTGCCGCCTCCCGCCCCCTCCCGTTCGGCCGCCACCGAAGAGGGCAAAACGAACGCGAAAGCAGCTGCTCCCGTCGCGACACCGGTCACCGAAATCAAATTCGGGGGCGATTCGACCAACCTGACCGAGAAAGACAAGCAAGCGCTCGCGTCGGTCTTGCCGGTTTACCAGCAGAATCCAGGCAAAATTCGCATCGTCGGCTACGCCTCAGGCGGCAGCGGCGCTGTGGAGAAGCTGAGCAGCTACCGCACCGCTCTCGACCGCGCGCAGGCCGTCGCCGCCGCTCTGAAGCAGGCCGGTATCCCCTCCGATAAAATCCAGGTGGAGGCAGCGCCCGGAGAGACCAATTCGGGAGAAAACCGCGCCGAGGTTCTGCTCGAGCACTAACCACGCGTTCGGCACCGCCCGTGCCGCCCAGGATCGGATGGGCCGGCGGTTTCCCGGCGTTAACCCAGGAAAGCTATCGAAAAATCGCCGCCCGGGCGCTACAAATGGGCCAGCCGCGTCGCCCTGGCGGCGCCTGCGTTCGCCCACCGCAAACGGGTTGTCGTCGTGAAACCACCGTTGAAGATCGCCGTCGCCGGGCTCGGAACGGTGGGTGCCGGCACGTTGCAGTTGCTCGATCGCCAAGCGGAGCTATTGATGCAGCGTGCGGGCCGCCGGATCGTCGTCACCGCGGTTTCAGCGCGCGACCGCCGCCGCGGTCGCGGGATCGATTTATCCGCCGTGCGCTGGTACGAGGATGCTGCGGCAATGGCGGCCGATCCGGAAATCGAGGTCGTCGTCGAACTCATCGGCGGCAGCGACGGGATTGCGCGCCGGGTCGTCGAAACTGCGCTCGAGCACGGCAAACATGTTGTCACCGCCAACAAGGCGCTGATGGCGCATCACGGCACCTCGCTCGCTGCAAAAGCCGAGGAGCGGGACGTTGTGCTTTCCTTCGAGCCATCGGTCGCCGGCGGCATTCCGATCATCAAAGGGTTGCGCGAAGCGCTGGCCGGCAACCGTCTGCAACGCGTCTACGGCATCCTCAATGGCACCTCGAATTACATTTTGACGACGATGCGCGAGAGCGCGCATGAGTTCGCCGAAGTGCTGGCGGAAGCGCAAAAGCTCGGCTACGCCGAGGCCGATCCGAGCTTCGACATTGACGGCATCGATGCCGCCCACAAGCTGGCGATCCTGGCGAGCGTCGGCTTTGGCCGGCCCGTCGACCTCGACGGGGTATATGCCGAGGGTATCCGCCACGTGTCCCGGCTCGATATCGATTTCGCGGAAGAACTCGGCTTTCGCATCAAGCTGCTCGGCATCGCGCGGCTGACAGAAGAGGGGCTGGAGCAGCGCGTCCACCCTTGCATGGTGCCGCGAGCGACACCGATTGCCGCCGTCGAGGGGGTCTACAATGCGGTGGTTGCGGAAGGCGATTTTGTCGGCCGGGTCGTGATGGAGGGACGCGGCGCCGGCGCGCTGCCGACCGCATCGGCCGTTGTCGCCGATCTCGTCGACATCGCCGCCGGTCGCCGCGCCCCGCCTTTTGGCGTCCCAACCGCCGGTCTGCGTGCGATCCCCGGAGTGCCGATCGAACGGCACCAGGGCGCCTATTACATCAGGCTCATGGTGGTCGATCAGCCGGGCGTGATTGCCGATGTGGCGGCGGCGCTGCGCGACGAGCAGGTTTCGATGGAGGCGATGATCCAGCGTGGCCGCGCGCCGGGGGAAGCTGTGCCGGTCGTCATGACGACGCATGTCACTGTCGAGGCGGCGATGCGCCGGGCCCTCAAAAAAATCGCGGCGCTCGACACCGTTCTTGAGACGCCGCGCATGATCCGCATCGAGGATCTAAGCGTTTAACTCGGCACCAGCAGGAGGAAAAGCCATGCCCGAGACGTCGAGAATGGATCGCAATCTCGCATTGGAGGCCGTCCGGGTGACTGAAGCTGCCGCGCTCTCGGCCTCGCGCCTGATGGGGCGGGGGGACGAGAGAGCCGCCGACCAGGCCGCGGTCGATGCGATGCGGCAAGCGCTCAACAGCCTCGCCATCGCCGGCACTGTCGTGATCGGCGAGGGAGAGCGCGACGAAGCGCCGATGCTCTATATCGGCGAAAGCGTCGGCAGCGGCAACGGACCGCCGATCGACATCGCGCTCGACCCGCTCGAGGGAACGACGATCACCGCAAAGGGCGGAGCCAATGCCCTTTCGGTGATCGCGATGGCCGATTCGGGCGGCTTTCTCAACGCTCCCGATGTTTATATGGACAAGATCGCGGTCGGCGGCGGCTTGCCCGATGATCTCGTCGATATCGACGAAGAGCCCGCGGTCAATCTGAAGAACCTCGCCAAAGCTAAGAAAGCCGAGGTTTCGGACCTCGTCGTTTGCATCCTCGACCGGCCGCGCCACGCCGAATTGATCGCCAAGGTGCGGGCCGCCGGCGCGCGAATAGCGCTGATTTCCGACGGTGACGTCAGCGGCGTCATCGCGACTTCCGAGCCCGAGACCGGAATCGACATGTACGTCGGCTCGGGTGGCGCGCCGGAAGGCGTGCTCGCCGCCGCCGCGCTGCGCTGCATCGGCGGGCAGATGCAGGGCCGCCTCCTGTTCCGCAACGATGACGAGCGCGGCCGCGCCCGTCGGCTAGGCGTCACCGACCTCGATCGCAAATACAACTTGCACGAGCTCGCTTCGGGCGATGTGATGTTCGCGGCAACCGGCGTGACGAATGGTTCTATGCTGCGCGGCGTGCGGCGCTTTCCCGGCGGCGCGTCGACCCACTCGGTGGTCATGCGGTCGAAATCCGGCACCGTCCGCTATGTCGAGGCGCGCCACGACTTCACGCGCAAGCAGAGCTTCGTCCCCTTCGCACGGTGATTCTTCGCATACCGCTTTATCCCGTCATTCCCGCGAAAGCGGAAATCCAGGGACAGCAAGCACCCGCGCGGTAGCCCTGGACCCCCGCTTGCGCGAGGGCGACGATGACGCGTGGATAGTTCGGACCAGGCTCGAATATGAACGACGGCGCGGGGGGCGCCGCATTGCTGGGGGTGGAGCGGTCGATCTGTGGTCGTCGTTGGCGGCTGACGGGCGCCGATGAGCGAGTGGGGGAGGCGATCGCCGAACGCCTCGCGCTGCCTGAAATCGTCGGGCGGTTGTTGGCACAGCGTGGCATCGATCTCGATCACGCACCGAGTTTTCTTGCCCCGCGGCTGCGCGATCAGCTGCCTGACCCCTCGCACCTGCGCGACATGGAAATCTCAGCTACGAGGCTCGTTCGGGCGGTGCGCAACGGTGAGGTGATCGGCATTTTTGGCGACTACGATGTCGACGGCGCTACCTCCGCGGCGCTGCTGACACGCTTCTTCTCGGCAGTGGGCGGACGCACCCGGGTTTACGTGCCGGATCGCCTGCGGGAGGGTTACGGTCCGAATATCGCCGCGCTGTTGCGTCTCCGCGAGGAAGGTGTGGGGATCGTTATCACCGTGGATTGTGGTACAACGGCCCATCAGCCATTGGCCGAAGCGGCCGAGGCCGGGCTCGAGGTGATCGTCATCGATCATCACGTTGCCGAGCCGCTGCTGCCTCGTGCCGCCGCAATCGTCAATCCGAATCGCCTGGACGAAACCAGTCCACATCGAGAACTGGCGGCGGTTGGCGTCGCTTTTTTGCTGGTTGTTGCAGTCAACCGCGCGCTGCGTCAGGTTGGATGGTACGGCGCCGGCCGCGGCGAGCCGGACCTGCTGCAGTGGCTGGACCTCGTCGCACTCGGCACGGTGTGTGATGTCGTTCCGCTTGTAGGACTGAACCGCGCTTTGGTCGCGCAAGGGATCAAGGTCGCGCGCAACAATCTCAACCCCGGCCTCTCCGCTCTCGCTGCCGCGGCAGGCGTCAGCGAGCCCATCGGCGCCTACCATCTCGGTTTTGTGCTGGGCCCGCGCGTCAATGCCGGTGGCCGGGTCGGCGCCGCGGATTTGGGAGCGCGCTTGCTGGCGACCGACGATGCCGCGCTTGCCGCCGAGTTGGCGGCGCGGCTCGACGCCTATAATTGCGAGCGACGGGATATCGAGGCGCGCACGCTGGAAGCGGCGATCGCGCTTGTCGAAGCCGTTCCGCAGTCGCCGGTTCTCGTCTTCGCCGCCGCGGAGAATTGGCACCCCGGCGTGATCGGCATTGTCGCGGCGCGGCTCAAAGAGCGTTACGAACGTCCGGCTTGCGTCGTCGCACTGGCCGACGGCATCGGCAAAGGCTCCGGCCGCTCGGTCGCCGGCCTGCCGCTCGGCCCGACGGTTATCGCGGCGCGCCAGGCTGGTCTGCTGATCAATGGCGGCGGTCACGCGATGGCGGCGGGCTTCACCGTCGCGGCGGAAAAGCTCGATGCGCTCCAGGCATTCCTGGCCGCGCGGCTGGGTGACGGCCTTGATCACGAACGGCTGACGCCCGAATTACGCATCGATGGCGCGCTTTCGGTTGCCGCCGCACAGGGCGAGCTGATCGACGACGTCTTCAGGCTGGCGCCGTTCGGCGCAGCCAATCCCGAGCCGCGCTTTGTCTTCCCCGGCGTGCGAGTGATCCACGCCGAGCCGGTAAGGAGCGGCCATCTCCGCTGTACGCTGGCCGATCCGCTCGAGACCGGCCGGTTGCCGGCGATCGCGTTCCGCGTCTGTGGGACACCGCTCGGGCAGTTCCTTGCCGAGACGCGCGGCGCAGCGATTCATGTCACCGGCCACTTGCGCCGCGACGGTTGGCGCGGCGGCGACGCAGTGCAGCTCGCGATCGACGACGCGGCGCCGGCGACCGCATAACAGCCGTCTCCGCCGGGGAAATCCCTTTCCCGGCGCGGCAATAAATGCGTAATCTCGCCGCTGACAACCGTTTGGTCACGAGGAGGAGCAGCATGAGCGAAGTCGACGGCGCAACCTTGATCGCGCGGAGCCTCAAACAGCAGGGGATCGACCACTTGTTCGGGGTCGTCGGGTTCCCGGTCGGCCCGATCGCCGCGGCGGCGCAGAAGGAAGGCGTCGCCTATATCGGCATGCGCAACGAGCAGGCCGCCTCATATGCAGCGCAGGCCTACGGCTATCTGACCGGCCGTCCCGGCGCCTGCATCGTCGTGACCGGCCCCGGTGTCGTGCACGGCCTCGCGGGCCTTGCCAATGCGCAGCAGAATTGCTGGCCGATGATCCTCTTCGGCGGCGCCTCGGAGACCTATCGCGGCGCCATGGGCGCCTTCCAGGAAGAGCGCCAGGTATTGATCGCCTCGCCGTTCTGCAAATTCGCGCACGCCATCGACCGCGTCGAGCGCATTCCCTACTATGTTGCCGAGGCGACCCGTCACGCGATCTATGGAAGGCCCGGCGCCACCTATCTCGACGTGCCCGACGACATCATCACCGGCAAGGTCGACGAAGGGAAGGCGGTCGCGAGCCACAAGGTCCCGGAGCCGCCGCGCTTCCAGGCGCCGCCGGAGAACGTCGAAGCGGCGCTCAATATGCTCGAGCGGGCCGAGCGGCCGCTCGTCATCGTCGGCAAGGGCATGGCCTGGGCGCACGCCGAGGACGAGGTGCGCGCGTTTATCGAGCGCACGCAGGTGCCGTTCCTGCGCTCGCCGATGGGCAAGGGCGTAATGCCCGATGACCACCCGCTGTCAGTTGCCGCCGCGCGCACCTTGGCGTTGCAGAACGCCGACGTCGTGTTCCTGATGGGGGCGCGCTTCAACTGGATCATGCATTTCGGCCTGCCGCCCCGCTATGCGCCGGACGTCAAGGTCATCCAGCTCGACATCGCGCCCGAGGAGATCGGCCACAACCGGCCGACCGACGTGGCGTTGGTCGGCGACGGCAAAGCGATCATGCAGCAGATGAACAAGGCGCTCGGCGGCCGCCAGTGGTTCCATCCGAAGGAGTCGCAGTGGCGGCAGATTATCGCCCAGAAGACGGCCGACAACGTCGCGACGATCAAGCCGCAGGTCGAGGATGACACCGCGCCCGGCGGCTATTTCCGGCTGTTGCGCGACGTCGCCCAATGGATGCCGAAAAACGCGATCCTTAGCGCCGAGGGCGCCGGCACGATGGATATTGGCTTGACCCAATTGCCGGCCTTTAACGCGCGCTCCGTCCTCAACGCCGGCACCTACGGCACGATGGGGGTGGGCTTGGGCCAGGCGATCGCCGCCGCGGTCGTTCATCCCGACCGGCCGATCGTCCACCTTTCGGGCGACTCGGCGATCGGCTTCTCGGGCATGGAGATGGAGACGCTGTGCCGCTACAACTTCCCGGTCAAGATCGTCGTCCTCAACAATGGCGGCGTCGGCCCCGGCATGCCGGAAATCCCCGACAACCCGATGTTCAACATGAAGCCCAACACGCTGATTTGGGGCGCCCGCTATGACCGGATGATGGATGCGTTCGGCGGCAAGGGCTTTTATGTCGAGGAGCCAAAGGACCTGAAGGGCGCGCTCGAGGAAGCGATGAACTTCAATGGCCCGGCGCTCGTCAATTGTCTCCTCAGCCAGGGCTCGGCCCGCAAGCCGCAGCAGTTCCGCTGGCACAGTTGAGCAGCTGACAGCGGCGAGCCCAAGGAGCCGGCCCATAGAGGCCGGCTCTTTAATCGCTCGTGCATAACGATTTCTCAAAGGCTGTGAACTAGACTGTTACCTATCCAGATATTGAACGAGCCGCGGTGAGATGGGAGTCGCGACGCCATGGCCATGGAATTTCGGTTCAATAGCAGGTTGAATAGGCTCACTTGGGATAATAACGAAGAGCCTCTAACCAGTGAGGAGGCGATGGTTATTTCAGCACAGCAACTCGCCTATGCCGTGGAGCAAGTCGCGGCGGCAATTCGCGCGTTCACGGACCTGTATGCTCTGAAATAGCAGCCAGAGTAAGGCTGCCTGGCGGCTCGACGCCTGATCAATCTAGATCCTCGATCGTCACGCCACGACCCTCACGGAGGCTGTTGCGCGCTTGCTCGACGCGGCACAAAAAAGCGCGGGTCGTCTTCGAGCTGATAGTCAAACCGGTCGTCCTCGGACGCGAAGCCGATCAGCAATCCGGCTGCTTTTGCGTTGCGGGCGATTACGATCTCTTCGGCCTCCGCGTCGCGCAGAAACCGGGAGAGATCATTCTGGATTTTGGATAGCGAAACCTGCCTCACGCCTGAGCTCTCAATCGTCTACGCCGTAGCTCAGCCTCCAACTTGGTCACGATCGCAGGGATTTTCGACCACCAAGTGGGAGAAGATCGGATCGGTGGAGCAAAGAAACTGCAGCTTTCTTGAAAAGCACCGGGCATGCTATAAATGACCATCTAATTGGTCAGGAGGATCGCATGATTAGGATCAGTCTCGCCGACGCGAAGGCGCATTTGAGCGCTCTGGTAGAGCGCGCTGCTGCCGGCGAGGCGGTCTGCATCACGCGCCGCGGCAGGCCGATCGCGCAGATTACCGGGATCAACGCTCCCCGGAAGCGGATCGATATAGTGGAATTGAGGAGAGTGACCGGCGCGATGCCGGTCCAACCAGAACCTGCTCGCGACTTCATCCGCCGGATGCGTGAGGAAGAGCGGTATTGATGCTCTACTTGGACACTTCGCTGCTCGTTGCGGCGTTGACCAACGAGGCTGAAACCGAGCGAATGCAGAGCTGGCTCAAACAGCAACAGACCGATGAACTCGCAATCAGCGACTGGGTCGTGACTGAGTTCGCTTCCGCCCTTTCGATTAAGCTGCGCGCCGGACACATAGGAGGGGACCATCGCGCCGAGGCGTTGGCGATATTCACTCGATTAGCCGCCGACAGCTTTGCGGTCGTGCCAATTTCGAGATTGCAGTTTCGCGCCGCGGCGCGCTTTGCGGATCAGCACACACTGGGCTTGCGTGCGGGCGATGCCTTGCACCTCGCCATCTGCGCCGATCATGGCGCGACCCTCTGCACGCTGGACCGGCGCCTCAGTAATGCCGGTTCGGCGCTCGGCGTCAAAACAATGCTGCTGTAGCGCTCGACCCTTGTGCATGTAATCTGTCGAGATGGTCGCGAAGCGGAGCTACCGCACCGGGCCCCTGAAGGCATAAACTGAGGCGATGGCATACCAAACCTTTCGGGTCGAGATTACCCGCGACGAGACGCGTGACGACGGGCAGGTCAATATCGAAATCACCGCCTATATCGACCGCATGCCCGAGACCAATGAGGCGGCGGCTGGGCGACTGAGCCGGGCGTGGCGCGGTGTCTGGAACAGCCGGCTGCAGTACTCCGGCGATTTCGAGACATTGGCGGAGGCGCTCGCCGCGATTACGGCGGCCCATCCCGAGGCGGAGCGCATCCGCTGTTACGAATATTCCGTCGATAACGAATTTCCGGTCGAGGTAGCGCCGCTGCTGCGCTCCGCCGGGAGATGGCTGCCCGGCGCTTAGTCCCGGCCGACGTCCCCGTCTATTGCCCAGGCCCAGGCTGCGGGCCAATTTGGCGGCGGTTATGCTCGATCGCGAAGATGTGGCAATAGAGGTTCGCGATCCATTGCTTGCCCTCCATCGTCATTTCGAGATAGCGCAGTGCGTCGCCGATGTAGCGCTCGACCTTGCTCCAATAGAATTGCGGATAGTGGTCGACCAGATCGGCGGGACTGGTATAGCCGAGCTTCTCGTGCACGCCGGTTTCGGCGAATTCGTGATGGAGCGCGTTGAGTTTGCGCGGGTAGAGCGGATCGCCCAGTTGGCCGATGAGATCGCCGGCTCTGACCAAGCCCGCGTCGGTGTCGGTGGCGGCGTGGTCTTCATCTTCCGGAACCGGGAAGCGCGTCAACTCGATGGCGGCGGCGATACGCTCCTCATCTAGGTAAGGGACCGGCGCAAAGCGCTCCCGGACAAAAATTTTGCCCCGCTCGACGTGATAGGGCATCAGAAAGGCGTCGGAGGCCCCGCGCGGCGGCGTCACCGTGTTGCCGGCGGCGTCGATCACGAAATGCTCGGCCGTGTCGCCGGCGCAGATGCCGCGCACGTAACCGATGTCGTGGTGCAGCGCGGCCAAAATGGTATGGAGCCAATCGCTGGGGATGACCATCCGCTCAAGGCGGCGGCCGCGCAAAATGTCCTGGACACAAAGCGTCACCAGCGCCGTGTGTTGGCAATCGTGATAGAGCGCGTCGCTGCTGGCGATGCGCTCGATCACGAGACGGGCGGCTTCGTTCAAGGCCGCGGGAATGTGCGGCTCTTGATCGCCATAGCCTCTGCGGTAGGTCTCGGCTAGGTTGCAGCCCAATGCATCAGCGAGAAGGCTCGTCGGGTTCAGCATAGTCGCCTCCTTGAGAGGTGCAGTATGCCATGGTCGAGGAGATCGCCGGCGGCTATTCCTGCGAAATAGCACCTAATTGGTCGAGGGCTCGCCGGACAAGGAGCGGCGTCCGAGCGACCATCAGCGCCGCGAGGTAGCGGGCGTGGCGGTGGTTGACGCGCCCCTTTCTCCCATATACAAACCACGCATGATTTGCGCATCCCCGATCAGCATGACCGACTCGTGCGGCTTTGCCGTGGGGCCTGAGGGTATGCGCGTGCGCTGAACAGAGCCAATACGCGACGATACGGGGCCCCGCCGGTGCCGGTCGGGGCCCTTTCTTTTGTCGGGCTCTCTGTCCGGATTGGCGGGCCTCTGACGGAGGACAGATGTCACTGACCGATGGGGTCCGCGCGGAGCTACGCGCGACGCTGGCGCTGGCGGGTCCGCTCGCCGCGGCAAATCTCGCGCAGATGGCGATGGCCGTCACTAATACGGTGATGGTCGGGCGACTCGGTGCCATGCCGCTCGCTGCGGCGGGGCTCGGGGGGATGCTCTATTTTACGGGCGGCGTCATGCTGCAAGGGGTGGTCTCCGCGGTGGCGCCGCTGGCCGCGCATGCGCTGGGCGCCGGCAATCGCGCTGCCGCCGGGCGCGGCGCGGGCGCCGGGCTAGTGCTCTCGGTGCTTCTGGCGCTGCCCTTCATCGCCGTGCTGCTGAGCTTGGATCGCTTGCTGCTGGCGCTCGGCTATGACGTGGCGCTCGCCGCCGAGATCGGCCGCTATTTGCGGGCGATCGCATGGGGCTGTCCGGCTTTTCTCGGTAACGCGGTATTGCGCAGCCTCCTCGCGGCGCTGTCGCATACGCGGGCCGTAATGATCGTGCAGGTCCTCTGCATCGCCGGCAACGCCGTGCTGAACTGGGTGCTGATTTTCGGCCATCTCGGCGCGCCTGCTCTCGGCACCCCCGGCTCGGGCTATGCGAGCGCCGTCAATCAATGGCTGATGCTCGGCGGTCTTGCGCTATGCGCCCGCATCATGCCGCGCCTCACAGCGCTGCGGATATGGCGCAACGCCTTCTTCGCGAGCCGGAGCGAGATGATGCAGATCCTGCGCCTCGGCTTGCCGATCGGCGGGATGCGGGGGATCGAGGTCGGCCTCTTCATGACGGCCGGCGTTCTGATGGGCCTGTTGGGCCCGGCGGCGCTCGGCGCCCACCAACTCGTCCTCAATTGCGCGGGCGTCACTTTTATGGTGCCGCTGGGTCTGAGCCAGGCGGTCACGGTGCGGGTTGCGTACGAGCTCGGCGCCGGCCGGGCGCTGGCGGCGCGCCGGGCTTGGCTCGTGGCGCTAGCGCTCGGGATCGGGTTCATGAGCGCCACGGCGGTCATACTGTGGATCGCCCCTAACGCGATCATCGGGGTCTATATCGATGTCTCCGACCCGGCCAACCGCGACACCGTCGAGATCGCGCGCCGCCTCATCGCGATTGCCGCGATTTTCCAGGTGTTCGACGGAATGCAGGTGATCGCCGCCGGCGCGTTGCGCGGCTACAAGGACACGATGATCCCGATGCTGCTCGCCACTTTTGGCTATTGGGGCATCGGTTTCGCGGGATGTTGGCTGTTTGCGTTTCCGCTCGGCTACGGCGCCGTCGGCTTGTGGTGGGGGCTTGCGCTCGGTCTCGGGGCCGCGGCAATCCTATTGACGCTGCGGCTGCACCTGCTCGCCTCGCCGATCGGCGGAGAAACCGCGGCGGCACACGCCCTCCCCGGCGGGCTCAGCTGAGGTGCTGGACGCGGCCCGCTCAAGGTGGCGGGCTCTGGCCCGTCGGCAGTCCGGACGGGAAATCCATCATCCAGTTGGCGCGCCCGGTAGCCGCGCCGACGCAACAGCGCGACGGCCTCGGGCGAGAGCGTCCAACCGGCGGGGTCTGGTCCTGAGCCGCACGGCAGGATGACCTGCCGCGGAGGGCGCCCAAAGGGCGCGTCGCGAAGTATGCACTACCGCGCCGCAGCTAGGCGCCGGGATCGCGCTGTGACCTGTAAGCTCAGTGCGCCACGCCGAGTGTGCGGATTTGTTCGAATAGCGGATGGATCTGAGCACGGTAAGTGGAGGAGCCCGAGCGTGACAGCCACAATTGCTCGAAGACGTCGGTTCGATACGCAGGGTATTGCGCGCGAAACGTCGTCGCCGCTCTCTCCGCCTCGCTGCGGCGTCCGACCAGCGCTAAGGCCGCCATCAGGAAAAGCTGCGCACTGCCGTAGCTGGGGTTGCGCTCGAGGGACTTATTGAGCAGCTTGATCGACATTTCAGTACGACCGAGCAGCAGTTCGCCAAATCCGCCGAAAAAGAACCAGATGCTGTGCCGGCGGTCCGCCGGATCCAGACGCATCGCACGCTCGATCGCGGGCAGCGTTTCGTCGGCGCGGCCGAGGAAGGCTGCATTGTATCCAGCAAAACCATGAGCGATCCCCAGCGCGTCGTCTACCGCCAAAGCCTGTTTGAAGGCGCGCTCGGCCTCCTGGAGTTGTCCTGCGGCGGAGTACAGCATGCCTTGCACGCAGTGCGCGTCGGCATATCCCGGAGCGATCGATAGCGCGATAGCCACTGCTTCACGCCCGAGGTCGGATGCGGCCGCTGCACTCTGCGGATCGGCCCACCAGGGGTTGCTCACCAGGTGCTGGCAGGTGCGCGCCAAACCCGTCAATGCTTCCGCGTTGCGCGGGTCGCTTGCGAGCGCCGTCAAGTACCAGCGCTGCGCCTTGGCCGAGAGCTCGGCGCGCATTCCTTGGGCGAGGGCATTTGCCGCCCGTGACAGACACTCGGCCACACTCAGTTCAGTACCGGAGCCGGCAACTGCGTCGCGGCTCGCCGCCTGCAGCAGCAGAACGTGCAGCTCGCGCGAGATCCTTCGCGTGATTTTGGTCTGAACCGCCGACAACTCTTGCGGGCGGAAGTCGTGGCGCCCTGCCCAGAGGTACTCACCGGTCGCTGCTTCGCTGATCCTCACATTGACCCGCAACTTTCCGGGATCGCTCGGCTGCGCACTGCCGGTCACGAGATAACGGTATTCTCTTGCCGCCTGCGCGTCGCGGACAAGTCTTGCTGGTGCGCCGGGCTGGTCTCCCAAAGGCTTGAGAGTGAGACCGCGGCCATGGCGCAAAAGGTCGGTGATCAGGTCATCGGTGAACGCTTCCGCCAATAGCTGCCGACTGGCATCACCGGTAAGGTTGCGCAACGGAGCTACCGCCACGGCAATTCTAGGCATCAAGCAAGGCCACTGCGGCTTTCCGGTTACCGTATCTAACCGCGCGGGCGCTTGAGCGCCGCTGTCTTTCGCTGACCGATACGAGATGGAGGCGGGACTGGCGGCGCGTTGCGTGTCGACGGAAGGCGCCGCGGTATTCGGCCGCTCGAGGGCATTCGGACGCACGATGTCTTCGGCGAGCGCCTGGGTCTCGGCATCGGGTGCGACCCCGAGTTCGCGCTGTAAGATCTCTGCACAGCTTTTGTATTGCCTGAGTGCTTCAGCTCGCCTCCCGGCCCGCGCGTAGGCGCGAATAAGCGCTCGCTGGCCGATCTCGGAGAGTGGATCGAGCGCCACCAATCGACGAGCCGCCTGAATCGCGGAATCGTGGTCTCTCACTGCCTCTTGCGCCGCCGTCAGCCGGTACAGTACATCGCAGGCAATCGTGAGCGTGCGGTCGCGTTCTGCTGCGAGCCATTCCTGAAACGGCTCGGCTGCGATATGAAAGTCAGCGAGAAATTCATTGCGATATAGATCTGCCGCTGCCTGTAGGCCCGATCGGTCTTGCAACCGTGACAGTCGCTCGAAATCGTCGAGATCGACTTCCGCATCCCTCAACTGGCAATGGCTGAACCCGGTCAGTAGATGGTGTCCCGCTGTGGGCCCCAGCGTCTTGCGCAGCTCGAGCAGGCAATTACGAAGGCTATGGCGGGCCTGCTCCGAGCCTTGGTAGGGCCACAACAAGTCGGCCAGCCGTTCGCGGCTAACCGCTTGGCCATTTTGGGCGGCCAAATACGCGATGAGACCGCGAGCCTTTTTCGGGAGTTTAGCGATCCGGCAATTATCGCTCGTAATCACGAGAGGCCCAAGTAGCGCAGCACAAAATGTCATCGTTGATACCCTTGAAATACCGGCCAACCAGAGCTGTGGCTACTAGTCATCGAGCGCCAAACACATTCGCGTTGGATGTCTGCATCGGTGCCGCCGAACGATCATTTATGACTGCCCGTCTGACTGGATGAACCTCGATACGAATCACACCGCGCGGGAGATCGCCGCTGTTCGATAGCCGCCGCGAAATATCGCAAACTCGGGAGCACGCCGGATGATCACAGCAGTGCGGACTAATAGATCGGTGGGCGGCAAAGTCATCATCGCGTGACGAGCGACTTTATCCTCCCGCAGCATGCCAATTTCGCCTCTATCGTGCTTTGGCATTCCGCAAGACAGCAGTAAGCTTGCGTCGCCCCCAAAATAAACCATAAATTGTGGCTAAAATACGGCGCTTTGCGACTGACTGTTTCAAACTCTGGGTTTTCAGTCAGATTTTCGCCGCGTTCGCCGACCTCCATTGTCGAATATCATAGGCCAAGCAAAATCTCTAAAAGAATGGCGGCTTTTTTGACATCTGCCAGACGTCGCATTGACGACGTGCTGACTCGCTAGCATTAAGCTCGATTCCAGATCAGCGCCGCCAAATTCATCGCTGTCTTAGGCAACCATAAGAAGCGGTAATACCCGGGCGGCAGGTCTTCTCAAGTCCAAAATTGGGGCAGGTCCCTGCGCATCGGTAAAGCGAGGCGTCGTGACGCAGGTTATTATCAAAAACGGAATCTACACGGCGCAGATACAGGCCCTTTACCAACATACACCGACCGTTTTGACCGTGAATATGGTCAATTCCGGGCTCGTCGCAATTGTATTGGCATCCGCCGAAAGGCGCGTCTACTGGCTGGGTTTCCTCGCGCTGACCATGGTGTTGACGGGGCTCCGCGCGATCGGCTGGGCCTGCTATCGGAAGCGCAAGGGCTCCGGCGCTTCGCCCAACCGATGGGCGCTATACGCGACGCTGGGATCGGCGTTTTCAGGACTGCTGTGGGGCGCCGGCAGCGCGTTCTTGCTCTCCGGCAATCTCGTCGAGCAGACCTTTGTTGCCTTCGTGATCGGCGGTATGTGCGCCGCCTCGCTTGTTTCCTTTTCCAACTATCTGCCGGCGTTCATAGCGTACGTATTCCCGGCGGCATTGCCGCTCGCCGGCCGCTTCTTTCTGGAGGGCTGGACGGTGCATGGCGATATGCTGGTGGTTTTCGCTGTAGCGATGACGCTCGCCGCATACAGCTCGACCCGCGCGTTCACCCACGCTCTGCGCTTGAATTTGGAACGGAGGAATAAGACTGAGCAGCTGACTGCTATAAATCGCCAACTCGAGCAAGAAATGTCACAACGGCGCAGCACCGAGGACCAGCTGCGACAGGTACAGAAGATGGAGGCGATTGGTCAGTTGACCGGCGGCATTGCTCATGATTTCAACAATCTGCTGACCGCGATTGTTGGTCATCTCGAGATGGCGGAAAGTCGGGTGACCAGCGATTCCCGAACCGCGGCCCTGCTCCAGGCGGCTCTGTGCGCCGCCGAACGCGGCGCCACGCTGACGAGGCACCTGCTTGCCTTTGCGCGCCGGCAGCATTTGGAGCCGAGACCGATCGATGTCCGGGCTGTGATCAGCGGCGCCGAAAAAATCTTAAAACAGACACTCGGTCCTGAGATCCGCTTGGTGATCGGTATAAAACCGGATCTAAATCGGGCCTGGGTAGATCGCAACCAACTGGAACTCGCGATCCTAAACCTCGCCTTGAACGCTCGCGATGCTATGCCCTCTGGTGGCACGCTGCGCATTGATGCGGAGAACCGCCGAAGTGAAATCGGGGATCGGCCAGATGTGCAGCGGGGTGATTACGTGACTGTGTCGGTTTCAGACACTGGCGCCGGAATGACCGAGGAGATTTTGACGCGCGCCTTCGAGCCCTTCTTCACGACGAAGAAAGCAGGTCGCGGTAGTGGGCTTGGTTTGGCGATCGTCCACGGGTTCGCGGCACAATCCGGGGGATCGGTTCGGATCGCCAGCTCTCCTGGCCGAGGAACGCGGATCGATCTTTGGTTGCCGCGCGCAGCCGGGGACGCCGTCGAATTTGTTGATGCCGAGCCGAGGCGGTTTATTGCAGAACCCGTTGACGCGCGCATTTTGGTATGCGACGACGATGCCGACGTGCTGGCTTTCGTCGCCGCGGCGCTGCGCGACAGCGGTCTCGCGGTTTGGGAGGCGGCCGATCCTCGCCGTGCACTCGAAATATTGGAAAAGGAGTGCTCGATCGATCTCCTGCTCGTCGATTACGCGATGCCGCACATGAACGGCCTTGCCGTAATAGACGAAGCGCGCGCCTGCCAACCCGGATTGCGGGTGATGTTGATGTCCGGACACGCCGGTATCCTTCATTCGGGTGGCCCCGTGGGCATCCCGTTGTTGGTAAAACCATTCAAGGTCGCACAGCTGCGCCAGCGGATTGCTGAGGCGCTCGCCGGATCGCCCGGCGGGTTCCGTGAGGGAGAGCAGGACTCCCGCCTTCTCGCCTTCCCCTCATAACGCCGTTTCTCAGCGCCCTAGTCTAAACGTGGGAGTGGCGGCGGCCGCCCTATCAATAAAATCCGGGGATAATCCGCGCGGTCGTTTCTGCGTATGCGGCGTAACGGGGGAAGGCCGCTGTGAGGACGGTCTCCTCATGGCAAATCCGGCGGAGCTGAAAGGCAAAGTGGGTCAGCAGGAGCATCACCGCCCCGATCGAGAAAAACTGCATGGCGGTGCCTATCGCTGCGATTTCTTCGGCCAAATAAAGTGGATGACGGACAAGGCGATAGAGCCCGGAAGTGACGAGTTCGCGCGCCTCGGGCATGATGCTGAACGAGCGGCGAAGCTGTACGAGGATCACAATCGCCAACGCATCCCCAGTCAGGCTCACTAGCGTCGATACGATGCCCAACGGCAGGGAAAGCTCGCGGCGAGGACAAAGGACGATGCCTGTAATCAGAAACGTGCCGATCAGAGCGGAAACTCGCGGCTCGACCCCGCGCGCTCTCGCAGTCGGCGCCTTCCGAACGATCACGGCCGTCGCAAGGATCACGAGAAAAGCTATCACCGACAGCCGCATCGCAACGCCCACCCAGTACGCGACCGGCGGGAGGGGTGGGTCAGCCACCTGCGCGAATTTCTGCAAGGCCGCCGCCGAACTGAATGCCAGAGTCGACGACCAGAGAAGGACCGGCAGCCGCATCACCAAGTCGTAGGTAGACGATCGTCTGAGTCGGGCGAGACGCGATGCCGTATTTTGCCGCGCTGCAGTGGCGCCATCCTGTAATTCCGCCATGTTCCGTCCGTTATCGGCTGGTTTGTGGGGTTCGGATCACCGGGACGGCGACCCGACAATTGCGCATTAAAAGGCTGCCCGAAGCAGCAAGCCCGACATTCATGCCTGCTATTGCCAGTACGAGGCCGACGGGATAGTTCCCACTTCGCTGATCGTGATGCCGTTGCCGACGACGGGCGTTATGCGCTTTGCAATCTCGGCCTATTCAGCTTCCGTTACAGATTCTTTCCCAACATATCGATGATGCGTAGCGCCAGCGGTGTGCCGATGACGAGCATCAGCGCAGGCAGAATAAATGTCATCAACGGTATCGATAGAAACACTGGCAGGCGAGCCGCCCGTTCTTCGAAGCGAGCCAGTCGCTCGGCGCGCATTTCCGCTGCAAGCACGCGCAATGACGCCGCCAAGGGCGTGCCGAATTTGACAGATTGATTGAGTGCGGCAATCATCCCCCGGAGGCTCGCTAATCCCGATCGCTGCGCGAGGTTTTCGAGGGCTTGTCCGCGGACTGGCGAGACGCGCATCTCGGCGGCCGTAGCGGCGAACTCCTCGGCGACCTCAAAGCTGGAAGAGCGCAGAGCCCGGCTAACTTGCTCGATCGCATGATCGAGGCTCAGCCCCGCCTCGGCGCAAATAACCAGCAGGTCGAGTGCGTCAGGGATGCCGCTCTCCAGGCGCGCGCGCCGTTTTGCGGCGCGGCGGGAAAGGAAGACGTCGGGCAACCGCCAGCCGAGCATAAAAGCGCCAACCAAGCACGCCAATCTCACCACAGTTGTGCGGGCAAAGAAATGCTGCCACTCGAACAACAGCCAACACAGCGGGACGCATGTCGCCGCACTACATGCTTTGGTCGCGACAAGGGAGGAGAGGCGGCCATGACCCTTGACGCCCGCCGCCAGGAGAGCGACCAACAGTTTCTTTTGCTCGGCGATCCCGACGATCGGAGTTTTGGCTATCAACATTCCCAGTCGTTGGTACCGAGTTGGGCGCGGTACTGGCGACGCCTCCAAGGGATCGGCGGTTGGCCGGTGCAGAACATTGAGAAGGCGCTTGTGACGATCTTCCGATTGCCCGATGCGCCAGAGCCCCAATGCGGATATTAGGGTTATCGTCAGCGCTACGGCCAAAATGCAGACCGCGGCAGGACCGAAGTGCATCCCGCCAATATGGACGAAGAAGTAGGGCGCGGCGATTGCGGGCGGCATATCGATCCTGCGGTGCCGAGATTGCTTCGTCTCTCCGCTCCTCGCAATGACAATCACTGCCGGGTCATTGCGAGCGAAGCGAAGCAATCTCGAAATGAGGTTCCAAGATGAGAATCATCAGTTTGATTTCGACCACTAGCCGAGACTTTTCCTAATGAGCGCTTTCATCGTGACGATCCCCGAAATCAGACAGATAACAGCGACCCCGAGCATGAACCGGCCGCGCGGGTCGAGAAAAAGGCTCGACATAAGGTCGCGATTGATGAGGAATAGGGCGCCGCCGGCCACAAAAGGCGTAGCGGCCATTACCGCGGCCGAGGCTTGCGCTTCCGCGGTCATTGCGCGGGCCTTCTGACGCAGCGCTTTGCGCTGGCGAATAATGGAGCTGAGGTTAGCGAGCGTGTCTGCGATGCCGCCGCCGGTCTGCCGCTGCAGCACCAGGCTGACAACAAAAAAGCGAAAGTCGGAGATCCGGACGCGGCCGGCGGCTTGCTCGAGTGCTTCCTCCAACTCGGTGCCGATGCGCATTTCTGCCAGCATCCGCCGAAACTCGGCATCGACCGGGGGGCCCGATTCCCGTGTCACGACCTCCATTGCTTCGACTGCCGGCAGGCCGGCCCGCACGGCTCGCACAATGATATCGAGAGCGTCCGGAAAAGCGTCGAGGAATTTCCGCTGATACCGGGATTGCGCAACGTTGAGCAAAGTGATCGGCGCAACGATCGTCGCGGTGGCGCCGACAGCGGTTGCCAGCGGTGCTCCGAAATCGGCAGCCAGCGCTAAGAAGCCGGTCGCTGCGCCGGCGATGATCGCGATACCGAGAAGAGGCAGCGGCGCGATGCGATTGCCGGCCGCCGCACAGGCTGATTCGAGTTTCGCGGCGAGCCTGGTCGGCAACCGGTTGCGCCGCGAAGAGAGTTTGCGAAGAGAAACGGTCGGCACATCGGCGTCGCGAGCCGGCGCCGTCGTTATTGCGTTGAGCCGAGCCCTGAAACCTGCGCGGCGGCGCTCCGTGTGCGACACCCATAAGAGGGCCGCCCCGAATAGGGCCGCTGACACAACAGCCGCAAGCAGGACTTCGCCGAGCATGCTACGCCCCGCTGATGCCGACCGCGTCGAGGAGCTCTTTGTCGAGTCCGAAGCGCGCGGCGCGAGCCATGAAATCAGGGCGCCGGCGGCTCGACTCGAATGTTCCTTCGATCTGGCCGCTTTGCCGCTCGCCGCGGTAATGGAAGGCGAAGAGCTCCCGCGTGGTGATGATGTCGCCTTCCAGACCGGCAACCTCGGCCACGCTGTGCACCCGGCGCACACCGTCCCACATGCGCTCGACATGCACGACGAGATTGACCGCGCTCGCGATATGCATGCGGATTGCCCTTAATGGGATATTGAGATTGGCCATCATCACCATGTTTTCGACGCGGTAGAGAGCGTCGCGCGGCGAGTTGGCATGGATTGTCGACATCGAGCCGTCATGCCCGGTGTTCATTGCTTGCAGCATGTCGAACGCCTCTGGCCCGCGCACTTCGCCCACGATAATGCGATCGGGACGCATCCGGAGAGCATTGCGCACGAGATCGCGCAGCGAAACCTCGCCGACCCCTTCGATATTGGGCGGGCGGGTTTCCATTTGCACGACGTGGGGCTGCTGCAGACGCAGCTCGGCGGCATCCTCGACGGTAATTACCCGCTCGTCGCAATCGATGTATTGTGAGATTGCATTCAGCAATGTCGTCTTGCCCGATCCGGTACCACCCGAAATCAAAATGTTGATCCGCGAGAGCGCGGCGATCTGCAGCACGCGGGAAACTTCCGTAGACAAGCTCTGCTGATGCACCATCCCTTGCAGCGTCAGGTTGCGCTGCGGAAACTTGCGGATGGAGATCGTGCCGCCATTGAGCACGAGAGGCGGCAATACGATATTGACACGGCTCCCGTCGGCGAGTCGTGCGTCGACCATCGGGCTGGCTTCGTCGATGCGGCGACCTATGCCGGTAGCGATGCGGTGAGCGATGTTGGCAAGATGTTGGGCATCGCGAAAGCGCGCGGCGGTTTTTTCCAGTTTGCCGCCGCGCTCGATATAAATGTCTGAGGGCCCATTGGCCAATATATCAGTAATTTCGTCGTCCTCAAGGAATGGCTCGAGCGGACCGAGCCCGACCATATCGTCACTGAGATCGGCTGCGAGCGCCATTTCCTCCAGCTTATTGAGCTGGACGCGCTCTTCCGTGGCAATTTCGCTCACCAGCTTGGCAATCTCGACACGTAACGTGGCGCGTGGGATGCGGCCCGCCACGGTCGGGTCGATTTTCGTCAAGAGAACGGTGCGGATCCGCTCCTTCAGCTCATTGAGTTGCGCGAGGTTGGCAAGAGAGACCGTCGCCTCCCCAGACGCATTGGATACGAGTACCAGCCCCGGGTGCCGAAATTCATCAAAACGCCGTCCGATCGTCATCGCCAGCCAACCCTCCACCGGCGACCTCTTTCGGGCATGCGTCCCGAAATTTCCGCCGCCAGAGCTTCAATTGCCCCAATAAACGCGAGGTTGCGCGCCGAACCTGACGCTGCAACGTGCTTCGGCCGAAACGGGATGACGAATTCCGGCTGCAGCCGAATTTTGGCCATCTCAGCCAGTGTCGTACCAAAGCGGCCGCTTTCGCCACTGCGGTTAATGACGAGAAGGTCGCGACGTGCATCATCGCTTTGGGCGAACGCATCACGCAGCCGCACTGTATCGCGCACCGAGCGCAACGTCTGATCGGCGACGATCACTCGGATATCGGCGACATCGAGCGCTCGCCTAAACGGTGCGGCGGGAATCCTCGGTACGTCGGCAATGACGTAGTGGAATTGGCTGCGCAGAACTCCGATGAGCGTCTCGACCGCATCCGCGGTGAAAGCCGCGTCGGCGCGTAAGGGCTCTTCGGCGCTCAACACAAACAGACGCTCGCCGTGGACCGCCATGGTTCTTTCAAGAAAAACATTATCGACCCTCGCCGGATTGGTCAGCGCCTCGCGCAGGCCGGGCGTCGGCTCGAGGTTGAGGGCCAGTGCGCAGTCGCCGGTCTGCAGATCGAGATCGAGCAGCAGAACACGGCGGTTTTGCCGATTGGCGAGGTGCCAAGCAAGGCTGACCGCCAGAGTTGTCGTCCCGACGCCCCCTCGCGCGCCCACCGTTGCTACCATTTTTCCAAGCTTGCGGCTGATGGAGCCCGCCTCGCCGCCGCCGTGCGTTGAGGACAGCGTCTTTGCCAAGAGTTGAGCGGTCACGGGTTTGACGAGGTATTCGCTGACCCCCGCCCGCATCAAGTCGCGGTACAACCCGATGTCATTCCGGTCGCCGACCGCAACCACTGTAACGCCAGGCTCGCACAGCGCGGCAAGCTCGTACATTTGCGAGGCGGGCATTTCCGCGCCGCTTATGTCGATGATGATGTTTTCCGGCGACCGCTCAATGCTGAGGTATTTGATCGCTTTGGCGATCCCGCCGCGCTTTATGGTGGCATTGGAGATGGCAAGCTTCGATAGGCAGATATTCAGCGCCGCTTCGCTCTGTCCGTCCAACAGAAACGCCGTCAACGGAGCGCGTCCTGGCTGCGGCTTCGCGGCTTTTTCGATTGGCGCCGGCGTTTGCAGTGCGCTCTTTAATAATGGGACAGCGTTCATCGCCGCGCGAGTCCGGATCTGAGTGAGCGGCAGCCGCGCGCGAGCGCTACTGGGGCTTTACTGTAACAACTTTGGTTCCATGAATGACTTCGACTGGAGGCGGCTCGGCTGTGACCACCTTGTCCGGGGGAGTGGCGACGCCGAGCGCTGGCGAAACGTCGCCGGCCCAGACCGCCCTGACAGTCTTGACCGACGCGAGGGCCGGCACTGCGCCGGCTGCGGTGATGCTCCGCAAAGTGAGAGAAAGCTTGCCGAGCTCGACGGCGACATTGATCCTTTCCGCCTGTTCAGGGGTAACTTCCAGCGTTACGGTCCGGCCAAAACCGCTGCCGGGCGGGCTTGGCTTCGCATCGGGCGCATCGATCGCGAGGACGCGAAGATTCTCAACAACGGTCTCGCCGACTGACCGGCGCGTCAACGGCGGATCGTGTTTAAACGTCTGCGTGAGAATGACGTCCACCTGATCGCCCGGATACAGAATCCCGGTGCTGGCGCCGCCGGTCGATACTGGGATTGCAATCGCTCGGGCCCCGGGCGAGAGTACGATCTGCAGGAAATCGCGGTCACCCGGTCGAACGATGGCGCTGCGATTGATGGGCTCGCCGGCCCGGATGCTGGTGCGCAATGCTGCGCCAATGAACTCCGCGCCGGCCGTCTGGTCCGGATCGAGTTTCGCGTTGCTTGTCGTCTTGGCCGGGCGCGAGATGTAGCCTGCTCCGGCGGCGCCGGAGATCTGTTGCCAAACGACGTCCTTGGTTCGCAACAAGGCCCCCGCCGGCAGCGCGCGGGCAGCGACGAGTATCTCTTCCTCGGCCGCGCTTGCGTCCCCGCTAGCGCGCTGCGGCAAAGCGCGCAGCCCGAGAATCACGACGACGCTTAGTGAAGCCAAGAAGAGCAATGCCAGGATTGTCTTTGCGCGCATTGTCTTACCTCGCAAGAGGAGCTTCGAGCACGAGGCTGATCACGCCGGCGGCTGCTACTGCGACACCGTAAGGCACTGTCGTATCCGTTGATCCTGCAATATGGTTTACACTCGCAGTTCCCAAGATTTTGCGGGTGCGCACCTGATCTTGGAGGAGCATGGCCAGTCCAAGCAACCCTCCGCAAACGCTCATAGACAGGAGAAACCTCGGCAGTTCGTGCGGCCCGACGAGCAGCGCCGTGGCGGCAACCAGTTTCGCGTCGCCGCCGCCAATCATGCCGCCGCAAAAGAGCAGAAACATGCCGGCAAAGGTAATAGACGCAGCTGCGAGCGCCTCACTGGCGGCGGCCGGGTCGTGAGCGAGCAAGATCCGGGTCAGCCCCAATATTGCGACCCCGAGCGCGAGCGTATTGGGTATCCGCCGCTTGCGCAGATCGCCATAGGCAATAACCGCGAAGAGACCGATCGCACCGGCCAGCGTCAGAAATTGCACCGCCTACTCCTGGCAAGTCAGTTGGCAAACCGGCAGGTCGGAAACGGCATACCATTTCCGACCGCCACGCTGCGAGAAGGCTAAGGAGCAGGAGCAGCCGGAGGAGCCGGAACTTGCACGTTGGCCAGAGTGGTGCCGATGTTCGTGAACAGAGTGTTGAGGTCGTTGCCGAGCGTCTGCGCGCCGACAGCAATAGCGAGCGCGATAAACACTATCAGCATTGCATATTCGGTGGCGGTGGCGCCACGCTCGTCACGGCGAAAACGGGTAATAATTTTGAGCATCTGAGATTCCTTCTGCAGGGTGTTGGCCCTGTGGCCCAGTGGGCGTGAACGGCGATCACAATCGCCACCCAACCGCGCAGAAGATTAATCGTGTTGCAGTCAGCACTGCGTACAAGTCCGCGTCAGAAAAGCGCCTTTTCGCAAAATTTTATTCGATTTTGTGCCGCATGCGCGGAACTGCGGCACGCGGCAGCTCGCGCTCGCTGTCTGCGAGGATAAGAGCGACCGAATGAGCAGCAGGGATTGGTGAAACGAGACGTAGTTCGCTGCTCGCATTCAGCTTGCCGCGCCGAGGTCGCGGAGTTTCGCGAAAACGGGAAGGATCTGGGCCCGGTAGGTCGCGGACGCTGAGCGCTCGATCCAAAGTTGCTCGAAAACGCTTGCAGGACAGTCGGGATATTGCTGCCGGAAGGATGCCGCATCCCTTGCCGCTTCGTCATGCTGGCCGCTCAAAGCGAGCGCGGCAATTAGGAACAGCCGCGCGCTTCCGTAGCTGGGGTTGCGCTCCAAAGACTTCCGCAACAGCGCGATCGAAGCCTCGGTGTGACCGCGGAGGAGTTCAGAAAAGCCGCCAAAAAAGAACCAGATGCTGTGCCGCCGATCGGCTCGGTCGAGGCGCATCGCCCGCTCGATCGCCGGTAAAGTCTGGCTGGCATCACCGAGAAATACCGCGTTATAACCGGCAAAACCGCGAGCGATCGCCAGTCCGCGGTCCATCGTCAGCGCGCGGTCGAACGCCTGGGCAGCCTCGTGCAATTCGCCGGCTGCCGAGCACAGCATCCCTCGAACGCAATGGGCATCGGCGTGCCCTGGAGCGAGTTCCAAGGCGATCTCTATGATCTCGCGGCCAACATCCGATGCGATCGCAATGGGAAGAGGATCGCTCCACCAGGGATTGCTGACCAACTCTTGACAGGTCCTGGCCAGTCCTACGAGAGCTTCCACATTGCGCGGATCAACCGCCAGTGCCGCCAGAAACCACTGTTGCGCCTCCGCCGTGAGTTCGCGGCGCAGCTCGCCTTCGAGCGCCGCGGCCGCATTGTCGAGGCATTTCTGCGGGTCCGGTTCCGCGGCGAAGGTTAGAGACGTCCGGCGGATCTCGTCCTGCAGAAGCAAGACATGCAGCTCTCGTGAAATCCATCGAATGATCCTGGCCTGTGCCAAAGCGGCTTCCGCGGCGGGAAACTCGTAACGTCGAGCCCAGAGATACTCGGACGTTGTGGTGTCGGCGATATGGACATTGACCCGCAGTGTGCCTGGACTGCCCCGTTGGGCGCTTCCGGCTACCAGGTATCCGACTTTTTCGTCTGTTCGAGCGCCGGCTTGCACCGTGGTTTTAGTTTTGCCTTGGGCCTTGCGCGGCTGCAATAAAAACCCGCGGCCATAGCGGCGAAGATTGCCAAACAATGCGTCGGTAAAAGCATCGACCAAACCTTGCTGGGCGGCCTCGCCGGTCAGGTTGCGAAACGGCGAGACTGTCACCGCGACGCTTGACGAGAGGCACGGCCATTGCGGTTTTCCAGCGCGATCGGCTAGTGACATCGCAGTGTAGTCGCGTCTCTGGCGCGCCAAGTTATCGGGCATTTTCGCGGATTTGCGATATTTCCGCACACCAGGGTTCAGAGTAAAAGACTAGACAAGCACAATCGCAAGCGCACATAGCGCTGTCAATTGGCGACGCCGAGGCCGCATATCTTTTCGAACAACGGCTGGATCTGAGTACGATAGGTGGAGCACGCCGAGCGTGACAACCAGAGCTGCTCGAATGTACTGGTCCGGTAATCCGGATATTGGGCGCGAAAAGCGGCAGCGGTATCCGACGCTTCGCTTCGCCGTCCCATGATCGACAGGGCCGCCATCAAAAACAGCTGCGCGCTTCCATAGCTCGGATTGCGCTCCAAGGATTTCTTCAGAAGATCGATTGACTGCTGCGTCCGGCCGAGGAGAAGTTCGGCAAATCCGCCAAAATAGTACCAGATACTGTGCAGACGATCCGCCGGGTCAAGGCGCATTGCTCGTTCCACGGCCGGCATTGTTTCGTCAGCGCGACCGAGAAAAGCTGCGTTGTAGCCGGCGAAGCCATGCGCAATCCCCAGCCCTTGATCCATGGCCAAAGCTTGTTTGAACGCACGCGCAGCATCGTCCAGCTGTCCCGCCGCCGAATAGAGCATCCCTTGAACGCAGTGCGCATCGGCGTGACCTGGAGCCAGCGAGAGCGCAATCGCCACGGCCTCTCGCCCGAGATCGGATGCGGCGAGCGCGGCGCGGAGGTCACCCCACCACGGATTACTGACCAGGTGCTGACAGGTTCGTGCCAACCCAGTCAGTGCCTCGACGTTTCGCGGGTCGCCCGCCAGCGCAGCGAGGTACCAGCGCTGTGCTTCAGCCGACAGCTCCGCTCGTTGTCCCTGCTTGAGGGCGCCGGCTGCGCGAGACAGACATTCGCTGACGCCGATATCGATCCCAGCGACAGCCAAAGCGCGCCGGCTCGCGGCCTGCAGAAGCAGGACATGAAGTTCTCGGGAAATCCGCCGGGTAATCCGGGTCTGAATCGGCGCAAGATCCTCCGGTTTGAACTCATGGCGCCCGGCCCAGAGATATTCGGATGTCAGCGCGTCGGTGATCCGCATGTTGACGCGCAGCAAGCCAGGCGAACTGCTTTGCGCGCTGCCGGTAACGACATAATCGAACCCGCGTTCGGTCATACGAGCGCCATTGCCCAATAACGCGCGCCCATCCTCTAAGGGCCTTAGCGATAGCGCCCGGCTATGGCGAAGCAGGTCAGTGACGAGGTCGTCGGTGAAGGCTTCTACCAGATATTGTTGGCGAGCATCGCCGGTTAGGTTGCGCAGGGGTGCCACTGCTACGGAAATGCTCGGCAGCAAACAGGGCCACCACAGTTTCAACACCTCCTCGCTGGCTGCCTCGGGCTGGCACGCCCCCCGATTTTCGTGCGGCTGATCGGGCCACGCGACGAAACCCGCAGGTTCCCGATCGGTCGTCGCTCGGCCGGGTCGAGCGGCCTCCCTCGCCCCGCCCGACTGGGCTATGTCATTCGCCAAGGCCTGCGTCTCGAGATCGGGCGCGACACCAAGCTCACGCTTCAGCATGTCCGCGCAGGTCTTATATTGTCTCAGGGCCTCCCCTCGACGTCCGGCGCGCGCATAGGCGCGCATCAGGGCACGCTGTCCGAATTCGGATAGTGGGTCGAGTGCTACCAGTCGGCGTCCGAACTGGATTGCGCTTTCGTGTTCCCCGGGGACGTCGTCGGCCGTCAGCCGACTTAGGACGTCACAGACGACAGCCAGTGTGCGGTCGCGTTCTGCCGCCAGCCATTCCTGGAACGGCTCGGAGTCGATGTCGAAATCGCCGAGAAATTCGCCGCGGTACAAATCCGCCGCCGCCCGTAGATCCGCCCGCTGCCGCGATCGAGACGCCTGTTCAAATTCGTCGAGATCGGTGAGGACGTCCTTAAGTCGGCAATTCGCAAAATCGGTCACAAGGTGGACACTCGCATTGCGACCCAGCGCTTTGCGCAGTTCCAAAAGGCAGTTACGCAGGCTATGGCGGGCTTGTTCCGATCCCTGATAGGGCCAAAGCAAATCGGCGAGACGCTCGCGGCTTACCGCTTGGCCGCCTTGTGCCGCGAGGTAAGCGAGCAAGGCGCGGGCCTTTTTCGGGACTTTCCCCAGTCGCCGGTTGTCGCTCTCGATTACGAGAGGACCGAGGATGCTGATCGACAATGTCATCGCCACCGTCCTAATGGGCAACTAAAGCATTGCGGTCGATTACGATAATAGCGCTTCCGATTACCCTCGTTCACACATCGGTACTCAACGATATTGCATGCCGTTGAAGTGGCCAGAAAAATCTCTTGCTGGTTTCAGAGCCCCGGCCATCGCATACCCTCGCGAATCCGTTGGCGGTATAGCGCGATCTTCTCTTCGAGCACTTTGCACAGATCGAAAAGGCCGCGCGCCCGTAAGAATGGCAACAGGTCCGCATAACGGAGCGCGCGATGTCCGCTCGGCACCGGCACCGCAGCTTGCCAAAGCTCAACTGGGGTCAGACTCGGCCCGAACGCCTCGGTCTCCTCGACACCCGCCGCTAAAAGCTCGAGCCGGGTACCAAGGCACTTTTCGCACACGCCGCAGTTTGCCTTATCGCCGAGGTTAGCGGCGCAGACGCGCAATGTGGCAAGAGCAGTCGGCCAACTCGCGAGATCTCGCACCTTATCAACTCGCGAAAAGCGCGCTCCCTCGTGGATGACTGTAACACGCTGGCTGGAGAATAACCCGTCGACGGCGGGATGGGAGCCCATCGGCACGGGGTTGGCGAGATGGTATGCGCCAGCTATGAAGAGAAAGCTTGGCCCCGAGGCGGCGGCGTGGCCGACTGCAGCGAGCGCGGCCACGTTGTGGCGATGCGTCCAGAAGTCGGGCTTTGTGGGCAAATGACGCAAATTAGTCCGGCATGGAATGATCCGCACGCCGGCTTCTGCCGCCAGCGGCTGGAGGCGCTGTAAGGCCATTTGGACGCGCTCGTTTTCGGGGTCGCGCGCACGCTTGCCGATGTCGAAACCGTGAATCAACAATGCTTCTCGGATGTATGCCGGCTCACCCTTACGGTAGACCTGACGATTACGCAGCAACATATGCAGTCCGTCGACGCCGCCCGACAAGCAGCACATTGCCCTTCGTGGTCCCACAGCGCTTGTGGGGCGGGTTCCGGCGCCGCTCTCGATCACCGGCGCGGGGGAGGGCATACCCCCCCAACTCTCCCACCAGGCATAGACGGTTCGAAGACCGTCAACCAGCATTGGACAGGGACGGCTCTCGATGCGTATTCTGGTCTCTCCATGCACTGCGGCCAATGGAAAGCATCCGGCAAGGCAAGCATCGGCGCACGGCTCGTCTTGCTCGTGCGGTGTATCTCTCTCACTATCTACGATCTCGAAGAAGAGGTTTTGCTCTGGGAAATCGTGATCTTCCCAAGTCACCGTTGCGGTGGTGATTCTTGCATCGCCGGTGACTTTTAAGGCAAAATCCCGAATGTTCATTGAGGTTCTGTCCCGCGCCCCGATGGGCTAAGCTCGTGCGATGGGACACGCGGCCTACTCTGCGCATCTCAGCCACGTCAGCCATAATATAGTTAATCCAGGGACCGTCAAAAAAACGTCAAATCAGCCGTCCGCAACGGTCCCCGCGGCGAACCATTAGGGTATTTCGTCGAGACCCGGTATTCTTATTTCGCGATGTCGGAGCCGATAGTGCACACGATAGTGCCCCTGAGCCTCGCGTCGCAGCCCACTACAACCCTGCCCAGTAACAAGGAGCAACGATGCCTGAGCTCAGCCGCACCGCGCCGGTGACAGCGGTGCACCTGACAATTGGCCGCCCGCGTTTCTTTCTGCTGACCCTGACCTTGACCTGCTCGCTGGGCATGCTGTCTTCGACCATCTATGTTCCGTCAATACCGGCGATTGCCAACGCACTCGATGCATCAATTGCCAGTGTGCAGATGACCTTTGTCGCTTACCTCTTGGCGTTTGCTGCAAGCATGCTGGCGCTTGGGCCATTGTCCGACCGCTACGGGCGAAAGCGAACGATGATCTACGGTATTGCTCTCGGCGCGTTGGGCAGTGTGTGCAGCGCCGTCAGCCCAAGCATCGGCTGGCTGATTGCTGCTCGGGTTCTTCAGGGGGTTGGATTCTCGGCCGGGCTGGTGGTCGGCCGCGCCACGATCCGCGACCTCTATGGCCGCGACGGCGCCGCCCAAATCATCGCCGGTATAGCTATCGCAATGACCCTAATGCAGTCGTTCGCGCCAATTCCGGGCGGCTATTTGCAGGCATGGGTCGGCTGGAGAGCGAATTTTGCGGCGGTCACCGCGATTACGGGGCTGGCTTTGCCGCTGATCGTCCTCAATGTGCCGGACACATCGCCGATGGATGAAGCGCGGGAGGCAGCATCACTGCTCGTCAAAGTGATGCTGGCTGGCTATCGTACTCTGCTGCGAACCCGGCGGTTTATGGCTTACACCTTCACGGCCACTGGGGCGCATGCCGGATTTCATATCTTTGCCGCCGGCGCCCCGGCAGTGTTGATCACTGGTTTCGCAGTGCCTCCTGAGGATTATGGCTTCTACGCTTCGCTGCCGCCGATCGGCTTCATCATTGGCAGCCTCTTGTCAAACCGGATGACGCGGCGGCTCGGCATCGACGCTCTGATTGGCATCGGCAGCGCAGTGCTGGTCCCGGCCGGCTTGGCCATGCTCTGCCTGGCATTGCTGCACGTCGCGAGCCCCTACGCGATCGTCGGGCCGATGATCGTGATCTGTTGCGGCAGCGGTCTCATTACGCCCAATGCCGTTGCCGGCAGCCTTGGCGTCAATGCCGGTGTCGTCGGGACCGCTTCCGGACTGGTAAGCTTCATCCAGATGAGCGGCGCCGCGACCTTGACCGCGGCTCTTTCTCTGGGGGGCAGCGGCAATCCTCGAGTGCTGGCGCTCGTCATTGCTCTTGCTGGTCTGCTAGCCGTCGCCGCCTTCGCGTCTCTGACGCAATTTGGACGGCTTCCTGCACAGGCGTCGGTTTGACCGTCCAAAAATCCCTCGCTCTGCCCGCCAAAGCGGGAGTAACCTTCCGCTGCCGCCCCGTCTGCACTGGGACGCTGGCATCTGATCCTGCAAGAGCGGGAGGGATCCCTAATGATCGACAACGAGATCGGCGCTTTGCGTGCGAAGCTTGCCAGCAGGCCGCGTTCGGACGATTACCGGCAGCGGCGGCGCGACATCGATGCCCGCGGCCTCGAATACGGCGTGGCGCTCCAGGTGGCTGTCGAACCGGTGAACGCTAATGGAGTGCGCGCCGAATGGACGTCGACGCCGCAGGCCGAGCGCGATGCCGCAATCCTTTATTTGCACGGCGGCGGCTTTGTCATCGGCTCGCTCGACAGCCATCGTCACCTTGTGTCTGAAGCAGGGCGTGCAGCGCGGGCTCGGACGCTAGCCCTCGATTATCGGCTGGCGCCGGAGCATCCGTTTCCGGCCGCCCTCGAGGACGCCGTCGCCGGATACCGTTTTCTGCTGGCGCGAGATTATCGAGCGGGACACGTAGCGATCGCTGGCGACAGCGCTGGCGGCGGCCTTGTTGTATCGGCGATGATTGCGATCCGCGATGCAGGGCTGCCGCAGCCGGCCTGCGGCTGGTGTATCTCGCCGTGGGTCGATCTGGAAGCGCTGGGTGAGACGATGTCGACGAAGGCAGGGACGGATCCCACCGTACAAAAAGCAGGGATCCTCGATATGGCCGGGCTCTATCTCAATGGCGCCGATCCCCGCTCGCCGCTGGCGGCGCCGATCTATGCCGACCTGCGTGGTCTTGCGCCGCTGCTCATTCAGGTCGGAGCCGCCGAGACGCTGCTCGACGACGCGATCCGCCTCGCCAAAGCCGCCGGCGCCGCCGATGTCCGAGTGGATCTGCAGATCTGGCCGGAGATGATCCACGTCTGGCACCTGTTTCATCCCGAACTCAAGGCCGGGCTGCGGGCCATTCAGGAAGGCGGGACTTACGTGCGAACGATAATGAGCGCCTGAGGCGCCCTTCAGCTGTAGAACACCGCCAGCCATACCGTCGGAGTTGCCGGGGCGGTCCAGTCGATTCGGTGACGGCGGTGCGCGGCGATATCGAGGCAATCGCCGGGGCCGAGTTCCCGTGCTTCGTCTTCGTCCGCAAAGCGCAGCCGTGCGGCGCCGGCGAGCAGTAAGACCCACTCGCCTTCCGCCTGGTTATACCAGAAGTCCGGTGGGCTAGCCTGTCCGAGCGAGACGATCCGCTCGATGCGCAAACTAGGGCGTGTCAGCAGCTCGTCAACGCATTCGCCAGCCTTGGCGTCGGCGAGCGGGTGGAGCAAATTCAAGGGCTTGGCGCTACGGATATCGGGGGCGCAGCCGCCAAAACTCCGGCCACTGCACGCCGCCATCCGCCATAGCGCTCCTCACGCTCGGCTGGCGGCATGTCCGGCACAAAACGGCGTTCGGGAACCCAGCGCGAGATCATCGTTTCGGGCTCCGGATAAAAGCTGCGAGAGAGGCCCGCTACATAAGCCGCGCCCCAGGCGGTGGTTTCGATCGAGATTGGCCGTTCGACAATCACCGGCAGAATGTCGGCGATGAACTGCATCGTCCAATCGCTGGTCGCCATTCCGCCGTCGACACGCAAGGTGGCTGCCACGGTGCCAGCATCGGCGGCCATCGCATCGACGAGATCGCGCGTCTGATAGCCGACGGCTTCGAGGGCCGCGCGCGCGATCTCCGGCAGGCCGCACTCCGCCGTGAGCCCGATCAGGGCGCCGCGCGCGGCGGGCGTCCAATAAGGTGCGCCGAGCCCGGCAAACCCCGGAACGAGATACAGCCGCTGCCGAGGGTCGGCGCGCGCTGCAAGGGTTGCCGCTTCGGCGGCTGCGCTGATAGCGCCCACCCGGTCTCGCAGCCATTTGACCGCTGCGCCCGCGACAAAAATGCTCCCCTCCAGCGCGTAACTTGTTTCGCCGCCGAGGCGGTAGGCGATCGTCGTCACCAGGCGGTGGCGCGACGCGACCGGCTCGCGACCGATGTTGAGGAGCGCAAAAGCTCCGGTGCCATAGGTCGTTTTGACCATGCCGGGACGGAAACAGGCCTGACCAATCATTGCTGCCTGTTGGTCGCCGGCGATGCCGGCGATCGGGATCGCAGCGCCGAACAATTCTCGCGGGGTCGACCCGTAATCCGCGTCCGTATCCAACACCTCGGGCAGCATTGCGGAAGGGATGCCAAAGGCCTCGAGCAGGTCCACGCCCCAAGCCAAGCGATGGATATCGAACAACATCGTGCGCGAAGCATTCGTAATGTCCGTCGCGTGGCGCCGCCCACTGGTGAGCCGCCACAGCAGAAAACTGTCGATTGTGCCGAAGAGGATTTCGCCGCTTCGGGCGCGTTCGCGCAGGTCCGGCTCGCTGTCGAGAAGCCAGCGGATCTTCGAGGCCGAAAAATAAGGGTCGATGATCAGCCCGGTCCGCTGCGCGACGAATTCCGCCAGACCCTCGGCGTGCCAGTGCTCACACAGTTCCGCGGTCCGCCGATCTTGCCAGACGATCGCGTTGTGCACCGGGCGGCCGGTCGCGCGTTCCCACAGAACCGTCGTCTCCCGCTGATTGGCGACGCCGATCGCGGCAATCGGGCCGTCGGCGGCGGCCAGCGCTTCGCGGCAAGTGGCGACAACGCCCTGCCAGAGTTCTTCCGGATCGTGCTCGACCCAGCCCGGCCGCGGATAGAGTTGCGTCAGCTCGATCTGCGCCGTGGCGCGCGCGCGCGCGGAATTATCGAACACGGTCGCCCGCGTGCTGGTCGTCCCTTGATCGATCGCCAGAATATGAAAGGCCTCGCTCATCGGTCGCATTGTCGGCGATCATGAGCGCACTGAGAAGATTGAAAAGGGGAGGGCGGGCGAGGAGGATGCGGGCCTGGCGGCGACCGACTCTTCCGCCGCTTGCGCGGCAGTACCATTGGCGCTGAGGGTTTTCACGGCCGAGTTCGGGATGGGATCGGGTGTTTGGCCCCTCGCTATGGCCACCAG
>Ga0126381_100000558_pt1 | contig 40655 bp, 35 predicted proteins | sample PanSoiMetPlot_28_FD_96465 | JGI IMG/M metagenome (GOLD analysis project Ga0126381, IMG submission 96465) | Tropical forest soil microbial communities from Panama - MetaG Plot_28 | ecosystem: Environmental > Terrestrial > Soil > Tropical forest > Bulk soil | place: Panama | collected 2016-02-17 | reverse complement strand
GAAGCGTAACCAGATAGAGCGCCTGTTTCGACGGTTGAAGGGCTTCCGCCGTATTTTTTCACGCTTCGAGAAACTCGATGTCGTGTTTCTGGCCTTCATCTACTTCGCCTGCATCATCGAGGCACTGCGATAGTGTGAACAGGCCCTAGTTGACTCTCGTACGCTTGCGAATACCATCAGCCGTCCAATTGCAGAAAATTGAACTCGGGTTGTGCGTGTGAACGTCACCGCATTACAATCCCTCTACACCTATGTATCATGTCCCGAATTTTCTGTTCCGAGTTTTGAGCTTGGCGGTGGTACCAGCCGTCCTTGGTTTTCTCCAGGTGTCCTTGACACAAAACAGCGCTGCTTCGCAGGATCTGGGCCATCCGCCAGAAGCTCCGCACCAGCAAGACACTTCAAAAGAACCGCATGCGAACCCCGCTCAGCCTCCGACCGCCACGGACAAGGCCAGTCGAACTGAAACGAACTCCTCGGCACTCGTCCTCGGTCCTGGAGATGAAATAGATGTCACGGTGTACGGGGCGCCTGATCTTTCTGGCCACACACGGGTGAGCAGCGACGGAAATATCTCGGTTCCGTTGATCGGTTATGTTCGAGTGGCCGGTCTCAGTAATAGTGAAGCAGAAGCCCAAATCGAAGCTCAGTTGCGCCAGCATCTTATTGTTAATGACCCGCAGGTCTCAGTGTACGTCAAGGAATTCACAAGCGGCGGGATTTCGGTGGCGGGAGAAGTCGCTAAGCCTGGGTTCTATTCCGCTCTCGGCCCTCACCGGCTGTTTGACGTGCTGCAAGCCGCTGGCGGGCTTTCGGACAGAGCATCGGGTTCGGTTACCATCTCGCACAAAGGTGACTTAGAAAACCCTGTAAAGGTCGAACTCTCACAAGATCCTGCGGAAATAGTACGAAGCAACATTGAGTTGCACCCTGGTGACACCGTGTTTGCTGCCAGGGCGCCAATGGTTTATGTCATAGGAGAAGTAAATAAACCAGGTGGATATATCTTAAATTCGGCCAATGCCATGACAGTGTTGCGGGTGGTGGCAGCAGCGGGGGGACCGACACACGCCGCTTCTTTAGGCGGTACCAAAATGGTGCGGCGGACACCGAGCGGGCTGCAAGAACTACCAGTGCCACTGAAGGACATCCTGCGCGGAAAAACTGCAGATATTCCGCTCTCGGCCGACGACATACTCTTTGTCCCGAACAGCCGTTTAAAGACTGTTGTCGCTATGAGTGCCGTGGTTGCCACCGCCGCTGCTACCGCCGCAATCTACCATGTTTATTAACTAGGGGAAAAAGAGTTTCGGCCGGGCTTCACCGAGCGCTCGTGGGTGTCGAGACGCCAGTTCCAATCGTGTGCGCGGTCAATGCAACCCAAGCAGCCGTTTGAAGGCTGCCATAAATTCTTCGTGCGCTGCTCATCGGCCTCGAAACTGTGGCTCTATACCGAAATCCTTAATAACATCTTGCACTGGATGTCGAGGAATACAGCACAAACCGATCTGCCGAACCGGATGCGCCTAGCGGACTTCTCCTACGCAGAGAGGCGTTCTGCCGCGTGCGCAGTGTACCACTCGTACGTAGAAGCAACCCCGCGCTCCAGCGGGATCTCGGCGGACCACCCAAGAGCATGGATGCGAGAGACATCGAGTAACTTGCGTGGGGTTCCATCCGGGAACGAAGTGTCGAAAACGATACGCCCGACGTAACCCACAACACGAGCTACAAGCGCTGCTAGCTCTGCAATGGTTAGATCCTTGCCGACACCAACATTTAGAAAGTCGGGCGCGTCGTAGTTCTCCATAAGAAAACAAGCAGCATTTGCGAGATCGTCGACATGAAGAAATTCCCGCCGTGGCGTGCCGGTTCCCCAAAGAGTCACCGAAGGTGCGCCCGAAATTTTGGCCTCATGGAAGCGGCGAATCATGGCGGGAAGGACGTGTGAGGATTTCAGATCGAAGTTGTCTCCTGGGCCGTAGAGATTCGTCGGCATGAGGCTAATGGTTGGGAATCCATACTGCGCCTGATACGCCGCTGCGAGCTTAAGGCCTGCAATCTTCGCGACTGCGTACGCCTCGTTTGTAGCTTCCAGAGGACCGGTTAACAGGTACTCTTCTTTGATCGGCTGCGGTGCCAATCTCGGATAGATACAGGACGAACCCAGGAACAGGAGTTTCTTGGCACCATGGGCCCATGCGAGGTGAATGACATTGGTAAAAATCGCAAGATTCTCACGCAAGAACTCGGCTGGGTGAGTAGCGTTAGCTAGAATCCCGCCGACTTTCGCCGCCGCCAAAAACACATATTCGGGTTGGTGCTCGTGAAAAAATTTGTCGACGGCGGCCTGATCACAGAGGTCAAGCTCGGACCGGCTGCGAACCAGGACGTTGTGGGAACCGAGTGCTTTGAGTCGGCGAACGATCGCCGACCCTACCAGCCCGCGGTGGCCAGCGACAAAAACTCGGGCGCCCTGCAATCGATGAAGATGCTCAGCCATGGACTCTCCCTCGGAGGTGGATCCGGTGCCCTGATTCCAGCAGAGTATACTCCTGGCGCGCTAATTCTAAGTCACGGTCAACCATTGACCGCACCAGTTCTTCGAAACTGATTTCGGGCCGCCACCCGAGAGCTTTGCGAGCCTTGCTGGCGTCTCCCTGAAGGAAGTTAACTTCAGTCGGGCGAAGATAGCGAGGATCGCTTTCGACGCAACTCTGCCACCTGACCTCAGCAAAACTCGCGGCCAGGTCCAAAAAGTCACGCACCGTGTGACTCTCCCCTGTAGCGATGACATAGTCATCAGGGGAGTCCTGCTGTAACATCGACCACGGACGTAATCGCCGCGTGACCCCAATCCCGCCGCGCTTCAAGATTTCCCAGATAGAGTTTTTCCTGCAGACCGACCTTAATTCGGCACAAAGCGCGTGTGATCTTCCGGGTGACGAATGTTTCGCCCCTGCGGGGAGACTCGTGATTGAAAAGAATTCCGTTGCAGATGCAGAGATCATAAGCCTCTCGCTGATTGACTGAGTACCAATGAGCAGCCAATCTGCTTACTCCACACGGGCTGCGGGGATAGAACGGTGTTGTTTCATTTTGCGGCGGCGACGCCCCGAACATTCAGATGATCCAGCCTGGTAAAAGCGAGGCTTGCGTCCACTTCCACGCACATAATCGCAAAACGCTTCCAACAAGCGTAACGTGCCTCCTGCCACGATATCGGACGGATACTCGGCCTGATCGAAACTCACCCGCACATGAGACTGTGCGCCGAGATTGTAAACTTCGTCAGGCTGAATCTCATTGTTCAGACGACTCAGGCGAGAACCATCTGCCAAGTCGCCATAATGAAGATTAAGGCCAGTTGCGGGCTCATGCGGACCTGAGTAGATGTGGTCCAGACGATCGGTATTGAACGTCGATGTCCGACGAATGATGCCGTGCACCTCGTACCCTTTCGCCAGCAAGAGCTCCGCCAAGTAAGACCCATCTTGTCCGGTGATTCCTGAAATAAAGGCTTTCGATGACCGCTTTCTTATGGTCGTAGTCAAGTGAAATACCCCGCTAGATACTCTCTTAATTGTTCGAATAAGTGCAACTCAGCAGATCTTTTTTAGCACAATAAGAAGGCTCTCATACAAACGCCGAAAGAGTAACGTTCACACCGAAGACGTAGCGACAGCGGGAGTCGATGACTGCCCAGGCGCCTCATTAAGGCCCAGGGTTGAGAGAACCCTGGCAACTCCGACTGGCCTGTCGTATTGTTCCTCAAAGGCGCGACGCGCCTTGGCTCCAGCGTCCCTTAACAGATCCCGCTTCTGCTCTAGCTTGCGAAGAAGTTCCACAAACCCGGCCGTGTCCCCCGGCTCAATTCGCCAACCGCACTCGTGTCGTTCAATAACACGTGCCGGTGTCGCAGTGTGCGGACCAACGTATAGCACCGGACGCCCAGCCGCCATGATTCCGTAGATTTTGCTCGGCACAACTGCACCCACTGTCTCGGGTATCTGCGTCACTAGTCCCACATGCCCCTCTGCCAAGCTCCGACCAAGATCAGAACGTGTTGCGTAAGGCCTGAACTCGACTGCACCGATTCCCTCCACCCGGCAGAAGTTCTCTAGTCGCTCACGTCGTGCTCCGCCCCCGGCGAAGATGAAGCGGAACCGACTATCGCCGCGGAGCTGTCGCATTGCTTCGGCAATTGTCTGCTCTTCGTGGGCTAGACCGAAGTTGCCTGAATAATTCACTACGAGGGGCCCGTCGTGGAAAGGAGACGGCACAATCTCACATCCGTCCGCCCAGTTTTCGGCCACCAGAATCTTGTGCTCGGGAATGCCGCGCGAAATCAGCCTTGCCTTCATATCGTCGCCCAAAGCGATGATGCCGTCGGCTCTTCTTCGCGAAAAATCCGCCACGGTACCAATAAAACGTGTCATCAGAGAGCGAGGCCTCAGCACATTTAGATCGATGGCAATCTCCGGATACAAGTCCATTTCCCAAATGAAATGACGTGAGCCTCGGATCCACCTGAGCAGAGTCCCTAGTAAAGAAATAAGTGGGGGTGTCGTTAGCGTGAGTACAAGCGCAGGCTTCGGACCTCGAATGCCTCGCAACCCGGCTCTGACAAAGAAAGAAGCGTAGGAAATGACGCGGCCTACATTGCCTCTCGAGAAAGTCACACCACCTAACCGCACAATGTTGACTCGAGGCGCAGACGCCGTATCCACAGCACCGTAAACAGAGGTGCCGCACAGCACTGTCACCACATGTGCCTTTGGATCAATCTCCCGCGCGACATCCGTTAGCAACTGTCCGGTCGCCGCCGTGTCAGGCCAAAAGAACTGGTTGATGAACAAAATGTGCATTGAAGCCTTACGGCGAGATCAGGCGGCCTTTACAGTTGCAGAGTTTTGTGTGCAGAACACGGAAAAAGATTCGTCCTCCGTAACAGTGTTCCTCTGCCGAAGCACCGCCCCCTCCATAAGGAGCAGTAATTCCAGAAACAGTCATTCGCGGAACAACACGTACCGTTCAACCGCCGCGCTCGCCAAAATCGAGCAGTAAACTCACTTTGCCGATAACTCGGCAAAAGCCGCCCGATTCTCGCTAATCCGTGCGTTTTCTTCCTTGCGCAGCAGGAACTCACCGATCGATAGCACGTCCATTCGCGTTCGGAGGAAGCAGTCGATCGCTTGGGCCGGAGTTTGAACGATGGGCTCGTTTTCATTGAAGGATGTATTCAGCAGCACTGGCACTCCTGTCACCTCCTCGAACTTGTGAATGAGCTTCCAGTATCGCGAATTCACTTTGTGCTCCACTGTCTGCAGCCTCCCGGTCTTATCCCCGTGTGTCACCGCCGGAATCCGGTCGCGTTGCTGCGCCTTGATTTTGTAGGCCATCACCATGAAGGGCGATGGATAGTCCGTCTCGAAGTACTCGCCTGCCCTTTCGGCCAAAATCGACGGGCAGAACGGCCGGAACGGTTCGCGGTACTTGATGCGGCTGTTGAGGATGTCTTTCATATCTTTGCGACGCGGGTCTGCAAGGATGCTTCTATTACCTAAAGCACGGGGGCCGAACTCCATGCGTCCCTGAAACCAACCCACAATCTTTCCCTGGGCAATCGCCTCAACCGTTTTGTCAATAAGATCCTCCTCAGTCAGCTTCTCGTACTTGCATCCGGCGACTTCCAGGTCTCGGAGAATCTCGCTATCCGAGTACTCCGGTCCATAATACACATGCTGCATCTGATAGCGCCGTGGTCGCTTCAACTCCTGATGCTCGACATACAGTGCAGCGCCCAGTGATGTCCCCGCATCGTGCGCTGCAGGTTGTATGAACACGTCTCGAAAGTTCGTTCGCTCAAAAATCATGCCGTTGGCGACGCAATTCAGCGCCACACCGCCCGCTAAACAGACTGCGGTTGCACCTGTTTGCCTCTGGACGAAATTCAGTAAAGTGAAGTAGTTTTCTTCGAGTACCAGTTGTACGGAGGCTGCCAGATCCTTGTCCCTTTGGAGGATCTCCGACCCCGGGACACGCGGTGCGCCGAACTGCTCGGCCATCCTCTGCGAAAAGACCGCACCCAGCACAGGCTCCCCGCAGTACCAAGTCATATCCACGCCTTTACTGTGATGTGTGAAGTAGTCCAAATTCAGTCGGCATTGATCTCGATCGGTCTGCACAACGCGCCTCACTTGTTCAGCGAACCGCGGCTCACCGTAAGCGGAAAGCCCCATCATTTTGTATTCGTCGCCGAACTTAGGAAACCCGAGGAATTGCGTGAATGCGGTGTAGAAAATGCCGAGCGAATGCGGGAAGGACACAGAGCCCTTTACTTGTATCTCGTTGCCCTTTCCCACTCCCCACATCACACTACTGAGATCGCCAAACCCATCAACGGAGACAACGGCTGCCTCCTCAAAAGGCGACGCGAAGAAAGCGCTCGCAAGGTGCGCCCGATGGTGCTCCACGAAGTGTACTTGCCGCGACTCCACTGGCACAATTCCTGCAGTGGCGAGTTCCTGTCCAGCTCTCCCAATGCGAAGATTGTTGGCCACACGCGAAGTGAGGCTCGGCCATCGGTGTGGTCGCAAAACCAGACGCAGCAGCTTTGCCTTGAGATGAGCCTTGGGGTTTCGCGAAATTGCGACGTGGTCCGGTTGTGCGTCTCCAAGACACGCCCTGGCAGCAAGTATAGGCAACCCTGCCCAGTGCTTGATGCGCGTGAGTCGTTCCTCCTCAAGCGCTGACACCAGTTGCCCGTCCCTCAGCAGCGCCGCTGCTGCATCGCCGTGGAACGCGTTGAGTCCAAGAATGTTCATAGGCATTTCAAACCGCTCAGCTACTTCGTGCAACGAGGATCATAATAAATATCCGAACCTAACTCAGAATTGGGTGGAATCCGTTGACCACGTCAAACATGCCGCCACCCGTTCTGACGTGAACCGTAGCACTTTTCGGTGCGTCAAGAGCAGCTGTATTTGGCGCCTTTATATTTATATTCGTGAAATCCGGAACAAAGCTATTGTTGGGGAGGCCGATCCACGCTGACATAGGTAGAAATTTGGCGACCTCCGTTGATCGTGACCGCAGATGTAGTTGTGTTGATCACCCTCCACAACACGGTATTGGCTACCGACACATGGCCCGTTCCAAATACTCCCGCTGGGAGCGTGGTCGTAGTAGGATCCACGATAATCTTAACCTCGTCACCGACAATCGCTCCCTTCACTGTTGTCGTTTGCCAGGAGGTGCTGGAACCAGCGGCAATCGTGCCCGGCGTCCAGGTGATTCGTGCAGGTTGGCCAACAAATCCGCCGTAGTACGAACTTGGGTTGCCGGTGCTTCGGGTATTATTCCATTCCTGAAACCGCCTCGAAGCGAAGGTTGAATTAGTGCATGAGTGTAGTGCTACGCCACTATGATCGGGACGCCGATTATTGAACACCCTAACCACCGAACCAGACTGGATGCTTACAGCCAAAGTGGCACAATTAAAAATATCTATGTTGTCGCTTGCCCCTTCAAAGTCATTGTCAGACACTTCTATATTGCCGAGTACACCGGTAACTACTGTGGGGTAATTTGCCTTCACGAAATTGTGTCTCACTATTTCGTTTGGCGGGTTGTGCCCGGCAGATGTGCCGTTGATGGATATGCCGGTTATGGATGAACCGGATACCTGGCGGATAACATTATCAACCACCGCTATTTCAAAGTTCCCTGAAATGTCTTTCGGGTACATTCCGATGCCCACTGGGGACGATCGATTACCGAGAATTATCGTGTTCTTAGTCGCCTCCAAATCCCCCACCGTGTTGTCAGAGGAACCTAAGCCAATGGCAGGACAACTTCCTTGAGCCGCCTTCAGAGTCATGTCCAGTGTGTTTCCAGAGACGATCCCATGGAATGCATGAGATACACCTATTCCGCATGGATAGTAAGAGATTTTATTGTTGAGAACATAAAAGTGATTCCAGTTGGCGGAATTATCGGCATTAAACTCGCCCCCCCCGCCAGCAACGGTACCGTCAAAGACGTTGTTGCGATCGTAGTAAGTGTCCCCGCCTCCTCCACCGTATGATCCGGTTACGGTTATCGCGGCATTCCCCTTAATATCAGTAAATTGGTTGTCCTCAATAATCACGTTATTGACACAGGCTCCGTCAATCGCCGAGGCCTCATGCGTGGAGCTCTGCGCTGAACCTCTATTAAGGTCAACGAAAGTAATACCTCGAATATGAATGTTGTTGTTTGCATCGGACGGCGTTGAACAATGTGTGACCGTTCCTAAACCAATCGCAGAACCCCAGGGAAAGGCATTTCCTCCTTGGCTTAGTGGAACAACGTACGAAGTGTACTGCAGGATAGTTTTACCAGTGCCTTGCCCTGTGATCACCACGTTGTTAACGGCGTGCCCGACTACAATGCCGGCTCTGCGGGTTTGGATACCGAGATTGAATGTTCCTGTCCCGAACGAAAGCTGGTGACCTGTGGAAAGAGAAATGGAAGTCGTGCAACCAGTCATGCCTGACATAGCAGAGGGGACGCTGAGGATCACATCGCGTCCGCTATTCGCGGCATTGGCCGCATTTACCTGTGTGCACCACTCGCTGCCCGAAAAACTCCTAACATCAACTATCGGCAATCCGGCGTGCGCCGTAACCTCGGCTTGGCCTCGGGTCGAGAGAGGAGCAAGCACTGCAAAGATGCAGGCGATAAGCCCTCCTAAAATCCAATCAACATGGAGCAACTTTGAGATGTTGCCCAGAAACTTATGCAAGGGAACCATTTCGTTTTCCTTAAGTGGCCAACTCGATCTGGTATTGGATCCACATGAGGTCATGGTACAAGCGGTTTCCTGTGCCTGAAGGCTTCTTCCCATGGCATTTAGGAGTCATGGCTGAACTCAGGACCGAACCGCCTCCACCACCACCATCGATCCGAATTTCCCCAGAATTGCTCTTGCTAACCAATCGGGCGTCATTCGCTCCAGTGCAATTTTGAGATGGCCTCGTGGAATCGGATACAGTTCAGCCTTGAGCCCCACTACAGCGATTTGCAAAGAATGAAAATGCGGGTTGAGCAATGCCCGCAGCTCGGATTTCGAAAAAACGCGTGCGTAAAATCCATCAGTCGCATTCAAGTAAATTTGCTCAAGAGATTGACGCAAGAGTTGTCCCAAAAAGATGCCTCGTATGAACCCGCAATGCACATAGAACACAAGACTGCGACGATAATACACCATCATCATGAGCCGTCCGCCGGGTTTCAAAACGCGGCTAATTTCGCTCACGCACTGTTCTGTAGAGCTACTATGGTGAATGACTCCCCATGTCCAGACAACATCAAATGACCGATCCGGTAATGTCAATCTCTCGGCATCTTGCTGCAAAATTCGTGCGTTGAGTTGCTTAAGTTCCAGTCGCTTTTGTGTCAACTCCACTGCAAGCACTGTCTGGTCGATCGCGGTTAGAGATGCTCCATTCCGAACCAGCATTTCGGCATGCGTGCCCATTCCACAACCTATTTCGAGAACCTGCTTTCCACTGACTAGATCGGGGTTCAGGAAGCGCCCAAAAGGCTGGCCATTCCGTCCGGCATAATAGGCCGAGTCGAGAAACCGACGGTCGATTTCGTTGTACCATTTCAATGTTCCGGGCTCGATCTGAAGAGTCTTTTCCCAATCGTAGGTCATTGGGTTCGACTCCCACCAGTCCCGGCTTGCTTGCTGCGGATCCAACGGGACGGCAACCGAATGGCTGACGCTCTTATGCGCTGTCATCTAATGTCTCCCTTTCTTGCTCGACTTTAGATCCTTCCTCGCCTGACTTGCCGTTAGTGGAAACATCCTAGCTGGCTCAACTGGCGCTTTATCATTGTCAATAATTGTCAATATGTCTCTTTCACTCGAGTGCCTTAAGTCCGAGGGCGATCCGTTGAATCCGCCGGCCTCTGCGCAACGAAAATCAGGCTGTTACAAGTATATGGGAGACATCCGGTGCCAGTGTGCATTAAGCCCTGAGCTTCGATAACTCATGACTTAGCGATCAGCTCCCACACCCCAGACTAACATTGTGCCCCTTCCAAAACTTGGACCAGCCGCTTCACGGGAATCAGCAGGTAAGAATGAGCGCAACTGGGGGCAGAGTTCCCGTATATGCATGAGAGTTCAGCGCCCGCTACTGGAACCTACAGCTGCGTGTGGCATGTCCTCTGATTTCGGCAACCTTTATTCCTAGACTATGAAGATTGCGATCCCGTCAGCCTCACAGCCTCAGCCCCAGGCCTACGCACACGAAATAAGGAAACTGTGGTGCCACAATCAAATCTAGAAACGATGAAACTCGCTGTCCCAGGGACGTTCGACAGGTCCTCTTCGCTGATATACCGTAAGCTGGCGTCTTCCTAACAATCGAGCCAATCGATGACGGAATGTTCTTTCTGGCAGGCGCTCGAGCCCTAACTGGTTGCCATCGATGAACGCTAGAACCTTCCCTACGTGTTTATTTGAAGAATCATCAAACAAGAGGTAGCCGTCAGCGGTGAGCAGCCGCGCACAGTAGTACGCATCCACAAAAACATCCTCGAACAGATGCGACCCATCTACATAGATCAAACCGAAATGGCGTCCTTCCGCGAGTAATTTGGGTAAAACCAGAGACGAGGCTAGTTCGAACAACTCGATGAAGTCCTGAAGGCCCGCCGACTCAAGACACTGCATACCAATGCTATCCCAAACTGTACTCTGGTAGGGGTCGATCGCCGTGTGGCGATATTTCGCGCCAGAGCCATTTTGCCCGACGTCTGCGAAGATCAGCGACGAACCGCCGAAGCCCATTCCAACCTCCAACGTATTTTCGGGCCGATAGCAGCGAAGAATCTCCCCAATTTCCTCGAGGTTCCGAATCGTCGATAGGGCCGGTCGCGACTGGAACACCTTCCCGGTCTTACCGAGCAGCGCCGAATTCGAATAAAGTTGTGTGAGAACGATTTTCGTTGCGGGTCGAACTTGCTTCTGGATGGAATTCATTGACCCTGGGTCGTAGTGTACAAGAGACGAACACCACCTCCGACAATTTCGGAGTTCCACTATCCCACCGTTGTCATACTTGGTAGAGGAGCACTGATATGAGGATACCGATGCAGACTTGGGATTGCCGCTTCCATCAAGCACTCTGACCCATCCCGCGAATTTCTGTGTGTGATGCCCCTTTTCTGGTTTCCGCCAGCATACGAGCCAGGATCCCCTCGAAAATCAGCCGTTCGCATGCATAGGCCCTCGAAGCATGTGGCCGAAACGGTCCGCCCGCTCTGATGTAGGCCCAGGCACCAACAATCGCCGGACTGAGTCCCGAAATTCGAAGCCAGTCTTTGAAACTCTGCTTCTCCGCGCGGCGAATACGTATGGCTTCCAGAGAGGCGTACCTCATCTGATTGTTCAACCATCGACTCATGGGCTTGAGGTCCTCGTGAATCAGCGGGGAGCGAAACTTGCAAATGCTGCCGTTCACTTCGAACGCCTGCGAGTGGCCCGGCTGAACGATACGCACGTGATCTTTCTGGAACAAACGTATCTGCGAGGGATATATGGAACCCATCAGTGGTCGGCCTAACATCCGGTATTCGAACGGGATCCTTGCTCCCGCAAACTGACCCGATTTTAGAAATGCTTTCAATTCATCCCGAAATCCGACACTTGGACGCATATCCGCATCGAGCGCAAGTATATATTCCGTCTTGATCGAACTTTCATGAATGGCGTACAGCCACTGTTCTCGATGATTATCAAATTGCCGGATGTACCAATTCACATTGTTAAAAGATCGCGCGATCTCTTCGGTCTGGTCAGTCGAACCCGAATCGAGTACAACAACTCGCGATGCCCAAGTAAGCGAAGCAAGAGTCGCGTGAATGTTGCTTGCCTCGTTGAAAGTAAGTATTACAGGAGTAACTGTCACATCTGCACCGTCGTTTCTATCGCGCATGTCCCACGAATGATAAACCTCCTCGGATGAGGCCTTCATATAAGCGTAGCAGGCGGGCTGTGACGGCTTCCGGAGAGAACTCTGTAGCGAGTCTACATGCATTCCTCGACATGCTTTCTCGTAACGGTTCACTATCCAGCACTTGATTCAGAGCGCACTGGATTTCATGTGCATCGCAGCGCACCACTAATCCCGCACCTGCTCGAGAGATATCGTGATGAATGCCAATTTGATCGGAAACGATCACGGGGAGCCCGCTCGCCATTGCCTCCACAACAGCTATCCCAAAGTTTTCGGAATAGGATGGGAGTATGAACACGTTCGAAACGGCGAACAGTGCTTGCTTTTCCTCCCCTTCAACGAACCCAGTCCAAACAACATCCTTCTGAATACCAAGCTCCTGAGCTTGCTTGCGCAATCGAGCAACAAGTTTTTCGTCTCCATTTCCCGCGACAATAAGCCCTACATCTGCATGGGTGGCTCGACACTTTGCAAATCCGTGCAATAACAACTCCACACCTTTCTTTGAGTCGACCCGGGAAAGGAATAGAACGATTCGCTTTCCAAACAGTTCTGGATGTCTCGACAGGAACAAATCGGTTGGTGGCTGGCGATCTACCTCAATGGTCGCGACCGGATTCGGAATCACCACACTTCTTGTGCCAGGGGCCACTAGTTCGGCTTCGCATTTCTCCTTTTCGCTGGTAAAATGCGCCGCCGCCGCGTGCGCCAGAACCTTGCGCTCGACCAAGCTTAGTGAGAGTTTCTTCAGAAACGGATGCCTGTTTCGGATGCCCCAGGTATTCAAGACACCCAACGGACGCACCAGATACGGCACACCTCGGCGAGCCGCCCAGAACGCCCCAGCAGTCGCCGCAAACGAAAAAAGGGCGTGAATATGGACCAGATCGTAATTACTTACATGCGAGTCAAGCCAACGGGAGAGCGGCCAGGAGACCGTATACAGGCTAGCCTGTCGCGGGAAGTACCAATACCTGACACCCTCCTCCACAATTGGTCGTCCGAGGGGAATTCGAAGTCGTCTGCTCCCGTTATCGTCTGTTGTGGCGACATCGACAGAGATACCATGCATCAACAAACCCTTCGCGATTGTGCGAACGGCGACGCTAGGGCCACCTCGAAGCGGACTGACCGAAGGAATGATATGTAATACCTTCAAGCCACTTACCACCTTAAGACACCATCTCCCATTCAATCACCGAATGGCTTGCTCTAGCGTATGTCTCGGGCGCTCGGTAGCCAGGCAGTAGCAATTCTGAGGGGTATCAGACCTGGTACAAAGCAGCCAACTTGCCGCGCACTGTACGGCGCGAAGGCCGCCTAGATTCTCCATGCCGCTAACCACCGGTTCTGTTCAATTGGTCGCTGTTCGGGAACGAACGCCCGCCACGCAGCATTCAGAATAATTCTCGTTTGGAAACCTGAGGCTCTCAGAATTTCCTCACAAGCAACCTCCAGGTCCCTAGAGTGAGTCTCGATAAGCCAACGAATACCTGGAAGGCCGTTAATCTTCCCGGCTCCATTGAGAATTTCTTCCTCCGCACCGTCCACATCCATTTTTATCAGGCAAGGGGCTTGAACTGAGCTTTCAATAGAGTCCAATGGAACCACTTGATCACCGTCTGACGCCCCTAAGAATTTGTGAGAGATTTCCAATCGCATTGATTGGTCAAGGCCATTTAATTTTAGATTTTCGTACAGGTATGGAGATAGACTCACATCGGGCTCGAATGCGAATACCTTGCTGGCCTGCGTCTTCATCAGGAAATAAAGTGTGTACTCACCATACGCCGCGCCGATGTCGATGGCGGTCTTAATTCCTTTCGAAAGGCGAGCAAGCCAAGTATGTGTTTCCTTTTCAAAAATCCCAAGGTATAGCTGAGTTTGAGTACGTAAAGACAGACTCATGACAATGCCCCTGCAGGGACCAGCCACAATCGTACGAGGCTTTCGGCCGGATGGTACTACGGCATTCTTGAGACTGGAGACTAGCCTCATAGCGCCTTCAGAAGAAAGAAACTAAATTTTGCAGATACAAGTTCGATTGACAAATCGAAGCATCTCGCACAGACTCGAACTCCTGCCTTTCGGATCACCCGTTTTCACTTTTGTCGGTTTTGCTCCATTTGTCCGTTTGCCCTTTGACCCTCACGGCAATATAGGCAGGCCATGATACCTTCGGGCGTCGCCTTTCAAACTCGCCCAGGGTACCACGAAGAAAATCGATGTGCTGGGCTGTGCCCAGAGCGAACTCGCCAGGATTGAATGCGCCAATGCGCTCCCGACTTCTGTCGCCCATTTTGACCAAGTCGGCGCTGCCCGAACTTATCCTCGCCATCAGAGTTGCAATTGCGTCCGTATCCTCTGGATCGAAGAGAAAACCGTTTGCGTTCTCCTCGACCAAGTCCGACGCACAGCCGCAGCGATTGGAAACCAGCACCGGTAGCCCGCTTGCCATGGCTTCGTTCACCACTAGTCCCCACGGTTCGCTGATGCTAGGCAGCACAAAGCAGCTCGCAAAAGCGTAGTAGTCGACTAGATCCGAGAGCTGTTTCAGTCCAGCGAAGTGCACAGAAGCGCTATTCTGTTCCGCCACTTGACGCAAGTGCTGTTCTTCCTCTCCTGTTCCCACCAGCACTAGAGACCAGGACCCGCCTTGGTTCCGGTATTTCTGAAATGCACGCAGCAGCCGGTCAAGATTTTTTACCGAGACAAAACGCCCAACGTAAAGAAAAAAGTTCTCGGGCAATCCCAGGTGGCGCCTGTGCTCCGGGTTCTCACGGGCGCGATTGGTCTTCTCCCGAAAATAGTCGTTGTCCACGCACCCACCGACGATACGGATGCGCTCCGCTGGCATGCCCAAGCTTTGCAGGTAATTGCGATGGGGTGAACCAGCCACCAGAGCGCCGTCGCAACTGCACAAGATGTAAGACTTAAGGCGTTCGCGCCACCATTGCCGCCTCTGGTCGGAAGCTGTGGATTCGCTCCATAACAACACTAAACAGTTCGGGCTTCGTTTTGCGAATTCGAAAGTGGGGCCAGCCACTGGATCAGTATATCCACTGATGCAGATCACTTCCGGCTGAAATCGCTGCAGTGTGTGTTCGTATTGTGCCAGCATGTGGCGTTCCACCTCGCCAATGGGCTCAGTGCTCAAAGTAACAAGCTCGAAAAGCTCTGCCTTTTCTGATCGCTCCCAGTAATGGTCATCACGGGAATTCCTCTCAACAACCAGCAGGTCCACAGCGGGTCGTTTGGCTAGTTCACGCATGCGCGGAAAGTGGTAAGGCCCCAGCGTGCCCCAACTCCACAAGACACGCGTCATCGTGACATCCTCCACAGAGTCCCGCGCCGTAAGAATGCAGGAGTTCGCCTGGGCGCGAACAGATGGTCAATTCCGATCCAACACAAAATCGGATAAGTCATGAGCACAAGTTCGGTAGCGCTGCGAATGCTGAGAAATATAGCCATAAGCCCGGTGGCGTAAAGTGCCAGGCTGGTTGTGGAACACTCATGATCGAGCAGCTGCGACCACCACCGCGCAACCATACCAAGCGCCAGTCCGCCGACCGCCACTCCTAGCCAGCCGAACGCCACGTACCATTCTCCAATTGCCGAATAACTCAAGCTTATATTCCTCTCGTGCAAGAGCTCGGCAAGTGAAAACCCGGCATCTACGGGCTTTTCTGGCCAAATCACACGGGGTACAGGCCGCACCAACAGGAACAGCAGCCACCTTGTGCCCACATATGGGTGCGCACCTGGTACGTACTGCATTACCTGACCCAGGCGCAGAAAATTATCGTCCACTCGGACGTCATGCAATCCTTGGTAAGAAAAGTCGCGAAAGCCTTCGCCTCGATTCGTGATCATGACATCCATCAACAATATCGTGGACAAACCGACTAAGGCGCAGGCCGCTATGTGCCGCGGTTTGAGGCGATGTCTGTAATGCAAGAGTGCACTGAGCGCGGCAGCTCCGATCATGACGCCCGGGATACGCCGGCCGCCTCCTTGTACCACGAACACGAGAAAGATGATCGAGAACAATAGTCCCACCAGGACAGACCAGTGCGTCCACTTCTGCCTAGCAATCGCCAGCATCACTGTGAATGTTGGCAAGACATACCCGCAATTCACCAAGAAATCGGAAAACGCATTCCATCCCCCCAATTGTCCTCGGGCCCAAGGTGCTGAGAATCGTGGCTGCAGCAAGCTGGTAATCATGGCAGTAGGGGAAAAATCGCTCCAGAAGGCGAAATTAAACATTCCAAGCAGGAAGCAAATAAGGAGCATAACCATCAAGGTCCGGGGTGAGTAATTAGTGGAGGCAATCTTACGCAAGATTGGCGGGAGGGGTTTTGGTTTGAGGGTCGCTCCAATCTGTACTGCTAAAGCGAAGAGGGCGATCGCGGCAAACGCCTTTTGCACGACAGACTCCTCCAGCCTAAGGTCATACGATCCTTCGACAAGGTCGATCAGGACGAAGTAGATGATTGCGATGATAACCCAGTGCTCAGGGTGGAACACTCGATTCAGCCCGCCAAGAATCACCTCTGCTATCGTTGGGACTAGTAGGCCTAACGCCAATATCAACGCTGAATGAGCCAACGCGCCGGCAGGCTGAATGTCGAAAGGCATAATGGCTGTCGCGAGGAGCGCAGCCGAGGAAATACCGAAGAGAGCGCTAATGGTTCGTATCGCACGAACCCGGGATAATGCGCGTGATCCGGCTTTTGACTTCGCAATCGCGGAAATGCGGATCCGCTGCCGCAGGATTGAATGCGGCACGCTCATGCACCCCCGATATTTTTAGTCGTCCGATCGAACTGTTCGTACATTCGCAGGGCTCTTCGGGCATAGCCCTCCCAGGTCAACTGCGATGCTCGCTGCGCTGCGGCTTCCGCCATCTTATGCCGCACACCAGGATCTTCGTAAAGCAGCAGAATCTTTTGCTTTAACGCCTCTACATCACGGATGGGTATCACGAAACCGTCCTCGCCATCCCTGACCATCTCCTTTGATCCCGTATTCGTGCTAACAATTACAGGCAAACCACACGCTAGGGCTTCCAGTACCACGAGTGCGTAGGCATCAGCGATAGAAGGAAGCACCAAGACGGAACTTCGATTGTAATATTGAATTAGCTCTATCTTTGGGACGTCACCGACATGCCGAAAGGTTCCCTCAAAGCGTGCCAGAACTGGTGCAAACAGAGGATCCGCTGTCCCGACAAGCAGCAACTCGGAGTTGCGAAGCCGCAATTCTGACATGGCACGCAGAAGGTAGTGCACTCCTTTGCGGGCGGTTATCTGCCCCACGAACAGCACGCGAAAGATTTTGTCCTGCTTGCGCTCACTATGAAACTGCGTGGGATCAGCACCGTAAGGATTTACGAAAATGCGTTCTTTTGGATAGCCTTCAGCTGTGAAGGTGTCCCGGGCGTAGGAAGAAGGGACGACTATGTAGTCGGCGATATCGAGCTCTTCAATGACCTTTCGTTCATAGAGTGTACCGGAGACTGCCACCCTGATTCCCAAACTTCTGGATTCATCCTGCAACAGGCGACTCTGGAAATTCGGATGCTCTTGGCGCACATCACAGATCACGCGTGCTCCAAGCCGCTTTGCCTTTCGCGCCGAGTAGAGACCGATACTGCTTACGAAATGGAAGAAGTCGCAGGCATCCACCCAGCGCCCCACCATCCAATCGAAGAGGTAGTTGTTGATCCAATTTCCTCGTTCGCCGGAGATCAGCCCAGTCCTGGGCAACCCGCGCTGGAGCAATTCGGGTACCCAGCAGCGCCGCACCTTCTGGCCGTCTATGTCCGAAATCCGCCTGCCCTCCAGCTTCCTCCGCAAGCGCTGTGGGAGCACTCGCGGGAGGTTGCCGCTCACGGGAGAGATCGACGTGATATAGCGCTTAAGGTAACCGCCGCGATCCAGGGCCATCGCGAGGTAATGATAATGCGTCACGTTGGATGAAAGAATGACTTGCATAACTCGTATTTAAGGACAGGTTTCAGCTCACGCGCAAGGTGCTAGATTGCGTCATCCTGGGAAGTGGCGGTCCAACCCTCTGGGGCAGTACTATCTCCCGCGAGGTCACAAGTACGAGGGAACGGTCAGTTGTCCCATCGCAAGTCGCTTGCCGCGTCCTCGCCGGAGCGCTAGTTCATGGAAAGTGATGGGACTGCTACTCACCGAACCTCTGCGCGAGCGGCACTTTCGAGGCCAAGCGGTAGGGCTGTGAAGTGCGCTATGGGTCGTGCAGGGACTCCGGCAACAATAGTTCCGCGGACACACTGCGTGTGACCACGCTACCCGCCCCGACCACGCATCCCTCACCCAAATTCAACATTTCTCAGGATTACCGCCTTGGCACCAATCCAACAGCGGTTCCCGATTTTGACCTTGCCTATATCCATGGGCTGTTCATTCGGCGCCAAACCTGGACCGAACTGATGATTTGAGTCGGTGAAGTAGACACTCGGACCGACATGTTCTGGTCGCCGATTTCCATCAAGCCGCAAGCATCGATCATTAGGTTACGGCTAAAATAGTTTCCGTTCCCGATGCGGATTCGGAGCTAATCGTGGTCCACGTTGTTAGGCCGCAGCCGTGCTCCCTCTGTAAAAGCGTTATAGGAACCCACTCGATATGTGAGCATTTTCGCACCGGCCGCCGCATTCTTAGCAAGCCACCCGTCAGACACGAAGGCGATGGTGATAGTCAGGCAATCGTGTGCTGAGCGACGAATTTGAGAGCTTTTTCACCCGCGGGTTCATTGAGCGTATTTCTTGGTCATCTTCACGAACAGCCCGAACGGGCTGGGTTGTTTAGGCGCAAGGGTCAATAGGTGAGTCAAGCGGGCAATCTTCAAACTGTTATTTTCTAATCTCTGCCAAATCCGTTCACCCCATGCGAGGTTCTCAGGGCGGCCATTTTGATAATGATTGACACTCTCATCCAGTGGCAACGGATCTGGCCTTCGCCAGCTTCGCCCCGAAACCTTCCTTAGCCCAATACAGAAAGCTTGCTCGGCCGGACACATTTCGATTTCTTCTTCCACAATCGCTGCACTGGAGAATTGCTTCTGCCAAAAACCGGGGCGAAACAGAGTGACGAGGTCGGGGGGAGGAGCTGCGTCCAACCAGAGCTGTCCTTTAAGCCAGCAACTGTCAACATTCGGGGCGTTAAAAAGCAACTGTCCTCCAGGTTTTAGCATTCTTAATAGGTCGGTCGTGAGCCCGAGCGGGTCATTAACGCAGCCAATAGTACCGACATGGTATATGACGTCATACGCGCTGTCCTTCTGCAGGACCGTCGAGCACACACCAACAAAATGTGCTCCAAACGCTTCCCTCGCGGCGTTAATCGCTTCGGGCGAAACGTCTGAGCCTAAGATGTCGTACCCCGCCAGAATAAAGTAGGATGTAAGATATCCCCGCGAGCAACCGATCTCCAGCAGCTTGACACTGGTTGAGTGCTGCTCCACCGACTCGATGATGAATCTGTATTTGGCTGTCGCCAACAACTCCCGTTTAAGCGCTGCCAAGTCCCCCTGATCAAACAAACGTTTGCTCTGCTCTGCCAAATCGCGATACAGACCATAAATTGAGCCGGAATTCGAATGAAGGCGGTTGTATATCGAAGGGTCATGCTGCGTGAACCGGCATAAACAGGCCAGACAGTCGAAAACTGACCAACCATAATCTTGATAATACTTGACTCTCCCAAGCGCCTTTACTTCTCGAGACGCACAGATTCGGCACTGCATACTAGCTCCTTCTAGTCCGGTGCGTCGCTGTCTGTAACTCGTTGAAAGATGTGGTTCGCGGCTGGTTCGGTTTGCGTTCCCTGCATTACACCTCGAGAGACAACGCAGAATCCGGCATTTTCCAAAACTTGAAGGGCGTTGCAGTACTCGCTCTCCCGGCTAACATTCAATTCCACGAGCAGGGATCGCAGCCGCAGGTCACGAAGGGTCTTTTGCGCGCCATCCAGGATTGACACTTCGAGCCCATCCACGTCCAGCTTCAGATGGTTCGGAAACCGTGGGTCAAATTGCTCGATAAAATCGTCGATGGAAAACCCAATCATGCCTTGTTCCGCTGCGCCTGGCCCTCCTTCCCAGTATGGGGACATTTCGGTGACCTCGCCGAACTGGCTTATCGCCGCGCCCATCCTCGCTGACGACATATTAAGCATTCCAAGCCGCGTGTGTTCGGAAAACGCAAGACAATAAGCGGTGACCTGGTTACCGAGTTGGTTCAGTTGTATGTTCCTTGAGAGAACGTAAGAATTTGCTGCTGATGGCTCAAAAGCTAGTACGGAAACGCCTTTCACCATTGCAGCGTACAAGCTGTAAACACCCACGTTCGCCCCTACATCCCAGAATACTGATCCGTGCTCGAAACCATCGATCCAGTGAATAGTGTCCGTTTCTTTGGAAAGCACGGAAGTCGCGCGTGAAATCAGAAGCGGAGTAGGTGTATAAAAGCGGATCTCCCCACCTGAGGTGGTGGTCACGGTGATGGCCTCTTCGGTTAGATTTTCCAATACCTCAGCCCGAAAATGAGCTCCTATCGCTGCTAGAGGCCATGCGCCGATCCTTCGCGCTGCCCACGATACCGATCTGTTTAGTATGTGCATGGCGTCACCCTCTGCATCATAAAAATGTTGTGGACTTGTTGTTCTGAGAGCTCATCAATTCTTCACATTCTGATTAGCAGACATCGACAAGAGACGAGGTACATGCATGATTTTTATCCACAGCGTTTTACACAGCCGAGGTTCGCCATTTATGCAGCACCGTGGGGCGGCCACTCACGGGCGCTCAGCGCGAGCGGCACTTTCGACGCCAAGCGGTAGAACTGTGAAGCGCGCTATGGGTCGTGCAGGCACCCCGGCAACAATAGTTCCGGCGGACACACTGCGTGTGACCACACTACCCGCCCCGACCACGCATCCGTCGCTCAATTCAACATCTCTCAGGATTACCGCCTTGGCACCAATCCAACAGCGGTTCCCGATTTTGACCTTGCCTATATCCATGGGCTGTTCATTCGGCGCCAAACCTGGACCGAACTGATGATTTGAGTCGGTGATGTAGACATCCGGACCGAACATGTTCTGGTCGCCGATTTCGATCAGGCCGCAAGCATCGATCATTAGATTACGGTTGAAATAGTTCCCGTTCCCGATGCGGATTCGGATGCCATCGTAGTCCACATCGTTAGGCCACAGCCATGCTCCCTCTGTAAAAGCGTTATAGGAACCCAGTTCGACTTGTGAGCATCTGCGCACCCGGCCACCCCCTTCCACCCGATTGTGGGTGCCCATCTTCATCCCAAAGGACCGATACAGCAGAAGTCTTCCCCGGCTGGCTACGCCACGAGTGACGGTGAAGAGTAGAGCTTCAATGTTTCTCATGACCTCTGCCGCGAGCGCCGCAAGAACTTCCCAAACGTTGCTGCGCCAACCGGACGTCGGCTGGTCCATATCGCTAGCGCATGCTGCAAGAATAAACCGACGCCTTCGATATACGGCCGCAAAAGGCTGTTATGAACCGCAAAACGCATCTGGCTTAATATCTTGCCTGGCAAAACGATCAACATCAAAGGAAGCGGACAACGGCGCAGGGCAAACGCCAAATCATTGCATACGCCTGACCGATGTTGTTCCCGCAGGTTTCTGGCCACCATCGACTTGTCGTGCCAAACGTGCACACCCGGTAGCAAATGTGTGTCCCAGCTTTGATCGAGCAATCGCAAGCAGAGATCCTTCTCTTCTGAACCATAGAGTCCAGGACTCTCTATATAGAGCCCGGTTTCTCGAAGGGCCGAGATTCGCACTACATGGCCACAACCGATGAACATAGCGGTAGGATGTGGCTGAGCTCGTGCCACAGGCTGCGGGCGATCCGAACCCAGAATATCGAATGCGACTGCCGCCACTGCAGGATTCGCTTCCAGATACTCGATCGACACCATGATTTCATCACCACTGACAAACCAGGCATCATCGTCGAGGCTTAAGTAGTAGGCTGCGCTCGTTGTGCGCATGAGTTGATTGCGGGCCTCCATATATCCACGAGCGTCTTCGCGGCGATACCATTTCACGCTTGGGAACTTTGACTTCAGAGCGGTGGTTCCATCATCGGAACCGTCATCAACCACCGCGACTTCTAGATTGGGGTACGTCTGGGACAGCACCGAATGAATCGTTTTAGGTAAGATGCTGGCGCGATTGTGGGTCACAATGCCAACTAGCACGACAGGTTTGCGATGCGGCACCTTGAGGGCGGGTGGGACCCGCGCCGATTTAGGCCGGGTTAGCAAATCACTATGCGCCGAAGCGCTCCCACTCTACCCCTGAGAGTTGCAGAAAACGTTGCCCGACCCGAGTGGCTCTGAAGACTGGACACGAGTGAAAATAACTCGAAAAGCGCCAACTTCAGGTAATCCGAAACCCGGTCGCGTCCGAGAATTTTCGTCATCACAAAATGCCGGTTGATCGACTGCATTTCTGCGAGAACCGCCGGGTCGGATTTGTGCGCGCCCGGCTGGGAATCATGATAGATGCGAGCGGTGCGTGCATTCGCCAGCTTCCAACGTTGGCCCACGGTCAACGACAGAGCTACGTCTTCCATCAGGGAATAGCCCTTGAAATGGTCCGCGAATAGAGGATCGGGCAAAGCTTCACGGCGATAAAATGTGCAACCAAGGTTCAACCATTCGACCGGAACCACTTCGGGAAGGTCCTCGCGGTCTTCTGGGAGAAGATTGACAGCCGGACCCAGAACTCGTCCAGCATATGATAGCTCTGTCTTGCCAGCCATCAGACAAAACACAATTCTACTGATGCGTCCAGGTGTTTGATAGCGCTGGTTTGTGATCATCGCAGCAACACCGCCGAGACGATCATCCGAATTCAATGCCCGCCACATGCGTTCAAGGCAGTATGGCTCGAAAAGGATATCGTCGTCAAAGAACCCGACCACGGATTGTGAGGAAGTTCGAACACCCTGGTTGCGCTGCACCGCGGCACCCGCGGTCTCCGCATATTGCCAAAGAATCGTGGACTCTAAACCGGGAATTGATGGCTCCAAACACATTAGGCGAGTGCAGTCGTCCTCCGAAGCATCTACGATCACCAACTCTGCGGGTTGGACCGATTGTGCGGCAAGGCTGCCCAGCGTTCGACGTAGCGCCTCAGGGCGGTTTCGCGTTGGAATCACCACAACGATAGGCAAAAGCTCACCAGCCATGCGAATTCGTACACCGAAGTGCAAATGAACTGCTTTGTTCTAAATTCGTTTTAGTCCCTCGCGTCATCTACGCCCGTGCATAGTGACCAATGCCTTCTGAGTAAACCTAAATACTTAACTTCAGTTCTGAAATGCACCTAAGCCCTAGTTGCATCTGCCAGTCACACGCGAGCACTTTGGGAGAAGCGTTGCGACATGGCACACCGAGACGCCATTCAAAAGACGCTGCAGCCAGCACACTCTATACCTAAGCTGCACCGCAGATGACGAGAACATCGATTCCCTTTCGCTTGGTGGTGCGCCAAACCCAAGAGCAACTACCTTGAACCTATCGGAGATTACGATTCTTGAACAATAGTTCGTAGTATGTGCCTCCGGATCGATGTCGCGCCATCTGTTGCCTGTATCTAAGTACGAAACCGTGTCCTTTCATGAAACTCATGATCTCGCTAGCCAAGGCCCCGTCGCGATAGGATTCGAAGTCGGCAGCCTCCGTTTGAACGTAGCGAAATCCTCCAAGGATTTGTTCCGCACCTCTTAGCACAAGCAGTTCCGATCCCTGCGTATCAAGGACTAATGCATCGTACTCGGAAAGCTCGACGCCCTCGCGCTTTAAAACGGATGGAAGGGTTGACGAGCGCATCGTGAGATCACCAACATAAGAAATTTCTGGCCAAATATCGCCGTGCATATGAAAATCAAAGATTGATGAAGAGGCCCCATCATTGCTCGCCACGTGAAATACCTGCTCTACGTCATCTTTGTCCAAAAGTAGAGCATTAATAGCTCTTTGTTTGGGTTCTTCGCCGATATTGTCAATAAGTTTCGCAAACACACTCGGGATCGGCTCTATCCATAAAACCGATAGTCCGCGGTCAGCATATAAGTCACGTTCCTGCCCAACATTAGCACCAACATGGATGACACCGCGACACCTGCTCAGATAGTCGTGAAGTTCGCCAAACAATAAAATGGTCATCGTTTTACTCAGCGCCTTCACTGGACGCAATAAACGACGAGACATTCTATACATCGTGGCTAACGCGTTATGCTCCGGCTTACGAGGCGGCATTTGTAAACATCAATTCGTTCTTTCATGTCAAAACCTGATGCCTGATAGATACAGTGATAGATATAAGGTGCTACCGGCGAAACTGGAGTGGTGTTCTTTAATAGAATCTACAAGCGGGTAGCAATTCCGCAATATAATTCGTCGTCGTGAAAATCTCGTCGAACTCTTGATAGGCACTGATTACATGCAACCCGTCTCTCACGATACGAAAGAGTCGGTACTGTGGTGTAAGTAATTCGTAGAAGTCACGAAAGTAAGTCTTCGAGTCTATGTTGCATCCCCCGAATTCGAACTGGATGTAAGTGATGGCCTTGGCCTGCAGCATCGCTTGCGCACCTTCCAGCACTCTCAACTCATGTCCTTCGACGTCGAGTTTCAACAGATGGATATGCCTTATGCCTTCGCTGGCGCAGAATTTGTCAAGGGTCATAATCGCGACTTCCTCTTGTTGGTCTAGGCTGATGCTGAAGTGCTTCAGATTGCGATCATAGAGCGAGGCCAATCCCGAATTTTTCGTATTCGAGTGCAACACGAATACTCCATCGCACTCGCCGAATCCGATGTTAAACAGCCTAGCCTGTGCCCCAAGGTTCTCTTCCAGTGCTGCGAAAGTGCAGTACGAAGGCTCAAAGGAGTGGACCACGCCTTTGTCCCCAAACACATCCAGGAGTAGACGTGCGTAGTTACCGCGGTTGGCGCCCACGTCGAACAAGATATAGGGCGGGATTGTGGTGCGATCTAGGGAGGCGATAATATGCTCGAGAGCAGCACGTTCCCCACTGCTTACGGTGTCGCTTCCACAGCCATAATTCATGCCAGTTAAAGCGACCCGATGCAGCCATTCGAAGTAATTCTGATAAGCCCTCTTCCCGAAGAATGGCTGCAGGACGCGCCGAACCGCTTTGCCGATCAACACTTGTACTTCCCCTGGGAGTTGAAGCATGACAGGCAGGGCTCAGGAAACGACTCAAGATCCATTCAATGTGTTACCCAAGTTCCATCCCGAACATGAGTGTACTTAGCAGCTTGCCCTAGCCTCGACCAGGTGCCGTTTGCAGGCGGCAATTCGCTCCGCCGTACCAAAACCGAAGATCCGGTAGATCAGCCGATAGCTTCCCGGGGCTGCGGGGGGTTCCGGCAGGAATTCCGGCTGGCGTTGTTTAATCCGGTCGACAATCTTTAACGCTGAAGTACGATCTCGCAACCATGTCATTCGTGCTATCTCGAATCGCGCCTGGTTCAGCGCCTGAAGTCGGCCCGGCGTCAGTTCTCCGCGTGTGCGTAGGAACTGTTCCATTTTCTCCTTAATCTCAAGCCGTTGCCGATACACTTCCGTTCGGTTGCGGCTGCTTACTGTATCGCCATGTGACAAACGGTATGCGGCATGACATTCGTCAAAGTAGCAGAATTGCGCATCAGCCTGTAGCAATCGTAAATATAACTCATGCTCTTGACAACAAGGCTGGTCTGGCTTCCATCCGTTAACATTGATCAAAGCCTCTCGCCTCCAAAGGGGGCCCCCCGTTTGAGGCAAGCGCCACCGAGCTAGCAAGATCCAAGGATCGTGGGGCTCCGGAATGGCTCTAACTTCGTCGGAAGCGGCTCCTTCGGACCCGTTAACCAAAAGCACAGGGCTGTATACCACATCGCACGTGGCATGGCCCCGCACAAATCCCATCTGTCGTTCGATCTTCAGAGGCAACAGATAATCATCCGCATCAAGATATTGCAACCATTCGCCTTTGGCTAGTTCAAGCAAGCGGTTGCGCGCAACATTTCCACCGCAGTTTGGACCAGTCTCCCATCGGATCCGGTTACCAAAACTCTTGATGACATTGAGGCTGCCGTCTTGGGAGCCGTCGTCTACTACGACAACTTCCTTATCTGGCCAGGTTTGTTCGAGAGCGCTCGAGATGGCTTGCGCCACCCAACGCTTTGCGTTAAAGCATGGAATTAAGATTGAAACCAGCATTCCATTTATGTTCGCCAGGAAAGTGGCTCGATGGGAGGAAACGTCGATTCAATCCTTCGTCTCACGGCTGATTTGTCGGGATTTTGGATAACGTCCACCAGTTCCGTTATGTGCAGCCCCAACTCCGCAGACAGGCGGCACGGGCGGTTCTGTCGGATCGCTTGCGCCATCTCGGCAGGTCCCCGACAAAAATCAACCCGTTTGCCTTTACTAACAAACCGGCCAGTAGGCTTTCGTGCGAACGGGTATCTTCGCTGGATGTGCCATCCGCCCCCTGACCATGGAATCGCTCGGAGCCAGGACTCCAGCCACTTCTGGAAGGGATTCAACCCACGCTCGATCGCACCGTCCCAGCGTTTGGCAGGGATGTGCCTGACATACACCGGACACGCATCGTCACGCACATCCCTAGCAAAGATCACCCCATCATCGCCAACAATAGTGATGGATTTGTCCCTTGGTCCGACAATACTGCAGGTTACCCGCGCAACTATGTTCTCAGAATACTCAATGCAGCCGACCGAGAAATCTGGAGCCATCCGATCCACCGGAATTCCCTTGTCGGGAATTTGGCACGACGAAAATGCGGTCACGTGGTTTGCGGGACCAAAGAAAGCCGCAAGCCATGTCAAAATGTATCCCGCGTGCTCAAATGTGCATCCTACTTCAAATTCGTCCTTGGCCGGCCAGGGAACACCTGCATCGTTGCGCCACTCCCAAGGCGCGGCGTTCGCTGATATCATTCCTTCGTCAAAGTTGGCATAGACCAGTCGCACTCGCCCGATAATTCCTTCCCGGAGTGCCTTCCAAATCGTCTGCGCTGTTTCTCCCAGGATGCTGCATGGAGCGGTTCCCAAATATAGACTCTTCTGTTTGGCAAGATCGACGAGTCGCCTGGCTGACGGAGCATCCATTGCCAGTGGCTTTTCCGAGTAAACATGTTTGCCTGCCTCTATACACATTTTGGTCACTTCATAGTGGCTCCGCGGGTTGGTCAGATTTAGAATTATTTCCGCCGAAGGATCACTTAATGCGTGTTCAAGCTTCGTGTACTTCTTAGCGGACCAGCGACGACTAAAAGCCTCCACCTGCGCGTCGTTGATATCGAACGCTCCCACTAGCTTCAGTTCTGGATAATTACTCAAGGTTTTCGCGTAGAACTCCGAAACGTAGCCACAGCCGACCACGGTAACGTTCATACGTTAGATATCTTAGATTCCAGTGACTCTGTGGCTTCGAGTTTCTTGTGAGAAACCTTTACGCTCCTGAAGTGAGTCGTGTAGTGGTGTTGAACTTTTCGGATTGCAGCGGCGATATCCAACATATCCCGCTCGGTGCCAAGGAAAACATTCTGTGGAATGTAAACGAGTTCCTTGGTTGCCTCCTCGGCGACGGGGGTAGGCATCAACCGAAAATACTCTGGGCGGTGAGTCATCAGTTTCATAATCGCTGGCTGGCTGGCAATGGTAGATGCATACCCTCTGTAGATAGGGGCGCCTTCCGCGCCGCATGCACTCAGAAAATCCTCGATGGGTAGCCCATCACAATGTTCGTGCTTATACCGCATAACAAACATATGGACACCGTGTTTTCGAACCCCTCGATGGATCGCCAAGGGTTGCACACACGCAATGTCATCGAGCATCTCGCGGAGCTTCAAGAAATTCCGACGCCGTCTTTCCTGGTGGCGCTCGAAGGTGCGGAACCGCTGGATCAACAGCGCAGCTTGATATTCCGTGACGCGGCAATTCCAGCCGAGCGTAACGTGTTCCCATCTTTCGTTTCGTTCCAGTGGACGCCCCACATTGTGTAATGAGTAAGCTCGCGCGAATATTTGTTCATCATTTGTGGTAAGAGCGCCGCCTTCACCACAGGTTATGTTTTTGTGGGATTGGAAGCTGAAACCGGCCGCATCGCCAAGCGATCCCGATGGACCAGTTTCCCAGACTGACCCATGTGCTTGCGCGGCGTCTTCGATGATTCTCAGATTATGGCGGCGCGCGATAACGCTTAACTCAGTCATGTTCGCCGGTTGGCCAAAAAGATGAACCGGCATGATGGCCCGAGTGCGCCCCGGCACAATTGCTTCCTCCGTTCGTTTGGGATCGAGCAGGAGCGTGTCCGCCTCCACGTCCACAAAGACCAGCCCAAAGCGGCGGTCAAGCGCGGCCCCCGCGGTGGCGATAAAGGACAAGTTCGGAACGATGACCTCGCCCCCGTAATGCAGCCCGTCATGGTTAAGCACCGCCGCTAGAGCGATCCGAAGGGCATCAGTGCCATGCGGTAGCATCAGACCGAAACGGCATCCGCAATATTCCGCCCACTGCTCTGCGAATTGTTTCGCTAAAATCTGCGGTGCGCCTTCCGCCCCGCTGGCAAAAACTTTTCGCAACGCCGGTCCCACTCTGAAGAACCATTGGACGACGTTTCCTTCGTGGCTATCGGCCCAAGGGCGTAGTCGCGTATCGCGGACTCGCCTCCCACCATCCCTGGCGAGGAGCCCGGTTAGCCGCGATGCCGGTGGTGGCAGACGGCCGACGGTCTGCTGGGCGATAACCTTAGCTATTTTCTTGAACAACATCTTCATGACTTGGCCCTCATTCACCACTCTACCCGCTTTTCGGCATCGCACCCGAGGATGTACGCGGTCGCGCGAACCCGAAATCCTTCTGAGATGGGATCTTAGAGCCCAACGAAACAAAAGCACGAGCCGCGGGTGCCACAAGCAATAATGGGTCGATGCGAAGCGCCTCCACTAGCTGTTGGTGCGCCGCTCTGGCATCTGGGATGAATAGCAGTTGTCCCAACCCGAGAGATTGGCGGATTAAAAGGCGGCGTTCTTCCAGCCAGGAGTCCATCTGGGCGAAGCAACGGCCAATGCTCATATCCTGACGACGCATGGCGATCTGTCGGATGTGCCCGTCGCGATCGACGACCTGCAGCCGGTACGGCCTGCTCTCGTAGAGGTAGCGCATCCGCGCGGCATCTTCTGCAGTGTGGAACAGTGTATACGCGTCCAGCGTGACCCCGAACATCAAGACACTGAACTCTTGTGTGACTAATTTCTCATAGGGTGTACCCACACCACATGGCGTGTCGCATAATTCATGTCTCTCACACAACTTCTCTGCCCCAGCACCCAAACAGGCCAGCGAATGGGTCGGATGAAGGCTACGCACCACATGCCGCTGCCGCCAGAAAGCATCTGTAATCGCTCCAACCCGGCTCGGCGTGACGGCGGGATCGAACCGCGGCCCACTGCCCTCCTTGTCGGGGTAACAATATGTGTGCGTCGGCATCACCAAATCGCGTTCGCGGACCCATGCGTGCAACGCCTGAATCACTGCCGCTGGGCCGCCGCGGATATAGCCGCAAGCGGAGAGCGCGCTGTGCACCATTAAGCCTTGCGTACGAAACGGCCCGAAGGTTTGCAAAGCCTCGAGCACTTGCCGCCAATTCAGTGGGTGCAACCACCGATTGACGCGCCGGATTTCGCGCCCAATTCTGCGGCGTGCCGTCATTAGTCGTGCCTCCGCTTGACTCATTGTTGGTAACCGTCCAGCAATTGATCCCACGTGAAACCTAGCCGATGGCAAGGAGTTTCGAGACCACCTCCGGTCAGGCGATCGCCGGCCGAATGCATCTCATCCGGTCGGCATAGGCGCGTAGCCGATAAAGGCTGTCTCGGCCTTGCTATTCGTCGAAGAGCCACCTTGATTTGAGCACCCCAGCATGCGAGCTTTCGAGATCAGCGATTTAACAGCCCTACCCAGCTTCGCAAATAGCTGCCAGCATCTGGCTGTCAGTCCTACAAGGCGTACCAGCAAATCAGTACCGAATGCCTCGTGTCGTCGAGAGAGGACTCCAAGAATATCTTCGAACTCCGCTCCCACTCCTGTCACAAACGAAACTGGAGATTTTGGACATGGCCTGGAGAGTGTCCCGCTCACTGGATATTGTGGACTCTAAGCCCGCACACAGCAGCATGTTTTTGATCGACTTAGAATCACCAGCCCGCAATCAATGATGCCGATCATGACACGCAGTCTAAGCGGTTCAGCTTGCTTTAGTTACAGATTACGGAATCAGTGATCAGCCGAGCCGTTTCGTACATAGGTTGCCGCAATCCAGCGATAATCAGTCCGTTTGGGAAGGATCGAACCTATGAATGCTCGAATCCGTGAGAGTTTAGGAGCTTCCCCTAAGGAAGCAGATGCTGCGCATCGTGCGTGCTTACGGGCTGCGAGATCTTGATCTAATTTCTGTTCATCACAGAAGCCGCACACTGGACAGATCGCATGCGATGGACACGAAGTGGGTACACGGCGAAACATACTCCGAAGATAAGCTCGATACTCCTGGTCATATCGCACAAGCTGCTCTCCAATGCGCTGGGTCCCGGTCATCCTAAAGGAGTGGGGAAGGAATAGGCACCGCAAAGCATTTTCGTCATAGCTCCTAACGTGAAGATCGGGATTAAATCGTGTTCGGCATTCCGGACATTCACATAAACTCTGCTTGAGATTTTGCTTGTAAGGAACACACACGATTATGGATTGTCTCGCAACTCGCGCAACCTCACTCACGCCTCTGGCGTAAATTGGGATTGGCAGGTGTTCCAACACTTCCATGCAAGTCACAGTATCAAACTGACACTCCTCAAAGGGAAGATTATCAATGGTCGCACATCTCTTTTCGGTCCGAACATGACTGAGGGCAGTCTCGCTCCGGTCGACGCCAACTAGAGAAGAAAAGGAGCCGGGATACTCATTCTTAAGAAAGTTTAGGAAGAGACCGTTCCCACAACCCACATCAAGCAGCGTCTTCGTCTCGTGAGGAACTAGCTTCGCTACATTCCGCACTCGGTCGTAGTCTTCCTCCGGGAACCAGTCATCATCCCAGATCTGACGGAATTCATAGTGTTGCTGTTCAAAAGGTAGTAGATTCGGCATGACTCGAGAAGAAAACAACGCCCCAACCATGACATCGGATTTGAGGACTATATTACGAACTCAATTGGCTCTAAGCACACGTGAGCGAGCATGACGCATATGCTCACAAATGTTGACCCGTTCCTAGAAGATAGCCCCCACCCCTTCCTATTCGGCCCGGAGGGCGTTGAACGACTGAACGTTGTCGCTCGGCTTGCCGCAGCGAGAAGTCGATCTGTACTCGGTTGCGAGACGCTGACAGTCCATGAACTGACTGGTGGTAGCCAAGACGAACCCGGGAGCTGTGCGATCTCGCGAATCCTCAACGCATAACTGAGCTTTTATGAGTCAACGCCAAAAGATCGATCCATGTCTCCTGTATCGACTAGGAATCTCATCATTCGGAGGGATCAAAAACTCATTTCGTACAGAGCGAGTAAGGATGCGTACAGAGGGCAGCCATCTAACGAGTCGTCTCAACACAGTCTGCAACCCCACAGGCTGATAGCTTCCCTGCCCAAGGGAAATTGAGTCGGCGTGGTTGATCATGAGAATCGGAGGAAACGGCAACGGTTTAAGCGGATACCCTTCATTGGTCATGTACTCTCGATAGTGTCCATGCCCAACTGCTACGAGTGTATTCACCATCTCACCGTGACGGCCGAGTAGCTCTAAGTAATTAGACTCCGCCTCTGCAGTGGCCAACGTCGTCCAGCTGCCGGAAAATGGCGGAGCCTCAAATTTCAGAAGGTTCGTTCTAACTATGACGCAGGGTCCCGCGAAGGATCCTCGATATGCAACGAACCTCATAAATCGTTTGCCATAAGCATAGAACATTACAGCAGGGCAATACCAGCCGTTCTCATCGGAGTGATTTGTGACAAATTCCACGATCCGATTGCTGACCAAATCATCAGCATCGGTGAACGCAACATATTGGTATCCTCGTGCCCTTGCCCACTGAGCTCCAGCAGAGAGCTTCAGTATCTTGTCCACGCACATGTCGACAAAAATCCTGGCCGGCGGAGCGAACTTCACGGGAAGGAAGTGAACTCGAGATTCTCCGGCAAGTTGCGTTTTTGGAATGTCGTGACATGCCACTACTACACAGGAATCGCAGTTGACTTGCGCTAGAGCTGATTGCACAGCTCGCTCCAGCATCATGACGTTATGCTCCCAATCCTTTGCCAAGGCACGAGCGCGAAGTGATGTAACAAAAGCAATCATTTTAGGAACAGCATTTGGAGGGCGGAAGAATATGCCAAATACTTGGCGTCCAAAATGGCCCACCCCCGATATCTACACCGGGGTGGATGATCTGCGAAGCAGTCGTGTTCAGATATCCCGCCCACCAAGCGAGTGTGCTGTTAGATAAAACCAGAGCATTGCACGAGCTCATTTGCAACAGATCAACTGCCGCAGTGGATCCTTCCATGATCTCAGTAGAAATTCCGAACAGGCTCCGTATCAAAGACGCTAACTCCTGCCGAAATGCAAGATCGTCTCCAAAGAGTTTTACGGCCTGGAAGGGAGTGCAACGGAAAACTTCCCGCAGAGCTGCCACGTAATAATCCATTGCAAGCATGCCGGTGGCGTTGAACACGGCTCTTCCGGAGGCGCCATAACCGATCCGCTGTCGCACATGTACTCCGACGCTCCTAGCCTCATGCCATCCTCGGAGCTCACTCGCGTTTCGTTCTCGAGCCTGTCGTATAAGACGCGTAAATGCAGGATGGTTTCGATGGAAGAAATTGTAATCCTGCCAATATCCGTCCAAGTACAACCAGCGCCTCTGCTGCTGGCATTCGAGCATGCCACAACCACTGTCGGCACCTTGATAGATGTAATGACGTTCCTCGACCGGCCGGCGGCATTCACGATGATGGAGAAGACGTCGTAAGAAATCACCTCCGGGTACACTGAACGACTCAATCGAACTAGCGTTTGCTATGGTGATTCCTAGGTCAGCTAAAGCAAAGGTTCGCCCGAAGGGATCGGATCTAAATGCAGAAGTAGTATCGAACAGAACGGGCATATCCAAGCGCTGACCGAGTTCGATGCTCGATGCGTAGATGAAAAGTTGGTTCCCGAGCCCTCCCTTCAGACGTGGCACTAACCTCTTGAATCTTTCAAAACCAGAATTCCAGAACAGCGACCCAAGTCGGTAATCCCAAATATCATTCTGCCGACAAATCCGGTCGGAAAGCCTTCGTCTCTTCGTTCCGGCGGACAATTCAAATGAGGAGTGTGATAGGTGTTCCATAACCCGAGCGGTAGAACTTAACGGTCCAGACAAAGCTTCTCAATGGCTGGATAACCACAGTGACCTGGAGATAGAAACGAGCTTGGCAGGATAACAAGTCATTACAGTCGTGATCCAGATGACTTCCATGCGACGTCGCCCACTCGGATAAAGCTTCTCGATGGGCGATACAGCTAGTTTACGGAGCTGATGGTTCACGAATACTTTTTAGTCGAATGACGCGGAGCGTTCCTACTGTTGTATCAAGACATAAATAGGGTAGTACGTTGAGCTTTTAATCGGAGCGCGCATAGACATCCGCGAAGAGCTCTCGGTCATCGGCATATCTAGACAAATGAGCCAAAATCGTCTCTCGAGAAACCCACTCATCCAAGGCCAGTCTCATCGACTCACCAACCGAGTAGTTAAATCTGAACCGGCCAATTAACAAAAGGCGATCTATACATTTAAACGCCGCACCGAGATATTCGGGGACAAACTCGAAGGATACTGTCCGAACGGGCACCGACAGGCCACTCAACGCTTGGAACTCGTAACCTTCCACATCAATCTTGATAAAGCTTGGAATCCCGAATGCCCGAATCAGGGAATCTAATGTTGTGACTTCGACCCGCTGCTTACGCTCCCAAGCATAATCGGAAAATCTTCCACTGTTCCTCACAGCATCTACCCATTCTGGTGAGAGCGATGAAAGAGTGCTTGCATTTGAGACCATGATTTCAGCCGAGCCTTCCCGTGCGCCCACCGCTTTCTTTAATAGCTTCACTTTAGGGTTCCGACCAAATTCAGCCTTAAGGAGTTTCATGCAGGAATCCTGCGGTTCAACCGCTACCACCATTCTGCTGATCTTAGCGAAGACTCTCGTTCGGTTTCCCCTGTTAGCACCGATATCGAAGGTCAGGTCCGATCGTTGAATAAATTCGGAATAGAAACTATACCGGGCTGAGTCGTCGCAAATATCAGAAACGCGCTTCTGAAGTAACCGTCGTCGGACTGCGGAAAAGATAGAGGACATGTGATCTAATCAAACTTCGTTTGATTTCAAGTGTTCTGATCGACAATGCTCGAAGCTCTGCGGAACTTGCTCCCAAGCTAGCACTGGCGCTAGTAGGCCCGGTCGTTTGGCAATCCAATAGGGTGAATCGCTCAAGCCACCTCGAATTGTAAGGTAAATATGCGGGCCAGCTACTCCGGGTGTAAACAGCCATTCGCGAAAGTGTAGGCCGCCAATCAACTCGATTCGATATGTCCCCTCATTTAAGAAATTGGACGGAAGTCTGCTTCGGAGTCGATGCCGTCCATAGGTGAGTACTGGCCACTGCTTCGGAGGCTGATCGGTCTGGTAAGACCAGTAGAGCAAGTTACGATCTTCCGAATAAATCGCATAACCGATCGTTAGTGCGGGGTCAAGTTGTTCCAGGTGGGCCTCTACTTCTACCCACATCTCACAATCGTTGCGCACAGGACCCGATAACGGGCGCCCACCGGCATCTACGATCGCAAAACGTTGTGGCTGGAAATATCGATTGTTGTAGCGATCCCCGTCGTTCAACCATATCGAGCTTCTCTCATTCTCCTTTTCGAATAGATACTCCGTCAAAACCGGGCGCACGTCTTGCGAATCTCTTTTCACGCTGCCCTGGTCCACCAAAATAACACGATTGCAAAGCTGCTCAATAGCGTTCATGTTGTGGCTGACAAAGAGTATCGTGCGTCCGTGCTTCGCCACCTCCCCCATTTTCCCTAAGCACTTCTTCTGAAAGTGTGCGTCCCCGACTGCGAGCACCTCGTCAACCAACAAGATTTCCGTTTCCATGTGGGCAGCCACTGCGAACGCTAGGCGCACGTACATTCCGCTCGAATAACGCTTCACTGGCGTATCAATGAAATCCTCAACTTCCGCGAACGCCACAATCTCGTCAAACTTGCGCGCAATCTCGACCTTCTTCATCCCCAAGATTGCGCCGTTCAGGAAGATGTTCTCGCGACCAGTCAGTTCGGGATGAAAGCCTGTGCCGACCTCCAGCAGAGAGCCCACGCGACCGTGGATCTCGGCATAACCGCGGGTAGGTTCAGTAATACGCGAAAGGATCTTCAGCAACGTGCTCTTCCCCGCCCCGTTGCGCCCGATAACGCCGACCACCTCTCCCTCTTTTACCTCAAACGAAACGTCCTGCAATGCCCAGATTGTTGGCTTACGGTTCCGATTGCTCTCTTCTCGACCGCCGGCTTCTCGTATCCGCCGAAACGGGCCCTTAAGGGCATCGGTGATCACATCGCGCAGAGCCTTGTATCTCTCGCGCTCGCCAATGCGGTATTGCTTGCCGATGACCTCACACCTGATAGCGTGATCGCTCAAGACTTACACCACATCGGCAAAATTCTTCTCCATTCGGCGATAGTAATAAAGGCCGCCCACAAGCAGAGCCACAACCACAGTCGACGATACGGCAAACATGCTTCCTGGCGCTGGCTGCTTGTTGAGCAAAGCCCAGCGAAAACCTTCCACCACTCCCGCCATGGGATTCAGTCCGTACAGCGGGCGCCAGCGGGCCGGAACTAAAGTGCTTGAGTACACCACTGGGGAGGCAAACATCCAAAACTGTACGATGAATGGAACTGTGTAGCGCACGTCCCGATATTCGACATTTAGTGCCGAAAGCCAGAGTCCGACGCCCAATGCGGTCGCCAGTTCGAATACGATAAACAACGGCAGGCTTAGGATCCCCCACCCAGGGTGCACGCCGTAGTAGGCCATCATCGCGATAACGAGGACAAACGCGATGGCGAAGTCGACTAGTCCGGCGAGAATGCTAGCCATTGGAATCACCAGTCGTGGAAAATATACCTTCGTGATCAGCCTCTCATTCGCGACGACGCTATTGCTGGACTCGGTAATGGAATAAGCAAACAACTGCCACGCCAGCAGAGCCGAGTAGCTGAAGAGGGGGTACGGAATCCCGTCCGAAGGAACTTTGGCCAGCCGTCCGAAGAAGATGGTGAAGATCAGCATTCCTAACACCGGCTGGAGCACGGCCCAAGCCACGCCCAAACCTGTCTGCTTGTAGCGAATTTTGACATCGCGCCACGCCAGGAAATAAAGCAGCTCGCGGTATTCCCACAACTCACCCAAACGAAGCGAGATCCAGCCTTGAGAAGGCTGTATCCGCCAAGTAGGACGTAGGTGTTCTGTCTCCTTGACAGCTACCTCACTCGGCTGTGACGTACTTATGTCTGGCATTTGCCCAGAAAGTTTGCAGATGACGATGGATTCCTGGCAACAGGTACCCGCCGCGAACGCTCATTGCGATCGAAATCCGAGAGCACCGCGGCCACGAACGGCCGTTGCTGATCACGCATGCGTGTGACCCTGGTAACACATGGCGCTACGGAAGCCAACTCCGGATAGGACAACTTGGGACCAGCGGCGTGAGACTAATCCTTTGGAATCAGGCCTCCGAGTGGAGCTGGTACGTTCTCTGGCGGCGGCATCTAACCATCTGCCGGTGGGCACACCAAAGCCGGTCTTGGCTCGCATCACGGTTTCGTCCGGCAGCGGCACATCGGGCACTGTGGCGAGAGCGGCCTTACCAGTACCTGGCATCAATACAGGAATTACCGGTGCCAGAGTCCTTAATAGAACCGAGTCCACCAATGGCACACGAATCTCCAAACCGTGCGCCATACCTGCCCAGTCGGCATCCCTCAAAAGCTGATTGCGCATATAATGCGCCGATTCGAGTACGCAAACTCGGGCGTTGTCGGACTTCGGATCAGGGTTAAGTAAGGAAGCAATCCAATGCAGTGGCTCAAATCGCCGCAGCCCCTCGCGTGCAATATCGGCATCGATTACGTCTGGTAGCTCGTGCGGCAAGAACAATCCTCGACGAAGCAGATATGTCCCCGCCCAGCTGTCAGCGTATTCGAGAACCCCTAATGCTTTAGGTGTTGCTCGTGAGAAACGCGGTGCAACAGCAGCGATAATGCGCCGCGCAGAGCTACCGAGCCCCGGTATCGCAGCGAGTGCGCCGAACCGTCGCCGCCAACGAGGCAAATCCGAGAAGCTCGGATATCCACCAAGCAGCTCATCGCCACCAAGACCCGATATCGCGACCTTCAGCCCTGCTTCCTTCGCGGCCTTCGACACGAACCATGTGTTCACACCGTCGATCGACGGCTGGTCCATTGCCTCAAGAATAGCGGGGAGATCCTCAAAGAACTCCTCCTTATTAAGGTGCCGCACGATGTGGCGTGCCCGATACCGCTCACAAACCGACGCCGCTAATGGTGCCTCATCGTCGGATAGGCCGCGAAATTCTTCGAATGCGAGCGTAATTGCCCTGATTTCATGCTGCCCAGCGTTTCGCATGGTGCCAAGCAGTGCACCTGAGTCAATGCCCGCCGATAGGAAGATTCCAACCTCAACATCCGCTAACAAATGAGCTCGCACACTATCAAGAACACCCGCACGTATTCGTTCACAAACCTCAGCCGAGGAAACTGGATGCGCAGCCTCTTTAGCCAAAACTTCGGCAAGGTTGAAAAAGGCTTTGGGCTCCCTGGGGCCGACTGCATCGACCCACTGTGTATGACCGGCCGGCAGAGCTCGAATATCACGGTAAAGCGTAAATGGTTCAGGCACGCTCCCGAACAAATGGAACCCGACAATACCCGCCGGCTCAGGATCCCGTGAAACTTGGCCGCCAGCAAGGAGCGCCTTCACTTGTGAAGCGAAGCGAAATGTCCATCCGTCATTGGCAATGTAGAGGGGCTTGATGCCGTAGGGATCACGCGCGAGGAACAAGCCGCGTAGCGTTTCATCCCAGATAGCAAAGGCAAACATGCCACGAAGCCGGTGCACCATGTCGGCGCCGCAGCGGGCGTAAAGGTGCAAGAGCACTTCGGTATCCGAGGTTGTGCGGAAACGTGCGCCATCGGACTCGAGGTCAGCACGCAACTCGGGATGATTATAGATCTCTCCGTTGAACACGATGACGAAACGGCCATCTTTACTCGTCATCGGCTGGGACGCACGGTCGGATAGGTCGACGATTGAGAGCCGTCGATGAGCCAAACCTGAACGCCTGTCGATGCTCCACCACGCGCCCGATCCGTCAGCGCCTCGTGAACGCATCGCCTCTCGCGTTTTGAGAAGCTCAATTTCTTGCGGCGGGATTGAGGTCGGGCGGTACGCAAAAATGCCGTTTATGCCGCACATGCAGGGTGACCTAAGCTGCCCCGGTAACCAGCTCGGAAAAGAAAAGCACCAACGAATCGGTTAGTTTGCCGAACTTTGACCATGTCCAACTTGCTGAACTTTGACTTGTCCAAATAGATGGGATTTGCACATGAATCGGTGATTTTGACAAGCTACCGCCCTTTCCCGCACAGCATCGCAACGGGAACTACAGACATTACGCACCAGAGGCGGGTGTGTCAACCCACGTCGAGCCGACTCTTCGCAGACGCTCATTTTACTCGAAATTTGACGGGGCGGGTAGGACAGGAAGCCCGATGCGATCAGATTATCTTTAATTCCCGAACGATCCGCTCCTCTCCAAAAATAAGGGCGCAACTGATTCTTTCTCGATGACGACCGAAATGGCGCGCTGAAGCAAACTAATGGAAACGACTAGATGGTCCTCATCTTTGACCCGCAAGAAAATCCCTTCCGCACCCGCTAATGGACCAGCTTGAAGCCGGATTCGCTGACCCACTCTCAAGAATGGCCAAGGCTGAACCGGACGTCCTGCCAGCGCGACTGTCCGGAGGGAAGCTATTTCATTCTCATCCACGGGCTCCGCCCTGTTTCCCCGCTGCACAACTCCTACAACACCTGGGGTCATGAGAATCGGGAGGCGCTTGTTGGAGTCGAATTGGCAAAAAACGTATCCCGGAAACAGAGGCACTTCAATCTCAGCGATCCGATCGACGCGCTTGCGCTTTGTCCGATAAGCAGGGGAAAAAACGCTGTAACCCTTGACTCTCAAACTGTTTTCGACGATTTTTTCGTGTCGCGATCGAACGTGCAAAGCGTACCAAAGGCCAACACCAAGATCCGGCTCAACGTGGAAACAGGGAATAACCGCTCTTCCCAGATTGTCCTGACCCGATGGACAAACTCTCTCCGACCACACTCCCACGCCGCCCCCTATCGCTTTGTTCGCCGATGAATGCGAGACTGCCACTGCGCCACGATCTATTTCGGAGTCACCCAGTCCAAGCATTTTACCCCAGCGGGACAGCCCAGATTCCTTCTCTTTACAGAGAGGTCAGAAGTCGTTAGGGGAATATAATAGGTGTGTTTCCGATCGTCAAATGTCTGTGCGGTATAGACTTCGCAGGACCGGCAGTCAGGACCCCAACCTTCCGAGCCTGAGGTTAAGTGTCTTCATGGCAAGGAACGCACTTTCGGTTTTCTTCTGAATCTTGGCGCGAGTGGCTGCGAGAGTGCTTACGTTGAACTCCCAGGTTCATCGCGTCCGCACGATTGACATCGCCAGCTATCACGGCGCAGCACTTGCTGGTTCAAGTCTTAGAAACGCGACCGAGTCGCAACGGCTTCGCACTAAGTCGAGGCGTCTGCATCGGCGTTTCTCCGTTACTGTTTCTAGAAAGATCTGCTTCTGATCATCGCTTAGAAATCCGAGGAAGTGAAAACCGGAGCGTTATCCGTTAGGAGGCCTCGCTCTAACGGAGTCTCGGTCGTGCACTGGATCGCCTCGAGTGCTTGCACCAACTCATCCAGGAGAAAACGGTACCACCTACGGTTGTGTGCTTTTGACAGAGGTTCAAGAATGCAGCGCTTGCACGCGTGGCGCAAGGACTTAAAACGGGATTGCCTAGGAAAGGTATTTTTAAGTTGCTCCTGAAAATTGGGGAGGAGATGTTAAAATTCGCCTATTCTTTAGACCGACTAGGTTTCACTGAGTCAAGAACGCACCTGAATTGATTTCTTTAGGACCAATTGATGGATTTGCAGTCAATGCGCAACGGCTCCGGCGGATCAGAAACGTTACAACCGGTCGAACTTCTACCCCCTGAAAAAAGTTACGACGATCTGTACCCCCATGTTTCCGAGGAAACGAGTCAACTCCTGCACTATTGGAGGATTGTGCAGAAGCGAAAATGG
>Ga0126381_100000556_pt1 | contig 40700 bp, 37 predicted proteins | sample PanSoiMetPlot_28_FD_96465 | JGI IMG/M metagenome (GOLD analysis project Ga0126381, IMG submission 96465) | Tropical forest soil microbial communities from Panama - MetaG Plot_28 | ecosystem: Environmental > Terrestrial > Soil > Tropical forest > Bulk soil | place: Panama | collected 2016-02-17 | reverse complement strand
GAATCGAGCCATTGCAACCATGACTTTATGTGCTTCACGAGCCTTGTCCTCCGTCAGACCTACCTGAGCGTACTCAGGATCGGTAAAGCTGCCGATCGGACTCACCTGGTCGCCGACCGTCATTGCCGCACCCTTTACCGCGTTGGTTGCCGCCACGAACCCATCTTGTATCGCTTGTGGAACCAGCATTAAGCGTCCCGTGATGTCCCCGGCTGCGAAAATGTGCGGCACGGAAGTCTGGAGATAATCATCCACCCGGATATAACCTCGATGGTCCGTTTCCACGGCTGCATTCTGGAGTTTCAGGCTGGCGCCATCGGCCGTCCAGCCGACTGCCACGACCGCAAGCGCAGCCTCGGCGCTGTCACTTTTGCCATCCTTTGTGAAAACCATTCGCACCCCATCAACCGTCTTTTCAAAACGTTCGATAACGCCGAAGTTCTCACGAACGACAACACCCGCCTTGCGGAAAGCATCGGCGACTGCGGCAGAAACGTCTTTATCTTCGGTATGCAGGATGCGCGGACCCGCCTGGAAGAGCTGGACCTGAGAGCCGAAAGCATTGAAAATCGAGGCGACCTGCACGCCTGTCGCACCTGCGCCGATCACCAGCATAGAGGAAGGTATCGCGGTAAGCTTCCAGGCATCGCTGTGAGTGCCGGTGAACTCGAAACCGGGAACTGAAAGTTTTCGACTAATACCTCCGGCACACAGGATGATTTTGTCGGCATGAAAGCGGTGACCGCGCTCAGTCTCGACTGTGTGTGAATCGACCAAGCTTGCGCGTCCGCACTTTTCGTAAATTGTCGCGCCGGCGCGTTCGACTTGCTCGCGGAAAGCAGAGTGCTTGCGCACGTCGCTAACAACCTCCCCTACACGAGCCAGCAAGCGAGGATAGTCAAGTACGGGCTCGCTCACGGCGATGCCATACTGGCCTAGCTGACGAGCTTCCCGGATCAGTCTGGCGGCGTGCGCAAGAGTTCGTACTGGAACTGGTCCGTCATTCGCCGCCATGCCGCAGAAGTCGTCGCGAGCGATTAGTGCCGTACGCGCGCCCAGGTCTGCCGCTCGCAATGCAGCGACCACCCCCGCCGGCCCCGCGCCGATAACAACTACGTCCGTCATTTCTCAGGTCCTCCTGCAGGAAGGCCGCGAACCGCAATAAAGTACGCGATGACAGAATGATTGCAAGGACGAGGACATTTAGCGGCCGAGTACAAAATCGGGAAAAACAAAGTTAAAACCGAAACGAACCGTGTACATAGGTGTAATCCCGGCAAATTGCCGATATGCCATCCATTCGCCGGAGGTCCACGTATCCAGCATCTGCCCTTTGAAATTCCACACCTTGCCGAACCCCAGGCTGATTGGAATCGTGGTCGGGCTGTTACGCCGCCAATTGACGGTCCAGATTGAATCCGTTGATTTCACATACCAGCCCGCACCCAGGCGATAAGAGAATCCTGGTTGAAACAGCATCGCGCTTTGCGGCTTTGCTCCCGGCTGTGTGTACGCAAACGAAATTGGATCTTGTAAGAGAAATCCAACCCAGAGATTCGGCACGCCGGCAAATGCGCCAGCCGCGGCAGGACCGACCCGCCAGGCATTTGCCCCCGCCCTTGGGTCGCTGGCGGTGGGAAAAACCCACGTCGTCCCGATAGCCCATCGCACCTTGATGCGATCCAGGTTAGGCCATTGCGATTGAAACAGGTCGTATAATTGTGTGTCAGCGAGTTCTGTTATTGTATGGCTGCCGGGGCCTGTGGCCACTGTACTCAGCTTAAACGTCAGCCTGACAATCTGTTCCACTGGAAAGAAGGAAAGTCGTACGACGGGGATGATAGGCTGGAGCAAAGCATTATTGGTTTGTGCGCTGGTCTGGAAATTCCCAGATGTGTAGAAGTCCAGAAATCGTACCTGGGTTAGCATCGCAGTTGGATCGTTTACCTCTTCCGCCAATTCATCTTCTTCCGCCTTCAGGCTCAATTTGTTAGCGGCGGAGGACTGCCCTTGAGCTGGCGTCTCCCAAACAAGGGTGATGAGGACGGCGCATGTCCACAGCGCCACCAGGCATTTCCGCAGCCCTCTGGCCAATACGATCGAAGAGAGCAGGAGGCATCCACCATCTTTTGAGCTGCGCGATATGCTCATGTGCCAGGATTGGCCAGCCAGCGCAGAGCGCGCAGCCCGGGGATGAAGCAATATTCGCCGCCCCGAGTCACGACGAAGCGCGGCAGGCCCTGCAATCTGCGGCGCACAGGTCGCCGAGGGATGGTGAATGAACCGCTACCGTCATGTGCTGCACTAATAGGGTCCTTGTCGGCTGAAGCGCCGATGAAGACGCCGTCATTCACCCACTCAGTTTGGACGAACTCGAATTGCCGCTTCAGGTGAGATCCGATGAAGACAAACATAATGCCGCGGTCGGCGCCGTCGTCTTCCAGAACTCCTTCCGGCAGTGGCGGACCATAAGCGGTTCCGCGACGAATCATTCGATGCAATCTGACGGCGCCAGCCACGGACGCGTCTCGTGGATTCGCGCGCCGAATATGCGATCCAGCAGGCGTCTTTAGTCCCACTGGATCGTCTGCGTAGGCGAAGTTGTTGTTGCGCGCCGCATCGGGACCAAGGAGCGGATCGTCGCGTTCTGGCGAAAGAGCCAGTGGCGCACCGCTTCGCCACCGTCCCATCATCTTCGCGGCCAGCAGTTCTTCTTGCTGCGGGGTCGATGAATTAGTCCTAAGGAACTGCCGAAATAGTACAACGCGTTGATGCAGCTTGCGAAAAGCTGCATAGCTGCCGTTGCGGCCTAACACATCGGGCTTTGGCATCGGCGGCAATCCCCCCGTCTCGTCACGGTATCCGAGAACGAACTCGCCTGCCTTGAACGGTGGTTCGCCGGGATTTGAGCCCGGAATTCCGCTCCCCTCCACCGCCGGATGGCTGATACCGTCCTTGAACCCGAAGGGCTCCTTCTCGGTCGGGAGTACGTGGCACTCCTGGTGCCAGATCTCCTGTATCCCACGCAGTTGCTCATAAGCCTCACGGCCGCGTTCGAGTGCACGCTCAAGGCGCTGGGCGTCGGGCGCGAGGGCGGTGACGACGACGTGAACATCGGGGGTTCCAAGGGGCTTCTCCCAGTTTTCGGGGCTGCTCTCACCTACATCCCCCAGGCTTCCTGCCCGCGCTGCCATTCCCTGTTGGAACTCCGGCGCGAAGCTATCGAGAGAAGTTTTTGGCACCCCCAGTGCTCTGAGGCCCTGAAACGTAAGGGCCACACTAACCCAAGCCTCGCCAGAGGGGCTGGTCCGATGGGCCGCAGAGGCCACCGCCGTACTCGCTCTCAGCATCAACTCGCGTCCTGCCCCTTGATCATCGATACGGAGCAATACGAAGGTTGCGGCATATGGTGAGGGCCGGGGGCTCAAAACTCCGCTTTGGATATCATCCAGCTCAAGCGTTACTGCTGTTTCCTCTGCCATAGACCTGCCTCTCTTCTGACGAGCTTCACTTGGCCAAAGCGATGTTCTTCCAGAACTGCTTCAAGCTCTCCGTTCCTCCAAACAGAGTGCTGAAGACAGTGGAATCAGCCACGAGCACCTCACCAGCCAGCTTTCCGTGTGGGGGCAGCCAAACTAATGAATTAAACTCGCGATTTCCCGCTTCCGTGAATGGATGCGGCCTGGTCAAATCGATCGGCTGTGTGGCCAGAACGTGAGCCTCGCTGGTGTTTTCGGTAGTCAACGTATAATGCGGCAAATGCATGTGGAAAGTGAAGGTGGTGACTCCAGTGAGAAAGCCGCGCCGATCCAGGTCTTTCTTTATCGTCAAAGGACCGATCTGGTTTGTACCTTTGACTGTTGCAGGGCGGAGACCGTAGCGATTTTCCACTGGAATTCCCAGACCCTTCATCAGTAAACGAGTATATTTCCCAAAACGCTGCTGGCGTGGCACGAGAGCATCGCCATGGTGGCGATACTCCATATCCCGCACCTTCAAGTCATCCGAGGATCCGACATCGTGATGCGGTCCAATGGCCAGGCAAGTCCCATCGCGCGTGAGAAACTGTCGAACCGCCTCTATCTCTTCTTCGCTCGGTTCCTGTTCCGTGCCCAGGCTGTCCAGCCCCCACAGCATCAGCGTATCCGTGTCTGCGAGCACGCGCTCGTCCAGCGGCAACTTGTATCCAGCCTGGTCAACCCTCTGGTACACAGGAACAACGTGCTCCGTGACCTCTGCTACGAGCTGCTGAAAGGGCAGCCATGCCCTGAAGAACAATTCAAGAGATCCGGCGATACCCTGTTGGAACATCAACGGGCTCGCGTAGTCGGGTGACTCAAACGCTGGCCATCCCACTCTACGAACCTCGGTCATGCTTGAAAACCGATTATCCAACTGCGTCAGGTCCCTGTTGCCTTCCGCCGGATAACTCCACGTGATGTAGATGCTGAAGCGTCGCCTGCCTGAGGTATACTTCCGGGCAACGTGAACCTGGTTGTACGTTCGTCCGAGTTGCTTCGAGGTACTCATTTGGGTGCCCTTCGCCCTTCAAAAATGAGACGAGCAATTGCGCTGGCCCGTGTAAGAGAAACCTACTGCATCTGATCCAGCATGTCCGAAAGCGCTTGTTTTACTTTTACGGCCTTGACGACTTCTACACCGGTGGTGCCCGGATACTCTGCGTATTCCATGAATGACGGAGCCTGATGCTCCCGGGCGAACTTGGCAAAGGCGGCGGGGTTCTCTCTCCAGTCTGCGGGAAATCCTTCCAGCTGCTCGAAAACAGTCGTGATTCCAGATTGCTTAAACAGCATCACTGCATCATCGACATATTTGTCGAAATCAGTATCGAATATACCAATATACATGAATCGCGTATCGTTATCGAACAGCACCCACCGCAGGTAGTGAAGTCTTAACGGTGCCAGTATCTGAGGATTTTCCTGTACGGCCTTTTCAATTGAAGCCGCGTATCCCCGGATTGTTGGCGCGCAGCCCGGCTTGACCCTTGCGATGAGCGTGAATCCATTCGCCGGCGTCTTGGGCATTACCGATCCGAATTTTCCTTTTTCAGCTGTTTCGCTCTTCCTTGGCAACGCTGCTGCTTCGGGCTTCATCAGAACCTCCTTCTGTCTAAAGCGACGTTTCTCCTACAAGGTCCAGCGCAGTTTTTGGAAATTTCTTTTCACAATCGGCGATACCTGGCCCCGTAAGCATTCATTTCGGGGCCTTCAGCTAAAGGCCGTTAGTGAAGCTGAACCCTCATGCTCCCATGACACGCAGTCGACCGGAGCTGGTATTACGATTGTGCCTTAGCGATCGCGTCCACGTGTAGGCCCTTTAGCTCTAATCGGCACCAGCCAACCCCGCGAGCTGTAGCGTGCCAGCATTCCGACAGGGTCGGTGATAAAACGCGCCCGAACCTCCGACTGGATTCTGCTGGCCAAAAGCACGGTATCCGCTATACCAGGGTCCAGAAGCCGGCTTCGGTTCTCCACGAATTCGGTCTGTACGCTGTGGGAAAGCTCTGTTCGCCATGAACGCTCAGCGGCGCCTGCTCTCGGTAGCCCGTCATGAACGGCGATCACATCGATGCCCCCATCCGCATCCACAAGCGTAGTAGTGATCGTCATTTGCCGCCCAACGCAGGGTTCGCGGTTTCGAACTCGTTTACCTCAACCACCCCTTCGTTTGGCATCAGCCTAACCCAGCGGCCGTAGCAGGTATCAGTTCTTGCTGTCGTCTTGCCTGTTCCGGTAACCTCGTCGTACATCAGCGTGATCCGGAACGACACCACCTTCGCGGCCCGCTTCCAAGACTAATTAGCCGCAATCAACGCCGCCTGATCGGCCTATCTATAGCTCCAGCTAACCTCGTATCTCTCGCCGCGCTTCACAGAGGCCAATTGGAATCCCATAATTGTAGAATCCGCTGATCGATAGTCTTGTATAGGCTCTACTTGCTCAACTCTTTCCGGCACTTCATTCAACACCCGGGTAACGGTCCACGAATTATAAGCTCTGTCTTTTGGCATCAATATCCACATGGCAAGTTCGGCCGTGTCGGTGAGAATCTCGAAACCCAAGTGACTGTCTCCGATTGTGTCTCTTTGTAGATCCACTCCAGGAGACTCGTCAAAGGCGCTTATCGATTCGATATGTCCTTGCGGCACGTGCGAAAAATCGTAAGTTACTCCCCAGGAGCAGATCTTTGTACCGTTCGGACCGGGGATATCAGGAGTTTTCACCAGTGTCGCTCTCAACTTCTGCGACGGAAAACGCACCTGCACATCTCCACTGGCCATTAGTTTAACAAAGAAGATATCGTTTTCTTCCGATTCTTTCAAAACCCTGGCACCTCGAAAATACTGCACCACGGATTTTGTAGCGTCTTTCGGATCCCATAGCCGCAAGTCAATGATGCGGGTCTCTTCGACGACTTTGAAGCCAACGTTGGTGAAGCTATTAAAGTTAGATCGCGTTTCAGCAATCGCTCCGGAGCCCGGGGGCCACATGACAGCCGGCTCAGCCAGGATCCGCTCAATTTGCGCCATGTCCTTGTTGCCTTGGTAAAGCCAACTTATGAGCAGCTGCGCGCGCGTTGCATTTTTTGGTAGTACTTGAAAGCTGCCCTTGGCAACAAGATGAGAATTGCGAGGACAAGGGGCAAGTAAAGGTAAGAAGTCCAATCACGCAGGTCGAAGAGCGACCTCCAGATGCGGCGAAGAGCTGAGGCCTGAAGAGTTCGCGCCTCAAGAGTGGGAGCGGTAGGAGCCCGGACATGAGCTTTTGCGGGTGCTGGCGCAGCGAGCGCTCGTGCCGCTCCATTAGTCGTCGAAACAGGATCCCAAGGGGGATCGCGAGGCAAGTCGCAACCAAACAGATCAGGGTGGCTTTGGCATGCTTTGCGGCCTACACAATAGCCGTGCCGCACCAGCCCGCTGATTTCAAGCAGTGAAAAACGATCGAGGTCTGTGCGGATGTTGGCCATCTGCCGCTGGACTTCCGGATGCATCGCCGTCGGATCCTGCCTCGGCTCGACCACTTCAGTAATTGGAGCGAAGACGAATCCAGGCGCGTTTTGAAAAGTCTCATGTTCCAGCTGCCATACCCGATCCATCAGGATATCACTCGCACGCAAAGCAGTTCTGATGATTCCTCCCGCGCGTCTGCCGCCGGTCACCGCAATAGGTTTGCCTACGTCGCTGACAATCACGCCATCGAGCCCCCCACTGAGTCTGCGGAAGCAGGCATGCCCCGTGGTCGCTTGAAATGCGGCCTCGAGCATTTGTCGGTTGAGCCACAGTTGATCAGCGGCGTTCAGAAGGCGGCCTTCCGCATGAACCGCGTGGAGCAAGGCTCCCGCAGCTGGATCCACGGGCTTTAGATGAGCGAAGACCGGCTCGTGATAAAATTGGTAATGACCCATTACAACCGATAGGCTCGACAATATTCGAGCTTGTCGGTCTCCCGTGCCAGTGCCTGTCGCTGATGATAGATCGCTTGGAATTGCGGTACTGGCGACTACATTCACACCCGGTCCGCGTCCAGATGCGACCAACACCTCGGCGAGTTGGCGAAGCGGCGTTTCCTCGCTGGTTTGGGCGGCATCCACCAAAACCTGAGCGAGGCGGCGAAGCGGCGTTTCCACAGTAGACTCGCTGGCCTCGTGAAGGGCTCGCCAGACCGACGGAAGATCGAAGAAGTCATCAGCGGATAAGGGATTCTCAGCTAAAAGCGACCGTTCCAGGCAGCGAAACATGCGAATACCAAGATTGTCGAAAACGCCTCCATCGGTGTAGCTTGCCGGCCGAACTCGCCGACGCTTGCCCCCACGTCGGTTCCGGTCAACTCAAGCGGCGGGAAGAATCCGGGAAACGCAGAGGAGGCGGTGACGGCCATTGGCACGGTCGCCAACCCAATAGGGATGCGGTCAATGCGAAACGTGTTTCCTGGTGCGCGTCGCACCATAAGTAAGCCGTCCCGTGTGAATGAGCACAGACACCCCTCACTCAGGTTGGTGGCCAGGATGTGCAGTTGCGGTTTTTCAGGTAATTCGAACAGGCTGGTATCGCCATAGAGATATTTTTCATAATGGTGTTCCAACAGTCCTGTTCGCGTCAGCTGGCGATTGGGTACCCCGAAGAGTCTTAGCGGCCAACGGAACGGAATCGCAAGCGGAAAGCGACGGGTGATCCGATTTCGGACGTCGAGACGCACCAGGGATATAAGCTCGGATGCTGCCGCATCGAACTCATTTGGAGAGCCGTTGTAACGATCCCAGTTGAGCGCCAGATGTGCGGCGAAAATACTGCCGCCTGACACTGACGTGATATGCGTTACCTGAGATAATAGGTTAGCATCGCGCAGAAAGCGGGTAAGGCCGAGGTGATATAGAGTAGCCCGGAACCCACCTCCGGAGAGAGCAAGACCGATCCTGTTCATGAATGCTCCGATTTAGGGCCGCGTTTCCTTAGCTGACCTCCTTCTTGATATGCAGGAAGGCAGCGGTCTTGCCCGATTCAAGAACCGTTCTCGCGTCCAGGACCCCGAAGATTTCAATCAATTTTGCAACCGTTGCAGTCCATCCCGTCTGGTGACTTGCTCCGAGTCCTGCGCCGTTATCGCCGTGGAAGTACTCATAAAAGAGAATGTAGTCGCGCCAGTACGGATCTCTCTGGAATTTCTCGGTTCCTCCGTACACGGGCCGACGGCCATGCTCATCCCGAAGAAATATTCGAATGAGCCGATCCGCGATCTCCTTGCTCACCTCGAACAGGTTCATCAGTTTGCCCGAACCTGTCGGACATTCAACTTTGAAATCGTCTCCGTAGTAAGCGTAAAAGGCCAGGAGACCCCAAATGAGAAGAACGTTAACTGGCATCCAGACCGGCCCCCGCCAATTGGAATTGCCACCAAACATGCCGGTGTTGGACTCAGCCGGGAGATAACTCACCCGGTACTCCTGTCCTCCGGCGTTGAAGACGTAGGGATTTTTTTCATGAAATTTTGAAATTGAGCGGATACCGTATGGGCTCAAGAACTCGTTCTCATCGAGCATCTTTGAGAGTATGCGCCGCAGCCGATCGGGATTGACCAGAGCCAGAAGCGTACGCTCGTGGGCTCCTAAATGATCGGCGCCCAATGGGTGGATGGTTTCCAGCAGGTCAGGCATCTGCCGAGTGCGAGCCAGTACCATTTCTGTAGCCCGCGGGGCGTATTCCCGCTGCCATTTTTCAATCACCGTGGACGCACAGATGGGCAAGAGACCCACCATTGATCGCACCTTGAGCCGGGTGGCGTTGCCGTCGGGCAGCCGCAACAGATCGTAGTAGAAGCCATCCTCGTCGTCCCACATACCGTCTGGACCAAGTTTGTTCATTGCCGCAGCTATGTACAGAAAATGCTCTGCAAACTTGAACACCATATCTTCATACGAGCGATCGTAAACGGCCAGTTCCCCCGCCATCTCCAGCATTGTCTGTGTAAAGACGGCCATCCACGCCGTACCGTCCGCCTGTTCAAGATAGCCTCCTGTCGGCAACGGAGCACTGCGGTCGAACACGCCGATGTTGTCGAGACCAAGGAACCCGCCCTCGAACACATTTTCGCCGAATCGGTCCTTGCGGTTCACCCACCAGGTGAAGTTCAGCAACAGTTTGTTGAAGGCGGACTTGAGGAACTCAACGTCCGATTTTCGGTGCAACGCCTGCTCAGTTCGATAGAGGAAAAGGGTCGCCACTGCGTGGACCGGTGGGTTAACATCGCTGAAGTTCCACTCATACGCAGGCATCTGCCCACTGGGATGGAGATAGAATCCGGGCAGCATCAGTAACATCTGGTCCTTGGCGAAGTCGGGATCCACTATCGCGATGGGAATCGTGTGGAACGCCAGGTCCCAGGCGGCGTACCAAGGATACTCCCACTTATCAGGCATAGAGATGATATCGTCGTTGATCATGTGGAACCAGTTTCGGTTCCGGAAGTCGCGCCTCCCGCGGTGCAGGGGATGGGCGTGATGCTCATTGAGCCAGGAATGACCGTCCCAATAGTAGTACTGCTTGGACCACAGCAGACTGGCGAGGGCCTGACGCATCACGTTCGCAGCATCCGGCGATACGGACCGTGGGATCACTGATTCATAGAAATCATCCGCCTCGTGAACGCGGTCAGCCAAAGTTTTGTCGAAAGAATCCCCAAATGGCAAGGCACGCAGCTTCTTCGGCGCGTCGGCGGTCTGAGCCGTCAGCCTTAGCCGCACGGTAGCGGCCTGGCCCGGATCGACATTCATTCGATAGTATGCCGCCACCTTGGTCCCCTGACGTTCCGGGTTGACCGCTTCTTTCCGGCCATGGACCACGTAGTCGTTGATGCCATCCTTCAAATACGCGCCGACGTCCGGATAGTCGAGGTGAAGCTTAGCGTGATTAGTTGAGTTCTCTGTGAAAAGCAGCGGCACATCGCCGGCGCAGTAAAGATGGTATGTTCCCAAGACCGCATGCGTGGCACAAATTGTCGTCGAGCCCGCCGGTCCATCGATCTGTTTGAGCAGCGGTTTCGGGGAGGGTCTCGCGATCCACGGGGCCCAGTCGTTGCGAAACCACAGAGTCGGGAGCAGGTGCAACTCGGCCGGGTCGGGACCGCGGTTGTATGCAGTTATCTTGATCAGGATGTCCTCGGGGTTTTCTTTTGCATATTCAACGAACAGGTCGAAGTACCGATCGCCTTCAAATACTCCTGTGTCGATCAACTCGTACTCGAATTGATCTCGATTCCGCCTCCGGTTGGTCTCCACCAGATCATCGTAAGGGTAAGCCGCCTGAGGGTACTTGTAGAGGTATTTCATGTAGGAGTGGCTGGGCGTTGAATCGAGATAGAAATAATACTCCTTGACGTCCTCGCCGTGGTTGCCTTCATTGTTTGTAAGACCAAAAAGGCGCTGCTTGAGAATAGGGTCTTTGCCATTCCACAGCTCCAGAGCGAAACAGAGGTGCTGCTTATCATCGGAAAATCCGGCCAACCCATCCTCGCCCCAGCGATACGCACGCGAGCGTGCATGATCGTGGGTGAAGAAATTCCAAGCATCGCCGTCCTGGCTATAGTCTTCACGGACCGTACCCCACTGACGCTCCGACAGATACGGCCCCCACTTCCGCCATGGAGCTTTCCCCTCGCCGGCCTCATTCAATCTGCTCGATTCTGCATTGCTTTTGCGTGATTGCATTTACGCTGAAATTTCCATTTTGAAATCTAAGCGCAGACTCGCACGGCCCACAGGTCCTTTGCAAACGCAAGGAGGAGCGGCTCTTGAGCGCAGACGCGTACTTCCCGGCGTTGCTTTGACCAGTTCCGGCCGCCTTCGCACCGTAAAAACCGAACCATAGGGTTTTCCGACCATATTCTCAGAGACCTGTAACTTTCCCTTTCCGCCGCGTCACCAAGCGTGCTTCGTCCTGATCAACCTATCCCGCAGGCGACGTCAGCCGCTCCACCCTACCCAGCACCAAAACGCAAAGTCTTGGGATAGGTCGGCGTGTTGACATCGTCATAGCTCGTCAGGAGATCCATGCCCGACTGCCGCACCAGGTCGTCAGCGGCAACTGCGTCTTCTTTCAGTGCGCTCCACCCCCATTTTTGCTTCGGCTCCACACTGCCAATAATCCAGCCAGGGACGAGCAGCCTCTCTCGCCGGGGTGCTCCTGCTCTACGCGCTTGCCGCAACTGCTCCTGTGGAAACGATGTCCATCGACACGACCATCGACAGGGGCCTCGCCCTGTTGTGGGGCCGCCATCTGGAAATCGAGTGGACCGCACGTAACGAGCCCAATGCACTATCGCCGCTTTCGTCTCATGGCCATGACGTCATCGCCGGGAACTCCAAGCCATGCGCCTTACTCGTCGAAGCGCTGCGACACAATGACTAATGTCAGCGCAAGAGACGATATCTCGGGATTCCGAAAGGCGGTCGAGACTCGTTGCTGGAACTACCATCACCGCGAGCGGCACCGTCATTAAGTTACGGTCTCCGTTGGGCACAGATGTGTTTGGGGCGATTTGTCTCAGGTCGGTGAAAATTCCGCGTCCGCTTATCGATGCCAGAACATCACGGAATGCGAGCGCTTCCAATCCAGCGGGAATATATGACAGCCGGATTCGGCAAAATCTGGTGACTGGCTTGGCATCAAATGGCGGATCGGTCCTCTACGAGCGATGTGCCCCGAGACGCTCAGGCGCTACGCAAAGGAAGCCGCTTTCGAGGAAGGGAGATTCTTCCGATCGAGAACCTCTTTTTTATATTTTAGAGGACGCGCGAGCGGCGCTGATGCTTACTCTTTCCCCACAACTTCACCATGGCGCAGCGCACTGCCTCTGTGCGCAAACCTCAAACGCCGTCGACCGCTACGTTTCAGGGGAAATCCAACACTCTCCATGCGGTTCGCTGCTTGGTTTTACTGCGTTTCCCAAGCACGAGTGCCGTATGGCTTTAGAAGCCAGTAACGTCGGCCTCCAGATCAAAAGTGATTCCCGTATTTACCAACGATGGGGAGGTTTGGCCCGTTACAACTGCTATGTTAGAGGCATGGGGAATATACCACGATCCTAGCGATATTTTTGTACCGGTATCAGCCACAAAGGTTTTTGACTGAGGAGATCCACCGCCTTCGCTGTTCAGTGCGACGCTACCTTCGACGCGTGTGCCCGGCGGGGCAGTCAACGTCAGGTAGATGTCCACATGGAAACCAAAAGGACCTGGAGGCGAAAAATTCTCCGTCGCGTGGTAGTAACCATGGTCGTCAGTTTGAATGCTTAGGGTTTTGGTCATGATTTCGCTCCTGAGTGGCAATCCACAACTTTTTCGAACAGCATGTCTTGGAGGCTCCGTGAAAGCCGGGCCACCAGCATTTCGAATTGAAGAGATTTCCTGGCCTCAATTAAACCGGAATTTCCGTCTCGACCGCGAGGGCTATATGACTCATTACCCATAACCGGATAGCGCGACTTTCTTATTATCAGATCAAGTAACAAGTTGTACAGTTGGCGCCGTAAATTGCCGCTATTGGTCGAGCGTGATCCGCGGCTCGACCTCCAAGGTCGTCCGCCGTCAGCGCACACTCATTTCTTCAAAGAGCTCCCCACCAAGCCAGCGCCGCGGCGGCGGTGAGCATGGCTGGACCGGGATGGCGTAACAGCGATCGCGGGGAGTCGGCCATGCCTACCGCGAGCGCGGCAAAGCAGGTCAAAGCGGCGGCGGCGACCACGCCGAGCATACGGGCTGCAGTACCGTGGAAGACTGAGCCGGACAGCACGAGCGCGGCTCCGAAGGTGAGAAAGGCGATGGTTGTCATGTGCCAGGTGACGTGAATCATCGTCTTGGTCGCCCGAGGACCACCGAAGCGAGTCGAGGGTAGCATTCCCGGCGACAGTTTTCTCATTACGAAAACCTCGCCTCCGACTCCGTGGATGAGGCTGCCGAGGATAGCGATAGATCCGGCGATGATCTCTGGGATATTCACGCCGAGCCCCCTGCGATCCGAGCGACCTGTGGAGGAAGTCTGGCTGTGCGCCGGTGTTTCAGAGTGGAGTCGACTTCCATCCATACAGTAGTGTATAGAATATGCCCCAGCATCTGCTGCGCTGTCAAGTCTGTGCGCGGCGCGATACTGTGATCGGCGATGGCCGCCCCGACCCGCACGCCACGCAATACCTGGATCAAAGAGGGGCTGCGGGCGCTTGCAGCCGGCGGCCCTGACGCCGTCAGGATCGAGCCGCTCGCGAAAGCGCTGGGCGTCACCAGAGGCGGCTTCTATTGGCACTTCGACGACCGGCAGGCGCTGCTCGAGGAGATACTCGACTCGTGGGAGCGGGCAAGCGTCGATGAGGTGATCGAACGCATCGAGAACGGGGGCGGGGACGCCAGGGCCAAGCTGCGCCGGCTGTCCCGCCTCGCCGCCTCCAGCGAGGAGCCGCTGAGAATCGACCTCGCAGTCCGCGACTGGGCCAGGCGCGAGCAGACGGTCGCCGAACGACTCCGACGAGTAGACAACCGGCGAATGGATTACATGCGCTCGCTGTTTGGCGCCTTCTGCCAGGACGGCGACCAGGTCGAGGCGCGCTGCATGGCCTTCTACTCGCTGTGGATCGGCAACCACTTCATCGCCGCCGATCACGGCACCCGCAGGCGCGCGGACGTGGTGAAAGTGGTCCTCAGATGGCTCGAAGCCTAGAGGCTTCCGGCCATGGTTCCGCGTGGAAGCTTGCGCTTTAAGAACGGCCCATTTGCTGGGGACCGCGCAGTTTAACCCGCAGTTCCGCCGTCGAGATTGCCGGTAAGGTCGTAATGCTTACTGACCCGCGCGAACCGAGATCGATCGAAAGATGGGCAGCCGTCTCGTTATCGGGGGCTTCGACGATACTGATAAAGTCATAGGCGCCCAGCACCGCGTACTGACCCACTACCGTGCAACCAAAGGCGGCAATTTCCTTGTTGACCTCCTCAAGGCGATCGGGATTCTTGTGCAGCGTCTGGCGTCCCTCAGGCGTGAGAGTACTAAGTAAAATGTAAGTTGGCATCAGTCTTCCCTCCTATTCAACGAACGCCCGGCCAATCGATTGTGTCAAAGGAGCGCAGAATCTTCCGGCCATGGGCTCCCGACTCGGCTCGTTGCACCTGGATCGCACGTCGGCCCCGCCCGGTATGCCCCCGTGGCTCACACGCCCTGTTGACAGTGGCGGCGTGCGAGAACGATCAGGCTGCGTGGCCTTCTCGCTTGCGGCCTGGAGGCTTGTCCGCACCGCGGATGCCAGGATTGCGAGGCTCCACGTTGGCACTCGACACGGGAGCTGAAACTCCATGTTCAAATTCAACTACGAAAAATGGCTTGCCCGCTTCCAGCACGATGTCGGCTACCACTGCGGGCAACCAGCACCCATCCCAAACCCACACCGGGTCATATCCCTTAATAGACGCCTGCGACGGATCCATCTTGTCCTCCGTACCTGAAAGGACAGCAGGCAAGAACTTCTGGCAGGTTGCTGTAACGATAGCGCAGCAGCGCCCGAAATCCAAGCTACGCTTTTTACACGCGGGTGCGTCGGCTACAGATGGGTCTAAGCGATTGCTGTGATATGGCTCTTCCTTTGCTAACTGGAAGCCTGCCCCACATGAATCGCCCGTGTGTCCTGACTAGTCAATCCCTGTCGTCGGCCAGCAGGTTAGCAAGCTTCTGGCAATGGGCATTGACGCCCGCCGCGGCAGCCGCTGAAAAATCCGCCCAAGGGGACAAGTCGGATCGGACCGCCGTTTTTATCCACTCGCGGAAAGAATCGGATCCTGGGCGGTGCGGCCCCGCACTCCCCACTTTCACCGCATACTCGGCGGGCTTATCCGCCTCGTTGTACATCCGAAGAGAAGCGGCCTCGAGATTCTCATCGAGCAAGATCACGGCGCCGCCAAAGAGCGCTTGTGGCGCAGCCCTGTCTACCACCCATCCGCCGCTGTTATACAGGCGGACGTTCGGTGTAATGAACTCTTCGATGGCGATATCCTCTTCGAACGGCTTGTGGGTATGGCCGAATACGAAGGTCACCTCTTCGGGGCGAGACCCGTCCGGCATTTCTTCCTCAAGGCATGTTCGCAGGGGCCCCTGAAGATAGCGGCGAAGCCCCGCGCCATCGTCGGCGAGCACTTTTTCCGGCCTGGCCCGTTCCAGCCTTCCTGCAACGGCGGATTTGACAACGCATTCGATAAGCCGGTCGAAGCGCTTGATGCGTGCGCTGCCGTAAACCTCAAGCAGACTTCTGACTGCCTGACCCACGAGGTCGCCGAATCTTGCCGCGTCCTGCATCTTCTCGTAAACCAGGCCTACATCCTGCCCCACCAATCCGGACCGTCCGAGCATCGACCAGAAGAAGTCTATCCAGGCGAAGTTCTCCTGTTCCCAGCGGTCGATACTGCTCCGGCCCGGCGGTCTGTTAAACATCGCGTCGGCCACCGTGGTCATCATCAGGTACACTTCTTCGGTGAAATGCCCGTGGCTGAAGACGACGAGCTTGCCTCCCTTGTACAGCGCCATGTTCGGGTATCTGGTTATTACCTTGACGTCCTCCAGCCCGGGGCATCGCCGTATCACTGCATTAGCGAAGGCCGACTCGATGTCGCGACCTCCGAGCATCTCGGTAGTGTGCCACGGCGCCTCAATAGCGGTGTCGGCGGGGACTTGCTGCAGATAGAGCGAATACTGAATCTCGCGCGCCGACTCCCACAGATGATGGTCGTGGTTGCCCGGGATGAAGAAGATCCTCGGGTCGAACAGTCGCGCCTCCGGCTGCGGCGGCATTGTCAACTCGACAAACCGCTGAAACGCCATCGCCGCGAAATTGTCGGGACGCAGGGCAAATTCGAAGATGTCGCCGTTGAGAACGAGCGTTGGTCGCGCACCGCCGGTATTGCGCGATATCAAGGCGCGCAGACACTCGACAAACCGGAGCAGGACCTCGCTGGGCCGGTAGGGGTCGACTTCGCCGGTACCGCTGCCCAGGTTGGTAAGGAGGCTGTTGTCCGCTCCAAAATGCGTATCGGAGATACAGACGTAGTGAATATCCGGCATCGATCTTCCTCGCTGCCAGCCTGCCAAGCCTTTGTCTACCAATAGCGACAAGCCCGGCCGCCGAATCCGGATTCGCATCCGTCCATTTGTCGCGCCGCCACGTCGCCATCCTGGGCAATGGGCGGCAGATTTTCCGCGCGCCGCGATTCAGCTGCCGACTCTCAGGCCAGCTTTTCAACAGACTGTTCGAAAGTTCAAGGCCCATGTCAACGGAGTTGCCACGAGGATTCGCCGCGATACCGGCCTTGGCTTAGCAAATTCGCGACCGCCATCCCGTTTTTGATCCCACGCCCGCGAGCGGCTGATGCCGGTGGCGACGGATTCCTGCCCTCCATCCGGACCATCGAGCACCTTTCAAGATGAATTCAAGTTGCGTTCAAAGTCTTGCAACTTTTGACTGGCGCTAATCGGCGCCGGCGCATTAGCCGAGAAAGGAAAGTCGCACATGCCGGTAATACAAAAGATGAGGCGCACCTTGAGAGCCGCTGCCATGGCCCTTGGAGTATTGAGCGTGATCAATATCCCCGGGTTCGCGCCTGCCGCGTTCGCAGGACACGACCACGGCGCACCTGAAACCGCGACGCCTATTGAGCACGTGGTTGTAATCTTCCAGGAGAATGTCTCATTCGATCATTATTTTGGGACGTACCCTCTGGCTGCCAACTCCGACGGTTCCACCTTTAATCCAACCGACGGTACTCCGAGCGTCAACGGGCTGGGCACTCTGGTTGAAGGCGAGCCGGTAGGAGTGTTGCTCACTCACAATCCCAACGCCAACAACGCGGCGAACGGGACCAACGCCATCAATCCGTTCCGCCTCGGCCACCCGCAGGCCTCGACTTGCGATCAGGATCACAACTACGGAGACGAGCAGAAGGCGTTCGACCAGGGGCTTATGGATCTCTTCCCCAGCTCTGTCGGAGTGGGCGAAAGCGCCTTCTGCGATGCCTCCTTTTCGTACGGTAAGAGCAAGGGCCTGGTAATGGGCTATTTCGACGGCAATACCGTCACGGCTTTGTGGAACTACGCACAACATTTCGCGATCAATGACAATTCGTACGGAACCACCTTCGGTCCGTCGACCCCGGGCCTGCTTAACCTGGTTGCGGGCAACACCTATCCCGCGACGGCCAGTGGCGCCACACCCAAGGTGGTTATCAATTCTAATGGCCAAGGTACCCTGGTCGGCGATCTCGATCCGAGCGGCGACAAGTGTTCAGCCGGAGTCACTCTTCAGATGGGCGGAAAGAGTATCGGCGATCTGCTCAACGAGAAGGGAATCAGCTGGGGTTCTTTCATGGGCGGATTCGATTTGACCATTGTCAACCCGGATGGAAGCACTGGCTGCGCCCGGCAAAGTCCGGCGACTCCAGCTAACGCCGGCCCCACCGCAGATTACATTCCGCATCATGCCTTTTTCCAATATTGGGCAAGTACGTCGAACCCGAACCATACGCGCCCCAGTGTGCCGCCGGAACAGTACGGCACGGGCGCTGACACCGGGGCGAATCACGAATATGACATTCACGATTTCTTCGATGCGCTCCACGCGAACAATCTTCCGGCGGTCAGTTTTCTCAAGGCGCCTGCGAATATGGACGGCCACGCCGGTTACTCGGACCCGCTCCTGGAGCAGGAGTTTCTGGTCAACACGATCAACCAGATTCAAAAGTCGCGCTTTTGGAAGAGCACCGCGATTATCATCAATTGGGATGATTCCGACGGCTGGTATGATCACCAGATGAGCCCGCTAATCAACTCTTCGGCGGTGCTGAATACCGGCACACCCGCGGACGGAGACCAGCTCAACGCCGCCGGGAAATGCGGCAACGGCACACCGGTGACGGATGACGGGGGCAACGTCATCCAGGGACGATGCGGCTACGGTCCGCGAATCCCACTGGTGGCGGTGTCGCCGTTCGCAAGAGAAAACTTCGTTGACCATTCCTTGACCGACCAGGGCTCGATCACGAGGTTCATCGAAGACAACTGGGGCACCGGGCGGCTCGGCAACGGTTCTTCCGATGCTCTTGCTGGTAGTCTCGTCAATATGTTCGATTTCAGCAATCACGGTTTTGGCGAGCGCCGCCTGCTACTCGATCCGGCTACGGGCCAGCGCGATTGAGAGTAGCGCTACGTGGAGGACAAAAGAGGGCGGGCAATGCCGCGCGCCCTCTTTTCTCTGCAGCGACGCGGGATTGACTGACCGCGGCGACTTTATGAAGGCGCAGCAGGATTCTAAAGCTGACTGACCGCCACATAGAGATACCAGCCACCGATAACTTGGGTTCGCCGGCAGGCCATGGCGCGGGGAGCGTGTCAGGCCGACCTTCCTGACTTCAAAAAACTTTAGTAATGAGTACGTGTGGCGAGATGGCTGGCGCTGTTAGCGTTTTTTACTCTCAGCTCCTGTGCGGTCGTGAGCAACGATCGTGGCGACACGGCAGGGGGGCCCTCATCCCCCCAACAACAGCCGTCCATCCAAACCGTGCAGCCTGGTGATAGAGAGCTTACCTGTGAAGACCTGATGGCCCAGATGACGCAGATGGACCAGATCGCTTCTTATTCAACGAGCGGCGGCGCAAACACAGGCAGCTCTGTTACGAAGGCGGTCGTAGCGACGGCGGCCAGCCAAGCCATGGGGTTTATCCCGATTGTCGGTCCCGTTCTGGGCAGCGTGGCGGGAGCGGTTTCAGATGCGGTCGGGAACTCGAGTCAGCCGCAGATGCAACAGGAAAATACAATAACGCTCGCGCAGCAGCGCAAGCAGCATCTGTTAAACCTGTTTGACGAAAAGAAATGCTCTGCGCCATCTTCATCACCGCAACCATGAGGTCCATACCTGGATATTAAACGGGCTATTGATTAGAGATGGCATCAGTCAGGCGCGGTATCAAAGAAATACCGCGCCCTACTGAACTGGTTGCGATTGCTCCGGTCGATCCTATCGGATTAGATCTCTGCTTTTATTGCCAGACCCCGCTTTTATTACCAGACTCTTCAGTGACGATCCCCGCATACATCACCCATGATGGTGATGATGCTTATGCCGCTCGCCGCTCCATGCCCAGCCATTGGGTCCCTGCCGATTACTCGCGACCGTCAACGCCGAGCCAATACCAGCCGCCTGGCGCCGCATACCAGTGTCCCCGTTTCCCTTGATACCAATCATCGCCGTGCGTGCTTCTCCAGACCCAGGTATTACCGTGTCGCTGCCACATTCCCGGCTGCCCCTGATACCAGTCCGTAGCGCGGGCTCCCGGTATGCCCGGCGCCAGCATGAAGCAGCATACCAGGATCATAACGCTCAGAATTCGTGTTTTCATCGTTGTGTCTCCTACCTCCTACGCCTTGGCTGCCATGATGTTGTGCTGGAATTCGCTAAGTCTCGATCGGAAATTTCTTCCGGCATTGATGGCCCAACTGTGTTCCCTCCCATGATTCGACGTTGATTCTACACAATTCGAGTAGGATGCACCGTAAAAAAACTTGGTGGCATGCATCTCGCATCGCCAGCCTGGTTGAATTATTCAGACCACCGCGGAGTTTAAATGCATCCTGGATATGAGGTTGATCGATGTTACGGACCCACGCGTCACATGGCCACACTGACCGTCCGGCACGTGACGACCTATCGCTACGCCAAGCCGGTTGTTCTTGGCGAGCATCGCATGATGCTGCGGCCGCGCGATAGCCACAACCTGCGTATCCTCTCATCCCGGCTGGCGATCGCACCTCAACCGGCGGCCGTCAGGTGGCTCCACGACGTGTTCGAAAACTCGGTCGCCGTGGCGGCTTTCGCCGAGCCGGCCTCCGAACTCAAGATCGAAAGCGAAATCCAGATCGAACATTACGAAAGCACCGAAACTGACTGTCCGATCGAGGAATATGCCGTGACTTATCCCTTCAGCTATTCAGCCGGCGACGCGCCCGATCTGACGCGGTCCATCGAGCGCCATTATCCGGACCCAAATCACGAGGTGGACGGCTGGGCCAGGACGTTTCTCAACCGCAACGGTCCCACCAACACGCTGGCGATGCTCGAGGCGATGACCGGCTTTGTCCAGCGCGACGGCTTTACCTACGCTGCGCGAGTGGCCGAGGGCGTACAGAATCCGGTTGACACCTTGCACATGCGCTCGGGCAGTTGCCGCGACTTCGCCCTTCTTATGATCGAGGCATTGCGTTCGCTGGGCGCTTGGCCGCGCGCTTTGTGAGTGGATACCTCTACGTTCCAGGCGCCGACGGAGCGGCAAATGTGGGCGGCGGCGCCACGCATGCCTGGGTGCAGATCTATTTGCCAGCGTCGGGCTGGATCGAGTTCGACCCAACCAACGCAAAGGTGGGAAATCGAGATCTGATTCGCGTGGCGGTGGCACGGGACCCGGCGCAGGCGGTGCCGGTCTCAGGAACCTGGACCGGCGCGCCGGCTGATTTCCTTGGAATGACGGTGGACGTAAGCGTGAGTGCCGGCGCCGCAAAACCGATACAGAACAGTCCGCCGCCACCGGTCCATTGAGCCAGGCAGCGTTGGAATCGGTTACTTCACTCGCACGATGCCGACCCCGTTTTCGACCGCGACGCGGGTGCCGAATCGCTTGGAGCGTTCCACCGCGCGTTCCAGGACCTGCTGCGCCTCTTCGGTGTCGGGCTCCCATCGTGGCCGTCCCAGTTGCGAGCGCGGGCCCTTTGATATCTTGGTCAGCGGATAGACGCGTACCTCTTTGAGGTTGCGGCTTTCGTCATAGCTGACGGTATGTACCGCGCTCCCGCGAAAGTCCGTGTTGCGGAAGCTGGTCATCACGTTGGTCCCGTGCTCCTCGCCGCGGTCGCGCGCATCCAGAAAGTCGGCCGGAGTGCTTTCACCGGGGCGCAATCCCCAGCGCGCCATCATCTGGTTTGGTACCTGCCGCACCTGCTCATTTTGTATGAAGAATGCCGGCAGGCCGTGCAGAATCAGCTTGCCCTTGTAGATTTCGATCCCGCCGTGGCGGCATCCTGTGTTGACGTAGATATCGGCGCCGGCATCGATCGCGCCGTAGGCGAATATTTTGGTGTATTCCTCTTCCGTGGGACGCCGGGCCCCCTGGTCATGAAAAGCGACGACCACGAATTCCGCCTGGCGGCGCGCCTCCCGAATCCAGCGGTAATTGCGCTCGAGATCGACCTGGTATGGAGCGGTGCCGAAGTCGAACCGATCGGCCAGCGCGAACTTCCTACCCATGAAATGAAGTTCGGTCTCGCTGTCCTGCTCGCCGCCCAAGACCAAATCGCCGAGCAGCGCCTCATCGCGCCCGCCCCCACGCCGCCGGTTTGCCTTGGTCCGCTCCCATCCCAATTCCTCGCTGGCTCTGCGCAAAGCGTCGAGCGTGGCGCGGTCCACCAGCGTAACGGCATCGTAGCGAACCAGATTGACGCCGGGGCGGGACTTGAACAACGGCCCTTCGTCGGCGGCCATCACCGCGGCCGGCATCTGGTAGGGCAGGTCCATCCTTCCCCGCGGACCCCAGTCTGCTGCGGCGATGAGCGCCACCATTCCCTTCGGCGTCTCCAGATAGCCGGGCGCGGTGGCGGCGCTCAGGCTGGCCCCGATCCCCGCGTAACCCAGGCCTCCGGCCTTGAAGTACTTGATAGTCGTCAGGATACCGCTCTCGGCGAAATCGGCGGCGTGGTTGTTCGCGGCGTAAACCATCCGGATGCCCATCCACTTCACTTCTTCAACCGTATGCGGAGGGCATGCGAGGTAGGTCGCGCCGCGGCCGTTGCCGGCGACGTAGGCGGGGAAATCTTCGCCGTCCTGGATACACCCTTCAAGATTGGTGAAGCTGACGTCCGCGCTTCTGAGCAGCTCGACCACCTTAAGAAACTTTTCATCGCGGCAGACGGAAAATCTCTGCTGCGGCGCCAGGTTGCCCGTGAAGGCCATCACCATGCCCGGGTCGTTCGACATATTTCATCCCTCCCAATTGGCGGGCTCGGTGGGACACAATCGAAGGGGCGCCGTCGGATAAGAATAGCCGCCGTTAAATCAGGGCGAGTTGCAGCACCTTGTTGTCGCGTTTGAGGGTATCGTACCAGTCCACGTCGTCCGCGATCTGGGTGGAGTGCTCGGCGCCTTCTCCGGGAAACTTGCGCGTCACGTTCACGAACAACGTCTCCTGTCCGGGCGTCCCCCCCAGGTTGAACAGCGTGTGCCAGACGCCGCGCGCCACGTCGGCGGCCTGGCCGGGCTCAAAATAAAAGGCCGCTGTCCGGTCGTAGTCAAAATCGAGGCCTTCGCGGCCCGCGTCGCGATTGTGCGGCGGCGGCGCCACCATCAGGATCAGTGTGCCACGCACCGGAATAAATGCCTGGCGATAGGAGAAGTGCAGGTTCAATTGATGGACCTGCTCCATACGATGCTTGAGCGGCATCAGTTCGAGCGCCACCCTCCCCCCCTCGTCCACGTCGGGGAAAATCACGTGCTTGCCCCGCTCCATCGCCACCCCGTAGGGTTCGAAGGCTTCGGGCGTTAGAGGCTGGAGTTTAATCCGCACAATCTCTGGCTCCATCGGACGCGCCTCCTTGAAACGATGCCGCGATGCAAAGTCCTGATTAATCGCTGGCACACTGAAATGCGTAATATCAAGGCGGAGCTTCAAAAAGCAACCGCCGTATTACGGCAGGCGCTCGCCAGCACGCTGTCCCGCACCTCCGTCATTTTGCCGGAGCTTCGCGGCCGTCCGGCGTGCGGCTGACCTCAATCTTGACCGGCGCAGTTCCTTGCTTGCGCGTGATTCCGATTTCGTTCGCCGACTTCTTGGATAAATCGATCTTGCGAGTTCCCAGTGCGGGCCCGCGGTCAGTCACATCGACCTCGGTGCTCTTGCCGTTCTCAACGTTGGTAACCTTGACCTTGGTTCCCAACGGAAGCTTGTTTGATGCCGCCGTGTGGCCGCTCTGATGAAACCTTTCGCCGCTGGCGGTTTTGTGTCCGTTGAGCCGGTTGGGATAGTAGGTTGCCTTGCCATTGATAGTTTGACCCGGCGCGACATTGCGCTGGCTGGATGAGTCGCCGGCGGAGCCGCCGGATTCCGCAAAGGAGCGCGGCGGCGTTAATATGGTCAGCGCCGCCAGCATCGCAAAGAGAGAATAGCCAAGTCTAGATGAATACATATGATTTATGGAACCGCACCGCGCGGCTATGGCGCAAGGAAAAGGTGCGATTCGAATGCAATCTTGTCGTGGCGTGATAATCGCCGGCACGGAGACCGGCGTTACCGGGCGCCGACGATTGGTAAAACGGCGCAGGAGTGACCCGCCCACGCGCGCAAATCGGCGCCCGCTTTGCGAGCTGTCTTATCCGGTCAGCGGCCTGGCATCGTTCAACCCTTTCAAAACCACTCCACTGGAGGGCTGGAATAAGAGATCGCCGATGGGCCGCAACAATCCTCAGAGCTCGATGCGATAGAGCCTGGCGGCGTTGTCGCAGGTGATCTTGCGCTTGACCGCCTCCGGCACGCCCTGGAAATCCTTCTCGATAACCTCGCGCGAGTGCGGCCACGTCGAGTCTGTATGCGGGAAGTCAGACGCCCACATGTAATTGTCTTCGCCAAAGAACTGCCAGGTCATCGGTCCGATCGGATCATCCTGGAAGGTGACCCAGACCTGGCGGCGGATGTACTCGCTGGGCTTCAGGTCCAGCGGATCTCCCATCGAGGCGCCCCACTTCTCGAACGCGTGATCGAGACGGTACATGTAGTGGGCGATCCAACCGCTGTCGTTCTCCGCCGAGACCAGCTTCAGGCGCGGAAAGCGCATCAGCACGCCGCTGAAGATGATGTCGGTAAAGGAGCGCTGCACCTCGTGGATAACGTTCATGTAGCCGCGCGCAAACGGCATGTCGTTCCATCGCGGCGCCTGGGGGTCCCTCTGGCGCGGCGGGCGGGAGCCCGCGGTTCCCAGATGCAGCGACAACGGCATCTGCAACTCCTGCGCCGCGGTCCAGAACGGGTCGTACATCCGATGCCAGTAGGGCTGGCTGGGCGAGGGCGCGCCCCAGATCATCGCGCCCTTGAGTCCGATTTTGGCGGCGCGCTCCAACTCCTCCGTGCCGCGCGCGATATCCTTGAGCGAAATCAGCGCGATGCCGTGCAGGCGCTTGGGATCGTAGGCGCAGAACTGCGCCAGCCAGTCGTTGTAGGTACGAAAGCAGGCGTGCTGCAGTTCGGCGTCTTCCATACCGAACAGCGACATCCCCAGCGTGGTGTAGAGCACCTCCGCAGAGACGCCGTCGACTTCCTGATCCTTGATGCGCTCCTCCGGATCCCATCCGCTGGGCCGCGCATCCTCGTAGCCTTCCGCGCGCGCCATGAAATCCTTGAGTTCCACCCCGCTGCGTCCTGCCGCAAAGCCGCCCGCGACCGGAAACGGCCGCAGCCCCGGCCCGACGAACACCGACCCCTTCTTGCCTTCCTGTTTGATTACCTTCGGTGCGCGCTCACGCAGGCCGGTATCCAGCCGGGTGCTCCACAAATCAGGCGGCTCCATCATGTGCGAATCTGCCGAAATGATGCGTGCGGTCGTCATGGCGATTTAACCTCCGTGCGCGCAAGCGCGAAACAGGGCGTTATGCAGCGGCGCAGCGCCGCAGACCCGGCGGCGTGCACCCGGAACCTGGCTTTCTATACAAATGTTCGGGCGCGATTGGCAAGCGTGTTCGTGTCAGGACGCATCGTCAGACCAGTTTTTTAAGAAAGCAAACATCCCGCTCCACTTCCTCGTATCCGAGCCTCTTGTGGGCCTCTATGCTCCCGGTTCTCTCTATCTCGGTGTTCGATGCCATTTCAGTACAGCCCCTGGACCTCGCCCACTCTTCGCCGGCTTCGACCAGCCTTCGGCCGACCCCTTTTTTTCGTGCTTCCAAAACCACGTACCATCCCTCAAGAAAGCCTACCGGCGATGAAGACGCGCCTTCCGCGAATTCACGCAGCCGCACTTCCACAAAGCCAAGCGGCCCGGTGGCGTTATCGCGAGCCACGAATACGGCCCATTTTTCAGGGACCGCTAATATTTCTGCCGCTTCCCGACGCGACTCCTCCTCGCTCATAGGCCAGAGCATTGTGCGCAGCCGGCAATAAGCGTCCACATCGTTCCCGCCTGCTTCAAGTTTTACGATCCCGGCCGTGTCCATCTTTCAAGGCTATCAACCAAAGCCGGATCGGACATCGAATCGACCGATCAGCGGTGGAAGGCTTCCCGCAGGCGCGCGCTGGCGTAATCCGTCGCCTCCAGCGCCTGCGGATGCAACGCGGACATGACGAAAAAGCCATGCGGCATGTCTTTCCAGGTCCGCATCTCGACTGCGACGCCGGCCTCACGCAGCCGCCGCTCGTAAGTGATTTCCTCACCGATTAGCGGATCAAACTCAGCCGCGATGATCGTGGCCGGCGCGACTCCGCGAAGATCCTTAGTGAACACGGGTGAGGCATGCGGATCGGTCGGATCGGCACCAGGCGGCAGGTAATGGCCCAGGAACCACTCCATCGTGGCGCGATTGAGTCCATGGCTGACGTTGGTCCGCCAGGTATCCTCGCGCATCGTGCAGTCGAGATTCGGATAGACGAGCAATTGGTGGCGCAGCGGCAAACCAGCGTCGCGCGCCATCACGGCCGATACCGCAGCCGGCAGGCCGCCGCCGCTGTCGCCGTGGACCGCCAGCCTGGAGGCATCTCCTCCGATTTCGCTCCCGTGCTCGGCGGCCCATCTGAGCGAGGCCCAACAATCGTCAACCCCGGCAGGAAACGGATGCTCCGGCGCAAGCCGATATTCGACCGCGACTACCAGGCAGTGAGTGCGGTTCGCGATCCGGCGCGCCGGACGATCGGATTGGACGTAATTGTCGCCGATCACCATCCCGCCACCATGAAACCACATCAGAATCGGGCGCGGCTCGCCCAGCGAGTTGCCCTCGGGAGTAAAGACCCGCGCGGGAATGTCACCTGCCGCGCCCCACACCATGATGTCGCGCGTGGAGGCAATCGGTTCGGGCGGCAATTCGCTAGCCTTGACCATCTCGACTCGCATCACGCGCGCCTGTGCTGGGGTCATCTGCGTGATGTCACGGCGGCGATTTGCGGCCCGGGAGGCGTCATTTGAAGCCATCTCTGCACCTCGGCGGCGTAATGCCGTTGCGGCTGGCAATGTTAGTTGCCTCGCCGTCCAAATCCAAGCATGCCTCTTGGCCCTTTACAAATAACAAAATCATTGCGGATTTGTGCTCTCTCTTTAAAAATGATTTTGTAAGCAGTGCTCGAAAGCACAGCCGTGGCTCTGGAAGCGCAGCGATGGAAACGGCCGGCAAGGCAACCGCCCAGGCGCAAATCGCGGAATTTGATGACACGGAGGTATTCTCCGCCGCCATCAAACGAGTTGACCTTGAAATCGTCCAAACCGGAAGGGGCATGTTCAGAGCTAGCCACGCATGGTTCACCACAGGCTTGTGCGATGTCCAGGTGGGTTCGATCAACCAGCCGTTTTTCGTGCGCGGCGCCAGCCATCCAAGGCGCCTCGCTTTCCTGGTCGAACTGCGCAAGTCACGCGAGTGGAATTGGTTCGGCGAACCGATGGGAAACTCGGTCGGGCTATGCGCCGGCGGGTCTGACTTGCTGATAAGCGCCGCTCCCGGCACTCAGTGGGCCTTAATCTCGAGCGCTCCCGATTCTCTCGCTCAATGCGCGGAGACTGTTTACGGCCAGCGACTTCCGCTGCCGGCGCGCGGCCCGGCGATCATCAGACCGGATCCCCTGGATTTGGCGCACGTCCGCGAACTGATGGTCGAGCCTCTGGCGTCCCTCAAGGCTCAAAAGCCTGATCGGACCAGCCTTAACGCGTCAATGGATCAAGCATTGTGCCGGGTTTTGGTGCAGATGCTGCTCGGCGAAACCTCCGCACTTCGGCGGGCCGCAACTGTGCCTGTCCAGCAGGTCTTCAAGCGCGTCCACTACTACATGGCGGGCCACCTGGAAGGCGGGGTGCGACTGGACGAATTGTGCCAGGCCAGCGGCGTCAGCCGGCAAACTTTGTTGAGGATCTTTGCGAACTGCGTTGGCCTGGACCCAATCCGTTATCTGACGGTCTGCCGCCTAAACCAGGTCCATAAGGCTCTGCGCAGGGCCGATCCGGCCATCAGTGCGGTTGCCGACATCGCGCGAGCATGGGGATTTTCGCACTTGGGCACTTTCTCCCGTCAGTTCGCAGAGTTGTTTGGAGTGTCTCCAGACCAGGTTCTTCGGGCAACGACCCCCTTCATGACTCCGCATGCCGCAACCGCTGCTCCAGACGAATCCTCGGACAACTGAAAAACTTTTTCGCCCGCCTACACTGCCCTCGATCACCAGGGCTTGTTTCACATCGGGGTTGCCGCGCGGTTGAAATAGGGCCATGGTCGGCATTAGCTTTTGGGCGTCCGAAGCATACACGGTGGCTGGATTACGCTGACGCTGGACGGCGGGTATAAGGAGGCCAGGAATGCGCGACCCGTTTTTGCGTGAAATCGTGCAGAACGCTCTGATGGGGATCGCCGAGGAGGCGGGAATATTCGGCGCGCGCAGCGCCTACTCGCCCTTCGTAAACCAGTCCTCCGAAATTGCAATCGCGCTGTTCGACCGCGACGCCCGTCTGATCGCGCATTCGGGCAGCGGCACGATGCATGTCGCGGCGCTCCACAGCATGTTGCCCGAAGTGCTCAAGGACAACCCGCCCAAGACCCTTAAAGATGGCGACGCGATAATCTGCAACGATCACTTCCGCGGCGGAATCCATCCCACCGACGTCGGCGTGTTCCGTCCGATTTTCTGGAACGGAACGCCGCTATTTTACTACGGCGCGATGATGATCGTGTCGGACCTCGGCGGCGTCTCCACCGGCGGATTGCCGGCCAACGCGACCGAATGCTTCCACGAAGGGTTGATGATCCCTCCGGTCAAGCTTTACGAAGGCGGCGAGCCCAACCCCGCCGTGCATCGGATGATCCAGGCGAACAGCCGAACCCCGCAGCGCGTGATGGGCGATATCCGCGCGCTGGTCGCCGGCGGCGGCATGGCGGAAACGCGGCTGTTGGAGCTGGTTGAAAAGTACGGCTACGAGGAAGTCTCTGCGATGATCGACGAGCTGCTCAATTACTCCGAGCGCCTGACCCGCGCCGCGATCGAGCGTATGCCCGATGGAGTGTACTGCGGGTCTTACGTCGTGGAGGAAGACGGTATTGACGCCGGCAAGACTTACACCGTGGTTGCGACCGTCACGATTGACGGCTCGCGATGTAAACTTGATTTCACCGGAACCGATCCGCAGGCGCGCGGCGCGATCAATTCCTCGTGCTCGCAATCAATCTCGGGAGCGGTGTTCACGCTGCGCTGCTTCCTTGACATCGACGTGCCGATGAACGAAGGCTTTTATCGGCCGGTCGAATTGGTCCTGCCGTTGGGAACGCTGGTCAATCCAAAATACCCCGCGGCCTGCAACATTCGCCTCGCCACCGTCCAGGCGATGGTCGAGTCTATCAACCAGGCGCTGGCTCCTGCGTTTCCGCAAAAAGCTATGGCCGCGAGCGGCTCGCCCCACGTCTATACCGTCAGCGGGCGTTATGCCGACACCAACCAGATGTGGAGCATGCTGGACCTGCAGTTCGCCCCGATGGGCGGGCGCGCCGATCGCGACGGAATCGACGCGCAGTCCCATCCGGTGCTGGGCTTCCCCGGCTATTGGGGGAGTATCGAGTCGTATGAATGGCAGTACCCGGTGTTGTATCGGCGCTTTCGCTTTATGCCGGATTCGGCCGGGCCGGGGCGATGGCGCGGCGGATGCGGTCTGATCAAGGAACTCAAATTTCTCAGCGGCGCCGAATTGACGGTGCGCGCGGTGGATCGGTGCAAGATGCCGCCACTGGGCACTGAGGGCGGAAAGCCGGGCAAGGGCGGCGGATGGATCCTCAACCCCGGCCGCGCCGACGCCGAGGAGCTGCCGCTGAAGAAGACCAACGTGCACGTAAATGAGGGCGACACGCTGGTCATGTTGGTCTCGGGCGGCGGCGGTTTTGGCGATCCTCTAACGCGCGATCCCGACCTCGTCGCCGCAGACGTCCGCGCCGGAATGGTCACGGTCGAAGCAGCCGCGCGCGACTATGGAGTGATCATCGACAACAGCGGCGCGATCGACGCGTCCGCAACCAGACGTCTGCGCGAGCGCAGCAAATGATCCGAAGGTCTCCAATCGCGCTCTCGCTTTGTCATCCGAACGGAGACCGCAGAGCAAGGAATCCCGGCGATTTTCGCATTGGCGACCTGAACCTTTCGGATAAGCGGATGCATAACGCAAATCACAGGCTGGCAGCCTGTGCCACAAGAAGAGTGAGATCCTAGTGGCGCAAGGAGCATACTTCCTCGGCATCGATATCGGCGGCACCTTCACCGACCTGGTCCTGGCGCAGGAAACCAGCCACCAGGTACACAACGCCAAAACACTCACCACTCCCGACGACCCGGTTGCGGGCGTGATGAATGGAGTGCGCGAGGTGATGGCCCAGGCCAGCGCTTCCGCTCGCGACATCCAGCGCGTGGTCCATGCCACTACGCTCGCTACCAACCTGATTCTTGAACGCAAGGGTGCGCGCGTCGGCTTCGTCACCACCGAAGGGTTTGGCGACATGTTCCAGATTAGCAAGCAGCGCGCCACCGGCCTTGACCGCTACAATCTGTTGTACGTGCGTCCGCCCGCGTTCGTGGCGCGCGAGATGGTGATCGAAGCGGTTGAGCGTCTCAGCGCGCAGGGCGAAGTGCTGGTCCCCCTCGATGAGCGCCAGGCGGAGCGCGCCGTGGCGGCGCTGGCCGGCCATCATCCCGAAGCCATCGCCGTCTGCCTGCTGCATGCCTACGCCAATCCCGTGCACGAGCGCGCCTTGGGTGAAATGATCAAACGGCGCATACCCGCTATCTACGTCGCGCTCTCCTCTGAAGTATGGCCTGAGTTCCAGGAATACGAGCGCGCCGCCACCACCCTGCTCTCGGCCTACGTCGGGCCGATGATGTCCGCGTACGTGGGCCGACTGGCCCAGCAACTGGGCAGTGCAGGAGTCGCCTCGCCCTTGCAGATCATGCAATCCAGCGGCGCAGTGATGACCGCGCCGATGGCCGCGCGCAAGGCCGCTTACAGCCTGGAATCGGGACCGGCGGCGGGAGTGATTGCCACCGCTCACCTGGGCCGCATCTGCAATCTGCCCAACCTGATTTCCTTCGACATGGGCGGCACGACCGCCAAGGTGGGTCTGGTGCGCGACGGCAAGCCCACCATCACTCACAACTTCTGCGTGGGCGGCGCGGTCAGTTCCGGGGCACGCAGCACCGGCGAACCAATCAAGATGCCGGTGATCGACTTGGTCGAGGTCGGCGCGGGCGGGGGCAGTATCGCGGCGATCGATTCCGGCGGCTTTCTGCAGGTCGGGCCGCACAGCGCCGGTGCGGCGCCCGGTCCCGCCTGTTACGGCTTCGGCGGAAGTCAGGCCACGGTCACCGACGCCAATGTGATGCTGGGTTACCTCAATCCCGAGTATTTCCTGGGTGGCAAGATGAAGATTTTTCCGGAGCGCAGCCGCGAAGCAATTGAGGCGCTGGCCGCAAGGCTCGACCTCCCGGCGGTCGCGGTAGCGCACGGCATCTACGAACTGGCCAACACCAAAATGGGATCGGCCCTCCGGCTCATTACCGTCCAGCGCGGTATCGACCCGCGTGAATTTGCCTTGGTAGCTTTCGGCGGCGCCGGACCGATCCACGTGGTGAACGTGGCCGAACAGTTCCGCATCCCCACCATCATCATTCCGCCCTCGCCTGGTGTCGCTTCCGCCTTCGGGCTGCTGGTTTCCGACGTCGCCTACGATTTCGTCACCACCCAGATCATGCCGGCGACGGCAGACAACATTCCGCGCATCCGCGAGATATTCGCGAACCTGGAGCGCAGCGGGCGCGAGGCGCTGCACGCCGAAGGAATCGAGGACAAGGATATTGTCTTGGCGCGCACGGTTGAAGTGCGTTTCGTACATCAGCAGCACGATCTGCCGATCGCCATCCCCAACGAGGAGATTACCGAAGCGACGATCGCGGAGGCGGAGGAGCGGTTTCGCAACCGCTACTTCGAGCTGTACCGGGTCAGAACCGCCGATCCCTGCCGTTTCGTCAATTTCGGGGTCCGCGCCACCGGAATCGTACCGAAGCCGCAACTATCTACCATGGAGGCCGGCGACGGCGATGCGTCGCGCGCGCTCAAAGGCAGCCGCAAGGTTTATTTCGGCGAGCTGCGTGAATTCGTGGATTGCAATGTGTACGACCGCCGCAGGCTGCAAAACGCCGATCGCCTTAGTGGTCCGGCGGTCCTGGAGGAGCCCGATTCAACAACCATCTGTCCGGCCGGATATTCAATCGTGGTCGATCCTTTCCTAAACGTGTTACTACAGAAACCGCAGTGATGAATGGCGGGCAGGAACCCGCCCACTCGAAGAGCAGAGGTGCAACGATGGCAGACACAAAGTTGCGCAAAAACTTCGCGGTCTTTGACTGCGACGCTCATGTCAACGACCCGCTGGAGATTTGGGAGAAGTATGTCGAACCCGAATATCGTGAGCTGGTCAGACAGTCGTATTGGAACTACCCCGGCTTCGCCCTCCTGAACGGCCGGCAGACGGTCGCCGGCGGTCACGAGATTCCCGGCGAAACGATTTCGATCAACGGCATTACGATCGGCGGCCCCGGCGTGGACAAACGAATGCAGCGCCGCATCATGCGCAGCCGGCTGACGCGCGAACAGCGCGAGTATCTCGATCATCGGGGCGCTTACGACGCCCACGCGCGGCTGCGGGAACTTGACCTGATGGGAATCGACCAGGTGCTGGTGATTCCCACGATGCTGGTCCATCATTTCCCGTTTATCGAAAATGCCGACGGCGCGTGGGCGTTTGCCCGTGCCTACAATAATTGGGCGCATGACTGGTGCACAGCCGCGCCGGACCGCCTGTATCCTGCCGCTCTGATTCCAATTCAGAACCCGGAGTATGCCGTGCAGGAAGTCCGCCGTGTCGCCAAGCGCGGCTTCCGCGTCGTACTGGTGCGGCCGATCGACGCCAACGGCCACTATCCCAATCGCGTCTTTCCCACGCGCGAGCGAATGGCCGAACCGCACGGCAATATGCATCGCCTGTTCAAGACCATCGAAGAGGAAGGGCTGGTGCTGGGGATGCACACCTTCCCCGCCCCAATCGGAATCGACCGCGACCAGCAGTGGTCACCGGGCGAACTGGTTGAAAGAACCGCGATCGGAACGGGACGGCTGGTCGTGAGTTCGTCGATGAGCTTCATTTTCGAAGCTATGACTTGGCTTAGCCAGGTGCTGCTCTCAGGTTTTCTGGACCTCTATCCGCAGCTGAAGATGGCAATCTTCGAGTCCAACGCCTCGTGGCTGCCCGAACTGCTGGACCATTGCGACGTGATGTTCAAGCTCTACAAGAACGAGCGCAATTATCCCGCCCGCCGCCTGCCCAGCGAAGCCTTCGCCGCACAGTGCATGATCTCCTTCGAATCCGACGAGATTGCCGTTTATCGGGAATGGGAGCGTTTTGAGAAAGTCGGCATCTGGGCTTCCGACGTTTACCATCATGATTCCTCCGACGCGTGGGCGGCGATCCGCTATATGCAGGAATCCGAGGTGCCGGCGTCGGCCGCCGCGATGCTGCTGGGAGAGAATGCGCGCCGCTTTTACGGTATCGATGGGCGGCTGTTTGTCGCCGAGCAACGCGAGATCGAACGCCCGGCATGGTTCCCCAATAGCGGCACAGAGTTCGAGCAATGGTGGGAGAAGGAAGCCGATCCTCGCGGCTCAATCCTGGCGTCGAAGTGATGGAGGTGAATAATGCCTGCCGGACGTCACCTGGTCGTCGATAGCGACAGCCACGTATTTGAATCTGCTGCAATTTGGGATCAGTATCTCGACCCGGCCTATCGCGCGGCGGCACGTTCCGCGTTTTCCTATCGTCTCGCGGACGACGGCCGTGTGGCGGTAACCCTCAACGGGAAGCCGGCGCCGCCCATGAATCGCGGACCGCTCAATCGTCAGGCGATTTGGCGTCCGGGAATGACTCCCGAGCAAATCGGCGACATTGATCCGCGGCGGCCCTGCCCGATTAACCCGGGCGCCCAGGATGCCAAGGCGCGGCTGGCCGACATGGACGAGATGGGCATCGACCGCGCGGTGCTGTTTCCGACTTTGTTTGCCGAATACTTTCCGCTCGTTGAAGATCCCTATATCGCGGCGTCGCTCGCCCGGGCTTACAATGACTGGATCGCGAACTTCTGCCGCGCCGCGCCTGCTCGCCTCTACCCGGTGGCGGTCCTGCCGCTGCAGGACGTGACCTTCGCAATCGATGAACTGCGCCGTACGGCTGCCGCGGGATTCAAGGCAAGCTTTGTGAGGCCGTCATTTTTTCAGGGACGCTTTCTGAATCATCCCGATTACGATCGGCTATGGGCGGAGGCCGAAAGAATCGGCACCGCGGTATGCATCCACCCATCGCCCGGCACCGCCAATCCGCAGTGGGCGTCGCAGGGCGCATTCGTCGAACGCGTGGCATCCAACCTGCGCATCGGACATAACATCGCCGAAGCAATCGCACCCTTCATGGACAACGCAACGGCGCTTACCGCCTTTGCGTTTTGCGGACACATGGAAACATTTCCGAAATTGAAGCTGGTGTTCGCGCATAGCGGCGCCTCGTGGGTTGTGCTCGCGCTGGAGAAGGCCGAGACATACCTCACGTTCTTCATGATCGACAAGGTCTGCCTTGAACCGGAAAAGATTTTCTTCAAACGCAACTACCTCGTGACCTTCAGCCCCTGGGAAAGCTCCATCACGCGCCTGCATGATATCGTGGAAAATATCGGCGCGTGGGGTTCACGCTATCCCAACCACGACGCAGCCCCGCCAGCCGACACGGAGCGCAAATTGAGCGCCGCCAAAGTTCCGCCCGCCGTGATCGCAAGGTTCATGGGCGCCAACGCCGCGGCGATCTATGGCATGGCGCCGGCCTAGGGCCAGCGTGATCGCCACAGCATGCCGGCCGCCATCCTGACCAACGGCGAAGAACTCGCGGCTCGCACGCGCAGCCGCTAATCTGTTTCCTACCTCAAAGGTGGGGATCGAGGGCGCGCATCTCGACCCGGTTGGCCCTGCGAAGGCACAAGGCCGTGAATTAGGGGAGAGCCGCGCGAGATCTCTGACTTCGTTCAGGATGACGCATTAAAGTGCGCGGCAGTGAAGGATTGGTTACTGATCGAAGCAACTCGAGGTCGGCGTCAGCTCTATTTCTCGCCGGGCGGCGATGCCGCTGCTAAACTCATCTCACCCCTTAAAATCCGTTCGGGAGGAAGTCAACATGCCAAAGCACGTCGATTATACGGCTATGCTCTGGAGCTGGTCCGCAAATTTCCTTCCACGCCTGTTGGCCGCGATCATAATATTGATCGTCGGTTCACTCGTGGCGACCTGGATTGGCCAGGCCGTTCGGAAAGTGCTGGCACGATCCGGCCGAGTGGACCCCACGGTTCAACCCGTAATTGCGGCGGTGGTCCGCTATTCCATCCTGGCGTTGGTGCTGGTCGCCGCCCTGGGCCAACTCGGAATTCAGACGGCCTCACTGCTCGCCGTGGTCGGTGCGGTGGGGCTTGCAATCGGCCTGGCGCTGCAAGGCACGTTGACCAACATAGCCGCCGGCATCATGTTGTTGTGGCTGCGTCCATTTCATGTGGGTGACTACATCGAGGTGCCCAGCAACAACATCAGCGGCACCGTAAAGGAAATCGGATTGTTCGCCTGCCAGCTCGAGAACTTCGACGGCGTCTTCGTTTTTGCACCAAACGGTTCGGTCTGGAACGCGGCATTGCGCAACTACACCCGCAACTCGGGCCGCCTCATCAGCTTCAGCGTCACGTTGCCCGCCTCGACTGTGGTTGACAACGCGCGCGAGGCTCTCAAGTCAATGATGGATGAAGATGTCCGCATCCTCAAAACACCGCCGCCCTCCGTATTCGTTGACAGCTACGACGCCAAAAACGGACTGATCCTGACCGTCAGTTTTCGCACCTCGCAGGGGCGCGCCGGCGAAGTGCAACGCAGTTTGATCGACGAAACGCGCCGGCGTCTGAATCAGGCGGGAATCGGCGATACCGGCCAAATCGTCCGCAGGGTGCCCGGTGATACGGATCCTTCCCGCGTTGTGGTCGTGTGACGGCAGGCACGGTTGACGGATGCCGCCACATAGACGCGACTCCGCCATACGAATGTGGTATCCGAATGCCAACACACGCGCCGAGTCGCGCGCGATGCTTGAACGGGCACTCATGCGTAACATGTCCCGCCCTGGGCAGTGGCTTAAGCCGCCGCACGCCAGGACAGCGCAAGGTCATCGGAGAGGAACCCGACAATGGAATACCTAAGCGTGCCGGAAGCGCGCAAAATTCCGGGTCTCAGGATCGTGCTGTCGCCGGGTGGGCCCGGCCCCTGGAGCGAAGCCGCCAAGTCCATCTGCTATTTGAAGAAGCTTCATTATATTCCCGTGGCCCAGGAGGTGGGCGGCCCCAACCCTGAGCTGTACGAATGGACGGCCCAGACGAGCGCCCCATCGGTAATCTGGAATGATGAGCGGCCCCGCAACCTGTGGAACGATCAACTCTTTCTGTTCGAGCGGCTGGCTCCCGAACCGCCGATGATCCCTGGGCGGATTGACGAGCGAGCGTTGATGTTCGGCTATGCCAACGAGATCTGCGGCGAAGATGGATTTGCGTGGAATCGCCGCTTGCTCCAGTTCCATTACGTGCTTAACAGTCCCAAATCGAGTCCGCACGCCCGTGAACGCTTCGGCGGCGGCGCGAAAAAGTATCTTTATACGCCCGGAGGTGCAGCCAGGGCGCCCGGTCGATGCGCTGAAATTTTGGGCTTTTTAGCCGACCGGCTGGAGGCTCAGCGAGCACGCGGCAGCCGCTTCTTCATCGGCGATCGGCTGACCGCGCTCGATATCTATTGGGCGACATTTGCTACATTGCTCGAACCGCTGCCCCACGACATCAATCCGATGCAGGATGGATTGCGCCGCTTGTATTCGAATACCGATCCGGTCATAGCGGCGGCCGTCAGGCCCATCCTGATCGAACATCGCGCGATGATGTACCGCGACTTCCTGCAGACACCGCTGGATTTTTGAAATGCTCCACACAACTAATAGCTTACGTTTGCGCCGTTTAGCTAAGCACAATTCATAACATGAGGTAGGCCTTTGGATTCTGGCGAGGGGCTTTTATCAGGTATCAGGGTAATTGAGTTGGGTCAGTTTATCGCCGGACCGCGCGCCGGACGGATGATGGCGGACCTCGGCGCCGAGGTCATCAAGGTCGAACTCGCACCGGGCGGCGACCTGATGCGCAACTATCCTCCCCTCAGGTGCGAGCAAAGCGGCGTGTTCATGCTGGAGAACCGCGGCAAGCAGAGCATTTGTATCGACCTCAACCGGCCCGAAGGCGCGGAGATCGTAAAAGCATTGGCCGCCAACGCCGACGTCGTGATCGAAAACTTCAGCCCGGGTGTGCTGCCCCGGCGCGGACTGGGTTACGAGGAGCTCTCTCGCCAGAACCCCGGCCTGATAATGTGCTCTGTGTCCGGCTTCGGTCAGACCGGACCGTTTGCGAATCGTCCGAGCAACGATCGGCTGGCGCTCGCGATGAGCGGAATCATGCATCTGACCGGCGACCCTGCAGGACCGCCGATGCCGATCGGCACCTCGATGGCGGACTCCACTGCGGGCGTGCACGCGTTCGCCGCCGTCTGCGCGGCGCTTTTTGGCCGCAGCCGGACCGGCCGCGGCCAGTACATCGACATCTCCATGATGGAGACTCTGTTCCACACTTTGGACCTGCCGCTTTCGACGCACCTGCTGAGCAACGGGCAGGTCCGTCCGGAGCGATGCGGAGTTCACAACCCAACCACCGCGCCAACCGGAACGTTCAAGGCCCGCGACGGCTATGTAATTATTTCCGCCTTTTTGCATCAATGGGAGATCTTCGCCCGGGCCATCGGCAAACCCGAGCTGCTCACCGATCCGCGGTTCAGCACAGCGCCGCAGCGTGCAAACAACCGTCTGGCGCTTGCGGAGATAATCGAGGACTGGTTGCAATCCTTTCCGACGCGGGACGAGCCGCTGGCGATCCTGGCGGAGCATCGGGTCATAAGCGGCCCGGTCCTCGACGTTGCCCAGGCGGCTGAACATCCGCAGATGAAAGCGCGCCAGGCCCTGCAGGAAGTCAACCAGCCGGGTATCGGCCCGCTGCCGTTGACGGTCGCGCCGATGCGCTTTTCGGATGCGCCGGTAGCTATCCGCGGCCGCACCCCCGCGCTTGGAGAACATAACGAAGCGATCCTGTCGCGGTTGCCAGGCTTTACCTCTGAGCGGATCGCAGCGCTGACAGCCTCGGGCGTGCTGGTAAAGAAAGTGCCGGAACAGTGGGAAAGCGCGGACTAATCGCGAAGCTTTACCTCGCATGAAAAGGAGGAGGACATAAGAGCGGTCTCGCGGGCGCAGGCCGAATGGCCGGTCCTGCCGCCAACTGGCCGGTCATCTGGGACTTCCAGAACAGCCAGGAGTTCTATTGCCGCGCCTCAGGGAGATTACATGACCGCCAACCAGGATACGGGGTCCCGTTTCCAAATCCGACCCGTTACATGACCCCGGCGGGACTTGACCAAATCATGCAATGACCGCGCAGCGCGACCGCGGCAAACAGCCGCGGTCGCGCGGGCATTCCCTCTCCCAATTCAGCCAGTAGAGGGATGACTGATACACTTCAGACTCTATGGTCAGGCAATTTTGTTGGTTCGGGCAGGCTGGGATGAGAACTCGGTGACACTCCAACGAATAGGTGGCGGAGCGCGTCTTGTGCTCGTGCTCCTGATCGCTCTGGGTGGATGCGCCAAAGCGGAGACCATGCGGGCGGATAGCGACTGGTACACGCTTAAAGAAGCCACCAACGGTCGCAACATGGTGCTCGCGTCCTGGCAGCTTTGCCAAAACGATCCTGCCTGCTCGCCGGCCGAACGCGCAGAGTTGACGCAGGAACGCGATCGGACCGAAGCCGACTATCAGAAGGCGCTGGCGACAGTCAATTACGACCACGGGCATGGCTGGTACGCGGACGTAAACGCCCTGCCCCAATTCGCCCGCGATCCCACGCTCGGCCTGACACCCTAGGGCTGGCTGTAGTATTCCCATCAACCATCTTCGACGCGTAGGAGAGCCGGCCCTCCTGGAGCCGCTTGTACCGAAACGCCGTTGAGGCCATATTCGCCGAAGACAAAGGCAAAAATAACGACCGCCGGTCATCATCAAATCCAGGTGAGCGCGAATGAAAAGATGGCTACGGCTTCTTATTTCGCGAGTTCAGAGCCATTCGAGCCTGCCGGTCCCGCTTGAAGAGCGGGAAGGAAAATCGTGCCTGGGCTACGGCTTTCACTTTCTGGAGAACAGCGGACGAGAGTTTCGCTGGTCGCGGCGATTCTTCGGCTTTTATGTGGAAGACGCGCCCGTCCGCGAAGTCGCTTTGCTCCTCAACGCACCTCAGCAGTTCACCCTGTCAGCGTGGGTGGATGATACTGCCGTCGAAACAAAGGCCCTGGGCGTCGGCGAACAGATCGTTACACTACGCCCGCGTCGCAAAGGAGGCGCAGGCGCGCGGCATATCGCATTTGCACTGGACCGCACCTGGCGCCCTCCCGAGGATTCCCGCAATTTGGGGGTGATGCTGCTCGGCCTTCGGGTCACCACTGATCGCAACATTGTTTGCTATACGCCGGCTGCGCTTTCACACAACGCCACGAAGAGCAATTGGCAGCAATGTCAGGCGCACTTTGAGCCCCGGACGAAACCGGCGCGGCCGGCCGGATCAAACGCGGAGGTGAATCTCGCGGAACGAGGCGCGGCGGTCGAGCGGGTCAAGTCCTCGCCGCTTAAGCTCTACCTGGAGGTGGCGTGGCTATGCAATCTGCGCTGCCCGAGTTGCTTCCACGCCTATGTGCCTGCCACGCAGCGCAAGGCAGCGATTCACTTCATGTCGCCGCACCTGTTTCGCCAAATCGCGGAGCAATTGTTTTCGGGCGCAATGATGGTCTGGTACAACGGCAATGGCGAAACCCTGCTTCATCCCAACGCGGAGGCGATTCTACACGCTTCTCGCGACTACAGCTTCGTCCCCGCGCTGCTCACCAGCGGAAGCTTGTTCACCGAACGCAATATGCGCCTTTTGGTGGAGGGCGGTTTTTTTCTGAGCGTGTCGGTGGACAGTCCCGAACCGCGCGACTTCGAACGGCTGCGCGCGGGTGCCCGCTTTGACAAGCTGACAGCCGCACTCGGCTACCTGGTCGAGCTTAATCGCAGCATCAGGAACCCGCGCTTCAACCTGCGGATGCAATGCGTCGCGCAGCAGTCAAACCTGCATCAACTCGCGGACCTGGTGCGATGGGCCCACGCTTACGAAGCGCGCGAAGTTCAATTCCTGCCACTGCAGAATTTCGGGCACTTTTCCGATTACCTCGAGCAGTCGAAACTGCAGCACACGCCCGAGAACGCCAACCGCCAGATGCTGGCCGCGATCCGTGCCGGGACCGCGCTCGGAGTCCGCGTGCGCCCCTTCCCACCCTTCAATCCCGACCCGGCGTTGGAACGCGAGTTCCGCGACTCGATTGAAGAGAATCTGCACGCGTCAAGGAGTATCGACGGGCTTTATCGCCCCCTCGCCCGGATGGCCGAGCATCCTTCCAACAACGCCGATCGCAAATGCTTCATGGCGTGGTCGGAATGCTTCATCGGTGTGGACGGCAATGTGGCACCGTGCGACATGTACTTGGATGTCACCACTGTTGGGAACCTCTACGACAACAATTTTTGGGACATCTGGAACGGACCGCAGATGGCACAGATGCGCCGCACGGTAAACAGTCATCCGGAGGCCTTGTGCCGCTTCGGAACCTGCATGTT
>Ga0126381_100000555_pt1 | contig 40720 bp, 34 predicted proteins | sample PanSoiMetPlot_28_FD_96465 | JGI IMG/M metagenome (GOLD analysis project Ga0126381, IMG submission 96465) | Tropical forest soil microbial communities from Panama - MetaG Plot_28 | ecosystem: Environmental > Terrestrial > Soil > Tropical forest > Bulk soil | place: Panama | collected 2016-02-17 | reverse complement strand
GGCCTGAGTGAAGCTCAAATTGTCCAGAACCTGAAGGATTTTAAATCCGGCAAGAGAGACAACGCTGTCATGAAGGGGATAACAGCCGGGCTCACGGATCAGGACATGGCGAATCTCGCCGCCTATTTCGCATCGCTCAAATAGACGCCAACGAGGCGCCGCAGCGATCGAGAAATACGGGATCACCGATCCGGAGCGGCAAAAGCGGATTGTTGTTCAGCGCTCCGGGTAGGATTCTTGTCACTAGCCCCGCGATGACCAGACTTCTTGACATTCCAAGGCTAGTTGTTTGGCAGCCGCATTACTCGCTTTCGTGATCTCGGCCGCTAATTTGCAAATCCCGCTGGTCGGGTTGACGCCAGTGACGTCGAAGTCAACCGGCCATGCCGTTTTTGGTGGGTGCTTGTTGAGAGTAGCAGCGCAGGCTCGGATTGAGCTCCGAACAATGTTTATTGCAGCAATTGTTTCGACGGGAAGCGCTTCAAGCTTGTCCCATGCCTCCGCAACCTCAGGGGGCTCACGAATCTCCATCTCCTCCTTCTCTACTGGGGGCTTTCGATATCCGATCGTCCAGGCGGTCTTTTTTTGAATGATATCCGCTTGCGCTGAAAGTTCCGTCAGGGCAAACCCTAGCTTCAGATAAAGACTGAGTTTCTCCTGCGCGTTCTTTCGTTCAGCCAGTTCTCGATCTAGGTACACCTTCGCCATTGCGCCTCGATAGGCAATAGAGGCTGCAACGAGCGCCACCATAGCGGCCATGAGCGTTTGCCACTCCTTCAAAGCTCCCAGGTTTACCGGGCCGAGGATGCCCAGCCATACCGTAAAAACGGTCGTAAAAAGCAGCAGCACCGGAAACGTGTGGCCGAGAGGCTCGGGTTTCATGAAACGGCCCTGATGACAGTCGCTCAGCGTTCCGGGAAATTACCGCCTCGGTCAGCAATCGGGCTCAGCCGCCCCGGGCATCCACTCGCTGATCTCGACCTGAGCGGTTTTGAGCGCTGTCCTGAGAGCTGTTTCGACATCCGGCGGATCGAATACTAATCGATCCTTGTTTGGCGCCGGCTTTGGCGGCTGTCCCTCTCCCTGGGATTCTTTGGCCACGTCCCGCAGTCGAACGGAAAGCTCTTGCGCAACCTCCGTGACTTGGTTGCTGGTCAGCATTTCCACCTCCCGTGCTTACCAGACGCTTACCCAGGCGTTTTTGATGCTGGTTTTCACCCCTCAAAAAACTGGAAAAATCCTTTTATTTTCAATCTGGTGAGCCCGCTGGGACTCGAACCCAGGACCCCGTGATTAAAAGTCACGTGCTCTACCGGCTGAGCTACGGGCTCTCGCTGTGAACGCGGTCAACGGAGCGAGACAGTTTCGCCAAAGGGCGAATTTTAGTGCGGCGGATATGATGCAATTGCGGGCGAAAGTCGAGTCCCGGGCGGCGGCGATCTCGCGCCGAGTGGTAGGGTGGGCAAAATCGCGCACACCTTGGCGGGGTTTGAGGGCGGGCCGGTGATTTTGCCGACGCGGCAGGTGCGGCGCGTGGGCAGTGCGCCATGATTGGTCTCTTGTGCGGCGGCCCCGAGCGGGGCAGTGCCCACCCAACGGGCGGCGTGCGAGGCAGTTCACGAACAGCGCGCCATCCAGCGGGTTTCGCGGCCGGTGGCCGTGGTCAGGACGCCGTCCTCCACCAGCGGGGTTCCGTCCGGGAAGGCCGAGGACCAGATGCGGATGCGGCCGTTCTCCTTCATGAGGACGATGTCGAGGGTGACCTTGTCGTTGCCGGCGAGCACCTGGCGCATCGAGAGCCGGTCGGGCGCGATGAGCTTGGCCTCGACGATGTTGTAGATGCTGTCCTCGTAGCCCTCGCCCGCCTGGTAGCGCAGCTGAAAGGCGCCGGAGGGCGCGGCGGCATAGGTCGCATGGTTGTTGCCGGGGCTTGGGCCTTCCCTGCATTCACCCGCCCAGGTGCCGATGAGGCCGAAATCCTGGATGGCGCTCGCGCTGGATTGCGCCTGGGCCAACGATGGCAGCAGCAAGACTAAGAACGCGCAGCAAAACCTGTTCCGCATGCCGGTCTCCTGGGGAAGGTTGCGGGCGACCATAGACGAGGGTGGAAGGGGAGGCCAGCGGGGGAATGCCCGCGATCGAGGCCGGATCAGTCCCTGGGACCGCCGCCGTTCTGGCCCAGGAAATGGGCATCGACCTCGCCGCGCAGCCTGGTGAACAGGACGCGGATGTCCCGGTTCACCTGGTCGAGGGTCGAGAACTGGTCGATCAAGCCTGCGACCCGTGTCTCCAGGGCCTTCCTGGTCTGGGTGAACTCGCTGGCGCGATTGGCCAGCGTCGTCTCGCCGTCGCGCTCGAGGCGCTCGATCGCTACCGTCAGCTGGTCGCGGACCTCCTGGAGCGCGCTGATGATGCTGCGCACGCCGGTCTGGCTGTTGTCGAGGGGCGCCAGACGCGATTGCAGCGCCTCGAGCTCGCCCTTGAGCGCAACGAAGGCGGCCACCGACCCTTCGACCTGTCCGCAGCGGGATTTCATCTTTTCGGCGGCATCGGTGAGAGCCTGCAGGCGCTCGTGCAGATCCTCGGCCTTGAGAAGGGCGAATCTCCGGTCGAGATCGTCCTGCGAGTTCTGCAGCTCGGTGAACAACGGCTCGATCAGGCGCCGCTTCTCGATAGTGGCGCCGACCCGTTCCCGGAGCGACTGCTGCTGCTGGCGCACCTGCTCGACGCGGTCGAGCAGGCCCTGGGTCTCGTTGCGGCTCTGCTGCAGGTGGGTGGCCCGCTCGGCCTCGATCAGCCGCCGCTGCAGGCTCGAGATCGCGTCTTCCGGGTCGGAGCGCTCGAGGTAGTTCGTCGCGTGGTCGGTATCCTTCTGGGCATCGTCCAGATCGTTCACGGCCTTCTGGGCGCCGCGAAGCCTTGTCTCCAGCACCGCCGCCGCCTTGCGCTGCTGATCGTGCCGGGCGGCTTCCCAGAACGTGGCCGCCAGCAGCACGAAGGGGACCACGATGATGAAAGCCCAGGCAAGCTTCTGCAGCAGCGCCTGCGACTGGAAGGCATCGAGGAGCGCGGCCGCCGAATAGCCCCAGGAGAACAGCTCGTATCCGACCGCGAGAGCGAGCAGCGCGATGGAGACCAGAACGATTATACGCATCATCGGTGAGGTTCCCGCCTTCGCGCCCGCAGCAATGTTAGCGACTGGACTTTGGGGAGGGAAGGGAGAGGTGCCGCACAGGGAGAGGTGCCGCACCACGCGGCCGCGCTACTTGGGGCGGCACTTGCCCGCAGGTAACAGCGCGCCCACCGGCCGGATCGACCTGTGCAATCCCGCCCCGCGCGCGTATAGTCGCGCCGGGCCGGGATCGTGCCAAAATGGTCCTGCGCGGCAATCGCCCGGCGGCCCGGTAGCGCGCGGCGGACCGTTCGCAACTGGAGCCTCCCCGATGCCGATCGTCAACCGTGTCGCCGACCTTCACGAGGACATCAAAGCCTGGCGGCGCGACCTTCACGCCCATCCTGAGCTCCTCTACGACGTGCACCGCACGGCTGGCTCGGTCGCCGAGAAGCTCAAGAGCTTCGGCTGCGACGAGGTCGTGACCGGCATCGGCCGCACCGGTGTGGTGGGCGTCATCCATGGCGGCAAGGGGCAGGGCAGCGCCCGCAAGGTCGTGGGGCTGCGCGCCGACATGGACGCGCTGCCGATCGAGGAGGCCAATGACGTCCCCTACCGCTCCACCGTGCCGGGCAAGATGCATGCCTGCGGGCATGACGGCCACACCGCCATGCTGCTCGGCGCCGCCCGCTACCTCGCCGAGACGCGCAATTTTGCCGGTACCGCGGTCGTGATCTTCCAGCCGGCCGAGGAAGGCGGCGCCGGCGGCAAGGCCATGATCCAGGACGGTCTGATGGAGCGCTTCCGCATCGAGGAAGTCTACGGGATGCACAATTTCCCGGGCCTCCCGGTCGGCCAGTTCGCAATCCGCCCCGGCCCGCTGATGGCTTCCGCCGACCGGCTGACCATCCAGATCGAGGGGAGGGGCGGGCACGCGGCGCGCCCCCAGCTCACCATCGATCCGATCCTGGTCGGCGCGCAGATGATCAGCCAGGTCCAGTCGATCGTGGCCCGCAATGTCGATCCGTTGCAGTCCGCGGTCATCTCGATCTGTGTGTTTCAGGCGGGCTCGACCGACAACGTGATCCCGCAGACCGCGTTCCTGCGCGGCACCGCGCGCAGCCTCGTTCCGCCAGTGCGCGACCTTCTGGAGAAGCGCCTGCACGAGGTGGTGGAAGGCACCGCCGCGCTCTACGGCGCCAAGGCGACCTTGACCTACAAGCGCGACTATCCGGTGACGCGCAATCACGCGCCGCAGACCGAGTTCGCCTCCTCGGTCGCCGCCGAGGTCGTCGGGCGCGACCGCGTCGACAACGATACCCCTCCGGTCATGGGCGCGGAGGATTTCTCCTTCATGCTGGAATCGCGCCCCGGCGCCTTCATCTTTGTCGGCAACGGCGAGGGTGCCGGCCTGCACCATCCTGCCTACGACTTCAACGACGAGGTGATCCCGGTCGGGACCTCGTATTGGGTGAAGCTCGTGGAGAAGGCGCTGCAGAGCTGACAGTGGATGAGCGCCAGACAGAGTTAAGGCCTCTATCCGTCGTCTGTCCTGCGCCGTCTGCCTACGGCTGCGCTTCGACGCGGCTGTCGGCGGGCAGTTGTGCGGGCACCAGGGGCGGCGGCACCTGCACGGGGGTCTCGGCCGGGCGCGGCAGGTTCTCGGCGACCTTGGCCTCGACGTGGCGCCAATAGGCGAATTCGTTGAAGCGCGAGCCTTCGACCATGGCGAGCGCGACCGCGGCCAGGAACGGCAGACTCTGAACCACCAGCACGCCCGCGAAAATATTGATCTCGTGGATCTGCGTGTAATTGGTGGCAAGCACCGTTACGCTGCCGACGAGAAGCAGCGCCGCCAGGATCCCCTCCCAGAACGCCGGAAAGTCGGCGCCCTTGCGCGTCGCGCCGCCCTTGGCGGTGCGCATGAACGGGAGGCTGGAGGTGAGGATGCCGTGGCCGACCGAGCGGGCAACGGTCCACTGCACCGACATCGCGGCCAAGAGCGCGCAAGTCATCTGGGCGATCGAGATCGCCACCTTGAGCCGATAGAGCACCAGGAAATGGATCGATGCGAGCGCAAAGGCCGCCAGGATCGGCACGGTCAAAATCTTGTCCGGGATGGCGATCCCCGCGAAGGCGACGACCGGAACCCAGATCAGATTGAGGAGCGCGACCGCAACCCCGATGCTCTCGGCGCCGAGCCAGTTGAGCCAGCCGAGCGCGAACTCGCGCTTCTGCTCCCGCGTCAGACGCGAGGACCGCGGCAACAGGCTGCGCCAGTGCTTCTTGAGGATCTGGAAGCCGCCGTAGGCCCAGCGCTGGCGCTGCTTCTTGTAGGCCTCGAACGTGTCGGGCAGGAGACCGTGGCCGTAGCGGCGGTTGGTGTAATGGACCTGCCAGCCGAGCTCGAGCATGGTCAGGCCGAGATCGGTGTCCTCGCAGATCGTGTCGCTCGACCAGCCGCCGGCGGCCTCGATCGCGGCGCGGCGCATCAGGCACATGGTGCCGTGGGTGATGATGGCATTGGTCTCGTTGCGCCTCACCATGCCGATGTCGAAGAACCCGGCATATTCGCCGTTCATGGCGTGATGCATGAGGGAGCGGTCGCCGTCGCGATGGTCCTGCGGCGCCTGCACGATGCCGACCTGCGGATCGGCGAAGGCGGGCACGAGGTCCTTGAGCCAGCCAGGGTGCACCACGTAATCGGCATCGATCACGCCGATGATCGACGCATCAGGAGCCGAATGCGCGAGCGCCAGGCGCAGCGCCCCGGCCTTGAAGCCCTGGAGATTCTCGACATTGATGAACTTGAACCGCTCGCCGAGAACGCGGCAGTGCTCCTCGATCGGCGCCCAACAGGCCGGATCGGGCGTGTTGTTGATGACGACGATGCACTCGAAATTCGGATATTGCAGGCGCGCAACGGCATCGAGCGTCGCCTTGAGCATGTCGGGCGGCTCGCGATAGGCCGGAATGTGGATCGAGACCTTGGGGGCAAAGCCGGCGAGATCCGGCAGCGGCGCCTGGATCAAGCGCCGCGGGCTGTGCCCGAGCGCCAGCGATGCAATCTCCTCGACCCGCGCCAGCGCGATGAACACGAGCGGGATCAGCAGTAGGACGCCGAGCCCGAACGCCAAGGCCGCGCCCCACACGAAATAGTGCCCATCCCAGAACGCGAACACTGTGGCAAACCAGGCTCCGATCGTATTGGCGGCGATCGCCAGCGTTGCCGCCTCGGGAATGCTCGCCCGGGTCTTGGCCAGGATCGGCACCGAAAAGAGGAGGCCGAGCAGCACCGCAAGGCTCGCCAGCCGCCAATGGTTGGCGTCGCTGAGGAGGCCCGTCCAGGCAAACTTCGCCTGATGGGAAGCATCGAACAGGCCCCAATAGGCACCGACGCTGCCTTCGTTGATCTTCCAGGGCTGGTCGAAGGCCTCGAACAGGTTGTAGTCGATGCCGCGCGCCTCCGCCCGGGCCGCAAAGTCGCGCAGCACCATGGCCTGCTCGGCGCGCCCGGGATCAGCCGAGTGGTTGTTGTACCCGGCGCTCGGCCAGCCGAACTCGGCGATCACGATCCGCTTGCCGGGATGCGCCTGCCGAAGCTCGTCATAGTGGGCGATGGCGACATCGACCGCCTTACTGGCGGGTAATCCTGCGGGCTCCCAGTAGGGCAGGATATGGGCGGAGATGAAATCGACCGAAGCGGCAAGCTCCGGGTGATCGATCCAGTCGGTCCAGATCTGGCCGCTGGTGACCGGCACCGGACTGTGGCGCTTGACCCATTTGAGGATCGCGATCTGCCCCTCGACGCTCTTCTCCACCTTGAGGGTGTCGAGAGTGCCTTCAAGCGACCCTTTCTCGCCTTTGGCTTCCAGCGCCTGCAGCCTCTTTTCCGCTTCGGCGCGCAGCGCCGCGTCGATCTGCTCCTTCTTGAGGCCGTCCACGATCTCGTCGAGGGTCGGGATTTTCCCTGCCTTGGCCCGCTCCAGCCCCGCCAACCGCCGCAGGCCCTGCGCCTGCAGCGCCGCCTCATCGAACGGCAGATCGCTGAGCTTGATCGTCTCGACCCGGGAGATGTTTCCGAGCCGATCCTTGATCCCGACCCGGATCTCGGCGACTTCGGCCAGCGCGCGAGTCTTGATCGTTTCGTTGCCGACCACGATCGAGGTGACGTTATTGTACTTGCGGGCAAGGTCGATGGCGGCCGCGATTTCCCGCCCGTCCCGTTCCGCCCGGTCGTCAAGCCAGATGCCGACCCAGGTCTTCAGGCCAAGCTCGCCCGCGATCGGAGCCACCTGCTCGACCCCGCCGGTAGACGAATAGCTTCGCACCGATCGGGTATAGGGGGCGATCAGGCTGAGCTCGGTCCGGATCTGGGCGGCGGTCGGCGGGACGTCCTCCTCGGGACGCTCGTTTCGGGAATAGGAGTAGGGCGTATAGGAAATGCTCGGCAGGACGCCCCGGAAATCGGAAACCGCTTCTTGCCGCTGCAGCAAAGCCCAAAGGGCGGCATGCACGCAGACAACAAGCGCGACCACAGCGGCAACGGTGCGCATGAAAAACAAACCACGCGGGGGCAGGAAGCAGAGGCCCGAACCCGTCCCCAAGGTTCGGCTAAGGGCCGTTTAATTGAACGACCTTAGCCAGGAGGCATCTAACAGTTAGCTGCCTGCCATGGCGAATTCAAGACAACAAACAAGTCCAACAAAAAATAGTTCCGAACGAGAGCGCGCGACAGGATGAATGTTTGTATATGCAAATGAACGTTCGTACAGACTGCGTCGGGCAGCGTACGCAAAGCCAACAGCGGCCTACCGCCGCCCACCGCCCATTTATTGGGCTTGCGCTGCTGGAGCTGCGGCGGCCGCGGCCGCGGTGGGCTCGGCGTCGGGGTTGACCCAGCAATTATAGATTTCAGTTTTCAGCTTATCTGCGGCTTTGCTGTCGACGGTCTTTTTTACCGCGCAACGAAAGGTTGTTTGGATGTGGCCGGAGGGGCAGCCGAACCGGTCGTAAAGGTCGAGGTGGCGAAAGGCGGTATCGAGATCGTCGTGCACCAGGAGATTAACCACCCGCTGGCCGAGCCACACGCATTCCGGATTGGCGGCGGGGCCGCCTCCCAGGCGCCGCTCGGCTTCCGCATATTCGTCGACGGCCTTCTTGCCCGCGTCCTTGGTGTTGTCAGCTGCCGGGCGCTGGTCGCCTGCCTTGGGTTCGGCGTTCTGCGCAAAGGTGAGATTGGATGCGGCGATCAGCACTGCGGCACCGGCAATGGCGGCGGCGCCAATACGCATACAGGCGAAACGCATGGTCTCTCTGAAGGTGTTGGGCCGTTGCCGACCGGTTGCTCCCCGAAGCCCGCCAGAGCCGGGGCAGGCTTGCGGCCAAACCCCTTATCTGCTGGCCAAATCCTCGCATCGCCGGTTCCGCGGATGCCTCTTGCATTCTCGCCGAACGCGACGGCTCCAATTAAAGCAGCACTGCGGCGCGCCGCCAATATGGCGAAAGCAAAAATTCCTGTTGGCGGAAACGGTCGGTCGTTCGCCCGACCTTGCCCGCGGGCGGCCTTGGCACCACCACCCGGGCCGCGCGATAAGCGAGGCTCAGGGAACAGGAGGATCGCCGAAATGCGCCTCGCGGCGGCTTTTTTTGCGCTGTCGGCCGCCGCCATCCTGGCCGTCTGGGCCTGGCTCGGTGCGCCGATCCAGATGCCGGCATCGCCCCTTGGCACTGCCGGCAAACTCGACTGCGTATCCTATGCGCCGTTCCGGGGCGACCAGGATCCGTTCGGGCCGGATGTGCCAATCGATCCGCGGCAGATCGAGGAGGACCTTGCACGCTTGGCGCCGCTGACCGGATGCATCCGCACCTATTCGATCGATCATGGGCTCGATCAGATCCCGGAAATCGCCGGCCGCCACGGGATGAAGGTGATGCTCGGCGTGTGGCTGTCCAATCTGCCGCAGCTCAACCGCCACCAGGTCGAGGTTGGCATCGCGCTCACCCGGCGGTTCCCGGATGTGGTCCAGTCGATTGTCGTCGGCAACGAGGTCCTGCTGCGCGGCGAAATGTCCGCCCCCGATCTCATCAGGACCATCCGCGAAGTGAAGGCGCAGGTTACCGTGCCGGTTACCTACGCTGACGTGTGGGAGTTCTGGTTGCGCTACCGCGAGGTGGCCTCCGCGGTCGATTTCATCACCGTCCACATCCTGCCCTACTGGGAGGATGTGCCGATCCCGGCGGGCGAAGCGGCGGCCCATGTCGAATCGATCCGCCGGGAGGTGGCGGACGCCTTTCCCAACCGGGAGATTCTGATCGGCGAATTCGGCTGGCCGAGCGCGGGCCGCATGCGCGAGGGTGCCTTGCCTTCGCCCGCCAACCAGGCCCGCGCCCTGAGCGACGTTGTGGCGCAGGCAAGAGCCGCCAACTACCGGCTCAACGTGATCGAGGCTTTCGATCAGCCCTGGAAGCGTCAGCTCGAAGGTACCGTCGGGGGGCATTGGGGACTCTACGATGCCTACAGCCGCGATCCCAAGTTCAGCTTCGGGGCGGCGATTTCCAACCATCCGCGCTGGCCTTGGCAGGCCGCCTTGGGGATCGCGCTTGCAGCTGCCCAGTTCATGGCGGCTGCGCTGCTCCTGCGCCGGCGCGCCATAGCGCTTGCGCCGAGCCGCTGGGCCGCCGTTGCGGCAGGCACCATCGCCTCCGGAGCGGTTTTTGGCTGGACGATCGAGAACGTTCCGATCGAGAGCCTGACGGCAGGGGATTGGCTGCGCTCGATCGCCTGGGCGGGTCTTGCCCTGCTGACGCCCATTGCGGTCGGCGCCGGGCTTGCGTGCGGCACCGGCTTTCCGTGCTTTTTCGAAGTGCTCGCCGGCCGGGAGCTCGCACGGCGGCGCCCGCTCTCATTCCTGCTTGGAGCGCTTCTGATGGGGGCAACGGTGCTGGCGGTCCAGGCCGCACTGGGGCTCGCTTTCGATCCGCGTTACCGCGACTTTCCGTTCGCGCCCGCGACCGGCGTCACCGTCCCGCTGTTGCTGATCTCGCTCGTTGCGCCGCCCGCAAAAGGGCCGCATCCGGCGGCGGAAGCCGCCGCGGCAGCAACCCTCGGCCTCTCGGCGATCTACATCGCGCTCAACGAGAGCTTCGCCAACTGGCAGGCGCTCTGGTTCTGCGCCTGCCTCGTCGCCCTCGCCGTCACCCTCATGAGGGTGCGGGCCGCGCCAGGCTGAGAATCAACAAAGCGACCGCAAGCGCCGAAAGACCGGCGTTGTGCAGGACAAGGCCGAAGCCAGCTGACGCCAGCGAAAGCGCAACGAGCGCGATCGAGGGCCGGAAGAAGTTGATTGCCGCCGCCGCGAGCGCGAGCGAGCCAAATGCTCCGTAGTTGAACAATACGATGACCAGCCGAAACGTCGCGCACAGCCAGGTCCTGAGCCCGGCTTGGCAGGCCAGCGAAACCGTCGGGTATTCGATCGCCAGGTAGCGCAGGTAGAGCGCCTCGCCGAGCGCGACAAAACCGATCACAAGGAGCCAATGGGTCTGGCGCGCGGTCGGAAGAAAAAGCCCTGGCATGGGGGCACTCTACACCAAGCCTTGATGGTCTGGAGCTAGGGCTGGCGCGGGCCAGGGGCAGGACGGTGTAGCGGAGGCGCCGGCTCGGTGCCGGTGGTTGCGGCGGTGGTGGGACGCGCCTTCGGCGCCGACTCCACCAGCGACAAGCGCTGACCCAGGAAGGCTGCCGGCTGGCAATAGTGATGCGCAGCCGCAAGCTTGCTGCAGAGCCGAACCGCCACCTCGGGACTGGTGATCGGACCAATGATGAGCCGCAGGTCCGCGCTTCCCTTGCTGTTTTCCCTGACCCCGATCACCGGGTAAAGCTCGTCCGGCAGCGGCGGCAGATTGTGCTTGGTCGAGGACCAGAGCGTGCGCAGGCCCTCGAAGTTGGTTGCGCCCCCCACATCAACCCCAAGTCCGGCAGCGGCAGCCTCGGCGAGCTCCGCCGTGTGCGCCGGCACGGCCGGGTTCGCCTCGGGTTGGCCGCTGGCCTCGCCAGCGCTGGGTCCTTGCCCGGGAGCAACGGTGCTTTCGACTGGGACGGGCGGCTCGGTCCGCGCTGTTGCGGCGGGCGGGGCCGGTCTTGCCTCGGCTTTGATCGAGCCGGTCACGTCGCTGAGACCGCGTTCGATCTCGCTCAGACGGGACAGGATTTGCTCGCGGTCGGACGCCAGGACTTGAACTGCTTCCGTCAACCGCCGGGTTTCGCTCGCGACCACCATCGACTGGGCCGCTGTCTCCGCGGTCGCGGGCGGCGCCGCGATCCGGCGAAGCCGGGAGTTGGAATTGATCGAGACGACCGCCAGCGCAAGGGCTGCGGCGGCGCATATGCCCCAGGTCGCCAAGCGCAACAAATCCTGCATGCCGAAGGGCGGCGTTTTTGCCTCCCAGGTCGTCGCGTAGATCGAATCCGTCATCCTGGTCGCTCCCCGCCGCCGGGGCGTCGGCGCATGCCGAATCAGTCCGTTGAAAACATTAGCAGAATCCCTGCAAGCGCGCGTCGTCAACCGAATTGTGGGGCGCGCTGCGGGGGAGGCGCCGGGCCGGCTTTTCCGCGTCCGCGCCCTCGGATAAGAGGGGCCAATGAAGCCTTCCTGGAAACCTTTATGGCGCGAACCGATGGTCCGGCGCGATGGCTGAAAGGACTTGCCTCGCAGTCGTGCTGGCCGCCGGCGAGGGCACCCGCATGCGCTCGGCGCGCCCCAAGGTCATGCACGAGATCGCCGGCCGCTCGCTCCTTGCCCATGTGCTCGATGCGGTGACGGCGGCCGGCTGCGGCAGGACCGCCGTCGTCATCGGCCCGGATGCCGCTCCGGTTGCGGCCGAGGCCCAGCGCATCGTCCCGGGCGCCGAGATTTTCCTGCAGGCGGAGCGCCGCGGCACCGCGCACGCGGTGCTGGCGGCAAGGAGCGCGATCGCGCGGCGTGCCGACGATCTCCTGGTCGTCTTTGCCGATACGCCGCTGGTGCGGCCGCAGACGCTTTCCCGCATGCGCGCTGCGATCGGGGGTGGCGCCGCCGTCGCGGTGCTCGGCTTCCGGCCGCGCCATCCGCTCGGTTATGGCCGACTTGTGCTAGAAGGTGGCGAGCTTGTTGCGATCCGCGAGGAGGTCGATGCGAATGCAGCCGAGCAGGCGATCGGGCTCTGCAACGGCGGTTTGATGGGCTTTGCGGGAGCGACTGCGCTGGCCATTCTCGACCGGATCGGCAGCGACAACCGCAAGAACGAATTCTACCTGACCGATGCCGTCGCGATCGCCCGTGCGATGCATCTCAAGGCTGTCGTGATCGAGACCGAGGAGGACGACGTGCGTGGCGTCAACACCAAGGCGCAATTGGCGGAGAGCGAAGCGGCCCTGCAGCAGCGGCTGCGCCAGGCCGCGATGGAGGCGGGCGTCACCCTGGTGGCGCCGGAGACCGTGTTCCTGTCGGCGGACACGAAATTCGGCCGCGACGTGGTGGTCGAGCCGTTTGTCGTATTCGGTCCGGGCGTCACGGTCGACGACAACGCGGTGATCCATTCGTTTACGTACATGGAGCGGTCGCATGTGGGCAAGCGGGCGCTCGTTGGCCCCTTCGCGCGGCTGCGGCCGGGCGCGCAGCTTGGCGAGGACGTCCACATCGGCAATTTCGTCGAGATCAAGGAGTCAACGATCGAGGCGGGCGCCAAGGCCAATCATCTCGCCTATATCGGCGACGCGCGGCTGGGCGCGGGGGCGAATTTCGGGGCAGGCGCGATCGTCTGCAATTATGACGGCGTTGGGAAGTACCGCACCGATATCGGCAAGGGCGCCTTCATCGGCTCGAACGCGGCGCTGGTGTCTCCGGTCAAGGTCGGCGATGGCGCCTATGTGGCGACCGGCTCGGTCATCACGCACGACGTTCCCCCCGATGCGCTGGCGCTGGCGCGCAGCCGCCAGGTCGTGAAGGAGAACCGGGCGGGGCGTCTGCGGGCCGTCAAGGCCGCCGCGAAGAAAAAAAATCCCGCGACCGAATGAGGTAGCTGGGATGCATTAGATTCCATTAGCCTTAATTGTCACAAGTTGACACGGATTGTGATTTCCGTGCCGCCGTTGATGCCGCCTACACGATGACCGGCGCTATGATTCGGGGCTGAGGAGATTCTCACACATGTGCGGAATTGTCGGCATCCTCGGGCGCGAGCCGGTAGCGGAGCAGCTGGTCGACGCGCTCAGGCGGCTTGAATATCGCGGCTATGACTCTGCCGGCGTCGCCACCCTGGAGAACGGCCGCCTGACGCGCCGGCGCGCGGAGGGCAAGCTCAAGCAGCTCGAGAGCAAGCTGCGCGGCGCCCCGCTCATGGGCACGAGCGGCATAGGCCACACCCGCTGGGCGACCCACGGGAAGCCGAACGAGACCAATGCCCATCCGCACGCGACCGAGCGGCTGGCGGTCGTGCACAACGGCATCATCGAAAACTTTCGCGAGCTGCGCGAGGAGCTGGAGGGGCAGGGCGCGAAATTCTCGACCGAAACCGACACCGAAGTGGTGGCCCACCTGGTGACGCAGGAGATGAAGAAGGGTCGCGCGCCCGCCGAGGCCGTCGCGGCCGCGCTGCCGCGCCTGCGCGGCGCCTTTGCGCTCGCGTTTCTGTTCGACGGCGAGAACGACCTTCTGATCGGCGCCCGCAAGGGCTCGCCGCTCGCAGTCGGCTATGGCGATGGCGAGATGTATCTGGGGTCGGACGCCATTGCGCTTGCCCCGTTCACTGACGCGGTTTCCTATCTCGAGGACGGCGACGCAGCGGTCCTCACCCGCCACGGCGTCGAGATCCGCGACGCTGGCGGCGCATCGGTCAAGCGCACGGTGGTGAAATCCGGCGCCTCGGCCATGCTGGTGGACAAGGGCAACCACCGCCATTTCATGGCCAAGGAAATTCATGAGCAGCCCGAGGTCGTCGGCCACACACTGGCGCATTACCTCGACATGGCGAACGAGCGCGTGGTGCTGCCCGGTGCCTCGCCGATCGATTTCGGCGCGCTCGAGCGGGTCGCTATGTCGGCCTGCGGGACCGCCTATTATGCCGGTCTCATCGGCAAGTACTGGTTCGAACGCCTGGCGCGCCTGCCGGTCGAGATCGATGTGGCCTCCGAGTTCCGTTATCGCGAGGCGCCGCTCAAGCCGGGGGGGCTTGCGCTCTTCGTGTCGCAATCGGGCGAAACCGCCGACACGCTGGCGACGCTGCGTTACGCGCGCGAGCAAAAGCAGCAGGTGGCTTCGATCGTCAACGTGCCGACCTCCAACATCGCGCGCGAGAGCGAGGTGGTGCTGCCGACCTTGGCGGGACCCGAGATCGGGGTTGCCTCGACCAAGGCCTTCACGTGCCAGCTTGCGGTGCTTGCCTGCCTCGCGGTCGCCGCCGGTCGTGCCCGCGGCGTTCTGTCCGAGACCGAGGAGAGGAAGCTTGTGCGCGCCCTGATCGAGGTGCCCCGCCACATGGCAAGCTCGCTTGCGCTCGAGCCGCAGATCGAGCAAATCGCGCGCGACCTCGCTAAGAGCCGCAACGTCCTCTACCTCGGCCGCGGCACGAGCTTCCCGCTGGCGCTCGAAGGCGCGCTCAAGCTCAAGGAGATTTCCTATATCCACGCCGAAGGCTATGCGGCCGGCGAGCTCAAGCACGGCCCGATCGCGCTCATCGACGAGACCATGCCGGTCATCGTCATTGCGCCGTTCGACCGGGTGTTCGACAAGACCCTGTCCAACATGCAGGAGGTTGCCGCCCGCGGCGGCCGCATCATTCTCCTGACCGATCCGCAGGGCGCCCGGGAGGCGCACATCGAGTCCGCCGTCAAGATCGTGCTGCCCGAGATGCCCCCGAGCGTGGCGCCGCTCGTCTATGCGCTTCCGGTGCAGCTCATCGCCTATCACACCGCCGTGGTGATGGGCACCGATGTCGACCAGCCGCGCAACCTCGCCAAGTCCGTGACGGTCGAGTGACGCGGGGCGACGCGGCGCGAGTGGCCGCTTGCGAAGTTCGTGATACTTTGCCGCACCCTCTGGCGCGAACTTCGCAAGCGCAGGGGCGCTCGCACCACTATGTCTAGTGCCGCTGGGCGGGCATTCCTGCGCTTTGCCGACTGGCTTGCCGCAAGGTAATCTCTACATCTTGGGAATCAGGTTCGCGTGGATCGCATGAGCGAATTGGAACGACACCCGGGAATTGCACCTCCGGCGCCGGTCGCCGCTGGCCCCGAGGCCCCCCTGACGGCGCCGGCGCCGGCCGTATCCCATTCCGGGATGATGAGCCGCATCCGCAATTACTTCCTCACCGGGCTCGTCCTGGTGGGCCCGCTCTACATCACGGCCAATCTCACCTGGTGGTTCATCAACTGGGTGGACGACCTCGTGCGGCCGATCATTCCGGTGCCGTACCGGCCGGAGACCTATCTGCCGGTGCACGTTCCGGGAACCGGGCTCATCATCGCGTTCGCGGCGCTGACGGTGCTGGGCTTTCTCACCGCCAACCTGGTGGGGCGCACGCTGGTCGAGCTCGGCGAAAACATCCTCAACCGGATGCCGGTGGTGCGCCCGGTCTACAAGAGCCTCAAGCAGATTTTCGAGACTCTGTTCTCGAGCTCGGGATCTTCCTTCCGCCGGGTCGGGCTGGTCGAATTCCCGGCGCCCGGGATGTGGTCGCTGGTGTTCCTGTCGCAGCCGCCGGGCCTCGACATTGCGGCGCGCCTGCCGGAGACCGAGCACGTCTCGGCGTTCATGCCCTGCACCCCCAATCCGACCACCGGCTTCTTCTTCTACGTGCCGCGCCGCGACATCATCGACCTCGATATCTCGGTCGAGGCCGCCATGACGCTGCTGATGTCGGCCGGCATGGCGCAGCCCGGCGGCGAGGATCAGCAGAAAAAGCTCTCTGCGCTCGCCGAGATCGTGCGCGCGCGCTCTTCGCAGACGCGGCGCACCATCGAGCCGGTGAAGTAACGGGTGGCTGCCGACGCGGCTGATCTGCCCGCCGTCTTCGCGGGGCAGGTTTGCGAGCGACACGCGGCGACCCGTTGGACCCCGAAAAACCAGCTCTGTTGAGGCGCACGACCGCGCGTCAGTGCCCGCCGAACACGAGGGTCTGGAACGGAAGGATCAGGGCCTGAAGCCGCAGGATGATCGCATGCACGAGCGCCAGCGCGTCGACGGCGTGAAGAGCAAAGCCCCGCACTGCGCCGGTGTCGCTTGCGACAATCTCGTCATGGTTGTTGGAATAGGCGTTGGCGATGCAGCTGCTCCCCGGAGTGACGGCGTCGAGTCCGCCTTTGAAGAGGGGCTCGAGAAACGCGACGAGCGTGCCGGGCTTGGTGACTTGCTGCGGGTCGATCAGTTGCTCGCCGCTTCGAAACTGGCCGGCGGGGATGAAGCTCTGAACATCGGTGACGACCATCGGGATGATGGTGAACGGCTTCGATATGCAGGTGACTTCAGCGATCATGCCGGCCCTCATGACCTGCCCTTCGATCTGCCCAAAGCCGGCCGTCAATGTCCGCCCGGCATCGTCCGGGATCAGGACCCCGGCAGGCCGCATGAGCGGATTGACGATATCGCCGACCCGAAGCACGAACTGCTCGACTTGACCGCTCACTCCGGCACGCACGACGGTCTTGCTGAGCTCCACCTCGGCCTCGGCCAGTACGGCTTCCGCGCTGGCCCTGTCGCTCGGAAGCTGGGTGGATACACGCTCCTGAGCCGCGTCCCTTGTGGCCGTCGAGGCAGCAACGGTCGCCTCGCGGCCCTGGACCAGCAGCCGAAGACGTTCGATCTCGCGCGCCGGCACGTTGCCCGGGTTGCGCCGCTGCAGCTCCTCTTTCGTTTCCAGCTCGTCAATCGCCTGCTGGAGCGAGCTCTTCGCCTCCTCGATCTGGGATTCGCTCTTCGTGACATCGAGCTTCGCGACCGCCATGTCGGCGTCGATTTCCGCAATCTTGCGTTTGGCGGTCTCGACCGCCGCCTCCTGCTTCGAGCTGTCGAGCTTGAAGATCGGCATGCCCTTCTCGACGTGACCGGTATATCCGACCAGGACCTCGGCCACACGTCCGTTTGTCTCCGGAAGAATCGGGACCGTCCTGAAGAACAGGGTGACGTTGCTCGTCGAGGGATGATTGTAGAATATCGTCGTTATGAGAAGAACTGTGAGAATGAGGCACGATGTGATGCCCCATCTCAGCTCGAACCATACGGAATAGATCGTGATTTCCTTGCCGAGCCGTTTTCCCTGCACGTAGCGCCGGAAAAGATAATCGGGGACGATGGTCAACAGCGAGCAGAACATGAGCTCAAGCATGGCTTGGCTCCTTCTTCTTGATGGAGCGGCTTCGGGTCTCGCCTGAGGCTGCCGCCGGGACGCTTGAAGGCGCAGCCGGCGAGAGTGGTGTTGCGGCCGTGGCTGAAGGTTCCGGCCGTGTCACTTCCGCAACCGCCTCGCGCGGTGCCTGGGCTGCGCCGTCGCTGGGTTTCTGCCCCGCCATCCTCTCGGTCGCTGCCGCGATCCTGCCGAGCCAGCCGGGGAAGTCCGGGATATCGATGAACGCGAGCAGCAATGCTGCAATCCAGAACGCGTGGATGTGGGTGAGCAGCCCGATCAGGCACAGCAGCGAAACGATCTCGAGCTGCGCCTTTTTGGACTTGTGGGCCATTTGCTCGGGCAAATTGTGCAACCGAAAGAACAGGATGCCAAACCCCAGGATCGAGGCCGCCAGGATGACGGCCGTTACAACCATGAGGATGTCCGTCTGCCCGGGAGACGTGATGAACGAGGGCAGATGCTCTGATGCAGCCGGGTTGATCGAAGGGTTAATTGGAACGGCCATAACTCCCTCCCACTCGTCGGGCGTGCCTGGAGCGGCGTGGCTTCGTTCCGAAGACCGGTACCCGCTTTTGGGGATCATGCCCTGGCGAAAGACTCAGCCCGCCTAAGAGGCTAAGTTGCCGCGCCGACGGCCAATTTGATGTAGATCAAAGACCGAGCCGAGCGGCACGCGGAACCCGCGGCCACAGTGCCTTCATCGCTTCTTGGCTGAACGGGCGCTGCCTCGATGGGATAATCGGAGATCGATCCTTTCCGTCTCACGTCGGCCGAATTAATCCTTGGCAATGCTGCCTTCGGCCGCAGCGCTAGCCGGCGCGGGCCAATCCCCGGAGCGGCCTGGTTTCAAATGAAGGACTTGCTTATTCCGGCTTGAGTTTGCGGGCGAGCGCGACGGTCAAGGCACCCTCGGCACCTCCTCGCGTCACCGGCATTTGGCTCCCGACTTGGAGCGTGATCTCGTTCATGACGTGCAGGATCTGCTCATCCGATTGGACCACGCCCGCAGCGTCGAAGTCCTTGCGAATCCTGCTGAGCACGTCGCTGCGTTCGGGATCGAGCGTGTCCAGAGCGAGGCCATCCGAATAGGCCTTGGCGTCCCGGCCCTTGATTCCCAATTTTTCGGCGGCCCACATGCCAAGAAGCTTGTTGAGGCGAACCCTCTTCTTCCAGTCGTCCGCGCTGCTCATCCCGAATTTCTCCGGCTGTCCGGCCGGTGAATACGCGCTTTTGGGACTGCATTATTGATCTGGAGCAATAAATAGCCAATGTCCGCTTGTGGCCGTTCTATCCGGCGCGCAACAGCCGCACCGCCTCGTCGCGCTCGAACAGATAGAGCAGTTGGCGCAGCGCCTGCCCGCGCGGCGCCGCGAGATCCGGATCGCGGGCGAGAATGAGCGCGGCATCGTCGCGGGCGGCGGCGATGTATTTGCCGTGCTGCTCGAGCCTCGCCACCTTGAAGACCGGCATGCCCGATTGGCGGGTGCCCAGCACATCGCCTTCGCCGCGCAGCGCCAGGTCCTCCTCGGCGATGCGGAAGCCGTCCTCGGTCTCGCGCATGATCTTGAGGCGCGCCTTGGCGGCGTCGCCGAGCGGGCCCTTGTAGAGCAGCAGGCAAGTCGACTGCGCGGCGCCGCGGCCGATGCGCCCGCGCAGCTGGTGCAGCTGCGCCAGCCCGAAGCGCTCGGCATGCTCGATCACCATGACGCTCGCCTGCGGCACGTCGACCCCGACCTCGATCACGGTGGTGGCGACCAGGAGCTGCGTCTTGCCGGCGGCAAAGCGCTCCATGGCGCGGTCGCGCTCGGCTCCCTTCATGCGCCCATGCACCAGATCGACCGCGGCGCCGAACCGCGCTTTCAGCGCGGCGAAGCGTTCCTCCGCCGCCGCGAGATCGACGTTCTCGGACTCCTCGATCAGGGGACAGACCCAGTAGACGCGACGGCCTTCGGTAAGCGCCCGGCTCACCGCCTCGGTCACCTGATCGAGCCGCTCGAGCGGAATGGTGCGGGTATCGATCGGCTGCCGGCCCGCGGGCTTCTCGCGCAGCTCGGAAATATCCATGTCGCCGAAGCAGGTGAGCACGAGCGTGCGCGGGATCGGGGTCGCGGTCATCACCAGCACGTCGACCGCCTCGCCCTTGCGGGCGAGCGCGAGGCGCTGGTGCACGCCGAAGCGATGCTGCTCGTCGACCACCGCCAGCGCCAGATCGTGGAACGCAACTTCTTCCTGAAACACCGCATGAGTGCCGATCAGGAAATGGATCTCGCCTGCGGCAAGCGCCTTGAGCGTGCCGCTGCGCTCGGCCCCGCGCTCGCGCCCCGTCAGGATCGCAACCTTGATGCCGGCCCTGGCTGCAAGCGGCGCGATCGTGTTGAGATGCTGGCGCGCCAGAAGCTCCGTCGGCGCCATCAAAGCGGCTTGGCGGCCGCCCTCGATCGCGACGGCGGCTGCGAGCAGAGCCACGACGGTCTTGCCGGAGCCGACGTCGCCCTGCAGGAGGCGCAGCATCCGCTCAGGCTTGGCAAGGTCGCCGGCGATGTCCTCGACCGCACGCCGCTGCGAGGCTGTCAGCGCGAAGGGAAGGGCGGCGATCACTTTCCTGCGCAGCTCGCCCTGGCCCTTGGTGACGCGGCCCGCCGGCCGCCGCAGATGCGCGCGAACGAGCGCCAGCGCCACTTGGCCGGCGAGCAATTCGTCATAGGCAAGCCGCGACCAGGCCGGTTGCTCCGCCAGCGTCTCACCCGGCTCGGATGGCCGGTGCAGGATGCCCAGGGCTTCAGCGAAGGAGGGAAACCTTTCGCGTGCGAGCCAGTTCGGCTCCTGCCATTCCGGCAGCATCGGAAGGCGCGCGAGCGCAGCCTCGGCGGCGCGTCGCAGCTGATTTGGCCCAAGCCCCTCGGTCAGCGGATAGACCGGGTCGACCAGCGGCATGTTGGCGAGCTCGGCCTCCGTGAGCACCCGATCGGGGTGCACCATCTGCCGCATGCCGTCATAGAGCGCGGTTGTGCCGGAGACGATGCGGATGGCTCCAGGCGGGAACAGCTTCTGGAGATACTCTTTGCGCGCCTTGAAATAGGTGAGCACGATGTCGCCGGTGTCGTCGCTCGCGTAGATCAGATAGGGCGCGTTCGGGCGGCGCGGCGGTGGCGGCCGGTGCAGGTCGATCTTGACCGCAACCGTGACGACGGTGCCGGGCGCCACCTCGGCAAGCTTCGGCCGCGCCCGGCGATCGATGGTGCCTGACGGCAGATGGAACAGGAGATCGATGAGGCGCGCGGGAGCCTCGCCGCGGCCGAGAAGATGCCGGTAGAGCTTGTCCTGCTTGGGCCCAATGCCGGCGAGGCTCGTCAAGGGAGCAAAGAGCGGATTAAGGATAACGGGCCGCATGCGATGCATCATAGCAGCGCCGCCACCGCCGCCTCATCGGAATCAACCTCGGCTTTGCATAACCCACCGGTCCTTGTGACCTCAGGGGGGCCGCGGTAGGCTGACGATGGTCGAAATGAAGGCAGCACCCATCTTGCCGCGCAGGCGATGTTGTGATTGGAAGGCGGCGCGGGTTGCAAGACGACGCGGTTGCAATGCACTGAACGCGACATCGCAAATACCCCGTGGCAATTCCGAAATCGCAGCGAGCTCGTAATGATGAGATCGATGATCGGCGCGACAGCGGTTGTCCTGGCTTGCGCTTGCCTCACCATTTGCCCCACACGGGCCGATGCCCAGATCCCGCCGGGTCTGCAGAATCCGCAGATCGAGATCGTGTATGCGGTGCCGAGCAACGCCTCCTACCGGCCGATCTATGATCGCCTCAAGCAACGGCAGGTCCTGGAGGAGCTCCGCGCGTTCCTGGCGCCGCTGAAACTGCCGCGCAAGCTCACCGTGAATGTAGACCAGTGCGGCGCCGCCAGGCGTCCCTACAAGCCGCAAGGACCCGTGACGATCTGCTATGAGCTCGTTGCCGAGATCACCCAGACCGCCAGCAAGCTCGATGCGAGCCTGCAGCCGAGCGTCACCGCGGGCGCCTTCATCCTGGTGGCGCTGCAGGCGCTGGCGCACGGCGTGTATGACGAGCTGCAGATTCCGGTCTGGGGACGCATGGAGGACGCTTCCGACCGGCTGGCCGCATTGGTGATGCTGCAATTCGGCGAGGACCTCGCGCTGCGCACGATTCTCGGAGCCACCGCCCTGTTCACCGCGTCAGGCAAGACCTGGGCCGTCAGCGATTTCGGCAATGCCCTCTCGCCCGACGAGCAGCGCTACTACAACTATCTGTGCATCGCCTATGGGGGCGCGCCGATCACGTTCAAGTTCCTGACCGTTCCGGACAAGAACGGCGAGCAGACGCTGCCCAGCGCGCGTGCCGAGCGATGCGCCGATGAATATGCGCAAGTGCTCAAAGCCTTCAACCTGTGGATCATGCCGTCGGTCGATCCGAACCTGCTGGTCAGGGTCAGGGCCACACCCTGGCTGCAAGCGGGTGACCTGAAATAACGAGGCTTCGCGCCGATCACCCGCCCCCAAAGGCCCCCGGACCGCTTCACTATCGCTCACAAAAAACGAAGGGATAGATGCCGTCATGAAGATGATCATGCGCATAGCGGCATTGGCGCTGTTCCTCGCTTGGGCTGCCGCGTCGAGCGGCCCGGCGCGCGCGCAGGGCGCATCCGACCTGATCAACCCCCAGATCAGCTATGCCTATCTGCCTCCGAAGAGCGCGAAATATCTGCCGATGGTGGAGCGGCTCAAGTCGTTCCAGCTGCTGGAACAGTTCAGCCAGCTCCTGTCTCCGTTGCGGCTGCCCCACAAGTTCGCGCTCTCGACCAGGGAGTGCGGCTTCGTCAACGCGATGTTCTACATCAATCCCAACGCCGACCCGGCGTGGCGGATCGACGTCTGCTACGAATTCGTCGATGCCATCGAGCGCATCGCGCCCAAGCAGGGCGACCAATCCGGTTACACTTACGAGGAAGTCGTCGTTGGATCGATTACCGGCGTTCTCATGCATGAAGCCGGGCACGCCGTGTTCAACTTCTTCGACGTTCCGGTCTTCGGGCGCGAAGAGGATGCGGCCGACGAAATGTCGACCTTCATGGCCTTGCAGTTCAGCCCCGACGTGTCGCAGATGGTCGTGCGGGGCTTCGCCTACATGGACAAGGTCTGGTTCGCATTCGGGGCCCCGTTGTGGTCCGACGAGCACGGCAGCGGGCTGCAGCGCTACTACAACACGCTCTGCCTTGCCTATGGCGCCGACCCGGCGCGGTTCAAGGCACTGCTCGATGCCTCGGACATGCCGAAAGACCGCGCCGCCGGCTGCGCCGGCGAGTACGAGCAGGTCAAGGCCGCGTTCGCGAAGACCGTGTATCCCTTCATCGACCAGGACATGATGAAGAAGGTCCAGGCCAAGCTTTGGCTGAAGCTGACGCCGCAGCAGACCGCGGCGCTCAAGCAGCAGCAGCAAAGCGAGAAGCAGACGTTCAACCTGGCGGCCTGCAACCTCAGCACGGCCAGCAAAGTCAGTCTTGCGCTGGCGGTCAGGCAGGTCAGCGATCCGTCGAAGTGGGAGGTTTACGGCTGGTTCCCGATTCCCGACGGCGGCTGCAACTATATCGGCCCGTTCTACGGTGACAGCTTCTATTGGTACGCATTTGGCGACAACAATGCCGAATGGAGCGCAGACGATTCGGACACGACCGCTACCAAGCAGTGCATCAACAACTCCGCGGCATTCGATGAGACGGCCGGCGCGGTGTGCGCAGCCGGCCAGCAGCCGGTGAATTTCCTGCGCCGTGTCATCGATCCGTCCTCGGACGGCGTCACCTTGCGATTGACAGGGGGCAAATAGGCGGCGGCTCGCGCAGCTTGCAGGCCCGAATTCAGGAGCATGTTCCGATGAAAGCTTTGGCAACGGTGCTGGCGGTCTGCGGCGTGCTGCTCGTCTGTCTGTTCGGGTCCTCGCGCGCCCAGCAGAGCCAGACCTTCGAGCTTGCGGTCTGCAACATGAGCGACTTCCAGGGCGTGTTCATGGCGGTGCGGCACAAACAGGATGCCCAGAAGTGGCAGGTCGACGGCTGGTACGCGATTCCCGATGGCGGGTGCACGTTCATCGGCACCTATCCGAGGGATGCATTCTATTACTACGCGGAGAGCAATGACGGCGGCGAATGGAGCGCCGCCAGCAGCGACCAGACCGGCCAGCCCGAATGCGTCAACCACGACCAATGGTTCACCGAGGCGGGCGGCGCCCCATGCGCGCAGGGCCAGGAGAGCGTTCGCTTCAGATTGATAAATGTTCCGGCCAATCAGGCCCGTTTCACCCAGACCCTGACCGGAAAGAAATGAAGTCAACCTGACGGCGCGGCTGCGCGCCCGACCGAATGGGCGATCAGGCCCTGCCGCAAAATCCTGCGTGCTCGGTTATCTGCTGTTGGCCGCTCCGCCGCTCGCCGGCTGCTGCATGTTCGCCGTGGGAGCGAAGCGCTGCGCCACCGTCGCGCTGGCCGCTGCCGCGCTCGCCGAGCCCGCCGGCTGCGCAACGAACTGAGCGCTCATGCGGCGCACAATGCCACTGCGGATATTGTTGGGCTGGCCGGACTGCGATTGCGGTACATGCACGCTCGGCGGAACGTCCTGCGCGCTCGAATAGCTCGGCGCGAGGAGGGAAGCGGCGCCGATCAGGCTCAGCGTCGCGGCGGTGGTAAATTTCATCTTGAAGCTCCCCGTCTCAGATCCGGTCAGGCGTCCCGAGCATGGGCTCGATGATGACTCGATAGTTCTTGCCCCTTCCATCCAGTGGCCGGGGAGGCGACGGACGATATGCGCTTCACTGCAAAAAGGTTGCGACTTTATTGAGGCGCACGCAGCGGTGCCGGCGCTCCCCAGCTGCCGGCCGACGGGCAATGACGCCTGGCAAGACATCGCCTCCGCTCCGCGGCCTCCTGACATCGGCAGAAGTTACGACTATATGACCTTCGCCCGGCACGTCCGGGCGTTTGGCGTTGGGCGAGCGGAATCCGAGGCGCAGATGACCGGAACGGCGCGATCGAGCGAGGGGCTGGACCTGCGCCGGCGCAAGCTCCTTTTTCGCTCATGGCACCGCGGCATGCGGGAGATGGACCTGATCATGGGGCGCTTCGCCGATGCCGTGCTCGATCGCTTGAGTGAGGGGGAGCTCGCCGAATTCGAGCGCCTGATCCAGGTCCCCGACCGCGAGCTTCTGGCCTGGGTCACCGGCGAGGAGGCGGTGCCGGCGGACCATGACGGTGCGCTCTTTCGCGCTCTGCGGGACTTTCATCTGCGCCATGGCGATGGCGGCGCGCCATGACGCAATCGCCTGCCGATCTCTCCGATCTCCTGGCGCCCGATCGGCCCCTCACGCTCGCTGGCGTGGCGGACGGCGCCGAAGGCCTGGTCATCGCGGACCTCGCCCGCGCGGTGGCCGCCGGAGTGGGCGCGCCGGCGACAAGCCTTCTCGTCGTCTGCCGCGACACGCCGCGCATGGCGGCGCTCGCGCGCGCGCTGGCATTCTTCGATCCGCGCATTGCCGTGCTGGAGTTCCCGGGCTGGGATTGCCTGCCCTACGACCGCGTCTCGCCCCACGCGGTCGCGGTCGCCCAGCGGATGATCACGTTGTCGAGGCTTGCGCGCAGCAGGGGCAGCGACCGGCCTTCCGTCGTGCTCACCTCCGTCAATGCCGCGCTGCAACGGGTGCCGGCCCGCGACCTGGTCGCCACTCAGTCGCTGTCGGTGGTTCCGGGCCAGGTTCTCGATCTCGAGGGCATCGTGCGCTGGCTTGAGCTCAACGGCTTCGGCCGCACGGCAACCGTGCGGGAGGCGGGGGAATACGCGGTGCGCGGCGGCATCATCGACCTGTTCGCGCCGGGCAGGGCGGAGCCGGTGCGGCTCGACTTCTTCGGGGATGTGCTCGAGTCGATCCGCAGCTTCGATCCCGAGAGCCAGCGCACCACCGACCAGCTGCATGCGCTGGATCTCGTCCCCGCCGCCGAACTGCAGCTCACCACCGAGACCATCCGCCGCTTTCGTCTGGGGTATGTGGAAGCCTTTGGCGCGCCGTCGCCGGACGATCCGCTCTATCAGGCGGTGAGCGAGGGCCGCCGCCACATCGGGATGGAGCATTGGCTGCCGCTGTTCCATACGGGGCTCGACACGATCTTCGATTACGTGCCGGGCACGCCGGTGGTGCTGGAGCCGCTTGCCGAGGATGCGGCGCGCGAGCGGCTCGACCAGATCAAGGATTATTACGAGGCGCGCCGGCAGGCGCTCACGCAGCGCAATGCCGGCCCGCCCTATCATCCGCTGCCGCCCGAGCGGCTCTATCTGCCGCAGGCGCAATGGCAGGAGCGCCTCGCCGCATCCTCGCTGGTGCGCCTCACCCCGTTCGCGGTGCCGCAGGCGCAGGAGGCGGGCGCGCCGGCGGTGATCGATGCCGACACCCGGCAGGGGCGCAATTTCGCGGCCGAGCGCGCGGAGCCCGGGCGCAACGTGTTCGAGGCCGTGACGGCGCATGTGCTGGCGCTGCAGGCCGCGCGCAAGCGCGTGGTGATCGCGCTTTGGAGCGAAGGCGCCCGCGAGCGCATGGGCCATGTGCTGGCCGACCATGGGCTTGCCAATCTCGCGTCCGTGCCGTCCTGGCCGGAGGTGGCGCGGCTGCCGCCCCCGCAGGTGGCGCTCGCGGTGCTCGGGCTCGAAAGCGGCTTCGAAACCAATGATGCGGCGGTCATTGGCGAGCAGGACATTTTGGGTGATCGCCTGGTGCGGCCGCGCCGCGCCGGTCGGCGGCCCGACAATTTCATCGCCGAGGCCACGAGCCTTGCGGCCGGCGACCTCGTCGTCCACGTCGATCACGGCATCGGCCGGTTCGTTGGGCTGCGCGCCATCGAGGCGGCGGGCGCGCCCCATGACTGTCTCGAAATCCATTACGCGGGCGGCGACAAGCTGTTCCTGCCGGTGGAGAACGTCGAGCTCCTCTCCCGCTACGGCTCCGAGGAATCGGGTGTCGAGCTCGATCGCCTGGGCGGCGTCGGCTGGCAGACCCGCAAGGCGCGCATGAAGAGCCGCATCCGCGCAATCGCGGGCGAGCTGATCAAGGTTGCAGCCGAGCGGCAGATGCGGGAAGCGCCGCGTCTCTCGATCGATCCCGCACCTTACGATGAGTTCTGCGCCGGTTTTCCCTACGAGGAAACGGAAGACCAGCAGGCCGCGATCGACGCGGTGCGGGGTGAGCTTGCGGCCGGGCGCCCGATGGATCGCCTGGTCTGCGGCGACGTGGGCTTCGGCAAGACCGAGGTCGCGCTGCGCGCCGCCATGATCACCGCCATGAACGGCAAGCAGGTCGCCGTGGTGGTGCCCACCACCTTGCTGGCGCGCCAGCACACCAGGACGTTCACCGAGCGCTTCCACGGATTCCCGGTCAAGATCGCCCAGGCGTCTCGCCTCGTATCGGCTGCGGAGCTTGCGCGCGTGCGCAAGGGTCTTGCCGACGGCCAGATCGACATCGTCATCGGCACCCATGCGCTGCTCGGCAAGGCGGTGAAATTCCGCGATCTCGGCCTCGTCATCGTGGACGAGGAGCAGCATTTCGGCGTCGCCCACAAGGAAAAGCTCAAGCAGCTGCGCGCCGAGGTTCATGTGCTCACGCTCACCGCGACCCCGATCCCTCGCACGCTGCAGCTCGCGCTCACCGGGGTGCGCGATCTCTCGATCATTGCCTCGCCGCCGGTCGACCGGCTGGCGGTGCGCACCTTCGTGTCGCCGTTCGATCCGCTGGTGGTGCGCGAGGGTCTGTTGCGCGAGCGCTACCGCGGCGGCCAGGCCTTCTATGTCTGTCCCCGCATCGAGGATCTCGGCGGCGCGAAGGAATTCCTGGACCAGACCGTGCCGGAAATGCGCGTTGCGGTGGCGCACGGGCAGATGCCCTCGGCGGTGCTCGAGGACATCATGTCGGCCTTCTATGACGGCAAGTACGACGTGCTCCTGTCGACCTCGATCGTGGAATCTGGCCTCGATATTCCCGCCGCCAATACGCTGATCGTGCACCGCGCCGACCGCTTCGGCCTGTCCCAGCTCTACCAGCTGCGCGGCCGGGTCGGGCGCGCCAAGGTGCGCGCCTATGCGCTGTTCACGCTGCCCAACGAGCGCAAGATCACCGCCCAGGCCGAGCGCCGGCTCAAGGTGCTGCAGTCGCTCGATACGCTGGGCGCCGGCTTCCAGCTCGCCTCTCACGATCTCGACATCCGCGGCGCGGGCAATCTTCTGGGCGAGGAGCAGTCCGGTCACATCAAGGAGGTCGGCTACGAGCTTTATCAGCAGATGCTGGAGGAGGCCGTGACCAGCCTCAAAGCCGGCATCACCGCGCCGGTTGCCGACCAGTGGTCGCCGCAGATCACCATCGGCACGCCGGTCATGATCCCGGAGGACTATGTGGCCGACCTTCCGGTGCGGCTCGCGCTCTATCGGCGGCTTGCCGAGATCGAGGACGAGCGCGAGATCGAGGCGTTCGGTGCCGAGCTCACCGACCGCTTCGGCACCCCGCCACCCGAGGTCGAGCATCTGTTGCAGATCGTCGCCATCAAGTCGCTGTGCCGGCGCGCCAACGTGGAGCGGATCGAGGCGGGCCCGAAGGGCGCGGTCGTCTCCTTCCGCGACAACACGTTTGCCAATCCCGATCGCCTCATCGGCTTCATCCATGAGCAGGGCCCCGCCGCCAAGGTGCGGCCCGACATGAAGGTCGTGTTCTTCGACGATTGGCAAAATCCCGAGCAGCGCCTGAAAGGCACCATGGCGATCCTGCGCAGCCTCGCCCGTCTCGCCGCCCCCGCCAAAGCCGCCTGACATGCCGATCGAGGCGCTCGAAGGTTTTTGGCGCGGGCTCCTGCAGCCCATCCTGACGCCGTCGCATGCGCTCGCGCTCGTGGGCCTCGGCCTCTTGATCGGGCAGCAGCCCGCGGATCGGCGCGTCGTGCTGCTCGGCTCTTTCGCGCTGGCACTCATCGCAGGGCTCGGTGTGCTTACGCTGGCGGTCGAGGAGACTCCGGCCGGGAACATTCTGCTGACGGGCGTTGCGATCAGCGGCGCGCTCACCGCGCTCGCGGTTCGTCTCCCTGATCGGGTTCTCGTGCCGCTCGCCGCCGTTATCGGCGCCGCGCTTGGGCTCGATTCACCCCCCGACGTGATCTCGCTTGTTGCGGCCTACCTGATGCTACTCGGTGTGGGGCTGGCCGCCTCGATCTGCCTTGGCCTGGTGAGCGAAGGTGCCGCGCGGGCACGCGTCGGCTGGCAGCGAATGGGCGTACGTGTGCTGGGCTCGTGGGCGGCCGCGAGCGCCATGCTGGCGCTGGCCGTGCGGTTCGCGGCGAGCGGGTGAGCTATTCGGCGGCCACGCGCCTTGCGAACTCGTCCGCGGCGCGCTCGATGGTGGCCGCGAGATATTCCGGCGCCTGCGCGCCGCTCACGGCGATCATGTCGCCGAAGATGAAGCAGGGGACGGCCTCTATCCCGGATTCCTTGGCGGCCTGCGCTTCGCTCTCGATGAGCGCCACATCGGCATCGCCTGCCAGCAGTGCGCGCACGCGATCCGCGTCCAAGCCGCAATCGGCCGCGGCACGCACGAGAACCTCGCGATCGGTGAGATCGCCGCCTTCCGCGAAATAAAGCGTCATCAGCCGCTGCTTCATGGCTCCCGCCGCGCCAGCTTCGTCCGCCCAGTGGATGAGCCGGTGGCAATCGAGCGTGTTGGGCTGGCGCTTGATGCGCTCGCGCGCATAGGGAAGGCCGAGCGAAGCGGCGGCCTCGGCCACGCGGTCGTTGCGGCTGTTGTAGCGCTCGACCGAGCCGAACTTGGCGATCAGATATTCCTCGCGGCTGATCCCCTCGCGCGGAACCCAAGGATTGAGAAAATAGGGCCGGAACCGCACCTCGACCGGAATCTCCGGCTTGGCCGCGACCGCGATCTCCAACAGGCGCTTGCCCACATAGCACCATGGGCAGACGACGTCGGAAACCATGTCGATGGGAAGCGTTGCGTGGTCGGCCATGAAACATCCCTCCGGGATACCGGAGAGAGTAAGCATGCGGTCAGCCGGCCGCAACCTTGGGATAGGTGCCGAGCCGGGCAACGAGCGTGCTCAGATTGTCCTCGGGCTTGAGCGTCGCGAGCGTCACCGTGGGGCGGATCATGCGGCGGTCGCTGGGCGAGAGCATCGTATGATTGAGCACGCTCGCGATGCGGCGGGCGACCACGTGGGCGCTGCGCAGGTCGGTCTCCGTGAAGGCGGCGAGGATCGAGCCGTCCTGCTCCTGGCAGGCGAAATCGATGTTGCGCACCAGCCGGCTGAACAGGCGGGCGGCGTCGCGATGGGCGCGGGCGTCGCCCACCTCCTCGAACGCGAAGCGCGCGACCGAAAGGCAGCCGCCGGTATCCTCGGCCTGCCGCACGGCGCGCTCGAGATCGCTCCAGAAGGCCTGCGGAGCAAACAGGCCGGTCGCCGGATCGAGCATGCCGTCGGTCTCGAGCGATTTCAGCAGGCGGCGGAGCTCGCTTTCGAAGGCCTTGAGGCGCACGAACGGGATGAGCCGCTCGACCAGGCGCTCGGGATTGCCGTCGCCATGAATGAGGTTGGGCAGGCGGCCGTCGCCTGAGGGCCCGCCTGCCAGCACGCCGACCGGGAGGTCGCGGAAGCGCGCGTCCTCGGCCAGTATCCGGAGGAGGCCATCGACCACGCGAGGCCCGAATCCGTCGCCGATCACAAGCCCCTCGATGTCACGGGATTTCAGATAACGGCCGGCGGTCTCGATGCTGAGCGCGCCGATGAGCCCCACCCGCTCGCCGGTCGCGACCGCAAGTGCCGGATAGGAGCCGCCGCGCCCCACGCAGATCACTGTTGCATCGGGCGGATTTTCCTGCGGCGCGTTCGCGGGCGGACGCGGCAGAGTTGTCTCCGGGGAACGCCGAAGCACGGTTGCATGCAGGGTGCGGATGCGCAGCGCCGAGATGAGCCGATCGATCGCGGCGCTCATCGGCTCGTCGGCCGATACCGCGAGCGCATTGGGCAGCGGCAAGGCGTCCGCGCGCGAAAGGCGCGCCAGCACCGGCGTCAAGAGTTCCGCCGTATCGATCCGCTGCGCCAGAGCCTGGGCCAGGCCGGCACCGGGCGGCTCGGGCTCCGCCAAGAGGAGGGCGCAGGGCTCGATCTCGTCGATTGCGGCGGGCGCATCAGCCCATTTGGCCTCGACGATCGGAAACGCGCCCGCCTTGCCAAGCATCTCGACCGCCTCAGCGGCCGGCTTCTCGGCAACCACGACCATCGGACCCAGCGACGCCATAACGGTCGCTGAAATTACGCGGTTGCCGTTAACGGAAGGTAGATGTCAGATGTTGGACCTCGGAAGGTCGGAAGACGCGCGCTCTTGCTGACCACGGGCATCTGACACCTGATCTCTGAACGCGGCAACCAGCAGCGGATTGGCGCCGATTTCCTGCAACGCGGTGCGGATGCCGTTGCGGTCGGCGGCAAAGCCCGCCAGCCGATGGCCGGCGAGCGTGTCGGGGAGGGCGATGAGAATTCCGTCAGGATCAACGCGGCTGACCAAGGCGGAAAGCTCGTGCATGAGAAATCGATAGCCGCCGCAGCCGACAAGGCCCGACGGCGGGCCGGCGATCTCGATCGAAACGCCGTCGGCGGCGATCCGGCACGGAAAGCCGGTATCGATGAAGCGGTCCGCCTCGCCGGGCGCCCGGCTTGTGTGCGCCAGCATGGGACCGCGCAGTGCCAGTATGCCGGCGGCGGTTCGTTCGATCTCGATCACCCTCCGGGCATCCTTGTCCCCACGCGGCGCTGTCACTTGGCCCAAAGGGATCGGCGCGGGCATTCCGATGGGTCCGCGGCGCCCGGCAACGAGGCCGGTTTCCCCGAAGACCTGCACATCGACCAGGGCCGGCAGCTCTTCCCGCCAATGCGCCGCACGCCGCAAATGTTCGGGCGAGCGCCAGAGCGCGACGACGCGCTCGAGCCGGCCATCGCGTGACAGCAGGCCGGCTCGTGCCAGCACAGTCAGGAGCGGGCCAGGAACCACCGCCACGCCGCATTGGGTTTCCCGCAGCTGTGCCGCCAGGACTGCGCCGTCGAAGGGATGATGCAGCGCCAATGTCCCGCCCACGAGGAGCCAGGGTACGAGGGTCGTGGCCAAGCTGGCGAACGATCCGGCCGCGATGGTGGACACGATCACCGCATCCTGCGGAATGGCGCTTTCGAGCAGCACCGCAAGGCCGCCGGCGATGAGCTCGGCATCGTCGCGCCGAACCGGCAGCAAGCCTTGAGCCGACACGTCAAAGGTAATGGCAGCGGGCCGTCCTGCGGCGGCGCGCGGGGTGTCCATGGCGGAACGCCTCTCGACGCCCGTCAGCAGGTCATCGAGCGAGACGGCCCCGTCGGGTGCAGCTCCACCGAACCCGCAGACCTGGCGCACGCTGAATACCTGTGCGGCAACGCGTACCGCGAGACCGAAATGGTCCGTATCGCCGATCCGGCCGCTGACGATCAGCGCGTTGGCGCCCGCCGTTTGGAGCGCCGCCACAGCCTCCGCCTGCCGCCATAACAGCGGCAGCGGCATTGCGACCAATCCGGCCCGCAGCACCGCGAGCAACGCGAGCACGCTCTCAACAGTGTTGGCGATCTGCAGTCCGACGACCGCGCCGTCGCGATCGTTGAGCGCGCGCAGACGCCCCGCGAGCGCCGACACGATGTGGTCGGCCTCGCCATAGGTCAGCTGCCGCGCCCTGCCGCCCGTGAAGGCTGCCCGGTTCGGCGGATCGATCAGCGCGAGAGCGTGCGGCCGCCTGGCAACGGCGCGGCGGAAGAGGTCGTCGAGGGTCGCCTCGCCGGCAATGGGCGCTGCAGGGCGTTGATCGTCTGCGCTCACGGCGTTGCGTTCGGCTCTCGCCACCAGGTTTCGGGCAGGAAGCCCGACAGGGAGGTCGTCGCAGGATGCCGGATTCGCGTCCAGTGCGCGACCCAATCGTCGGAATGGTGGAACAGCGGCACCGTGTAGAAGCCGGAGATCAGCAGGCGGTCGAGCGCGCGCACCGCCGCCACCACGTCGGCGCGGGTCTCTGCTCGAACCAGCGCCGCGATCATGGCGTCGATCGCCGGGCTTTTCACCCCCATGTAGTTGCGGCTGCCGTTCTCGTTCGCCGCAGCCGAGCTCCAATAGAAGGCCTGCTCGTTGCCGGGCGAGAGCGATTCGTCCCAGCGGTTCTGGATCATGTCGAAGTCGAAGTTGATCCGCCGGGTCTCGAACTGGACCGGATCGACCTGGCGCACGTTGAGCGTGATTCCGGCCCGCTTGAGATTGGCGGCAAACATGAGCGCCAGCCGCTGCTCGTCCTGGGTATCGGGGCGGGTGGCGATCATCAGCTCGAAGGCAAGCGGTCGCCCGCTCCTGCGCTCGACCAGCGTGCCGCCGCGCAGCTCGAAGCCCGCTTGCGCAAAAAGTTCAAGCGCTCTTCTCAGGATCGTCCGGTCGCGTCCCGATCCGTCGCTCACCGGCGGCGACCAGCTGCCGTCGAGCACGTCGGCGCGCACCGCCCCGGCATAGGGCGCAAGCAGGGCAAGCTCGCTTGCGTCGGCAGGCCGCCCATGCGCGGAGAGCTCGGAGCCCTCGAAATAGCTCGCCGTGCGCCGATAGAGATCGAAGAAGAGATTGTGATTGATCCACTCGAAATCGAACAGGAGCGATATTGCCTCGCGCACGCGGATGTCCGCAAAGACCGCGCGGCGCGTATTGAAGACGTAGAAGGAGCTCGCCTTCGGCAGCCCGCTCGAAAACGCCTCCTTGACCACGCGGCCGTCGCGCACCGCGGGAAAATCGTAGGCCGTCTGCCAGCGCGCGGGATCGGCCTCGGTGCGCAGGTCGAACAGGCCGCGCTGAAAGGCCTCGTTATAGGCATTGGCGTCGCGGTAGTAGTCGAAGCGCACCTCGTCGAAATTCCAAAGCCCGCGGTTGATCGGAAGGTCGCGGCCCCAGTAATCTGGATTGCGCGTGAGCGTGACGCTCTGGCCCGGGTCGACCTTTCCCACGACATAGGGCCCGCTGCCGATCGGCCCTTTGAACGAGGTCTCCTCGAACGTGTCGGGATTGACCGCATGCATGGGAAGGATCGGCATCAGGCCCAGGATCAGCGGCAGCTCACGGTCGTTGGCACCGGAAAGATCGAAGCGCACCTCACGCTCGCCCAAAATCTCGGCCTTGGCGACCTTGCCGTAATAGAATCGATGGTTGGGGCGTCCCTTCTCGCGCAGGAGCCGCCAGGAAAACACCACGTCCTGCGCCGTCACCGGCATGCCGTCGGAAAAGCGCGCGCGCGGATCGAGGCTGAAGCTCACATAGGTGCGCGCCGCATCGGTCTCGACCGCGCGGGCGAGGAGCCCGTAGAGCGTAAACGGCTCGTCATAGCCGCGTGTCATCAGGCTCTCGACCACATAGCCGCTGATGATGTTGGCGCCGGAGACGAAGGGGCTGCGGATGCCCTGGGCGGCGAGCCCCTTGACGATGAACGGGTTGAGACTGTCGAAGCCGCCAAGCACGCCCTCCACCAAGCGGCCGCCCTTGGGGGCGTCGGGATTGACGTAGGGGGCGAAGCGGAAATCTTCCGCAAAGGCAGGCTCGCCATGCATGGCGATCGCGCCGCGCGGCTCGCTCGCCGCCGCGGCGGTCGGACGGAATCCGGCATGGACGAGCCCAAGCACCAGCATGGCGCCGAGGAACGCCGCGATCGGCATCGGCGACCGCTGGCGGGGCGAGGATGTTTGATCGCGCGGAGGCAAGGTGGTCACGATCCTTGGTCTGATCTGGAACGGGCGTTGCGCACAGGAACCGTGTCTGAGCGCCGGACGGTTCGACTCCGATGAGCCCATTTATAGCGACTTTTCCGCTGGGTGCCGCGGGGCGCTTTATTGCATGCCGTGATTCGGGTAATGGTAAGTGGGGGCGTCACGCTCCTGCCGCATTTGGTGCAGAGACAGCCTAAGTTGGGGATGCCCGTTCGATCCGGCCCGGGGGGCAAGTGAGAGCGGCGAGCAAGAGGAATTCGTCATGAATGTTCGGATCGCATCCGGGCCGGTCCGGCCGGGCGCATGCACATTGGCCTTGGCGCTGACGACAGCTGCCTTGACGATTGCATTCGCCTCCGCAGGATTCGCGCAGACGCCCCCCGCGCCGGCGCCCAAGGCGCAGCCCCAACCCAAGCCCAAAGGCGCGCCCGCCCCCAAAGGAACCGAGCCGCCGCCGCAGCAACAGGCGGCTGCCCCCGAGCAACCTCAGCTTCTCTGGTCGCCTTGGACCAAGTTCTGCGTGAAGCCGGATGAGAAGGGGCCGCAGGTCTGCGTGACGGGCCGGGATGGACGCCTGGAATCCGGCTTCCCGATGATCGGGGCGGCGCTGATGGAGCCCGAAAGCGATCCCACCAAGAAGATTTTACGGGTGACGCTGCCCCTTGGGATGGCCATTCAGCCCGGCACGCGGGTCAATGTCGATCAAGGCCAGACTCTCAGCGCGCCTTACACCATGTGCGTTCCGACCGGCTGCATGGCGGACTATGAAGCGAGCGCCGAGCTCGTCGACAAGATGAAGAAGGGCCAAAGGCTGGTGGTGCAGGGCCTGAATTTCCAGGGCGGCGTGTTCGAACTCACCGTGCCGCTTGCGGAATTCGCCAAGGCCAATGAAGGCGCTGCGGTCGATCCCAAGGTCTTCAGCGATCAGCAGAGAAAGCTGCAGGAAGATCTGCAACGGCGTGCCGAAGAGGCGCGCAAGAAGCTGGAAAATCCGGCGGCCGCGCGATAGCGCAGACGATCGGTTCTCGAAACGCCTCTCGCTTGCCACATCAGTATGGGAGCCGATCCTCCCGGGGCGGCGCGAGCGACGAGGAAAGAGGTGGGGTTTCGCCATGAATAGTCTCGATGTTGGAGCGCACGCTAGTGCGCGCAGCCGCCCGTTGTGTGGGCGCTCGATTGTGCCTTCGGCGATCGCGCTGGCGGCCGTTGTGCTGGTAATGGCGGTCGGCTCGCCGGTGGGCGCCCAGACTCCGCCCGCGCCGGCCCCTAAGGCCCAGCCGAAGGCGCAGCCGAAAGCGCCGCCCCAACAGCCTGCGCCGTCCGGTCCGGCTGCGGCTGTGAATGCCGGTGCCCCGGAAATGCCGCCGCTCACCTACACGCCCTGGACCAGGCTTTGCAGGAAGGGGCAGGAAGCCGATGCCAAGCAGGTTTGCGCAACCAGCAGGGAAGGATTCCTCGAGACCGGCTTCCTGGTCGTTGGCGCCGTGCTGATCGAGCCTGAAGGCGTACCGAACAAGATCCTGCAGATCACCATGCCGCTCGGAATGGCGCTCCAGGTACCCCTCCGCGTGACCGTCGACCAAGGTCAGCCCATCACCGCGCCGTTCGCTGTCTGCTCCCAGAACGGCTGCCTGGCCGAAATCGAGGCCTCAGCCGAGCTGATCGGAAAAATGAAGAAGGGACAGGGGCTGGTGGTGCAAGGCATCCACATACAGCGCGGCCAGGTCACGGTGGGCCTGCCGCTTACCGATTTTGCCAAGGCCAATGAGGGCACGCCGACGGATCCCAAGGTCTATGAGGAACGCATGAAAAAGCTCGGAGAGCAGTTCCTCAAGAAGCAGCAGGAGCTGCAACAACAGGGCCAGCAGGGTCACTGAGCGAGGCCGCGGCCTTCAATTCAGGGATGCGGTGCGCGGCCGATAGCCGCCATCGCGATCCTTCTCGAACATCTCGGCGACCTGGGGATGGCGCACCGGCGTGCCGGAGGTGTCTGGCAACAGGTTCTGTTCCGACACATAGGCGATGTATTCGCTCTCCGCGTTCTCGGCGAACAGGTGATAGAACGGCTGATCCTTGTGCGGCCGCACCTCGGCGGGGATCGATTGATACCACTCCTCGGTATTGTTGAATTCCGGATCGATGTCGAAAATCACGCCGCGGAACGGAAACAGGCGGTGCTTGACCACCTGTCCGATCTTGAACCTAGCGATGCGGGTCTTGCCCATGGCTCCAGCCAATAATGCAAGACGACGCTGAAAGCCAGAGCGGGATGACTTTTCTTCGAATCGTCATCCCGCTCTGGGTTGTTGCTGGAGCATGATCTTTGACCTGCCTTCGCCCGCCGAAGCGTCAAGCCAAACTGATGAACCCGTGCCAAGGCTTCGCGCAGGCGGGAAACCGGTTTCCACCCACGCATTCGCGAGGGCATGCTTTTCGGGATCATGCTCGAAACTAGAAATGATAGAGCGCCGCCATGGCGGGATCCTTGCCGGCCACAAAGCGAGCCAGATCAATCAGCACCTTGGCCTGCTTCCAGGTGGCGTCGTCCTGCATCCTGCCGTCGATCATGACCGCGCCGGTGCCCTCCGGCATCGCCTCCACGATCCGGCGCGCAAACGCGACCTCGCCCGGATCGGGCGAGAACACGCGCTTGGCGATGGGCACCTGGCTCGGATGCAGCGTCCAAGCGCCGGCACAGCCCATGAGGAACGCATTGCGGAACTGCGCTTCGCAGGCAAGCGGATCGGCAAAATCCCCAAACGGTCCGTAGAACGGCTTGATGCCGCAGGCGGCGCACGCATCGACCATCTTGCCCAGCGTGTAATGCCAGAGGTCCTGCTGATAGGCTGCGCGCTCGCCGCCTGAGGGCGATGGATCGCCGATGATCCGGTAATCGGGATGGCCGCCGCCGACCCTGGTGGTCTTCATGGCGCGCGCGGCCGCAAGGTCGGCGGGGCCGAGGCTGATCCCATGTATGCGCGGGGAGGCCGCCGCGATCGCCTCGACATTGTTGACCCCTTCCGCGGTCTCCAGGATCGCATGGATGAGGATCGGCCGCGCGATCCGGTGGCGCGCCTCGAGCTGCGCCAGGAGCTGGTCGAGATAATGAATGTCCCATGGCCCCTCGACCTTGGGCAGCATCACGACGTCGAGCCTGTCGCCGACCGCGCCGACGATCTGCGCAACGTCGTCGAGCGCCCAGGGCGAGTTGAGCGCATTGATGCGCGTCCACAGCCCGGTTGCGCCGAAATCGCAGGCCCTGGCCATCTCGATGAATCCGCGCCGCGCCGCCTCCTTGGCATCAGCCGGAATGGCGTCCTCGAGATTGCCGAGCACCACGTCGACCTCGCGGATCAGCTCGGGGACCTTGCGGCGCAGCTTCTCGACATGCGGTGGAACGAAATGGATCATGCGCTCGAGCTTCACCGGCAACTCGCGTAACGGCATCGGCGCTCCGACGGCGAGCGGCTTGAAGAATTGGCGCGGCAGCTTCATGCGTGTCACCTCTACAACGCCTCGCCGCGCAGGAGCCGAAGCTTGGCCGCCGTCGGCGCCACGCCCTCGCGCATCATGGCGCGGCGCAGGGGGCCGATGCGACCCAGCATGAACAGGCTCAGTCCCCGCGCTCCCTGCAGGGGCAGGAAATCCGAGAGGAGGCTCCGATGCAGGAGATCGACCGCGAGCGTGCGGCTGCCGACATCCAAGCGCCGTCCTGCGTCATATCCCTCGGTCACCTCGGCGGCTCCGACATCGCTGCCGTTGCGGCGTGCGGCGACCGCAAGCTCGGCAATCGCGGCCGCGTCGCGCAGGCCGAGATTGAGTCCCTGTGCGCCGATCGGCGGCAGCAGATGGGCGGCTTCCCCGATGAGCGCCACGCGCCGGTCGGCAAACCGCTGCGCACGCTCGACCGCGAGCGGAAACAGCCCGTGCCCGCTCTCCACCGCAACCTTGCCGAGGATCGAATGGGAGCGCCGCTCGATCTCCCGCGCCAGTTGATCCTCGCCAAGCGCGGCGATGCGCGCCGCCTCCGCCGCATCGACCACCATCACAAGGCTCGAGCGCAATCCGGGAAGCGGCACCAGGGTGAACGGTCCGCTCGTGGTATGAAACTCGGTGGAGATATCCCCGTGCGGTCGCCGATGCGACAGGTTGAAGGTGAGGGCGCTCTCCCGGTAGCGATGGGCATCGGTGGCGATGCCGGCAGCCTGCCGGCAGAGCGAGCGCTTTCCGTCCGCACCGATCGCGAGGCGCGCCAGCAGCGGCGCGCCGGCCTTGCGCGTAACCGTGACCGCCTCGTCGGCAATTGTGACGGCTTGCGCTTCGTCCTCGACGATGGTGAGCGAGGGCAACTCACGGGCGCGAGCGTCGAGTGCCGCCATGAGAAAGCGGTTCTCAATGTTGTGGCCGAAGGCATCGAGCCCGATCTCGTCCGCCGCGAACAGAACTTCGGGCGCCCGCAGCAGCCGCGCAGTATCGTCGACGAGCCGGATCGCCCGCAGCGGCGCCGCCTGGTCGCGGCAGCTTTGCCAGACCCCAAGCGTTTCGAGTGCCGTGACCGAGCTTGCAAGCAGCGCGGTCGTGCGGTTGTCGCTCGGTCGCGTCGGCAAGGTGACAAGCACGGTCTCGACGCCGGCTTGCGCCAGCGCATTGGCGGCGGTGAGCCCCGCCGGCCCGCCCCCGACCACCACCACCTCAACCGTGCCGGGCATCCGTTAAATCCTGGCCTTGCGACGGAATCGGGCGCTATCCTCGCGCCCGGGCGCGATCGAATCTATCACGCGGCCGCAATCGGGTCTAAAGACCCGGTTTGAGAAGAGAGGGCTAACTCTTTGACGCCGCTCCATTATGCCCGTGCCTTTGCGGTTCATGTCCTGACTGCCGCCGGAGCTGGTCTGGCGCTTGGCGCACTGATCGCGGCTGTGGACGGGGCTTGGGAGGTCATGTTCCTGTGCCTTGGCGCGGCGATGATCGTCGACGGCATCGACGGCACCATCGCGCGCGCCTTCAAGGTCGCGGCGCTTCTGCCGCGCTGGTCCGGCGATGTGCTCGATCTGGTGGTCGATTTCGTCACCTATGTGTTCGTGCCCGCCTACGCGATCGCACAAGGCGGCCTCCTGCCGCAACCGCTTGGCCTCGCCGCGGGCATCGTCATCGTAATGACCGGCGCGATCTATTTCGCGGACCGGAACATGAAGACAGAGGACAATTATTTCCGCGGCTTCCCGACGCTCTGGAACATCGCCGCGTTCTATCTGTTCGTGCTCAAGCCGCCGCCATGGCTTGCCGCCGCACTGGTCGCGCTCTTGGCCATCGCAACATTCCTGCCGTTCAAGTTCGTGCATCCGGTCCGCGTCGCTAGGCTGCGCAATCTCAGCCTGGCGGCCCTGGTGCTGTGGTCGATTCTGGCCGCCTATTCGCTCCTGCGCTCGCTCGATCCCGGCCCCTGGGTGGCCGGCGCGCTGGTTGTCATCGCGGTCTATTTTCTCGGCGTCGGGCTGAGCGAAAAGCGTTGAGGCGGCGCGGCAGGAAGCCCCTGCATCCGCGCTTGAAAATGCTTTAAGGTCCGCCGCGGAAAGCCAGGAAAGCCAGGGAGTTGCTCATGGTCGCGGCAGTGCGGGTTCACAAGACGGGCGGGCCGGAGGTCTTGACCTACGAGGAGGTCGAGGTCGGGCCGCCCGGTCAAGGGCAGGTGCGGGTCAGACAGCACGCCTGTGGCATCAACTACATCGACACTTATTTCCGCTCCGGTCTCTATCCGGCGCCGTCGCTGCCGTTCATTGCCGGCAACGAGGGCGCGGGCGAAGTCGTGGCCGTCGGACCGGGCGTCAGCGATCTCAAGGTCGGCGATCGCGTTGCCTATACGGCGGCGCTCGGATGCTACACCGCCGAGCGGCTGCTGCCGGCCGAGCGCGCGGTGAAGCTGCCGATGTCGATCTCCTATCAGCAGGCGGCCGCCATGATGCTCAAGGGAATGACCGTCGAATACCTTCTGAACCGCACCTTCCAGGTCAAGAGCGGCATGAACGTGCTCATTCATGCGGCCGCCGGCGGCATCGGCCTCATCGCCTGCCAATGGGCCAACCATCTCGGCGCCAACGTGATCGGCACGGTGGGCACCAAGGAGAAGGCGGAGCTCGCCAAGGCCAACGGCTGCCACCACGCGATCCTCTATCGCGAGGAGAACTTCCCCGCCCGCGTGAAGGAGATCACCGGCGGCAAGCTGTGCGAGGTGGTCTATGACGGGGTCGGCAAGGCGACATTCCCGGCCTCGCTCGATTGCCTCAGGCCGCTCGGCATGTTCGTGAGCTTCGGCAATTCCTCCGGTTCGGTCGAGGCCTTCAACATCAACCTGCTGCAGGCCAAGGGCTCGCTCTTTGCG
>Ga0126381_100000554_pt1 | contig 40725 bp, 34 predicted proteins | sample PanSoiMetPlot_28_FD_96465 | JGI IMG/M metagenome (GOLD analysis project Ga0126381, IMG submission 96465) | Tropical forest soil microbial communities from Panama - MetaG Plot_28 | ecosystem: Environmental > Terrestrial > Soil > Tropical forest > Bulk soil | place: Panama | collected 2016-02-17 | reverse complement strand
CTTTCGTTTTTTCGATTCTTCAACGTTCAACTCTTCGACCAGTCTAGGAAGAAATGCTTGCAGTGCTAAGTACATTCCCATAGCGTAAGAAGGTAATGTTTGGGACACTCGCTTACTATTGGACCGCGGCCCGCGGCTACCGCTTGAAACCGTGGAAGAGTCCTTACCTGTGCTGGCGCTTTGAGACGTTCCTGGGAAAAGAAGCGGCGGACATGACGCCTCGCAAGTTTTTCCATCTCGCCTGGAATTACCGCGAACACATGGAGCGCTTCGTGGACTGGGCCGCCGAACGCCGCCGCGTCCAGCACCACCACCACGCCTGAGAGGCAGCCAACGCTTCATTCAAAAAGCCTTCCCCGAAAACCTTCCCATTCTCATCCCTTTTGTGGAGTACACTCTCACCCAGTCAGCCTACCCAAATTGATATCTACCAAAGGCGTACCCTGGTTAATCCCGAATTTCGGAAGCTGAATTCCGGAAACGGATTTCAAAAATGAGGTGCAGAGATGAGTAACCTGCGCGTGGGTCTAGCATCGGCCCTTCTAGTAGCTACTTTCTTCTTTTGTTTCCTGGCTTCTTGCAAGAAAGGGAGCGTGACAAAATGTGGTGGGCTTGATGCCGCGTACCAGTGCACCCCGCTACCCGACCTTCCTGAACAAGGCGTGACCCGGCTCGCTGTCGGAGGCGACGCAAGGGACGACTTCGCCGGGGTCGTCCCCTGGGCTTTCAAAGAAGCACGGAAGCGGGGCGCAAACGCATTTTTCTTCCTCGGCGATTTGGAGCTCACGTCGGCTGAAGACGATCTCTTTTTGACGAAGATCCCCGACCTCGGGAACGTTCCCTTCTATCCCTTGATGGGTAACCATGAGGTCGAAACTCTCGGATTTATCCGGATGTCGCCCGAGAAGAGCCTCGGCAGGGTAGAGAAATTCAAAGAGAAATTCCTCAGGCCCTCAAGTGTACGCCCCGTGAAATTTGCGGAAATCGAAGACGTTGTGGCTTACTCCGCGGACCTCCAGGGCGGAGTCCACCTCATTGCGATGGACAATGTCAGCCGCGCTGGCGAAGGCTTTGGCGACAAACAGTTGGCCTGGCTCAATGATGACCTAAAGCTAGCGAGCGAGGCAAAAAAGACCATCATCGTCGGGATGCACAAGGGGCTGGCAAACAATCCCGCCACTAAACATGCCATGGATGAGGATGGCCAAAGCGCGATCGATGATTCAAACAAAGCTCTGGCGCTCTTCCAGCAGTATAAGGTAGCCCTGGTGGTCGTCAGCCACAGCCACATGTACTCCGTATACAAACAGGCTGCTGACAAACAGTTGCCCGCGATCGAGGCAAGGCTGACCGGGGGAATGGGAGCGCCGCTGGTCAAAGGACTTGCCCCAGCCAAAGGGGCGTTTCACCACTTTCTCTTGGTCGATGTGCCCGCCCGCGAAAACATCACCCCTCTCCCGGTGGAGGTGGTTCTGTTTCCTGGAAAAGGCCATTGGAGCCTCATAGACGAATTGAAAGAAAAGGAGTAGCGAGCGAGGCCCCGCAAATTCCTCCATCTCGCCTGGAAATACCGCGAGCACATGGAGCGTTTCGCAGACTGGGCCGCCGAACGCCGCCGCATCCAGCGCCTTCACCACGCCTGAAAATGACCGAAATTCAGGTCTTCACCCGATAGACTCCATCCGAAATTTCCCCCATAACCGCCTCACCCCAGATTCAGGGCCCTCAAGTCTCCCGCCGGGAAGTAAGGCCAACACTCAAGTCTTGGCATTGGAGTGCTCACGGAGATGTGTGTCTCCGATGTAGTGGCGGACCCGTTCGGTGAAGAACTCCGGCACGCTCGCGCGAAGGGAATCGATGGAGGGCCCTGTGGCGAAACTCTTTTGCGAGACATGCCGGAAAGAAACGAATTTTCTACCCATTTACATGATCCAAAGAGTTGCCGGTGTCAGCCGCTCCACCATTTATTATTGGCTCGAACGCGGCTGGGTCCACTGTCTCGAATTGCCCAGCGGTCGCCGCGTCATTTGCGAAGCCTCACTCGCCCGCCCCGCAAATGCGCATTCCGATCTCGCTCCCGAAGCAAGTTCACCTAAGAAGAATTTGTAGTGGCGGGTCTTTAGACCCGCCCTTTTCTGAATCTTTTGTCGTAACGTGTGCAATCCTCTGCAATCCCGTACGTTGACGCAATCCTCCGTTGGTTGCATCCTGCGCTCCCGCCCCTTCCCGCCCACGCCACAGGAGGTCACCATGCGAGCCATTCGCAAGTTCTCGCTAACACTCGCCGCCACCGCTGTTCTCTTATTGCTCGCCATTGCTCTCACGTCGGTTGGAGCGAGTGTACGTTTCAAACCGTCCACGCCAGCAAAGCCATCTGCACAAGCCGCCGTCGCCCGAACGATGAAAACCTACACGATGTACAGCGGGCTCTGGCGCACCGATGGCAGCTTCGTCTCGACCATCCGCGTAAAGAATGTCCTCGTCGTCGCTCCTATGGACATCACTCCCGTGCTCTTTATGGCCGACGGCACTCCTTACCCGCTTCCTGCGGTTCACCTTGCAGTCTCAGGCATCGCCACCATCAAAATCAACGATGCCCTAACCAAGGCGCCATCCTCGGTAGCCAACCACCTCTCGCAATTCGGCAGCGCCGCGCTAATCTACACCTATACCTCACAGGGTCACGTCTCCGCCTCGATAGCTTCCATCGACGCCTCGCGCAGCTTGAGCTACACGTTTCCGTTCTCGGAGCCCACTGGTGCTTCGATGATGCAAACCCTCGAAGGTCTCTGGTGGAAGCACGATCGCAACGTCTCAGGTTGGATTGCTCTCAGCAACGTGAGTGACGCGGCCACCGAAGCAACAATTCAATTCGCCAGTTCCGGCAACGCAGCCCAGCCCGCCAAGACCATCGCTCTTTCCCCGCACACAACCCAGATGTTTCGTCTCGAAGATTTCGCCAACAATCCCTCTCCCCTTGTGAAAGACGCCGGCGGCATCCGCGTGACTTACACCGGACAGCCGGGGAGCCTCCAAGTCAACGGCGGCCTCGAAAACGCCTCCGAAGGCTATTCCGCCAACATCCGCTTTTCGGGACATGATATGAGTTCTGCTCCCGCCACCAGCATCAGCTACGCCAGCGCCGGCCTCATGTTCGGCAAGCCCGATCCTATGATGATGCCGGGCTTTCCCAAGGACACCGCATTTGCTCCGTATCTCATTCTCCGTAACACCACCGAAAAACCCCTGGACGTTGCATTGCAACTAAACTACATGAAGGGGATGCCTGGAAGCTCCATGAGCATGAATTCCAGCGCTCCCGTAATTCGTGCTCTTCCCATGCAGCATCTCGCCCCCGGCGAGGCTAAACAAGTAAACATGGAAGCCGCCCTCAGTTCCGCTGGTCTCAACAACTTCAACGGTTCCATCAACCTGTCTGCAACCTTCACTGGTAAGGCCGGCGACCTGCTCCTCGCTACCGGCAGCGTGGACCAAACAGGAACCTACGTCTTCGAAGTTGAGCCTCAAGGCGTGAGCACCAGCCATAGCAAATACACCAACTACTGGGGCGTTTCCAACGGCAACGACACCATGTATAGCCTCTTTAATCCCACCGACACTGCGCAAGACATTCTTGCCACCTTCTATTACGCGGATGGTTCAGGAAAATACACTTTAACTGTGCATTTGGAGCCGCAAGCCTCTACCATGATCGATATGGCCATGCTCATCATGGAAAAGCAGCCCGACTCGAACGGCAACGTCATTCCGACGAACATCAATGAAGGTAGCGCCCAGTTCGAGAGCGCCAAAGGCCACCGCGAAAAAATCACCCTCGTCATCGCCGCAGGCATCTATAACGTCGCTGATGCCACCTGCGGCGGCGGCTGCATCTACTGCTGCGGTGACAGCGGCTTCGGCATCACCCCCAACCCCATCTACTGCCCCATCGGAACATCTATGTACTGTTCCACCACAGCCGAGGACTGCAACGGCTCCTATCTTGCCGCCTCCTCCTGGAGCAGCAGCAACACTGCCGTCATGACCGTGGACAGCAACGGCAACGTGACCGGCGTCAGTGTAGGCTCCGCGAATATTACCGCCTCCTGGAACGATGTCGTCGAGGTCAACGGGCAGGTCTGCGGCGGCATCCAATTCTGCCCCACTGGCTCCAACGGCGGGGGTGCCCCCGCCAACACCACGCCAAGTGTTACATTCTCCCCTATCGACTACGTTGTTGTAGGTCAGACCGCGACAACAAACGCCACGGTGAACCCCACGAATAATACAACTCCCATCTCCCTTAACGTAACGAGCCCCGCCGCAATCGTGAGTCCAACAGGAACATTCACAACAAGCACAAGCGTTGTCGTGAAGGGTCTGACAGCCGGCACGGCGACTCTCACAGCGACAATTCCAAACCCGGAAGGTGGGTCGGGAACTGTTAATATCGGCTCCATTTCTTTCCCCGTCACCTCCGCGGCTCCAACCGCAACCCTCACGCAGCGGACTTCAGGCACAGTCTCAACTGATAATGCTGCTCTGAATGCCTACCAATCAGCCGAGGGAACGGTCAACATAGGTTTAATTACGGTGAACTCAGGGACGAAGCCAGGATGCTTTGGCGCGTTCGAATTCGTCGGTGCAATCTCACCCAGCACCTACACGGGCAATGTCATTCTCCATCGTGAGTTTGTGAGCGACGCCGCCTACACGAATTCCACGCAGACTCTTGGCTCGACGACTCCCACAGATGACACTACTGACCCTGTGGGTAGAGATGATAATCCACAGTCCCGTGGCTCGGGCGGGAAAGTCTATGATCTAGATGCCCCTGGAACAGGGACGTCGGCCCCGCCTGGCAGCAACATCTATCGGTACAGAGGAAATTTCTATGAATACGCCACTCTCCCAGATGGCACAAGAATCTCTTCAAACTATAACTTCTACGTTCGCGTCTCCTGTCAGAAAACGTCTTCCGGCTATCAATTCTACAATGGCGTCTCCGGTGATAACCAGATCGGCCCCGGAACCACGCCACTGACGTGGAACTTACAATGAGGAGTGAATTCATGAAAGAGATTAGAATTCTCGCGCTGGCGGCGATGAGTCTTGGGCCGATACTTCCGGCGGCCGGCCAAGATCACCAGGGCTTCGAGAATGAATGCGATAGTTTTCGCAACGCCACACCTGCAGATCTGCTCTCGTTTCTCCATGCGACCACGCCGGACGAGAAAAACGGAGACTGCATAACTTGGGCTATCAAAAGGCTTGGGAGGGAGCAATACGAACCCTCCATTTCTGCCCTAATAAGATTATTGGACTTCCGCCGCCCACGCACACAACGAGAAAAACAGGGGATTTATCTTCGCATGCAAGGTCTTTGGGAGATTTACCCCGCTGTGGGTGCGCTTGACCTCATGGGCAAGAAAGCTTTGCCCGAATTGCTGCGCGCAATCGAGGCGGACTCAACCTCGGTCACGGCGCGGGAGAACGCCGTCTCTGTTTGGATGGAGATATATAGATACGGTGACGAACACCCCAAGGGAGTTGCGCTCCTGAAACAGGAAGAGATGAATGCCAAGAATGACGCGACCATGCAGAGACTTGCGTGGGCGGTCCATAAAGCTCTCAAATGGTGCAATCCACCAGAAGAGGTGGCATGCACAGCAGCCGCATCTAACCCTGTTTCTCCTAAATAAGATCCCAACCTCCGCCTCCCGAGAGCAGCATACAAAAATGAGGACACGGTCTCACCAAACCTTGTGCCCACGATTTCTCTGGCTGGTAGCATTATCTCCCGTCTTTGCGGCCGGTGCAGCCGTCGCGCAAAGTTTTAGCCCCCAGACCGGCCGCGAAGTGGCCATTCCGGTCCACCTTCAAGACGGTGAGGAATTTAATATCCCTCTCGGGCAGCTGATTGACTACGGGAGGCAGCTCTTCATCGCAAAGTTCACCGTGCAAGAAGGCGCGGGCCGACCTATGAGCAAAGGAACGGGCACTACCATATCCGACCCGAGCTCTCCGCTGCTCTTTCCCAGAAATTTCGACCGCGTCTCTTCGCCCGAGGCCAACGCTTGCTCTGGCTGCCACAACGCTCCAGTCATCGGCGCCGGCGGCGACCGCGTCACCGAAGTCTTCGTGCTGGCGCAGCGCTTCGATCATTTGACCCTCGATCATTCAGACGGCATCACCTTGCGCGGCGCGGTGGACGAATCCGGAAAATTTGTCACCATGGAAAACGCCACCAACGACCGCAAGACCATCGGGATGAACGGATCCGGCTTTCTCGAAATGGTCGCGCGCCAGATGACCGCCGACCTGCAAGCCATCGCCGCTGCCACGCCGCCAGGTTCCAGCAGCCGCCTCGTCACCAAAGGCGTTTCCTTCGGCATCCTCACGCACAACGCCGACGGCACCTGGAACACCTCCCAAGTCATCGGCCTTCCCACCCCCAGCCTCAAAACGAGCGGCACAACTCCTCCCAGCCTCCTCATCCTTCCTTATCATCAAGCAGGTGCGGTCGTTTCCATTCGCCAGTTCACTAACAATGCCATGAATCATCACCACGGCATGCAATCCGAGGAGCGCTTTGGCCTGAACACCGATCCTGACGGTGACGGCTTCACCAACGAACTCACCGTCGCCGACCTAACCGCCATCTCCATTTTCCAGGCCACGCTCCCTGTTCCCGGCCGCGTGATTCCCAATGATCCCGCCGTCGAGCGCGCCGTCCTTCTCGGCGAACGCCTTTTTGACCAAGTCGGCTGCAATCATTGCCACATGGACGCTTTGCCGCTCACCGCCAGCAACAATCCAGGCCTGCCGGGCCAGCCCGGTTGGATTTACTTCGAGCCCAATCCCTACAATCCCGCCACTGGCCCCAACTCACCGAACTTGCGCCTCGGCCCCACAAATTATCCCCACACCGCTCCCGCCCTCACCGTCGACTTGACCAGCGACCAGTTGCCTCCGCCGCACTTGAAGCCAAAGGCGCGAGGTGTCGTCATGGTTCCTGCGTACACCGACCTCAAGCTACACGACATCAGCGCCACTAGCGATCCCAAATCCGACCCAGAATGCGAGCCGCTCGACCAAAACCAGCCGGCCCGTTCTCCGGCATTCTTCGCTGGCAACTGCAAATTCCTCACGCGCAAGCTCTGGGGTTTCTACAATCAGGGCGGGGCCTTCATGCACCACGGCAAGTTCACCACCGCTCGTGAAGCCGTCGAAGCCCACAACGGAGAAGCCCTCGCCGAACGCCAAACTTTCGACGCGCTGCCTCCCGGCCAGCGCGACGCCATCATCGAGTTTCTCAAATCTCTTCAGGTCCTCCCGCCCGGCTCCCGCTCCCTCGTCGTCGACGACCACGGCCACCCAAAACCTTGGCCCCCATCAGAAAAGCAAAGTAGCGATAGCCAGTAATCGCTCAATTCTGGCCCCTCCCAAGCAGCTTCTTACACGCACCAAGCCTCACGGCTTGGCAAGCAAGCGTATAATTGCTTCGGAGAGGAGGGTCCGTGGAAGAACTGAAGATCCTCCAGAAAACACGCGAACTCTACGAAGCACGCTGGTGGGAGACGGAAGCGAGCGGCCGCGTTCACTGTTTTCTTTGCCCGCGACACTGCCACATCCATCCTGGGCAGTCGGGATTCTGCTTCATCCGCATCAATCAGGATGGAAAACTCTATAACCTCGGATACGGTTCTCCCGCTGCATTGCAGATTGATCCCATCGAAAAGAAGCCGTTGAGTCATTTTCTTCCCGGCACGCGCATTTTCAGCATGGGCACTGCTGGATGCAACATGGGCTGCTTCTTCTGCCAGAACTGGGACATTTCCAAGTCGCGGTCCGACCAAGTGCGCTCGCAGGAAATTCCTCCAGAAGACGTGCCGCTGCTAGCCATGAAATACGGCTGCGATTCACTGGCGTTCACTTACAACGAGCCGACCATCTGGGGCGAGTACGTCATCGACATCAGCAAAGAAGCGAGGAAATACGGACTGAAAACGGTCATGGTGACCAATGGGTATGTCACCTATGAAGCTTTCCACGACATTTATGACCACATTGATGCAGCCAACGTCGACTTGAAGGCTTTCACGGAAAATTTCTACGGAAAAATTACGCTGACGCACCTGCAGCCGGTTCTCGAAACGCTGGAGTGGCTGAAAAAAGAAACCAAAGTGTGGTTCGAGATCACGAACCTCATGATTCCGACGCTCAACGATGACCCGGTCGAGACGCGAAAGCTGGCCGAATGGATCTTGACGCATCTCGGGCCCGATGTTCCATTGCATTTCACTGCGTTTCATCCCGATTTCAAGCTGCAGGACAAACCGCGAACTCCTGCCGCAACCCTGGATCGCGCCCGCCAAATCGCCATGGAAGTGGGCCTGCGTTACGTCTACGAGGGGAACATTTACAGCGAAGGCGCAAACACATACTGCCCGAATTGCAAAGAACTTCTCGTCCGCCGCTATTGGCACGACGTTCTGGAATATTGCATCAAGGATGGCGCCTGCCCAAAATGCACATTCCCCATCGCCGGAGTTTGGTCAAACGATGCAAAAGGGAAGCGCGAACCCAACGGGGCCCGAACGACCGCCACGCGCGAATACACTCACCTGAATCTATAAAGTGGCTTTGTTGATTCTTGCCTCGAGGATGCCGCTGCTTAGGCCTGTCATCCCGAATCCCCGCGGTTCTTCCGCGGTGAGGGATCTGCTTTTCGGTCCTCGCGCGGATTGATCGTGGTTGTCGACAGGGTCTCTATGCGCCGCTGGCATGATATCTGTGAATCAAAATCCGTGGAAATGATAGAACCCCGGCCCGACGCGCATACTGTGGTGCCATGCGATCGGAAAAGCCCACCAGATCAGGGAGCCAAGAATCGTCTGCCACACGACAAGTGGCAGAATGTTGCGTTCCTTCCAAAACATCCACGCAAACAAAGCTCCGCCAACAAAAGTGAGCGGCACAAGAACAGGATTCGGCCAATGCAGCAAGGCGAACAAAAGGCCCGCGATGAACGAAACGCGCATCGGGCCGTCTATCGCGGCGAGCAGACGGTTAGTGACTAGAGAACTCAACCCGACTTGTTGCAGCAGGCAGAAAGCCATGTAGCCAAAGAAGCGGCTCGGAAGAAGAACATGCTGAAAAGCGTGCTGCTCGCCCCCAACAAGGCGCCCCACAACGACAACCGCGAATGCGCAAGGCAGGAAGACCAACGTGGCACGCTTCGTGGCGCTCCATAAATTGTCCGCGCGCCATCCGAGAGTGTGCGGCGTGTCTTTGTTTAAGATGAAGCTGGCAATCAGCCAAATTGGAAAAACAATCCACGAATATCGGTAATCCTCCTGCAGCTGCCAAATAAACCACGCGACCAAGGCTCCGAAGCCGAAGGCTTCCATAAAGGGAGAGATCCGCGTCGCTCTTGTGGGTATCGCTATGCTTTCGTGGCTATTCATGGAGGGAGTCCTCGTTAGGGTGGCTCAGATCGAGCAGTTGTAACGCGCTTTCAAAGAGCTGATCGATTTCTTTTTCGCTGACTTCCTGCGGGGAGAGGAAGGACTTCAGGTCGAAATCGGGAAATCCGCGATTTGTGACCCGCGCCGGAAGCAGTTCCCGCACACGGCGCGAATCAACGGAGCCAAGCTCCCGAATTTCCTCGAAAACTACGCGGCGCAGCGGATCCTGAAACACGCCGGGATCCAGCAGCCGGCACATTTCGCCTCGGGTTCCGCCCTTGATCAACACGGAACACAGGAAGCGCAAGGTATTTTTTTCGAGTAGTGGCCGGCTTTCAGATTCCACGTTCATAAATCAATCTTACTTTACGGTGGCCGGAGAAATCTGTTGCCGGATCAGCGCTTCGACTCGAGACCAAACGGCAGGGTCGCAATCAATCTCGGTGTGGGTCTTCGCGAAAGTGCGATCGTACCAAGGGTATTCACGGCAATGAATCGGGTGTTCTTTGTAATCAAAGCGAAAATTTCCCAAGATTTGCGTTCTTGCCGGATCCGCCGCGCGAATTTCCTCGCGTCCGTGAATCACTCCATTGGGCTGATAGAAGTTCGCTGCGCGGGCTACATTCGGGGGAATCATGCTATCGTCCAAACCGAATCTTTTTACGCTGTCGACCTGAACGGTGAGGAGAACAGGAATTCCGCGCCTGTCGAGTTCGCGCGCCAGTTCGACCATTGCCGACCCGCCCCAGCTATGGCCGTAGAGGATGATGCGCGCCTGCCGCTTTTCATTTTCAGAAAGCTGACCCGAGTGATCCGCGCCCAATTGTGTGAGAATCGCGTGCAAGGCCTTTTCGCGGTGTCGGTTCTCGAAAGTCTCAACGAACACACCGTTAGGGTATTCGGTGCGAAGGTGTTCGGCGAGCTTCACCTCGCTCCAAACGGGGTTGTCGTATTTGACGACGCCTCCGACGAAGCCAACGACTACGACCGGAGGCTTTGCAGGAACGAGCGAAACGGGCGGGACCGAGGGCCAGTCATGACGCTGCAAGACAGGCGCACTGCAGGCTGAGGCGCTCAACGCCACCAGCAGTATCGGCGAGACACGAAGGGCAGGCGAACGCGCGCATTCCATGCGTCGAAAGTGCAAGACTATCACTCTAATGAGATGAAGTTGGACGGAATGGGGTTGTGCTAAGGCAGGGCGAATGGAACAAAAACACAGAATTGTGATTCTAGGTGGAGGATTCGGCGGGCTGGCCGCCGCGCAAAAATTGAAACGGGCGCCAGTAGACGTCACGCTCATCGACCGAAGGAATTTTCATTTGTTTCAGCCGCTTCTTTATCAAGTGGCCACCGGCTCCCTTTCCCCCGGGGAAATTGCAGCTCCCCTGCGAAGCGTTCTAAGCCGCCAGAAAAACGCGCGTGTGCTTCTTGGCGAAGCGGTGGACGTCGACCCTGGGGCAAAACGCGTGACACTGCGCGACGGCGATTCGTATCCGTATGATTCGTTGATCGTGGCCACTGGCTCGCAAACTTCGTATTACGGGAAAGATGAATGGCGGCAGTGGGCGCCGAGCCTCAAGTCCGTTGAGGAAGCGACCGCCATCCGCCACAAGATTCTGTACGCCTTCGAACGCGCCGAGCGCGCCGCGACCGAGGAAGAAGAGCGTGCCTGGCTGACGTTTGTCATCGTGGGTGCCGGCGCGACCGGTCTCGAACTTTCCGGGGCGCTGGCAGAAATTGCCAGAGAGACGCTGCGGCACGATTTCCGCAGAATTCATCCGCAAGAAGCGCGCATCCTTCTCCTGGAAGGGGCGCCGCGCGTACTTGGCGTTTATCCGGAAGGCTTGTCGGCAAAAGCGGAGAAACTCCTCACGGGCTTGGGCGTGGAAGTCATCAAAGGCGTCATGGTCACTAACATTGACGCGCAGGGTGTTACGTTCAAGCGCGGAGAGGCCATCGAATCGCTGGCGGCTCGCACGGTTCTCTGGGCCGGCGGCGTCACCTCCACTCCTTTTGCCGAAAGGCTTGCGCAACGGACCAAAGCAGAGACGGATCGCGGCGGCCGGATCAAAGTGCGGCCGGACCTGACGATTCCGAACTATCCCGACATTTTCATCATTGGCGATTTGGCGCATGCCGCGGGCGAAAAAGGAAAACCGCTTCCGGGAGTTGCCCAAGTTGCCATGCAGGGCGGCGCGTATGCCGCAAGAATCATTCGCGCGCGTGTGGAAGGGAAGCAGCCGCTTCGTCCTTTTCACTATTTCAACAAAGGCGACATGGCCGTCATCGGACGCGCTGCGGCCGTGGCCAATATTTTTGGCGTGCACATTTCCGGATGGCCCGCATGGTTCATTTGGCTTTTTATCCACCTGATGTACATCGTGGAATTTCAAAACCGCATTTTGGTTTTTATTCAGTGGGGATTCGAATATCTGACATTCAGCCGCGGCGCCCGCCTAATTACCGGAACCGCGGCTACGGATTCACTCTCCAAGCCGGACACCATGGCCAACACCGGCGACGGGCGGTAGGTTAGCGCTGCTCCAACCCCACCCGTCATTCCGAGAGAGCGAGGAATCCCTCTTTGATTTTGGAAGCCGGCGCGCTACGCAGCAGTAGGTGGTCCGAACCAGGTGGTTAGCGCGTCGGCGAGCCCGAGTTGGGTTCGCTCTCCCACCCACGCCACGTATCCGTCTGGCCGAATCAAGACGGCGTCGGGCGGCCTGACCGCGCCAAGGACCGGAAGCTCCCACGCACCAACGTACTTGGCGTCGACCACCTGAACGCGATCGGCCCAAGGAGCAATGTTGAAGCCGCAGGGCTCACCCAGGTTCAGGAGCACCGGCCGCGCCTTGTGCAGCAGCGTGAATACACGCAGCGGGCCGTTGACGGTCACGACCTCGAGATCGGGCATGCGGCGACCGAGCAGCGGGTGTCCCTCGCCAAGGTCGTAGTGAATGTCCAGGCCAGACATCATCGCCATGTATTGCCTGCGAGGAATGTCGGTCTGCAACAGTTCGGCCATGACGTCACGCCAGGCTTCGATACGATCGTCATCGCGGTCGACCGCGCTCAGGGCCATGGTGTTGCGCAACACGCGGGCGCCGACGGGGTGCCGCTCCAAATGATAGGTCTCGAGGAGACTCTCCGGCGAAGTCCCTTGGACCACTTGCGCGAGCTTCCATCCGAGATTCACCGCATCCTGAAGACCAAGGTTGAGTCCTTGTCCACCCATGGGCGGATGCACGTGCGCCGCATCGCCGGCCAGGAGCACGCGTCCGTGCCGGTAGCGCGCCGCCTGCCGAGCCATGTCGGTAAACCTGGAAATATAGTCGGCGCTGCGAAGGCCGTAATCCGTCCCATAGACTCCGATGAGCGCTTCGCGGACATCGCGCAAAGTCGGGTCGGGGCCTTGGCTGACCTGCTGTTCATTCAACACAACGCGCGTCTTGCCGTCCTCCTCGAGCTTGGCGATCGCGTTGATGCCCATTTTGCTGCGGCGGATGCCCCACTCCGGCTCTTCGGACAGCTCGACTTCGGCAATCAAGTAGCTGGTTGACGGATCCCACCCTGGGAAGTCGATTCCGGCCTTCTTGCGGATCAGGCTGCGCCCCCCGTCGCACCCAACGAGATACTTAGCGCGCCACGATCGACCGTCGGACAGCTCGACATCGACGCCGGTGTCGTCCTGCGCGAAACCCGTCACCCCACATCCACGATACATACGCACCGCGAGCTCGCCGACCCATTCGGCCAAGATGCGCTCGATGTGGAACTGCCAGAGCGCAAGAAAGTAGTTGTGGCGAGTGGGGAGGTCGCTGAGGCTCAGGCCAATCCGCGCGAAGGGCGCTTTCGGTATCGCCTTCCCTTGCGAAATGAAGCGCTCGGCGATGCCGCGTTGGTCGAAGACTTCGAGGGTGCGAATATGCAGGCCGCCTGCGCGCAAGCCGGCGAGGTCTTGGCTTTCGCGCTTCTCGACGATGGCCACGTCGACGCGAGCCAAAGCCAACTCGGCCGCCAACATCAGCCCTGTCGGCCCTCCTCCCGCGATCACCACCGCATGCATAGTCATTGCACACACCCAATCAGCGATTATTTTGCACAGCTCGGGTCTTGCCGCAACCCCCGGTGCGATCCTGCATCCTGATAGTGGAAAAGGTGGGGTGTAATTCCTTTTCGCTAGGCCGCTCGCCTTCTATGAATTCTGCTTGCTTGCTGGCCTTTGGACGCGAATCTTCCGTTTCTGTGGCCACCACATCCCGCCCATTCTGCGACGTTTTCTTCCTGAAATAATTCGGCGATCCGGTCAATCAGGTTCCTGCGGTTCGGCGAGTGAAGACGTAGGAGCAGAATCCCGCGATGGGAACCAGGCGCAAACCGCCGCGAGTCTGAGAAATCCAAATCCTGTGTTACTGAGGAATTTCGATTCCTTCTGTGCAGCTTCCCAAATCTCGCGGTCGTGATGCCCGACAAGCCGCTCTTCATGCACGGTATGTGCCTCGTGACCGAGGTCTTTCAACAGAGGTACAACCCGGAAGGGGAGGTTTTCGTCCAGCTTGATCTTCATTTAATGTGGGGGACTTCGGAGACGGGCAAGTCCTCTTCGGCGGATGCTGCGGCAAAAGCAATGGCTGCCTGAATGCCCTCGGCTTTCAGACTTGGGTAATCAGCGAGGATCTCTTCCATGGAATCGCCGTCAGCCAGGCTGGCAAGTACGGTACGCAGGGTGACGCGGGTGCCCTTGAACACTGGCTCCCCGTCGCAGATTCCCTTGTCGCGGACGATGTGCTCCTGGTGGTTTTTCAGATTGCCGGTTGCGCCGCTCATGCAACGGCTCTGCTTGCTCCATCATAGCACTTGGCAGCGCGAGGCAGGGAAGAAGCCAGCTCAAAGCGGCCACGCATCAAACATACGAGCATCAGGTTATCGAGGCCTAGCGGCGTTACCTTCTCGCCGGAAACTGGCCAGCGCCTGGGTCTCATCCTCAAAGGTTGGGATAAAGTCTGCTACATGGATAACCCGCAGCACCTCCTGCACCCGGCCCGACGGACAGACTAATTTCAGGCTGCCACCCTGACGGGCAAGCGAAACATAGGTCCCAACGACGGCGCTGATGGCCAAACTATCCAATTGCGTCACGTCTTCCAGGTTCAGCAACAACTTCCGCACACGCTGCGCGACCAGTTTCTTCAAATGGACGTTCAGCAGGTCGCTGTCAACGCCGATGGTCACTCTTCCCTGAAGGGCCAGAATAGTGACATCCGCGGATTCCCGGATTGAGATTTGGAGGCCCATACACTGGCTCTCCTTAGTGTATGCGATGGATTAGCCAAAACGCCGGGCGCCGCAACCGCGCTTGCCCCGAGTCAAGAGTCAACGGTCTGACGCGCTTCACGGTCGATCTCGCCCCAGCGTCACTTTGTTTCCATTTCGTCATGAATGTTGGGTCCGTTGCAAGTCGCATCCGACTTGTCCGAAACGCCGAGCATTGTATAGTCTCCGTTGCCTCGTACTTGAAAGTAGAAAGAACGGAGGGTCTCGAACTTTGCAGTCTCCTCGGCAACTTCTACCTGATATCGGTCCGGACTGTCGGCACACCTGCCGACCGAGGAGTATTCAAGCAAGCGGTTCTCTGACTTGTCGCGTCTTGACCATGCTGCGTGCGATTGCCGGAGCTTCGCAAGTGCGGAATTCAAGGACCACTGTGAAGCCTGCTGCCAGGAAGCAACAATCCACTCATCAACAAAGTCGCGGGGGGAAACGGCCACCGGCTGATTCCGCTGTACAACGTCCGCAACCTTCACAACAGAATTTTACCACCAGCGGGTGGTACAACCGGGTGCCGCAAACCTGTTTACCCTGAGTCTCGAAGGGCGACTTTCAGGCCTGCCTGCTGCAAGCAGGGTGCGGGGTTTGATTGTTAAGTGTCAACTGTCGGCCGTTGGGGCGTAGTATGGGCTTTGCGGCGGAAGTCCGCTGAGTCGTAGCGATCTCGAAAAGCGCGCACGGTATGGAAAAAAGCCTCTTGGATTTGAGCCGGGAAATTCAAGCGATATCGAGCACGGGATTAGCCTTCTCAAAGGACCCGTTTGATTCGCAGAGGTTCAAGCAGCTTACTGAAATCGCAGCGGAGTTAATAGCGACGCATTCCGTGCACTCCAAAGAGTTCATAAACAAGGTTTTCTCTGCCGAGTCCGGGTATGTGACTCCCAAAATAGACGTTCGCGGTGCGATATTTCTGGACGAAAAAGTTCTGATGGTCAGAGAAAAGGCAAGCAGTGCGTGGACCCTCCCTGGCGGATATGTGGACGTCAATGAGTCACTATCGCAGGCTGTCGAGCGAGAGGTACTCGAGGAATCTGGCTTGGTCGTTAGAGCCAAGAAAGTGGCCGCGATCTATGACCATCGAAAGCACGGCTACAAAGTTCATCTCTATCACTTCTACAAAATCTATCTGCTATGCGACTTAGTGGCTGGGACAGAAAAGCCCAACATCGAGACATCGGAAGCGGGCTATTTTGATAAATCCGATCTGGATTCGCTGCCGTTAGACCCAGGTCGCATCACGAAGGGACATGTGCTTAGAATGTTCGACCACCATTCCCAGCATGCATTGCCAGCAGACTTCGATTGAAATAATTTCAGACTCCGCAGCACGCGATAAGCAGTGCCACGCTTTCAAAACCCGAAAGCAGGGTCACCCGCCCCTGACTTTGTAATCTTGCAGCATTCCTCTGCGTTATGTGAGGGGGAGAATAATGTCCACGATAGCCTAAACTGTCGTCCCTGCATGATCCTCCCGAAAGGGGCATGAGACAAATCGCGTTTCAGGAGTTGGACGTGAAAACACTAGCACGTCGGATTGCACCGGCAGTCATCCTTGTGGTGCTCGCCCCGATCGAGGCCGAGTTCCTCCTCGGCGACTTCACCGTCAGAAGTCTGCCCCTCGTTCTCGTGCTCCTTCCGCTCTACGGATGTGGCGCGCTCTTGATTCGCGAAGTCGCTCGACGCACAAACCGTGGCTGGCCCAGCATCTTGCTGCTTGGGGCGGCATATTCACTGCTCGAAGAGGGGTTCCTCACGCAGTCGCTGTTCAATCCAAACTACTTGGGCCAGCGGTTGCTCGACTACGGGTACGTGCCTGCGCTCGGGACATCGCTCAACTGGAGCGTGTTTGTTCTCTCCATTCATGTCCTGTGGAGTATCGCGACGCCCATCCTGATTGCTGAAGGTGTCGCGTCAGACCGACGGGCACTGTCCTGGCTAAAGGCTCCCGGGCTAGCGATCACAGGCCTGCTTTTTATGATTGGATGTGCGCTGACTGCGTCGTTCAGCCTCAAGTCCAGCGCCTTCGTAGCTAGCAGGTCACAGTTCATTGTTGTCGGACTGCTGGTCCTCGTCGCGATCGTCGGTTCCTTCACGATTCGCTCGCGCGAGGGCGCAGACACTCATGAGGCCACGGCAGTCGGATCCAGCGCGCCGCGACCCATATGGGTGTTTCTCGTTACGCTAGCCCTAGCTTCTGCGTTCATGGTCGCGGAGCCGGTGGCACGTGACAGGGGCTTGGCTCCGTTCCTCAGCGTGCTCACGCGACTGGCTTGCGAGATAAGTGCCGCTACTCTGATTGTTCGGTGGTCGCGCATGCGTACGTGGGGGCCGCGTCACTATCTCGCGATATCGGCCGGCGCGACGCTAACCTATTCGCTGTTTGGATTCGTCACGCTGCTTCGGGGCCACACCAACCTTGGCGCCCCCACGGACCGGACCGATATCGCGGGGCAGATCGTGCTCGCATCCGTCGTGTTTCTGCTGATCTGGTGGGGAGGCCAACGCAGCCGCGCTGCCCTGCGGGCTTAATAGTCGAAGCGTTTCTACTTGCCGGATTAGTCCTAGCGTGCGGGCGTTGACTGCTAACTGTCACTCTCGGCCGCTAGTTGGAGCCTCCACTCCGGCATTAAGCGTAAGAAGAGACAGGCTTTAGCCTTTGAGAGAATTTTTTTCTCAACCTTGGAAACTCAAGGACAAGTCTAGAAGCTGAGCTTCATTCCCAATTGAATCTGCCGCGCGCCTGTGGTGAAGTCCGGCCGAAACGTTTCGGCAGTCGAGTGCCCAAAAAGAGGCCCGTCAGCCAAAAGATTGTCGGGCTGACCGAACTGCACGCGGTTGAAGAGATTGTAAAATTCGAAGCGCATGTCGAGCTTGATGTTCTTGTGGATCTCCACAAGTTTGTTAACAGCGGTGTCAAAGTTGCTGATGCCGGGTCCGCGGAAGTGATTGCGGCCCAGATTGCCTCCAGAGCCGAACGCCGGAATGGAGAAAAGTGCGATCGAAGGACCGGTCTGCGTTCGCGGGTCGCTGCTCGGCGGAACGGTCACGCCTGTGTTCAGGTCCGGCCGCGAAACCAAGCCCGTATGCTGCGTGTCAACGGGAGTAAAAATGTCGAAGGGTAGCCCACTCGCAAACGTCGTTATGCCCGAGACCGTCCAGCCGCTAACGAGCAGAGAAGAGCCAGTTCCGTACGAGTGATCCTTGTGCCCAAAGGGAAGCTGCCAGGAGTAGTTCATTGCCAAGCGGTGCGTAACGTCAAATTCGGAATTGCCGCGCTCGGCTCGCAAATTAAAAGAGTTCCTCGGGTAGGGCGGAAAGAGAATATTGTTTTCGATTGGAACGAGCGGATCCGCGCCGTCGTCAATGGCGTGGGAATACGTGTAAGCACCCTGAATCGAGAATCCGTGCGACATACGCTTCGTGATATTCAACTGCAGGGCGTGGTAGATGGAATTCGAGATGCCCTTGAAAAGCTCAGCTTGAAGGAATGCGCTGTTTGTGGCAACGGCATTGCCGTCAGGAAAAAGCGGCGGCAGCGAGCCATTGTTGACTCCCAACCATAAGTTCGTGAATTGCAACGTGCTCTGATCGCACTGCCCCGTGGGATCATTGAGGCCCATGTTTGACGGGTTTCCCGGAACGCAGAAGGCTTCGTATTGCGCGAGCCGGTCAGGCTGCGGAGGATTCCCATCCACCAAGCGCAGCAGATGAGTTCCTTTCGAGCCCACGTAGTTGGCTTCAAGCAGGAGACTTGGATAGGGCTCAATTTGAATGCCCGTGCTCCAACTTTGCGAATAAGGCGTTCGCAAATGGGGATCCACGAGGAAGGGGAGAATTGGCGAGCACGGCTGGCCAGGCGGCGGGCAATTGTTTACGACCGCCGAAGACTGGAATGTAGGCAAGGGCGTTTGCGCTGAAAGTGTGCAGGCCTGGAAGGCCCCCACAAAGAAACCCTGGCACGGTAGCGTTTCGAGCATTTGGAACGGCGGATCCCCGCGTAGCATGCTCACGAGCTCGCCAAAAACGCGGTCATGATAAATGCCATAACCGGCGCGAAGGGAAGTCTTGCCGGTCCGGAATGGGTCCCATGCCACAGAAACGCGCGGCTCGATGTCTTTCCAGTCGTCTTGATAAAGCGGCGCTCTTCCCGGTCCTTCTCCGATTTGCGTAAACGTGAAGGGCGCCGGTCCATCAGGCGAAACCAATAGGGTGGACATGCTGTTATGGGCCTCGCCTGGCACACCGAAGAATTCGTAACGCACGCCATAACTGAACGTGAGATTTGGAATGATTTTGTAAGAGTCCTGGGCGTAGATGGCGAATTCCCGCTGACGGAAGCCGCGTTCGTCGGTGACCGTGCGCGTTCCGGAATTATCAAAAAACTGCGCCTGCGTCTGAAAATCAACACCGCCAAAGAGTCCCCACACCAGATTCTGCAATGTCACGCAGGATTCAAAAAGAGCCGATTGCAAAGGCGTTGAAGTGGGCGTAGGCGCAGGGCAGGAAGGTGAGTTGGGTTCAAAACCCGTTCCGGTGGTGGAAAGAATTCCAAAACTAGAGAACACAGAAGAATCTGTGATGGTGCGCGAAGCAAAATTGTTCGAGCTGTTCGAGTAGACGCTGCGATACTCGCCGCCAGTCTTGAGCGTGTGCCGCCCCCGAACCCAGGAAATGTTGTCACCCGCGGTGTAGGTTCCCGCATTGCGCGTCGAGCCACTCGTATCGCCCAGGAAAATGCAGCCAAAGCCTGCAAGACTCCCCGGCAGCGGCACGTCTTTTCCGCGTCCGACCGCATCCACGCCGTTGCTCAGGCTGTCAAAAAGACTCGTTCCTGTGCAGGTCAGCGGAAACTCCAGCCGATTGAATGCCAGATGCAATTCGTTGATGAGTCCGGTTGCCGCTGTCGAGGTTAAACGCCCCGTCAGGTTGTGATTGTGCTGCAGCGTGGAAACGCCACCGATTCCGGAAAGAAAATCTTCGTGCTGATAATTGGAGTCCGAATACTGGTTGAACGTGTATCGCACGGACAGGATAGCCTGTTCGGAAAAGTTGTGGTCGATGCGCCCGGTGACGTTGTTGGAGTTCACCTGGGAATGGCTGGGGAAGTGAAGGAGGCCGCGAGCGCCGTCGAGGATCGTCCCGTTTGGATCCGGGTAGTTTGCGAAAATCGCGGCAATGGCGGGATCAGGCGCCAGCCCCGTGGCATTGTTTGGGGAACCAGCCGTTCTCAGGTCCACGGTTGAACTTTGTCCCTGGCTTGTGTAGGTGAAGAGTCCTGTTTTGAAGTCGTGCGTGGGCACGAGGCTCGTTTTCAGGAGGGTGGTGCTGAACCGCCAGATCTCTTCGTTTGCGAAAAAGAAGGTTTTGTTTTTCTGAATCGGTCCGCTCACGGAATAACCCATTTGATTACGCACGAAAGGGTCCTCGTTGCGGTCTTGCGCGAAAAAGTCTTTCGCGGAAAGCGCGGTGTAGCGCCCGAACCAGTAAACGTCGGCATGAAGATTGTTTGTGCCCTGCTTGGTCACGATGTCGATGATTGCTCCGTTATTGCGGCCAAATTCCGGCATATAGTTGTTCGTAAGCACGCGAAATTCCTGGGTGTTCTCCGGGTTCAGCCGGCTCAAGCCGGCGGGGAAGCCTCCCATGTCCGGATCGTTGTTGTCAGCGCCGTCGAGCATGAAGTTATTGCTGCGCTCGCGGGAACCGTTCACGGAAAACCCGCTGAAAAGAGTGTTGGTCTGAGTCGTGCCGGGAGAAAGCAAAACGAGCTGATAAGGATCGCGCAAAATCAGGGGCAAGTCCTCGATCTGCCGGCTGTCGACAAGATTTCCGATTTGCGCGTCATTTAGATCAATCGGCGGAACGGATTCTGCAGTCACGCGGATGGCTTGTCCCTCGGGTCCGATTGAGAGCTTCACATCCAGAGTAAGGACTTGATCCACACTGAGGGGAATTTCCGAATACGAAAATGGGTTGAAGCCGGCGTGCTCGAAGCGGACGTTGTAGGTGCCGGGGTTCAAATTGGTGATCCGATAGATGCCAGATTCGTCCGTCTCCGCGGAACGGCTGGCGCCAGTTGACACTTCCGTCGTGGCAATTTTGACATCAGGAACCACGGCCCCGGATGGATCTGTAACTGTGCCGGTGATCGAAGCTGTTTGCGCCCTCAGGCAGGATGGGAGACTGAGGATGACGAGCAAACCCACGAATACGGTCTTGCGTTTCATACCGTAGCCCCCTGTCGCGGTTTGACTGTAATGAGATGTATAGGGCCCGGGATTGTTTGCCTAACTAATTTTCCTGAGAAAGACTGACGGCCGCAAGAAGGTTTGGGGTCCCGTCATTCGAAAAAAGAACTTGCGGCGCTCCGCGCGCGATAGGCAGAGTCCTGTACAGCGCGCTAATCCATCGGCGTGATTTCGCCAGGCAAAGCTACAACTCCGATTCGAATTGGCGGAAGCGCCGCTCGAGTTCCCATTGCTGCGTGGCCCTCTCGCTGGATTTTAGGAAAGCGCTGCACGTTGAAGAAAGCTTTTCGCTTCCAAGAGAATCCTTGGCGCAAGCAGAAACGGTTTGCGTGAAGCTATCTGGGGCGCGCCACAGGCTTTGTCCCGGCAGAAAAATATGCTCCAAGCCTGTGCGCACCATCTGTTTGAGGTCCCGGTAGCTGAGACCGTAAGTCTGCACTGCGCGCACGTATTCGTGCGTCAAGTCAATCCGCGAAACGCCTTCATCGTCGGTCGCCAGCGCGACGGGGACTCCGAACTGGCGATACAGCGGAAACGGGTGGTCTTTTCCACTGCTGCCGAGAATCACGTCGTTGCTCGTCAAGCTGATTTCCACCATCACATGGTTTCGCACCATTTCTTTCAGCAATTCATGAGGATGATTCTCGTACATGATGTCCACGCCGTGCCCGATGCGCTCGGCCTTCGCTTCTTCGACGGCCAGGCGAATGTGGCAGCAGAGTCCTTCATTAGGCACGAGGCCCGGGGCCAGTTCGCCGGCGTGCAGGGTCAAATGAATCTTCGGATAGAGCTTACGCAAGAAAGCGATCATGCGCATGTGCAGCGCATAGTCAGACATGGAAATGTAGCCGTCTTCCGGCATCACAAGATTAATGCCGACAAAACGGGGATCTGCCATCGCCGTTTCAAAACACAAAACCGTCTGCGCAAACACTTGCTGCTTGGGAAATCCACGCAGCACCTGGCAAAGAAAGCGAATCTCGACGCGACACGCGGAGGACGCATCGGCCTGTCCACAACGTTCACGCTGGCGTCGCAGCGCTTCTGCTTCATTCATCTGTGCTTTCGCGGTAGCGACTTCATCGCGCAAGCCGCGGGCCAACAATGCGTCGCGAAACTGGCCCAGGTCTTCCTGCCAGCCGATTTGCGCTGCAAGCGAGGCGGCGTGCCCGAACTCCGGCGTGTGCATTAGTTCGAGATATTGTTCGTTCTGGGAGTCGGCGCGCGTGGCCACTTCGTCGAGCCACTCGCCGAGATGGCGATGGCTCGTCCCGCCGAACTTGCCAAAGCTATCAAAAAAGTGGTCGTGTCCCGTCACTCCGGGAGAAGGCACAAAGCCGCGCATCGAAAACGCGTCCACCAGCGCGTCAAAAAGATGCTGGTCCTTATAAGCTTCCGCGGCCGGAACCTTTCCTGTTCCGCAGCTCTCATCCCCCGGCTTCGCGAACGAGAGGGAAGCGAGAGTCACGCAAAGCTGGTCCTCGGCGGCGGCGCGAATCCAGGATTCTGCGTACACCGCGCCGCTCAAATGGTTGTGCAAGTCCGCGCCCTTGGGCATTTTCTTGAGCAAGTTGCGGAGTTGCAGCGGATTCGTGCGCGCCGCTTCCAGGTTCAGCGTACCGCGCCGATCTCCTTCCGTCTGCGAGGTGGGAGAATGCCGTGGTTTGATTTGAGCGGCCGCCAACGTTGAAAAAAGCAAAAGAGCGCTAACAAGGCCGAAAATCCTAAATTGTAAGTGGCTCTGTTGACATCCACGATCAGGCCCCCACGGAAAGCAAAACGCCGATCCCTGACCCCCATGCCCACAAACCGGGGCTGGGTTCGGGATGACACCTAAGGACAAAGAAATGAAACACAGATCCATCACCCCGCGACAATTTAAGTTAAAAGGGCGCGGGGATTCGGGATGACAGATTTGCGCGGCTTTTTTAGGGTGGTTCTGGGCTGGCTCTTTCATTTGTCTTCCTCTATCTCTGATGTAAACTCGCGCTCGCGCCGCCCAGCATATCAGGAGAAGGGGAAAGAGTGCTCTCGCTTCAGCGGGTGTTTCGCCCGGAAGAAAACCAAACCAGCGTGCGCCGCGAACTGCTCGCGGGTCTGACCACGTTCATGACCATGGCGTACGTCGTGGTCGTGAACCCGCAAATTCTGTCGGAGGCCGGAATGCCCGTGGACGGCGTCCTCTTTGCAACGTGCATTTCTTCCGCGGTGGCCACGCTCATCATGGGTCTGTGGGCCAATTATCCCATTGCGCTTGCGCCGGGAATGTCGCTTAACGCCTACTTCACTTACTCCATCGTTTTGGGCCGTGGCGTGCCGTGGCAGACAGCGCTCGGCGTCGTTTTCTTCTCCGGCGTGCTTTTCCTGCTGCTGACGCTAAGCAACATTCGCGAACAAGTTGTGAACGCCATCCCCGATTGCCTCAAACACGGAACTGCCGCGGGCATCGGTCTCTTCATCGCGTTCATTGGTCTGCGAAACGCAAAAATCATCGTCGCCAATCCTGCTACGTTCGTCGGCTTTGGCAAAATCTCCGATCCCGAGGTCTTGCTCGCAGCCGCAGGCCTGGTCTTTATTGCCATTTTGATGGCTCGCCGCTTCAGCAGCGCCATTCTTCTGGGAATCGTGGGCATCACGGTGGCCGGAATTCCGCTCGGTTTGAGCCACTGGCCTTCGCACTTTTTTTCGTTGCCGCATCCTTCCGGCACTCTTCTAAAACTGGACTTGCGCGCCGCCGCGAAACTCGGCCTCGGAGAGCTAATCTTCGTATTCTTCTTTGTGGATCTCTTTGATAATGTCGGCACGCTTGTCGGCGTTTGCGAGGGGGGCGGGTTTATGCGCGATGGCAAGCTCCCTCGCGCCAGTCGCGCGCTTGTCGCCGACGCCATCGGCACCATGTTTGGCGCGCTGACCGGGACCTCCACGGTCACCAGCTATATCGAAAGCGCCTCGGGAGTCGCGGCTGGAGCGCGCACGGGCCTCGGCAATATCGTCATTGCCGCGCTCTTTCTTGCGGCCATGTTTTGCGCGCCGCTGGTTGCAGCGATTCCCGCGTACGCCACTGCACCCGCGCTGGTCCTCGTCGGCGTTCTCATGAGCGGCGCCGTGGCGCGCGTCCGCTGGGGCGAGTTCAGCGAAGCCTTTCCCGCTTTCCTCACGCTTATCGCCACTCCGCTGACGTTCAGCATCGCCACGGGCCTGAGCCTCGGCGTCTTATCGTTCACTTTTGTGAAGGTTGGCAGCGGAAAGCACCGCGAAGTGAGCCCGCTGATTTGGGTGCTCACCGTTTTGTTCGTATTGCGCTACGCGTTCCTCGGCTCCGAATAGACTTGGCGGCTGGCCGACCTTCTTTCTAGCGGCTTAGGCTAGTCGTCCAGCCAACGGACTGATAAGGGGTTACACTGTCCGAGGGATGCTTCAAAACTTATTGACCGTTTGGAGAGCGCGCTCTTGCGCTGATGCCGCCCGGCGATTTCAGAAGCGGAAGATCACGCCATACGAAATTGCCACGCTTTAAATAGGCTGGATCGCTCCCATTGTAAAAGTATGCCGGATGGCCGGTGATAGAGCAGTAGTTACGATAAACTGTCGGATACGCGCCACCTTGCGTGGGCAGCTATCGAAAATCGGCCCGAAAGCCGATATGCCGACTGAGATCGTACTTTAGCCCGCCGCCGACGCTCCAAGCAAATGCTTCGGTTTGGTGGTGCGCTCAAAATTGGCGCAGCGTGCGGTTTGCGCCATGCCGTACAATAGAGAATCCGCCCCCTTCTTTAACCCAACGGCTACGTGTACGTAGCCGTCCGGAGTTGGCGAAAGGGCTCTAGAGGTTGTTTTGTGATTGTCGATCCGCAAGATACGCGAAAGATTTCCCGGACCTGGGGCGAGTACCTCCACGAAATGAAGGAAAGCATCGGGGTGGCTCGATGGGTCTATCGCGAGTTCATCACTCCGGAAAGCCGTCTTTGGACGCGGCGGATGCTGGTGTCCCTTGCTATCTCCATTACCGCGCTGAACGGCATCGCCTGGCTAGCGAAATACCTGGTCGACGGGCTCATTCGGCACGAGGCATACGCCGTGAAGATGAGCTTCGTCGGCATGGGTGTATTCGTAATCATTTACGGCTATTTTGACCGCCTGCAAATGATCGCACGCGAGTACGCGCAGGGCGAGAATCTCACTCAACTGAAGCGGCGCATGAATGAGCTGTTCTTTGAGAAAAGCATGGGCCAACACCTACAGGAGAGCTCGTATCTGAACACGGCCAACATCGAGCGGGGCAAGGGCCGCATCGAGCAACTCGAAAATATGCTGATGTTCGAGGGCTCTTCGTCGATGATTTCGCTTACCGTGGCGTTGACGCTTCTGTGGCTCCGCGTGCCGTCTGCTGGTTTCTTTATGACCTTGCTTCTCGCAAGCTACCTGGTCTGGCTGGTGTATTTGAACCGCAACATTTCGGAGAAGTGCGTGCCGTTCGACAAGGAATTCCGGCGCATCAACCGCTGGGAGCACGAACGCTGGGAGAAAATCGAGCGCGTGAAGACCTGCGCGAAAGAGGGCGAGGAGATCGCCTACCAAAACCGATCTTTCAAGAAGGTTCTGGGCGAGGAGCGCCAGTTCTGGCTTTGGTTCATCAACAAAGTTACCTGGCGCGGCTATTCGAACCGGTTGGTTCTTCTTGGCACGCTGGGCTACGGGGCGTGGGCGATTTGGCGAGGCGACTGGTCCAATGGAGTTTTCGTGCCACTCCTGATGTATGCCACGAAAGTCAGCGAGAGCATCTGGCATATCGGTCATATCGAACACCAGGTGAACTGGAACATGCCGGCGATTCGCACGGCCATGCTGACGCTGACGGTTCCACCAGACATCGCCGAAAAGCCGAAGGCCATTGAGCTGAAGAGAAGAAACGGCGTGCGTGTAGAGATGCGCGATGTGTCCTACGCCTACGCTTCAGAGAAGCGCGATCTGCCGGGCCTGCGCGATGCTGCGAGTGGCGGGTCCAAGGCGGCGCCGGCGATCCTGCGCAATGTCAGCTTCACCATGGAGCCTGGCGAGAAGGCGGCATTGATTGGCCCATCCGGCGCGGGCAAGACCACGATCATGCGCCTTCTGATGCGCTATATGGATCCGACCGGCGGCGCGATTTTCGTGGATGGTCACGACTTGCGCGATGTGCGGCTGTCTTCGTGGCTCAATCTCATCGCATACGTTCCACAGCAAGCGCAGGTATTTGATGGGACGATTCGCGACAACCTGCTTTATCGCTTCACGGATGAACCGATTCGTGTGCCCGACGACGAACTTTGGGCCATTATGCGCAAGCTGAAGATTGATTTTGGCGACCGGCTGACTGGCGGCCTCGATACGCGCGTCGGCCGTCACGGGATCGAGTTATCGGGAGGCGAGCAACAGCGCCTGATGATCGGAGCGGCGGCCATGCGCAAACCGATATTCATGGTGGTTGACGAAGCTACCGCTTCGCTGGATGCCACTACCGAAAAAGCTGTGCAAAAGGGCCTGGAAGAGGTGCTCGGCGAGCATATGGGGGCGCTCATCATTACGCATCGTCTTTCGACCGTGCGAAGGCTGTGCAACAAATTCTTTGTGTTGCGGGACTCGGAAGGGCTGGCCCTGGGAGAGCCGCAACTCGAAGCGTGTGCAGGATCATTCGAGGAGCTTTACGAAATATCGCCGACCTTCCGCATGCTCGCCGATGACCAGGGAGTGGTGGTTCTCGACAGTCCTCAACCGCATGTCGAGACGTCTGCCGAACCAGCAAGCGATGCTGGGGAGAGCATCCACTATGCGGAACCAGAATCGATAGCCTGATCCACGACAAGCCTGACTCATTTCTCGGTCCGGAAGAGAACCATCTCTCGCAATTCCACTAGAAACGAAAAGACGCGGAAGTGTATATAAGTAGGCCAAGAAACAGCCGCGTTCCCTTTGTACATGGAAAACGCAGGGAGAGGAAGGCTTTGCGGCAGACTGCGCATCGCTTGGAGAAAGCATGCAGGCAAGAATACCTTTGAGCTTGGTGATTGGCCTCGCGGTTCTGAGCGGCGCCGCTTGCGAAAAGAAATCCATCGCTCCGCCACAGCGAAAGCCCTTGCCGCCCGCCAGCGCGGACGCCGCGCGAATCATTCACGCGGACAACGAGCCGGGCAACTGGATGACGCATGGACGCACGTACAGCGAGCAGCGTTTCAGCCCCCTCACTCAAATCAATGACCAAAACGTCCGCTGGCTGGGCCTAGCCTGGTCTCTCGATCTCGAGACGCATCGCGGCCAGGAAGCAACGCCGCTGGTTATCGATGGCGTCATGTATTTCTCAACGGCTTGGAGCAAAGTCCTCGCCGTGAAAGCGGCCACGGGAGAAAAACTCTGGTCTTACGACCCCAAAGTTCCTCCCGAGTGGGCCATCAACGCCTGCTGCGACGTGGTGAATCGCGGCGTTGGCGCCTGGCAAGGGAGAATTTTTGTCGCGACGCTCGACGGCCGGCTGATTGCGCTCGACGCCGCCACCGGAAAAGTCGTTTGGGAAACGCTCACCATTGACCGCAGATACCGCTACACCATCACCGGCGCGCCGCGCGTCGTCAAAGGCAAAGTGATTATTGGCAACGCCGGCTCAGAACTGGGCGTGCGCGGTTACGTTTCCGCTTACGATGCGGACACCGGCAAACTCCAGTGGCGCTTTTACACCGTTCCCGGCGATCCCGCGCAGCCTTTTGAAAGTTCGGCTCTGGCAAACGCCGCCAAAACATGGACCGGCTCTTGGTGGAAGCTGGGCGGGGGCGGAACCGTTTGGGACTCCATGACTTACGATCCTGACCTCGATGTGCTCTACATCGGCACGGGCAACGGCACTCCTTGGAGCGAGCATGCGAGGAGTCCGCAGGGCGGCGACAATCTTTACACTAGTTCCATCGTCGCGCTTCAGCCTGACACCGGCGTGTACGTCTGGCATTATCAGGAAACTCCCGGTGACGTTTGGGACTTCGATTCCGCCGCGCAAATGATTCTCGCTAACCTTGTTATTGACAACGTCCCGCGAAAAGTTCTTCTGCACGCCCCGAAGAACGGGTTCTTTTACGTTCTCGACCGCGTCACCGGGCAACTGATTTCCGCGAAGCCGTACACCGCGGTGTCCTGGGCCGACGGCATTGACTCCGAGACCGGCCGCCCCATCGAGCACGCTGGCGCACGATACAAAGAAGGGGATCCGGGTATTCCGGTCGCTCCGGGCCCTTCGGGCGGACATACCTGGCACTCGATGTCGTTCAGTCCGATGACGGGTCTGGTCTACGTTCCCGTGTTGGACGGCGGGTTTTTCTACAAGAACGACGAGCATTTTCAAGAGAAAACGCTCGCGTACAATGCCGCGATCGATTGGGTGGCTGCGGGCCTGCCCCAGAAGCCGGAAATCAAGCAGGCGGTTCTGGCCAGCGTCAAAGGGCGACTGGCGGCTTGGGATCCTGTCCAGCAGAAAGAAGTCTGGCGCGTCGAGCACGCAAGTCCTGTCAACGGCGGAGTGCTTTCGACGGCAGGGAATCTCGTGTTTCAAGGAACTGCGCAAGGCAATCTGGAAGCGTATCGAGCCGCAACCGGAGAGAAGTTGTGGTCCGCCGACGCACAGACCGGTATTGTGGCGGCTCCTATCTCGTATTCCGTGAACGATGAGCAGTTTGTCGCTGTTGTGGCGGGCTGGGGTGGCGTGTTTCCTCTCGCCGCGGGGGAGGTCGCGCTGAAGTCCGCGCGCGCGCAGAACATTTACCGCGTGCTGGCGTTCAAAATTGGTGGGAAAGCAAGCCTGCCGGCGCTGCCGCGGTTCGCACCCGCGAAGTTGCATCCACCGCGTCCAGCCGCCAGTGCTGCCACAGTGCAAAAAGGAGAAGGTTTGTATCAGCGGTATTGCTCCACGTGCCATGGAGATGTTGCTGTGAGCGGAGGCGTCTTGCCCGACTTGCGGTACTCTGGCACGCTTGGCAGCGGGCAGCCGTGGGCCGAAGTTGTCCTCGGCGGCTCGCTGCAGTCCTTCGGCATGGTCTCGTTTTCGAAAGAACTCTCGCCGAAGGACGCCGAAAGCATACGCGCGTACGTCATCGCGCGCGCCAACCAGAAGTGAATGCTGCGGGGCGTCTTCAACGCGGCATCTTTGCATTAGAGCCTTTGGCTGACGGCCAGAATATTTCCCTCCGTATCCTTGAACCACGCCGTCTTCGCCCCGCCAGCCGTGACGATGCTGTTTTTCATCGTCACGCCTGGCATATCGTATTCCTCAAACTTGACGCCTCGCGACTTCAGTTCGGTCACTTCCGCTTCCACATCTTTCACCTGCCAGAATGCCTGACTGGCCTTCGATGTGCCTGCGTTCGGTGTGGGATACATGAATACGCTGACGCCTCCGCATTCGTAGACTACGCCTCCTGCATACTCCGCTTTGGGGTGAAGGCCGATGACCTGTTCGTAGAATTTTCTTGCTCGTAGGATGTCGGACGCTGGGATATAAGCCTGAATCGGGGCATCTTTCAACATAAGTAGCTCCTTGGCTGCCGGGAAGACATTCTACATGCGGTTGAGTTCCGGCTACCTGAGGAAACGTCTGGTAGTGGTGTCATTTGCAAACGCCACTAGTGTCCAGTACCCTCGCGAACCGCGGGAGAACAAAATGCCAAGAGAGCTCAGGCGGCTTCGTATCTGTACTGGATTGCTGGCCGGATTTTGCATTGTCGTTGCGCCGGTAGTTGGCAAGCCTAACGACCCGCTGAAATTGCCGGTCGTCGAGATTCTTCATACACCAGGTGGTTCTTTGCTGGATCGCCTTTGCAAGACCGATTTCAAAATATCGGTTGACGATGAGGCTATTCAAGCAGCTGTGCAGAAACGCCCCGAGTTTCAAAAAAAATGGGATGCGGAAGGCCCCGCGTACATGAACGCGGCACTCTCAGAAGTTGGACTAGCCTTTCCCTACCATGAAATGCGAGCTACTTTGACGGTTTGCTTGCCGGCTTCGACGAGTGTGCCACTGGTCATTGAGGTGAACGAGTTTCTTCCCGCGGCAAGGAAGTCGGCTCCCGCATGGGAGTTCTCGGAAGTCGTATTTCATGAACTGATGCACACTTATGTCACCCCGGTCTTTGCTCATTCTATTCTGATGAAGACGTACCAGAATGAAGTGCCAACCGTGAAATATCATCTGCATGTGATGGCTATCGAAAAGATGACCCTGCTCAAGCTCAATCGGCTAGACGATCTCAAGATCATTGATCACGAATACCGGAAGTGGTCCCGATCCTGCCTATAAGCGGGCCTGGGAGATTGTCAACGATATCGAGGGTTATCAAGCCTTCATCAAAGAACTACCAGCCGTCGCAAAATCAACCACAGCGCATCCGTAAGGCGCCGATTCGCAAGTCTTGATGTTGTCGGCGGCAAATAACACCACGACCGAACATCTGGAGTTGTCGGACGAGGCGGAGGGACCTTTCTTGATTGGGACGTCCTTGTACGCGGAGTGCCAGCGAAAAAATAAGGCCTGTGGGCCGTAGAGCCGGCAGGAGGGGACCTTTGCGGCCAAAATAGTGTAAGCTGCGGAACGTGTTCATACAATTTCCGAAGGCCGTTCCTGAGATTCCGGTTAGCAATGTCGAGAAAGCTGCCGAGTATTACGTCAATGTGCTCGGGTTCCATTTCGATTGGGGAGACGAGCAAGGCGGAATCGGAGGCATTTCGCAAGGGGAGTGCCGCATGTTCCTGACGAATGCGCCGTTCCGCCAGGTCTACGGTACCGGAAGCAACGTTATGGTCTGGTTGAATCTGGAGAGCAAGCAAGAAGTCGACGAGCTGTACTATCGCTGGCGGGCGGCCGGGGCGAAGATCCTTGCCGAGCCAGAAGATAAACCGTGGCACCTGCGCGAGTTCCGAGTTTCGGACCTGGACGGCAATCAGTTGCGCGTGTTCTACGACTTTTCCTGGGAATTGAGGAAGGAGCAAGCTTAGGGCCGGTCATCGGTCAGGCAAAATTCATGGGTTAGGGGCATTTGTGGGTCATCAAGCACCACTCAAATATATTTTCTACATTGCCGCGACGCCTGAGCGGGTGTGGGAAGGCTTTGTTTCGCAAGAGTCGAACCGAATCATCTTTGCGGGCGCCGACCTTCAGTCGGACTTCAAGCCAGGTAGTTCGCTAGCATGGGTGGGCGCTGGGCCCGATGGCAAGAGCGTGACCTACGTTCGAGGGAAGGTCCTGCGCTTCGAGCCGCCTAAAGTCTTTCAGTACACCTTCCTCATGGGCCAGAACGACAAGGCCTCTCGCGCAACGATCGAGCTGGTACCTGAGACCGAAGCCACCCAAGTAAAGGTGACGCACGATGAATGGGCAGAAGATGACCCGACTTACACTGCCTGCGCCGATGGATGGCCACGGATTCTTTCTCGCCTGAAAACACTGATCGAGACCGGGAAGACTTTCAAGCCCCATTGATGCGAGATGGGATTATTTAGGAATTTAGGGGCGCGCTTCCAGCGCGTCCCCGGGGTTGAGGAGACAAAGAAAGAGGAAAGGGCTGGAGCCCGTCGCTACACTTCCCCGACATCAGCCTCTCACAGAAACGGTCTTCGCGTGCTATCCTTCCGCGCCATGCATGCAAAAGCCATCACGCCGATCCTGAACGTTTCCGATATTGCCGCGAGCTTCGCTTGGTTTGAGAAGTGGGGCTGGCGCAAATGCTGGGACTGGGGAACGCCGCCGACGTTCGGCTCGGTGGGCTCCGGCGAATGCGAGATTTTTCTTTGCGAGGGCGGCCAAGGAAGCCGCGGCAAAGGGGCGAACAGCGCCACCTTCGGGCCGGACGGAGACCAAGCCGCTGACAAGGGCGCGTGGATGTCGGTGTGGGTTGAGGATGTAGATGCGGTCCACAAGCAGTGCGTGGCCCAAGGGCTGGACGTCACCTTTCCTCCTACCGACATGCCGTGGAACGTGCGCGAAATGCATCTGCGACACCCCGACGGGCACGTGTTTCGCGTGAGCAAGGGACTCGGGGAAGAATAAGGGCGCCACGGAGACACTGAGGCACAGAGGAAGGCAGAACGCAGAAGGCACCTCTTACCGGCCGGGGCAAGTCCACACGCATAGGGAAGTGCAAGCGATTGCAAGAGACCGCGGTGGCGAAGGAAGGGGTTGGCGGGCTGATTTGTATACTTTATAATCCCGGCTCGCGGCTACTTCCGGCGAGCGTCCATGAATCGTCTACCGGCATTGCGGGGCATCAAGATTGGCGGAATTGTGTTAGCGCTTGCAGCCCTTTCGGGCGCTTCGGCTGGACGATGGAATTCGGGGCACGGGCCGGCTACCGCGCTTGAATCGGAGAGCGGCAAGGATTCTCATGGTCATGAAAGTGGGCAGGACAGAAGACCTGAGGAGCCAATACCACCGCCAACTCCTCCACCAACTTTGAGCGCGGAAGAAATAGCCCTGGAGCAGACGTCTCCGGGCACACGGCCGGCCGTGCCGATGCTGAAGAGCTTCGATGGGCTGGGCGCTGGGTTCCAGGGGCCGCAAGGAACCGGTAATTTTCGCAGCCCGTCTGACAATAGCCTGGCCGTTGGTCCCGATCACATCGTGCAAATCGTCAATTCGCGGATCGCGGTTTACTCGAAGAAGGGCAAAAAGTACGACAAGACTGGAACCGTGTTGTATGGGCCTGTGGTGACGAAGGCGGTTTGGACCGCTTTCGGCGGCGTTTGCGAGGCGCGCAACAACGGCGACGCGGTGGTCCGCTACGACCAACTTGCCCGACGTTGGTTGATAGTCATGCCGATTTTCTCGCGGATTGCACCAGATGAATTTCCTCGCAAGGCTGGACTGGCTGCGGGTGAGCCAGTGCCGCCCGGGGAGCTCGCCAAGGCTGGCGAAGAGTCTTCTCCAGGACCTGCCGCAGCACTCCCCGAGAATCCGCCACAACCAGCGCCTCCGCCACCACGTGGCCAGCGGCCGCCCGAAAGGAAAGAAGGCGTCTGGGCGATGTGCTATGCCGTCAGCACGAGCCCGGATCCGCTCGGCAAGTATTATCGTTACGCCTTCGAGCGGACCTTGTTTCCGGATTATCCGCGGCCGGCGGTATGGACGGATGGCTACTACACGGCGACGAGCACCGGCGATGACGTGATTCAAAAGCATGTGTGCATTGCGGATCGCACAAAAATGCTCGCGGGGCAGCCTGCGACGGAGCAGTGCATCACGATTGACGGCGTGAATTTTCTGAATAATGCCGATATCGATGGCCAGAAGCTGCCGCCAGCGGGCGCGCCGAACATCATGATGGCGGCGGGAGGGACTCAGCTAAAAGGCATTTTCAATGACGACGGCATTTATTTCTGGAGGGTTCATGTGGATTGGAAGAATCCAGCGAATACGAAGGCTGATGGGCCGAGGAAAATTCCCGTTGCGCCGTATCACTATCTTTGCAACGGACAGTTGTCGAGTTGCGTGCCACAGCCGGAGACGGAGCGCCGGCTCGATGTCCAAGGCGACAAGATTATGACGCGGCTGATCTTCCGCAGGATTGGCGGGTACCAATCGATCGTGGCGGCTCACTCGGTTGCAACGAAGGGAGGCGGCGGAGTGCGCTGGTACGAGTTCCGCCTCGACAAGAAAGGCGACCCGGTCCTTTATCAGCAGGGAACCTATGATCCCGGAGGACTCTACCGGTGGATGCCGAGCATCGCGATGGATAAGAAAGGCGACATCGGCGTGGGATACTCTTTCGGCGGCCTGCCGAATTTTGCGGGGCAGCGCTTCGCGGCGCGCGAGGCTCGCGATCCAAAAGGCCAATTGACGCTGCACGAAACCGTGCTCGCAGAAGGAGAGGCGTCGCAGAAAAACACGCTGCGCTGGGAAGACTATACGACGACGGCGATGGATCCGAGCGACGACTGCACGTTCTGGTATGTCGGAGACTATCTCAAAAAGGAAGACACCAGTTATCGGACCAGGATTGGGTCGTTCCGTTTGCCGAGTTGTAAAGGCGGCCGTCAGGCGATGCGGCTCAGCGCGAACGCGAATTGAAACGTGACGACACCGAGGGTTATGCATACAGAGTTTTGTGGCTTGGTTAAGGAGGCTGTTGTGAGGAAATCATTTCTGGTCGCATCGCTCGCCAGCGTGCTTCTGCCGGGAATCGCGTTAGCTCAGAAGCCCAACGCAGCGCAAGCCTCGGAAGAACGAATCGTGAAGGTGCGGCCGTTGCCGCTGAACAGCGTGCGGCTAACCGGCGGGCCCTTGAAACACTCGCAGGAGCTGGACGCGGAATATTTGCTGCAACTCGAGCCGGACCGGATGCTGGCTTACTTGCGACAGCGCGCGGGACTTGAGCCCAAAGCGAAGCCTTATGGCGGCTGGGACGGCTCCGGGCGGCAACTCACCGGGCACATTGCCGGACATTATCTTTCTGCGGTGAGTCTAATGTGGGCGGCGACCAGCGACGCACGCTTCAAAGAGCGTGCGGATTACATCGTGAGTGAATTGAAAACGATCCAGGATGCGCAGGGGGACGGTTACCTGGGAGCGCTGGTGGACGGTCAAGGCGTTGATGGAAAGGTGCGCTTCCAAGATTTGTGCAAGGGGATTATTCGCTCGGGTGGGTTTGATTTGAATGGCTTGTGGTCGCCCTGGTATGTGGAGCACAAGATTTTCGCCGGGCTTCGCGACGCTTACCGCTATACGGGCAACCGCACGGCGCTAGATGTCGAGATCAAGTTCGCGGGCTGGGCGGAGAGCATGGTCTCGAAGCTCGACGACGAGCAAACGCAAAAAATGCTGGCCACAGAGTTTGGCGGAATGAACGAAGTCACGGCCGATCTCTACGCGGACACGGGCGATCCGCGTTGGCTGGCGCTCTCGGGGAAATTTGAGCAGCGCGCGATGATCGATCCGCTGGCCGCGGGGCAGGATGTTCTTGGCGGCAAGCACGCCAATACGCAAGTGCCGAAGATGATCGGCTCCCTTGCGAGGTACATCTACACGGGCGATGAGACCGACCACAAAGCGGCCACGTATTTTTGGGACCAGGTGGCATTGCATCACAGCTTTGCGACCGGCGGACACGGCAAGAACGAGTACTTCAGCGCGCCCGACAAGTTGAATGACTACATCGATGGGCGAACCGCGGAAACCTGCGACGTCTACAACATGATCAAAATGTCGCGGACGTTTTTTTCGATCGATCCGGACATCCGTTACGCCGATTTCCATGAGCGTGCGCTGTTCAATCACATACTGGCGTCACAAGACCCTGAAGATGGACGCGTATGCTACATGGTTCCGGTGGGCCGTGGGGTGCAGCATGAGTATCAGCGGCCGTTTGAAGACTTTACCTGTTGCGTGGGTACGGGCATGGAAAGTCCCGCGCTTCATGGATACGGCATTTACTATGAATCCGTCGACAAACTCTGGGTGAGCCTGTACGCTCCCACGCGGGCGAATTGGGAGGCGCAGGGAGTGCAACTCGAAATGAGCACGGACTTCCCGATGGGCGAATCCGCGTCGCTCAAGGTCACGGTAAAGTCCCCGAAAAAATTCACGCTGGCGCTGCGGCGGCCGTATTGGGCGGGCGGGGGCTTTAGCGTCAAGGTGAATGGCCAGGTGGAGAAAGATCTGCCAAAGCCGGATTCTTACGGGGAGATCACGCGCAAGTGGAAGACTGGCGACACGATAGAGTTGGTCCTCCCGAAAACGCTTCGCAAGGAACCCCTTCCGGACAATCCCGAGCGGTTTGCATTGATGTGGGGGCCCTTGGTGCTGGCAGGTGATTTGGGGCCTGAAACATTCAGGGAGCGAGACGGCGAGGGTTGGCGAGTGACTGCAAACGCGCCGGTTCTCGTGGCGGCGAACGAATCCGTGGAGAATTGGCTCAAACCGGTGGCCGGCAAGCCTGGAACTTTTCTAACTTCGGGCGTCGGACTGGCCACCGACATCACCTTCGTCCCGTTTTATCAGCTACCTCGGCGGAAGTACGCGATCTATTGGGACATGTTTAGGCCAGAGGAGTGGAAGAAAAAATCAGAGGCGTACGCTGCCGAACAGGAAAAGCAAAAGAAGCTCGAGGCTGCGACGGTGGCATTCGCGCAGCCGGGACAAATGCAGACGGAGCGCGACTTCAATCAGCAAGGCGAAGAAAGCTCGCCGGTTCACTTGGAAGGACGCTTCGGTAGGCGGGGAACGAAATGGTTTTCGTTTGACCTGCCGGTCGAGGCGGGTCATCCGATGGGTTTGGTGGTCACGTTCAGCAACGATGGTCGCAGGAAGGGATCGTTTGACGTCCTGGTAGATGGCAAGAAGGTCGGAGAGCAGTCAACTGACAGACACAGCCCCGAGCAGGAAATCCACTTCTTTGACGTGGAATTCGCGATTCCGGCGGAGTTGATTCAGGGCAAACAGAAAGTCACGGTAAGGTTCGAAGCTCCCGCAGGCAGCGACATTCCAGGCGTGTTTGGGATTCGCATGGTCCGTACAGACCAGGCCCGCTAAAAGGAGGCGCTCCCTTCGCGAAATACGCTCAGGGCAAGAAAGCGCGCCCATACATGGCAGGGAACCAAGGCAAAATACCTCGATGGCGCGTCAGGCATCAGGCGTGCTGATGCTGTTCGCGATGACGCTTGAGAAACTCCTTCAGGTATGCGCCAGCTTCCGTAATATGTTTCCACAGGGCGGCGGAGGCTATTTCAGGGTCTTTGGTTTTGCAAGCATCAAGAAGTTCGCGATGTGCTTTGCCCGCGCGGTGCTGGTTGCGCGTGACAACAAGATGCAGGCGCGTGTAGCGGTCGCAGTTGACGTTCAAGGTTTTGACGAGCGAAAGCATTTTGGGGCGATTTGCGGGCGCATAGAGCGCAGAGTGGAAGCTCCAATTCCAGCGTCCCCAAGACTCCATCTCAGAGTCTTTCTCGAGAGATTCCTCGTAGTCGCGAAGAATGCCTTCCGCGCGCGCAAAATCCTCCTTGCTCAATTCTGGGATGGCGCAGCGAAGCATGTAGCATTCCAGCACGGCGCGCGTTTCGAACAACTCCATGATTTCTTCCGGCGAAAGCGCGGAAACCACTGCGCCCCGATTGGCCACCAGAGTCACCAGGCCTTCGGCAGCCAGATGGGTCAGCGCTTCCCGGACAGGGATGCGGCTGATTTGGAACTCCGTCGCAATGGCGTCCTGGCGAAGCTGTTCGCCTTCGCGCAATTCACCGTTTAGAATTTTCTCCCGCAGCCTTTCGACAACCGCAGCCCCTAAAGACTGCCGGGGGATGGGCGACCTTTTTTCAGGTTCGCGTGGCGTAGGGAGAATCGAGCTTTGAGTGTGCATATTTATTGGTGTTTGAGATTCGCCTCTTCTGTCGGGCAGTTCATAATTATAAAGCAATCATAAACATTCTGGCTGCACATCTATTCCGAAATGGGCCATCTTGCAGGTGGGGACAGCGGTGCCGTCGGGAGCCAGTTTAGCACCACGCACAAAGGGGGAGAAATTCCAAAGGGTAAGAGCCTGTTTCGGAATTTTCGGCAGCCAGCGAGTACCCGCTATTTGCGCAAGGTAGAGAGGTAGCTCCGAATCAGCCGTCTAGCATTAGACGCTGCGACAGCGCCGCCAACTAGGATCATGCCAACTCCAATCAGCCTGCCGGTTTCCGGTTCCGGCACGCTCACTGGATCGTCTGAGCACCCCTTAGCTCGATCATCGCTGTGCGTACAGCCGCTCGTGCTGGCATCTCCCCTGGCAGGGAGGCATGAAAGCATCAACATAGCAAGCAGGGAAGCACAGAACACAGACACTTTTTTGATCATGTAACACCTACCCTCTGATAGATGATTCAATGACAGCGTGACGATGAGGATACCTGTCAAAATTAACAGGGATGGTGCCCGCAGAGCGCATGCGGGGCGGATGCTTTTCAACGGAGAGGATTAGCGATTCTAAAAGCTGGCGGCCCTTTTGCGTAAGTCCCCATTCCATACGCAATCGGCGGGCCGCCAGAGTGTGCGACTCGAAGACAATTCTTATGCCGCACCTAACTCGGAGTCGTTGCTCTAAGGCAATTAGGAAAGGTAAATGGCTGACGGTCGCTCGGTGTGCTCCTAGTCGGGTTTCCTAAGGGTTCGAGTGACCGCCAGTCTTGCGATTCTGAGTTTTTTACAAGGCCTGGCGCTCAGAAGCACCACGAGCAAATTGACTGTAGGTTTTTGGCACGAGGGAGTGAGACTGGCTGATAAATGGAGGCGGCGCAATCCCCGGCTTCCCCAGCCCAGTGAGGCAAGGAAGAGTTGCGTCCGCCTCCAGGAAACAAGGCACGGAACAAACAGTACCGCCCCCTGCTTAGCGATCACCTGTCAGAATTGACAGGTACGCCCAGGCTTAAGTTCTCTTAGGCTGTCAGGCATCACGAAGCCAAAGGTGGCTGTAGCTTTCGCGCTCCTGAACCCAACTTTGAAGCGCACCCCTAGAGAGGGCTGCAGCCACCCGATGTTTCCTAATCGGCAAGTCCTCTGCCCCAACCTGTCAAAACTGACAGATGGGATCTTTCTGCAGGCGGTTACTATCTCTCGCCTATGCAGGCTCGCGGGCGGTTGAATCCTAAAATCCCCGAGGCACGACCCCTCATCCTCACGGGAAACACCTTTAGCCTCGCGGAAGGATATAGGCGGGCAAGCATAACCAAGCCTGTGACAAGGTGGTCGAATGTTCTTAGATGGTAGTGCGCCGCTTCCTCTTGGGTTAGAACCGACAGCAGATAATTTCCCATCGTTCATGGTCGGGTATCTATTGATTGTTTCCGTGGTTCGATTTGTCATTATCAATTGGCGTAGGTCTAGGCGTGACAATTCGTACTGTCCACACACCCGCTGGCAAGGATCCTAGTATTTCACTCCGGCGCCTCGCTTTTCGGCCTCATTGCGCTGCTTCGTCGCCATATCTTTCCGAATTTGATTCAGGAAAGCATAGGTTGCGTTCGTGCCGGAGCTGTAGATGGGATAGCTCGTGGCAAACATCTCGAATATGCTCGCGTAAGGCGAACCGACCTGCGTGGTTCCAAGTTGAGCATACAAAAAGGCAAGCGTCTCGCAATCAGGGCCGCGGAGGAGTTTCAGTGGTGAGGCGCCGGTACGGGTAAGGGATGCTCAGAGAGTTAAGCTGTAGCCGCCCTCAAAGCCTTAAACCCCAGTTACTCGCCGGCCATCCCTCAATCTGCGCCCACTGACCGGTTTTGCGCCCGACCTTGCGCCCACTTTGCGCCCAAGTTTGCCTGGGCGTGTTCGGGCGTCGTGATGGTATTTTGCGCTGCCCTGCGGGTGTGCTGCCTTCCTAATTGTACCTTGTTTGGGGTATAATTAGACCATGCCAGAGATGAAATACACCCCCGCGGAAGCCTCGGCACTAACGAATCTTCCGATTCGCACGGTGCGACGGCTCATGGATCGCCGCTTCATTCGCCCCCGACGGCTACGGACGGGGCGTTCGGTCCAGCGGTTGCTCTCCTGGGAGCAATTGGTCTATCTGAGACTCGAAGCGGAAGGACTGTCGCTCTTGCCCGTGCCGGCCCGCCGCAAGATTGCAAAACAGATCGAAAGCGACGCCGGAATTGACATAGTCGGCATTTCAGAAGGCCGTGCTCTGGTGGTTCAAGTCAAGGCCGTCCGCAAAGAACTCGATGAGCGGCTCAAGAAACTCAAGCGCGCAAAGAGCCTCATTGTCGAGGACCCGGAGACGATGCGCGGCACACCCGTCTATCGTGGCTCGCGCGTCCCCGTTGACCTGATCGCTGACATGCTGAAACAGGGCGCAACCGTTGAAGCAATCATCGAAGGCTATCCGGCGCTCGACAGAGAAAAAATCGAACTTGCTCCGCTTTACTTGCGCGCTTTTCCTCGCCGCGGCCGCCCGGCATCGCGTCCTTGGGCAAAGCGGAAGCCCATCCGCACCACTCGCCATCCACGAGACATGGCCAGGCCGACGTGAAGGTTCTGATTGACGAATGTCTTCACACATCCCTTGTCCACATAGCTCACTCAGCGGGCCACACCGCTGACCATGTCGCTCATCGAGGACTCGGCGGCCTGAAGGATTGGCAGTTGATGCAGGTCATCCGCGAGCAGGAATACACTTTCGTTACCAACAATCGCTCCGACTTTCTTGATGCACGGCAAGGAACCGCTCCACGCCGGGGTGATCGTTATTGTTCCCAACGTCATCCCGTCGCAACAGCGCGAACTTTTTGTCGCAGCCCTGAAGCATATTGGGACGCGGGACTTGACCAACACGGTGGTGGAAGTTCGATTCGTCGGTGACGATATCCAGCGTTCAGAATACGAACTTCCGCAGGCTGGAGTAGAAACGTAGCCTACTCTGCGGCCATGCCTGGTGGCCGGGGGAGGGAATCGGACCGAACGTATGCCTGTTCACTTCAAGTGGCTGGCGGCGGCCTGATCCATGTTGCTACGAATGTCACAAAAAACCGAAACAGCTTCCCAGGTCACGGACCCCAGAAAGTTGTCGCTTTCCCACGCCGTGGACCGCGACCTCAGCCTATTCAGTGGCTTCGACAGTGAGCCTCAGCCCGATTGCCTTGGTGACGGCGACTAGCGTGGACAGACGGGGGTTGCCGTGAACGGACAGAGCGCGGTAAAGACT